>Ga0302135_10000885_pt1 | contig 18073 bp, 16 predicted proteins | sample CBN3_surface_MG_FD_203119 | JGI IMG/M metagenome (GOLD analysis project Ga0302135, IMG submission 203119) | Marine microbial communities from Western Arctic Ocean, Canada - CBN3_32.1 | ecosystem: Environmental > Aquatic > Marine > Oceanic | place: Canada: Western Arctic Ocean | collected...
GTGAGCGCCCTGGTCAAGCTTGTCCTCCGCGAACCGCATGGCAACGAGGCATGTCTTGTAGCCGAGTCGCCGGGTGTCGAATATTGCGCTGATCTGACGCACGACGTTACGGTCCTTCAGACGCTGGACCCGGTCGATGACCTCGTCAGGCCCGACCTCGAGCTGATCTGCCAGCACATCGAAGGGTCGCTCAACCAGAGGACACTCCGACTGGAGGAGATTGAGGAGTTTTCGGTCAATTACGTCCATCGAGGAAGTCGCTTTGGCTGTTGTCATTTCGCTCCCTAGGGAATCACCTACACCGCCCCCTCAGGGGTACGGTCCGAGCACCGGGCTAATCTACAGCAATTGGCCAATCGTCTGACCGGCACCGTAGGAGGCCACGCCGCTATAAGTGCGGTTTCGAAATTTGACTCATGCAGTTTGCTCCACGGCCCAGAGACCTGCATGGGTATCTGCACCCAAAGAGAGTAAAAGACCACACAGGCACAGCGATATTGTACCATCGCGGACACTACGGACTCAACGACAGTGGAGCCCGTGAAGGGCGTGTTGTACGGCACTGCCGACCGGAGGTCGTAGACCTGAAAAACGCCAAGCGCCAACTATTCGCAGGCATCAGGGCCGAGGTGTCCGACGAGCGTCTCATCAGCGCCATCGAACGGGTCCCTCGTGAGATGTTTGTGCCAGCAGAGAGTATCCACCTCGCCTACGAGGACAAACCCATTCCAATCGGCCAGGGACAGACGATTTCCCAGCCTCTCATCGTGGCGCTGATGATCGACGCATTGGAACTGAGGCGTACCGACCGGGTACTGGAACTGGGCACAGGCAGCGGGTACCAGGCCGCCCTGATATCGGAGATCGCGGACACGGTCATCTCCGTCGAGCGAATAGGGTCACTGGCAAACGATGCCCGGGTGAGGCTGCGAGATGGCGGCTTCCACGCGGTCGAAGTGGTCGACGCTACTCAGGAATTGGGATGGCAGCAGGCCGCGCCCTACGATGCAATCATCGTCGCGGCCGGCGCCCCTCGATTGCCCATGGAACTGATCGACCAGCTCGTTCCAGGGGGCAGGCTCGTCGTCCCAGTCGGCTCCCGCGAAAACCAGGAACTGATGAAGGTGACGCTAACAGACGACTCCTACTCGGTGCGGACTATGGGGGGCTGCCGATTCGTACCTCTGATCGGCAAAGGGGCATGGCCAACCTAATTGGCTCCTTTAGTAATTCAATAGTACGGTGGTATAGTATCCATTGGCGCAAAACGATTCCTCAGGCGGGCTCTCTATTGACTGACTACGAAGCGGTTATCGGTCTGGAGGTCCACAGCCAGCTGTTGACCTCCAGCAAAATGTTCTGCTCGTGCGTTTCCGGGTACCAGGACGCCGAGCCCAATACCACAGTCTGCGAGGTGTGCCTTGGCATGCCTGGCGCCCTCCCCGTGATAAACCGTCGGGCGGTGGAACTGGTGATCGCCACGGGGCTGGCGCTGGGATGCTCCATCGGCACCTATACGAAGTTTGATCGTAAGAACTACCCCTACCCCGACCTGATGAAAGGGTATCAAATATCTCAGTTCGACCAGCCTGTCGCATCCAACGGGCATCTCGACGTCACCACTGACGGCGTCGAGTCGACGGTTCACATCAACCGGGTGCACCTGGAGGAAGACACGGCGAGGCTGCTTCACCGCAACGGATCTGGGGACGCCTACACCCTGCTGGACGCGAACAGGGCGGGGGTCCCGCTCATGGAGATCGTGACCGAGCCCGACATCGGCTCGCCTGCCGAGGCCCGTGCTTATCTGACATCACTGCACACGATCCTGAAATATATCGGCGTGAGCACCGCGAACATGGAAGAGGGTAATTTCCGTTGCGACGCGAACGTCAGCATCCGTCCAGTCGGTGACAAGGAGCTTGGCTCCAAAGTCGAAGTGAAGAACATGAACAGCTTCCGATCGGTGTTCGGCGCGTTGGAATTCGAGATTTTGCGTCAGACCGCTCTCGTCAGGGATGGCGAGCGAATCGTGCAAGAGACTCGAGGGTGGATAGACGACAAGGAGATAACTGTCTCCCAGCGCTCCAAAGAATACGCTTCCGACTACCGGTACTTCCCGGAGCCCGACCTGCCTCCGCTGGCGATCGATCGCGTCCTGGTCGACGGGATTCGAGACAACCTTCCGGAGTTGCCTCTGGCCAAGAAAACGCGGTTTATGGAAACGCTCGGACTCTCAGACTACGACGCCGGGCTTCTGGTTATATCCAAGACTACCGCCGACTTCTTCGAGGCTGCGCTGGATTCCTCGCCGGTCACGGGTACCGCACAACAAAAGCGTGCCAAGGCTATCGGGAACTGGACATTGACGGAGCTAGCACGGCTGGACAACGCGCCGGGCGAACCCGCCGTTGAAGGTGGCGTAGATCCCGCGCACTTTGCTGAGTTGCTGGACATGATCGATTCCGATGTGCTCAGTACAGCGATGGCGAAGACGGTCTTCGAGAAGATGTACGCCACGGGGGACGCGCCAGGTCGCATTGCCGAGAAGGATGGGATGGCTCAGATCAGTGACGCGGACTCGATGACTCCCGCCATTGAGGAGGCGGTAGCCAGCAACCCCGGTCCCGTGGCCGACTACCTGGCAGGGAAGGACGCCGCGATCAAGTTCCTGGTGGGCCAGGTGATGAAGATCACCCGCGGCCAGGCAAATCCCAAGCTTGTTACGACGCTGCTCGAAGACAAGCTGGATTCGATGAGGTAATCACGTTGCCCAACGGTTTGCCCAAAAGACAAGGCCAGACTAATGCAGCGGAGGGACCTTCTGGCTTGAACCTATTTGTAAGGCTCCTTCGCATTGGGCTGGGCATAAAACGATGGGTACTGACAGCCGGACTCGGGATCGGCGTGTGCGCCATTGGACTCGCATTCGTAGCAAAGAACCTCCTATCGATCAATACACCCAACTTGCTCCCCTGGCACCTGGAAGGCGTTATCCTCTTCTCGGCGGGTATAGGACTGATCCTGCTGGCCATATATGGCCTTTACAACTCCCTGGGCCCTCTCCTCCTACGCTACACGAGCATCAACGAGCTTGCTCGAACGATCTACACCAGGCGGTCCCGGGAGCGCGGCCCGCGTATCGTGGCTATCGGGGGCGGCACCGGTTTATCGATATTGCTGAGCGGCCTGAAGACATACACGGACAACATCACGGCGATAGTAACTGTGGCCGACGACGGAGGCAGTTCGGGTCGCCTGCGCCGAGAGCTCGGCGTCATGCCGCCGGGGGACTTTCGAAACTGCCTGGTTGCCCTGTCAGACGACGAAGGGCTGGTTGCCGAGCTGTTTCAGTACCGATTCGACCAGGGTGAGGGACTTGAAGGGCATAGTTTCGGGAATCTGTTCATCGCCGCTATGACCGGCGTGACCGGCAGTTTCGAGCAAGCACTCCTCGAATCGAGCAAGGTGCTCGCAGTACATGGCAGGATCATTCCGGTGACATGGAACCATGTTGATCTGACAGCCCGGCTGTCGGACGGCACCCACGTGCACGGCGAATCCAACATCGCCGTACACGGCAGGTCTATCGACGAAGTACACCTTGAACCACCGGACATCGAGGCGAACCCGGAGGCCATCAAAGCAATTGCAGAAGCCGATCTGATCCTTGTGGGACCAGGGAGTCTATACACGAGCATCATTCCAAACCTCCTGGTGCCCGGAGTTACGGAGGCTCTACAAGCGTCCTCCGCGCAGACCATCTACATTTGCAACATAGCGACTGAGAAGGGTGAGACCGGCGGCTTCACGATGGCTGACCACGTCCGGGCACTGCAGCGCCACACCTTCCCTACTATCGCGGATAGCGTGATCGCAAATGGGAATCTTTCGGAGCCGGGTGCGCAGTTGAATAGTCAGGCGGTGCCCCCCTGCGGGGGTAAGTTGCCCAATGTCCATGTCATTACCGCAGACCTAATCGACCCCAAACATCCTCTCCTTCACGACGCGGAACAGCTAGCGCGTGTAGTCATAGACGTGTATCATGGAAGGCAGTCGATTGATAAAGAAAAAGCAGCGGTAGCTAGATAACAAAATGACCTCTCAAGAACTAATCCTCTGGGTACAGATCGCCATCTCGGTCCTTCTTGTGACCGTGATCTTGCTGCAGGTACGCGGACAAGGCGGAGGACTCTTCGGCGCTGCCGAGGGATCCTACCGGACACGTCGCGGCCTGGAGAAGGCACTCTTCCAGTTCACCATCTTCCTGACTGTGGTGTTCCTCGCGACCTCGATCATCAGCGTCCGCCTCTTCTAGCGCTGCGGCGCTGCGCGCGCGGAGTGGGGCTGGGATGGTGTGCTCCGGGGGCTTGTGCTCTCTATCACGACTATTTTCCGCAGATTGCTGAGCCGCATCGACTTTTGAATAGTGTTCATTTCAATACACCCCGGCGACCGGCTACACCGCTGAAACAGGGGGCACCATGCCCGCACCAATCATCAGCCTCAAGACCGATTTCGGGTCTGTCAGCGGCTACGCGGGCACGGTCAAGGGCGTCCTCCTAGGCATCAACCCTGCCTCCACGATTGTAGACATCTCTCACGATGTGCCAGTACAGGACATCCCCCATGGCACCTTTGTCCTGGGGAGCGTATACCGATACTTCGACGACTCGACGATCCACCTCGCGGTGGTGGACCCGGAGTAGGTTCATCCAGGCGTGCCATCTTGCTCGTTACACCCGAAGGAAGATTCCTCGCGCCCGACAACGGCCTGCTTACCTATGTGTTGATGGGGCAGGCTAGCGAGCCCCCTGTAGTGTCTGGGGTGGAATTCATGGAGCCTGCACTTGTGGCTGTCCCGGAAGGATGCGCTGCATACGCGATCACAAGGCTTGAGTCCTGGCGGCATCCGGTTAGCCGCACATTTCACGCACGCGATATCTTTGCTCCCGTCGCCGCTCACCTCTCCGTTGGTGGTGAGCTCGTCAAATGACCCCAGTCACGGTGACTATCCCAAACCCTCCAGGCTCAGGACCGATCTTCGCCAACGGGAACTGGATTTCCGGCTGGACCCGGCGTCACCAGGAATAGCAGCGACGGCAGCACAACCAGAGACGCGGCCGCCGCCATAAAGATCATCGCCGCGGTCAAGATACCGTAGGAGGCGAACATAGGCATCGGGGCGAAAGCCATTATGGCGAACCCGATGACGCTGGTGGCCGCCGAAGCGAGCAACGCAACGCCTGTGCCATTCGCAGCCCTCCCCAGGGCCGCCACACGGTCTCCGTCCCTTTCTAGCTCTTCTCGGAACCGCAGCGTCATGTGAATAGCATAGTCGATACCGACGCCGATGGAGATCGCTGCGATGGTCGCCGTCACGAAGTTGAGGCCGAACCCAAACGCATACATGAACGCATATAGCCAGGCCACCACGAGCCCTATGGGGATGATGGTCACCACTCCAAATCTGATAGATCGCATGGCCGCGACGGCGATCAACAAGCAGGCCACCACTGCAACCACCAGAGCTTTTTGCAAGCCGCCGGTTGTGGCGTCCAGTGCTGCCTGACGCGTAAACGGCGATCCGGTGAGTCCAGCCAGGGTCAGTGAGGAGTCTTCTTGCAGGCGGTCAATCTCCTCGGCCAGCGCATCTCGAGCCACGACAACTCTGGCCTGCTCTCGAGTACCTGGAACGCCTAGCACGATCGCAGTAGCGTCGCTGTCCGATCCCGAACCGGCCAGAGAGAGGGTTTCGCCGACCTGTAAAGCATCATAGATGTCCTGATCAGGACTCGCCGGCACCCCGTTCGACGTGATGTACTCGTAGACGGCCTCCAGCCCCTCGCGGGTGCTCGGTCGTAGAAACACACGGTTCTCATGGTGGAACTCTGCAGGCGACTCCTCGCCAGGCAACAACACGCCAGTGGCCTCCTCAATCTGGGCCGTGGCATAGTCCGAGCGCATCACCTGATCCAGGACGTGGAAGATCGTGCGAGCCTGCAGCCTGGCCTCGCCATCATCCTTGGCCACATAGGGATTCTCGGCCAGCCCCCCGACAAACAGGCTGATCGCATCCAATGCGGCTGGATCGGCCAGGTCTCCTTCGATGTAGACGATGGCGGACTCTCCGACGGAATCGCCAACGAACTCGTCGATTTTGTCCAGGCCCACTACGAAGTCCGAGTTGCGCTCGAAGAAGTCCTTGACGTCGAAGGTAGCTTCGAGTTGAAACGCGTAGTATCCCGAAATAATGGTCAGGACTGCTGTAAGCGGCAGCACCACCAGGCGACGCCGCGCAAGCAGCACAACCAGATCCGCGAGTGACCAGCGGTCGACCGAAGTTGCATGTTCTGACTCGCTCGTTGTGGCTGGCTCGTCAACACGGTTTCTTAGACGCATTACATCCAGACGCATGAGCGCCACCGGTATCGCCATACCCATGATGATGAACGCGGCGAAGATGGCTAGCCCGGCGCCGATACCGAATCCGATCACCGTTTCGATCTCAGCCGTGGCGTTGGCGAGGAAGGCTATGGCGTCGGTGACCATCGCCAGAGCCAGCGCGCCGATGACCCCGGCCAGGCCGACCCGGAAGGCCAGGCGGGGGTCCGAGAGGACCCGGCTCTCCTCGCGGTAGCGGTTCACAGCGTGGATGACGAAGTCGGCACCCAGCGAGATCATGGCGATTGGCACGATGAAATCCAGGGTGACGGAGGACTTTAGGCCCACCAGATTCGACAGCCCCTTCAACCAAACAATCATGAACACCAGGCCGACGGCGGTAAGCAGGACGACCCTCCACGACCGCAGACTGATGCCGACGACGACGAGCACCATCAGGAAGGTCGTCATTATGAATGGGACCGCGGTGCCTACCTCGTCATCCCTTTCCAGCCCCGCGTCGATGGCCACTCCCCATAGGCTGTAGTGTTCTTGTTCTTGTTCTTGTTCTTGTTCTTGTTCTCGCCCGCTTCGCAACACTCTCTGGACGGCGCGGTTGAAGCGCTCCTTGTTATCGGTCGCGGGATCGCCGGTCGCGCCTATCCTGAAGGTGCCGCCCCCCAATTTCTCATTGTCCGCCGCGACGAACACTCCCATGGCGGGAGCGGTCCAGGTTTCACGATCCAGCCCGTAGACAAAATCCTCCATGTGCTGGAACCGTGGATCGGAGAGCACCCTGCCTACGGCCGCCTTCACCTGCTCGTCCGAGGCGTCATCTAGGTCGACGATGAGAGAGACGGCATCGGCCAGGGTGAATATGCCAAGCACGGGCTCCTGGCGATCCACGTCATAGCCATTGAAAAGGTAGGCCTGATCAGGGAGACCCGGCGGGTGAAGTTTCCCTGCGGTGTCGGCCGCCCTCAGGGCCTGGCTGTTGCGTCGAAGCTCGGCGAGTACTGGCCCAGTTAGAACGTCGCCGTCTTTGGCCTCGACCATGAAGAATGAGCCGTGAAACCGCGACGGCAGCCGCGAACTGAAGGAGTTTTCGAGGTCGTAGACGGGGCCTCCGGGGCTGTCGGACGCAGTCTCGTCCGGGGCCATAAGAACCATCGGCACGATGAGCAGGAGGGTGACGGCGGCGACGGCCGCGAGGAACCAGCTGGAACGACGATCCAGGGCGTCGGCGACCCGTGCTGAAATCTGCGATGACCTATTCACGCAGCACCGGACGGACTATCAATTAGGGCCCCTTACGACTCCACTCCGTGCCGGCTGAGGTGTCTTCCAGGCTGTAGCCTAGGGCGTCGAGCCGGTCTCGAATGGCATCTGCCTGTTCGAATAGCTTGGCGGAACGAAGCTCTGAGCGTGTCTCGATTAATAGCTCCAACAGAGGACCGACATCGGCACTGTCCTCTTGAGCCGGGAGTGTGAAGGTCAAACCGAGGACACCAGCCAGTTCGCGCAATTTTTCCTGCGCCACAGAGGTCGCGCGGCCTGCCTCTCTTGCGCGGTTGATGTCACGAGACATGTCAAACAGGGCCGCGATGGCCCTGGGGGTGTTTAGGTCATCATCCATCGCATCGACGAAGCCTTTTTCGTGGATGGCCGGATCCAGTGAGTCCGTGCTATCCGGCAAGGCTGGCAAATCTGCAGCGTTTCGCAACCGTTCTAGGCCGCGCTCCTGAGCATCGACTGCCTCTTCTGTGTAGGTCAGCGGACCACGGTAATGGGAGCTGAGGAAGAAGAGCCTGAGGGCGTCCGATGAGTGGCGTTCCAGCGCATCGGCGACGGTGACGAGGTTGCCGTCGGATTTGCTCATCCTGGCGTCGCCCAGCCGCATCAGTCCATTGTGGACCCAGAACTTCGCGAGTTTTTGGCCGGTAAATCCCTCGCTCTGGGCCATCTCGTTTTCGTGGTGAGGGAATACCAAATCCTGCCCGCCGCCGTGGATATCCAAGGTATCGCCCAGATAGCCCATCGCCATCGCAGAGCACTCGATGTGCCAACCGGGTCTTCCAGGACCCCACGGGCTAGACCAGGACGGCTCGCCGGGCTTGTGCCCCTTCCACAGGGCAAAGTCCATCGGGTCCTCTTTTTTGGTCTCATCAACCGCAATTCGGGCGCCCGCAATCATGTCGTCCAGGCTGCGCTTGCCCAGCGCGCCGTAACCCTCATGGGCTCTGACCCTGAAGTACACGTCGCCATCGGCGGCGTATGCAAGACCGTTGTCAATAAGTCCCGCTATGATTTCCAGTATCTTCGGAATCTCTTGCGTCGCCCTGGGATAGACGTGGGCCCTCTTGATGTTGAGGGCGTCCATCTCCCGCAGATAGGTCTGGATATTACCTTCCGCCAATTCAATGGTAGTTGTCCCATTATGGGAGGCTCGGTCGATCATCTTGTCGTCGATATCGGTGAAGTTCTCGACGTGTTTAACACTGAGGCCATTGAACTCGAGATACCGACGGATGACGTCAAAGACGACAGCGCGCATGGCGTGCCCAACGTGGGAGGCGGAATAGGGTGTCACACCGCAGACGTACATTTTCACGATGTCGTCGTCAGGGATGAAGGTCTCGGTGCCGCCGGAGAGGGTGTTGTAAAGCCTCATATTGCCGATTCGAGGGTCGCCACAGCCATCGCGGCGATACCCTCTCCCCTCCCTACGAGTCCGAGGCCATCTGTAGTGGTGGCCTTAAGATTAATAGCGTCGCCACCAGCGTTGATGGGGGCTGCGAGGCTCCTTCTCATCTGGTCCATGTATGGGCTAAGCACGGGGCGCTCGGCCATGATTGTAGCATCAACATATGTGGCCCGCCAACCGGACTTTTCCAACAATCGAACCGTGCGGCTCAGTAGCTCCGGCCCCGCGATACCAGCGAACTCGGACTTATTCGAAGGAAAGTGAGTGCCGATGTCTCCGAGACCCGCCCCTCCCAGTAGAGCGTCGATGATCGCATGCGCCAGCACATCGCCGTCGCTGTGTCCCGATAACCCTTTTTCATATGGAATCGTAACGCCTCCAAGCACCAGAGGCCGACCTTCTACCAGAGGGTGGACGTCGAAGCCAATGCCACTACGGGTCTTCAAGAGGTCGCGGTCTCGCGCGCCTTGAGGAGCGCCTCAACAAGCCGCAGATCCTCCGGCGCCGTTACCTTCAGATTGTCGTATGAGCCCATGAACAACTTCACCTTTCCACCTATTCGCTCCACCATCGATGCGTCGTCGGTCACGTCGTCGGTGACGCGACGGTGTGCTTCGGCGATCAGGTCGTACCGAAACACCTGGGGAGTCTGGGCCGTCCATAGACCATCACGGTCCACTGTCTTCAGCACGATCCCGTCCGTGTCCGCAGATTTAATGGTGTCCTTGATAGGCACTGCTGCCATTGCCGCGCCCGTTTCATTGGCCGCGGCTACTCCAGACTCGATCATTCTAGCGTCTACCAGGGGCCTCGCGCCGTCGTGAACCGCAGTCCATGAAGTCCCGTGTAGACGCTGTAGTCCGAGCCGGACTGAGTCCTGCCGCCTGGCTCCGCCCTCGCAGACTTCTTGGACCTTTTGGAGGCCGTGATCGTCCACAAGCCGCCGGCATGCGTCCAGATTTTGATCGGAGACCACCAGTACGATAGAGGAGACACGGTCGCTATCGTTGAACACTCTCAATGTGTGGCTGATCAGGGCTCTACCCAGCACGGGGCTCAGGATCTTGTCTATGCCGCCCATGCGCCGGCTGGCGCCCGCCGCAACGATGACCACGTCGAGGTCGCCGTTCGTCCCGGTACTCTGATCATCATGTGATTGTGCCACTGTTGCCACCACCCTGGAAATGCGATGCAAGTATAATACAACCGTTCCTGTAGTGTAGGTCCAGCGCGTCTTCTGACCACAGGGGTCGGGCAGACAGATGTACAAGAAACTACTCCGCAGGCTGCTGCCCTTGGAGGCGACTCAGGCTCCAAGGGACCCCTGGAGTACGTCCACGAGGCCTTCAAGTTGTACATGCACATGTACAACTTTCCGCGGGACGTGGGCTGACCCGCCTTATCGCCAGCTTCGGGAGTCGGGCAGGTCGCGTGGGCCGTGTACTTCCCCGGCGTGAGTGAGGACGATGTTCAGGGTGCCCTCGCGGCGTGAGACCGTCCCGCGTACCTTCAACAGGGGCTCGCGCAGGACCAGCCGATAGTGCTCGTAGGTCTTGGGCCAGACGACGATCGGCGTGTGGCCGAACTCGTCCTCCAGCGTAAGAAAGACGGCCTTGGCCAGGGGGCGCTGACGCCGTATCACCAGGCCTATAACCGTGACTTCGCGGCCATCCTCCAGATGAGGAACCTCGTCGCTGGGCACGACCTCCGGGCCCAGGTGCGGCTGCAGTTTCGCCATGAGGTGCCCCTCAGGGTAGATTCCCATGGTGCGGTACTCCCCCGCCATCTCCTCCCAGTCTGTGAGTCCCGGTAATCTGGCCATGTCCTGCTCCACCGGCAGGTCAAGGGACTGCTGGCCATTGGACGGTCTATACCGAAGGCCGATCTCCCATATGGCTGCCCGTCGGTCGGCCACCAGTCCTGAGAACGCGCCCGCCATCACCAGGCTCTCCATATTTTCGCGCTGCAAGCCGGTGCGTCGCATGGCGTCCGCCAGGCTAGTGAAAGGGCCGCCTCGCTCCCTTGCCTCGACGATCGCATCGGCTGCGGCCTGCCCCACCCCTTTGACGTTCAGGAAACCGAGCAAAAGGGCCTCGTCGTAGGGCTGGCCCGCTCCGTCCTTCGGCGGCAGCGGATGACGTGACTGCTCACTTGCTGGGCGCTGAAGCGGCTTTTCGACCATTCCCCTAACCCTCTTCCTATCCAGGAAGGGGGAAGAAGATATATGTATGTTTGTATCTGGGGTTCTCCCCAGGCCCCCGCGAATGGCTCCGCCCATTCGATCCCCTGATAAATGTCACCAGCCCCTCGGCGTACCCCACCACACCCCTAAACGTGCGCAGCACCGCAGCGCTAGTACCTTCTCTGGTAGACTTGTGGCCTAGCTGCGGTTGCCATTCTGGCAAGGGGGGACTGGGGCCTTTGGACTGGCTGTGTCCGCATACCTATTCAGGAGTGATCTGTGCCCGGATTCGTGCTGGCATCGGTCGCAATCCACGGGGCGTCGGCCTCGACAATCAGTGCCTGGTACACCAAAGATGCTCGCAAGGAGACGCTGGTTGAGGAGCGGGAGAGTACGGCGGCGGGGCTATTCGCCCACGACGAGGACGACATTCCACGGGTCACGCCTGAAGAGCTGGTAGAACTGATGCGCGGCCCAACCCCGTCAATCGTGCTGGACGTGCGGTCGCGATCGAGCTACGACGCTGATGGAGCCCAGATACCTCACTCTGTGCGAGTGCTGCCAGACTACGTCACCGAGTGGGCCGCAAGCGAGCCCATCGGCCGGCTGGAGGTCGCTTACTACACCTGAAGCAACGAGGCAACTAGCGCCCGTGCGGCGCAACACATGACACAGCTCGGCGTCGAGGCGGTAGCCCTGGACGGCGGCTTCGACGCATGGCGGGAGCTCTTCCAGGTCGAGCCGATATCGGCTGCCGCCTGACGAAAATGAGGGCCGCAAGCGTGCACACGCCACAGTACAGGCTGATCGACACTTTGTTGGACATGCCCGGCACTTTCGCCGCGTTCCTCGACCTGCCATACCCTGTGCTTCTAGACAGCCCACAGTCGGGCAACACGCCGGCTCGCTACTCCTATCTGGCCGCCGACCCGTTTATGGTCGTCCGCTCCAAGGATCAGCAGGTTTCAGTCGAGAAGCGCGGCGAAATTTCAGTCCTCGAGGGCAGCCCTTTCGACGTGCTACGTGACCTACTGGGCCGTTACAGGACAGCACCCGTCGCCGGCCTGCCGCCATTCCAGGGGGGCGCCATCGGGTACCTGGCATACGAGTTGGCGCACCACCTGGAACTGTTGCCAGGCGCTGCTGAGAATAACCTCGGCCTGCCCGAGCTGAACATCGCGTTCTACGACTGGGTCGTCGCCCGCGACGAGACGACCGGCGAGACCTGGGCCATCGCCACTGGCCTCCCTGACGGCGGCGAGGCCGGGGCGCGAGATCGGCTGGACTGGATCGAGGAGCGCATACACAAGCCGCCCGCAACAGCATCCACGCCCAGACCTGCTGTGACCGCCTCTCGGGTTACCTCCAATTTCACCAAGGACGCCTATTTACGAGCGGTCCGGACCGTAAAGGACTACATCGCAGCGGGAGACGTGTATCAGGTGAACATCACGCAGCGGTTCGAGGCCGATATCACCGGTGATCCCTGGGAGCTGTACCGGCGGCTGCGCCACGTAAACCCATCGCCTTTCTCGGCGTACCTGGGCTTCCCCGAGGTCTCGGTATTAAGCGCGTCGCCGGAGGAGTTCTTGAAGCTGGAAGATGGGCTGCTGCGCACGCGCCCAATGAAGGGGACACGCCCGCGGGGCATTAGCGCCAGCGAGGACCGAAAGGTGGCATCGGAGTTGCTGGCAAGCGAGAAGGACCGCGCCGAAAACGTCATGATCGTGGACCTGATGCGCAACGATCTGGGCAGGGTCTGCGTCCCCGGCAGTATTTCTGTGCCAGAGCTGTTCGCCATCGAGGAGTATCCGACCGTCTACCAGATGGTATCTACGGTGACGGGGCGGACGCATGCCGGCGTTGGGCCTGTGGAGATCTTGGAGGCGTGTTTCCCGGGGGGCTCGGTCACGGGTGCACCGAAGATCAGGGCGATGGAGATCATCGACGAGATCGAGCCGGTGCAGCGCAGTGTCTACTGTGGCGCAATCGGCTATATCGGATTCGACGGGTCGCTGTTGATGTCCGTGCCGATTCGGAACATCCTGGTGACCGGGAACAAGGCCTACATCCAAGTCGGTGGCGGCATCGTGGCCGATTCGGACCCTGACGCAGAATATCGTGAATCACTGGACAAGGCGGCGGGCTCTCTCATGGCCCTCGATGCAGTAGTAACCGAGTCAGAACGGTAGCCTGGCTAGCCGCGCACCCGCGTCACGAACGTGACGCTGATCGTACCGGCCTTCCCTGTGATTTCCCAGCACCCTTTGGCGGGAAAGAACTGGTCGGTCACGTCATAACCGAAGAAGGTATAGCCGCCTGACTGATGAGCAATCAACGGCTCCACATCGGCATCGACCGGAGATGATAAGCGATTTGCCAGAGGGCTTGAGCCACATCACTTTCTTGTTCTCGCCCTTCACCCACGGAGGCCCACTGCCCCAACCGACCCAAATGTTACGGTCGGCGTTGACATACTAGGGCCCGCGCCCGAAGGGATCCGCACTTACGGCATCGGGCGGCTTTTCAAGAACGGTTTCAGAGACAGCACACGTCGTGGAAGACGAGATGTCAGATGTTGTCGTACCCGTAACAGACACCGGCGCCGCGCCGCTAGTTCCACAGGCGGCGACCGCGGCGGCACAAGACAGCGAGGGTGCAGACCAGAATTAACGAGGACCTAGGGGTTTGAATCGTAGGCAAGTTCATCTTCACTCTCGACGCCGTTCTTCCTATTTATTGATGCCCTAAATTGGCTCCCTAGAATTGGAATAGTTATAGCATATTTCCGCATCCTAGCTCAACGAGAGCTCTACTGCTGATTTTTTACTACAACACGGTTCACATTGAACCCTGAACATTTGAGTGCTTTTGGCTTGTTTCGACCGTGTAATGAGCGCCACCATTCACCGACAGGAGCACTTCGGCCTGCCGTAGGCGAATGGCATCGACCTCCGAGATACCCGACATCGTGACCCGGCAATTGCCGGGGTGGTAGAATGGAGTAACGCACACAACGAACATCAAGAGATCGGCAGCATGGCAAGAAACTACTGGATGGTGGTCCAGACTACCGAAGACTTCGAAACAAGCAGAGAGATGGGATTCACGCTCCACGGCCTCAGGTTCAGCCAACGTCGGCGGGCCCAGAGGATGGAAGCACAGGACAGCCTCCTGTACTACGTGTCGGGAACGCGGAAGTGGTCGGCGATCGCTACCGTAACCTCCACCTACTTCGAGGATCGCACGCCCATATGGCGGACAATCGGCAGCAGTGAAGAGTACCCGTACCGGGTCAAACTGGAGCCCGCCCTGGTCCTGGACGAGAAGGACTACATCGACGCGCTGCTTCTGGCCCCGAGGCTCGAGTATCTGAAGCGCTGGGCGCCGGAGCGCTGGCCGGAAGCCTTCGTGGACACGCTGCACCTGCTGCCTCAACGAGATTTTCGCCTGATCGAAGGCGAGATGAAACGGGTACACCCGAAGTGGAAGAACAAGCGACGGAGCAAGCGCCAGCCGCAGACTGGCCCCCGTGGTAGGCGTCGCGAATTTCATGTGGACGGCGACGGCCCAACACTAATGTACGAGCCGCCCTCCGCAGTGGATACGGACACCCCGGCAGAACAGCAACCGCCTGCACCTGTTGAGGGTGCCGAACAGCCAGAAGAAGGGTACGAAGAGCGCCAAGGAGCTGTTGTAGACGCACAGGTTGCGGAGTACGAACCTCGTCTTGATGCGGAGGCAGATACCTCGGTCTCTGATCAGAAGTCGCGCCCCCAAACGGGCATCGATGACCTCGTCACAGAGCACGATCCGCAACTAGAGACGACCAAGGAGAGTCCCGCTATTGATAGTAACTCCCTACCTGATGAGGACGAATCTGTCCAGATTCCTGAGCAGGTTTCGAACGTCGACGCGGAAGGCGATGATCCGGTTGCCGACGGCGAGTACGACGGTCCGGTCGAAGAGCTGGACACCCACCCAGAGATGGTCACGGAAGATGGCCCATCCATGGAGCAGGCGTCGGAACCTCAGCCTGACGGCTATACCCCGGCCCCTGGCTATAAGCCCCCGGCCAACACAGACGACGAAGGCGACATCTCAGAATAGGATTACTCTGACGCCTACTCGGCCGCAGCCGCAGCCTCAATGGGCTCCATGTAGAAATTCTCGTCGTGGAGCTCAAAGGCTCGATCTAGGAACTCCTGAGGGATGTCTTCCGACTCGGGTGCCGCGACAAACTCGTGTAGCTGATCCATGTTTGTGATGTTTGGCAGTACGGATGCGATCTTCGGGGCTGCCAGGCAGAACTTGATGGCTATCTGACCGATGGTCGATGACAGACCCTCCGTCAGGTAATCCAGATGCACAAGCCTCTTGAGACCCTGATCCAGCCACAGTTGCCGCCGGTGGCTCCTGTGGTCCGACGGCTCGAACAGGGTGTCCTTGTTGTAGGTGCCGTCCAGTAGGCCCGAAGCATGGGGCACTCTTGAGATCAGGCCAGTCTTCTCCTCCTCCGCTATGGGGAAGAACTGCCTGGCGGGTTCTTGCTCCAGGATGCTGTAGATGATCTGCATCGCGCGGATATGGCGCTCGCGCATCGACGCTTCGCCCTCCTCGAACCAGCCGATGTCCGGGCCGACGGCGACCGCGTACTCGCGGATCTTGCCTTCTTTAACCAGATCGTCCAGCAGCTCGAACGTGTCGTCGCGTCCCAGTGCGTCCAGCTTCGGATTGTGGAGCTGGTAGAGATCGATGTAGTCGGTGCCGAGACGCTGCAGGCTCATCTCGCATGCGTGCCGTATGAACTCTGGGGAAAAATCCTGCGCCCGCTCTTTATGTCCATCCCTCGGGACATTGGAGTATATGTCGTACCCGAACTTGGTGCCGATGATCACGTCCTTGCGACGTTTACCCAGCGCCTTTTCCAGAATCTCCTCGCCGTAACCGTCGCTGTAGGCGTCGGCCGTATCGAAGAAATTTACGCCCAGATCGAAGGCTTTCCGCAGGAGGGCTACCGCGTCGGCTGGCTCGATTTTACCCCACCAATTAGTGGCGACGGTCCATGCTCCGAAACCTATTTCTGAAACATTCAGCTCGGTTTCGCCTAGCTGTTGATATCGCATCTTGTTCCTCGCTGCATCAGGGGATTTTGTCCGATCTTGTTGTGCCCGCTCCGGCGAGTCATTACTGTGTCGTCACTACCGCCTCTGCGAGCGTCTGCTTGATGGCATCGGCTCTTTCTCGAAACTCGGCGTCGCCGAGGACAGGCTCCATCTGCCCCAGCGGAACCTCCTGCCCCAGATCGACCCAGGACTTGCAGCCGATGTACTCATCGAGCACTGGTATGGCCTGCGGCTGCTGAAGGGTGTAGACCCTCAGCAGCGCCACCGTCAAAGGATACTTCGGTCGCCAGTGAAGTCGCTTCTGCGCATAGTCGTCGGTCCATATGTGGTACTTCGAGAGCATCGACAGGGTCGCCTCGTCCCGCAGCTCAATTACCTCCGACACCTCTGTCCACGCCGAGACCGTGACAAGGCCCTCAACATCATCGTCATCGAGGGTTGCAGCCAGGTCTCCCTGGTATTGCTCCTTGAGCAAATCGGGCGCCTGGTGCTCATAAGTCGGGAAGAGCAGGAACTCCGGGTGAACGATGCGGAAGTCCTTGTCGTCGCGGTGTATTCCCCCTTTTCGAAGGACCATGATCTGCCTGCCGGTAGACAGCGCGTTGACTGCGACTGCCCACTCTTTCAGGGCCAGCGTTGAAACGCCTGGAAGAAAGGTCACACCATCACCTCGCATATATGCAATTGATTCGAAACCATTATACGAGAGTTCCCCTGAGAATCGAACCGTGCAAGCACCCGGCTTCCGTCTCGCGCAGGAGCCTTCGGGGTTGCGGGGGCAGTACGTTTCTTGTTATCTTCAAATCCATCTCAGCCACGAATAGCAAGAAAGGAATCCCTCCATGAACATCCTTGCGACGCTCCGACGACTACTGCCCATTGATGAGGTACACGCCCACTGCGACATCCCTTGCGGGATCTACGACCCTATCACTGCGAAGATCGCTGCACAGACTGTGCTTAAGATGGTAATTAAGATCCAGGCCCTTGAGCATCCGGACGGAGCGGAGGGACGCACCGCGTACGTCAACTCCCTCAGTCGGTTCATCGCCGTCAAGGAGCAGCATGCCGATCTCGTCAAGCATGAGATAGACGTGCTCTGGCACGACTACTTCAAGCCTGAGCATCTGGACAAGGTTCCAGATCTCCACACCAAGGTATGGGAGACCACGAAGTTGGCTGCAGCCAACAAGCAGGGCGTCGACCTGGACGCAGCCAAAAAACTCGTTGACTCGGTAGACTCCATCGCCTCGGCTTTCTGGTCTACCAAAGGCGTCGAGTACGACGATGCCGTGGCAACCGTCAGGTTCGGCTCCTAGTCCAACCCGCACTTGATTAAACAGGGGCCTCGGCGTAGTCCGAGGCCCCTGTTTCTTTTTTTCGCGGCCCTCAGCTCCGGCGCATGGAGCTAAAGCAGTGGGCCAGACACCGACGAGGTGGACAGGCGAAGCTACCCCGAAACATCCGAGATCTGCAATGCAAAGAATCGCCATCATCGACTCGGAAGGCACAGTCAAGTCGACGCTGGCTCGGCGGCTCGGAGAGCTTACGGGACTAGGTGTGATCCACCTCGATGCCCTCTACTGGATCCCAGGCTGGGTCGCCACACCCGACGAGGAATGGGAAGCCCTCGTCAAGGAAATCGCCTCGCAAGAGAGATGGATCACCGATGGCAAC
>Ga0302135_10000887_pt1 | contig 18057 bp, 13 predicted proteins | sample CBN3_surface_MG_FD_203119 | JGI IMG/M metagenome (GOLD analysis project Ga0302135, IMG submission 203119) | Marine microbial communities from Western Arctic Ocean, Canada - CBN3_32.1 | ecosystem: Environmental > Aquatic > Marine > Oceanic | place: Canada: Western Arctic Ocean | collected...
TGCTCCTGCCTGGAAACGTCCACGGGCGCGAAGATCTCGTCCTCGTGAATCGCTTCGAGGAGCGCCTCGTACTCGTCCTCACACTGCTCCTCGACATCTGAAAACGTCGGCAGAACGCGGACCTTTCCTTCGAGATCGATCTTCTTGGCGCATGCCTCGGCAAGCGCGCTCAATTCATCGGTTAGCGGCATCGGATGCATTACCTCCAGAGCCACTACAATGACAGATTCCTGTCACGAGCAATCAGCGCCCCGAAATCGCCTTGCCGAACGGCCAAGACTCGCCCGCTTCGGCACTGCCCTGCGCCGCGCCAGACAACTGGTCGACTCCCGATGCCTTCTTGAATCCTCCGGTCTGTGAGAACATCACAGGACTTGGCGTCTAGCGGCACCGCCAGACGCCCCTCAACTGACCCAGATCACGCTTGCGAGTCGACCAGTCGCACCATCACCACATGAGCATGAGTCCAGCTAAAACTCCGGGAGTGGTTCGCCTGGGCGTCCCTGCAGTGCAGGGGATCGACCGCGTACTGACACCGGCGGCGTCCACATTCGTCGCGACCCTCTCCCGCGCATTCGGTCCTCGACTCACCGAATTACTCGAGCGACGGCGCGAGCACCAAGCCCGGTTCGACGCCGGCCAGCGGCTCGACTTTTTGCCGGAAACGGCAGATGTCCGAGCAGGCGACTGGCGCATCTCGCCCGCTCCGGCCGCTCTGCAGGATCGCCGGGTTGAAATCACCGGGCCAGTGGACCGCAAGATGGTCATTAACGGCTTGAACTCTGGCGCGCAGATGTTCATGGCCGACTTCGAGGATGCCAACGCGCCAACCTGGGCGAATCAGATCTCCGGGCAGATCAATTTGATGGACGCCGTGCGCCGGACCATCACCTTCGAGAGCCCCACGGGCAAGCGCTACGCCCTTCAGCCGGAGACGGCCGTGTTGCTCGTCCGGCCCCGCGGGCTGCACCTGCCAGAGTGGCACTTCCTAGTAGATGGCATGCCTGTACCAGCGTGCCTTTTCGACTTCGGCCTGTTCTTGTTTCACAACGCGGTGGAGCAGCTGCGCACGGGCGTGGGTCCCTATTTCTACCTACCCAAACTGCAAAGCCACCTCGAAGCACGGTGGTGGAATGACGTCTTCACCCGTGCGGAGGAAAGGCTCTCGCTGCCGATTGGTTCCATCAGGGCCACGGTGCTCATCGAGACCCTCCCGGCAGCGTTCGAGATGGATGAGATTCTTTTTGAGCTGCGAGACCACATGGCGGGACTCAACTGCGGCCGCTGGGACTACATCTTCAGCACCATCAAGACACAGCGTGCCGATCCGAGCTTCGTCCTCCCCGATCGCTCGCAGGTGACGATGGATAAGGGCTTCCTGCGCGCCTACGCGCAGCTGCTGATCCGCACGTGTCACCGGCGCGGTGCGCACGCCATAGGCGGCATGGCGGCGCAGATTCCACTCAAGGACCCACAGGCGAACGAGGCGGCTCTTGCGAAGGTGCGTGAGGACAAGCAGCGCGAAGTGCGCGATGGTCATGACGGCACCTGGGTAGCGCATCCGGCGCTCGTGCCAGTGGCCCGAGAGTTCTTTGACGCGGTGGCCCCGAATCAGTTAGCGAGAATGCGCGAGGACGTCGTGGTCACCGCCGCCGATCTCCTTGAGGCGCCGGATGGCACCCGCACCGAGGCAGGGCTCCGGCACAACGTGCGCGTCGGCATCCAGTATCTCCACGCGTGGCTGCAAGGATCCGGCTGTGTGCCGCTGTACGGTCTGATGGAGGACGCAGCCACGTCGGAGATTTCCAGAACCCAGGTGTGGCAGTGGTTGCGTCACGACGCGACGCTCGACGATGGACGAACCGTATCCCTGCCACTCGTGCGTCAGGTCATGGCGGAGGAGCAAGGTGTGCTGCGCGCTCAGATCACCGACGCGGATAGTCTGCGCCGGTTCGACGCCGCCGCGCAGATCTTCGAACGGCTCGCCACATCAGAGGTCCTCGAGGATTTCCTGACGCTCCCCGCGTACGACAAACTCGTTACTGACAGTTAGGCGCTGGTTTCGGCCAGTATTATGAACCTCGGCCGGGTTGGACCAGACTACTTGCAACAGAAGGGAAAGCCGACATGTCGGAGAGTGTAAAGAATCGGTGGGCGGGAGTCGTGCGGCCGTACGAGCAGTCCGCGGTAAAACGGTTGCGCGGCAGCCTCACAGTCGAGCACACAATCGCCAGGCGAGGCGCCGAGCGGCTGTGGGAACTGCTGCACACCGAGCCTTACATCAAGGCGCTCGGAGCGCTCACGGGCAACCAGGCCGTACAGATGGCTCGCGGTGGTCTCAAGTCCATCTACCTGTCCGGGTGGCAGGTGGCCGCCGACGCCAACTCAGCCGGACAGACCTACCCCGACCAGAGTCTGTACCCCTACGACAGCGTCCCGACGGTCGTACGCCGCATCAACCGCGCTCTCCAGCGCGCCGACCAGATTCAGTACGCCGATGGGAAGGTTGACCGCGACTGGTTCCTCCCGATCGTCGCGGATGCCGAGGCTGGCTTCGGTGGCCCGCTCAACGCGTTCGAACTGATGAAGTCAATGATCGAAGCAGGCGCGGCAGGTGTCCATTTTGAGGATCAGCTCTCGTCAGAGAAGAAGTGCGGCCACCTGGCCGGCAAGGTGCTCCTCCCGACGAGCCAATTCATCCGCACGCTCATTGCGGCGCGGCTTTCGGCGGACGTCCTCGACGTGCCGACAATCCTCGTGGCACGCACCGACGCGGATAGCGCCAAACTACTCCTCTCGGACGCGGACCCCGTCGACACCCCCTTCATCGAGAAGAGAGGGCGAACTCCCGAGGGCTTCTTCCACCTCCGAGGCGGTATCGAGTGCGCCATCGCACGCGGCCTCTCGTACGCGCCGTACGCCGACATGCTCTGGTGCGAGACGTCGGTGCCAGACATCGATCAAGCGAGACAGTTTGCCACCGCGATCAAGGCGCAGTTCCCGAACAAGTTGCTCGCCTACAACTGCTCGCCATCGTTCAACTGGAAGAAAGCGCTCAGCGACAAGGAGATCGCGGCCTTCCAGCATGAACTCGGAAAGATGGGCTACAAGTTCCAGTTCGTGACGCTTGCCGGCTTCCACGCACTCAACCACGGCATGTTCGAACTGGCGCACGGCTATGCCGAATCCGGCATGTCGGCTTACGTAAAACTTCAGGAAGCCGAGTTCGCCTCCGAGACCAGTGGCTACACCGCCACGAAACACCAGCACGAGGTCGGCACGGGCTACTTCGATCTCGTCACCGAGACGGTGACCGGCGGTGTCGGGTCCACCATGGCGCTGGCCGGCTCGACCGAAAGCGAGCAGTTCTAGCAACGAGCCACACTTGACTACCGTTTCGCCTGGGAATCCGCTGTTCGAGCTCTCTGGCAAGATCGTCCTCATCACCGGAGCGTCCAGGGGGCTGGGACACGACCTAGCGCTGGCCTTTGCCGAGGCCGGCGCTAGCCTGATCCTTGCTTCGCGCCGTCAGGATCGACTGCAGGACGCCGAGCACCGCGTGCGGACCGTCGGCGCCGAGTGTCTGGTTCATGCTTGCGACGTTCGAGTGCCGGGCCAGGTTGACACGACCGTCTCGGCGGCACTCGACCGATTCGGTCACATCGATGTCCTCGTCAACAACGCCGGCATCGCATGGGGTGCCCCGGCCGAGCACATGCCGATCGAGAAGTGGCGTGAGGTCCTCGACACGAATGCAACCGGCACATTCCTGATGTCGCAGGCGGTTGGACGTGACATGATCCGGATCGGGGGCGGCTCGATCATCAACATCGCGTCGGTGGCTGGGCTGGTTGGTTCGCCACCGGAAACAGTGGATGCGGTTGGCTACTCAGCAAGCAAGGGAGCGGTCGTCAGCCTGACGCGAGACCTGGCGGCAAAATGGGCGCGCCACGGGGTCCGCGTCAATGCGGTCGCCCCTGGATTCTTCGAGACGGGTCTATCCGCTGGGGTCCTCGCGCATGCCCGCACCGACATCGAGCACGCCACGGCACTCGGTCGCATCGGCCGACCCGGCGAGCTAAACGGGCCGGTGCTGTTCCTGGCCTCGGCCGCTGCCCGCTACGTGACGGGACACGTTCTCTGCGTCGACGGAGGCATGACCGCCCTCTAGCCCTGGAACAGCTACCGCAGGCGGGACGAGTTAAGCCAGGCGTGCGGGTTGACCCATTCCATCTTAGCGATGGTCCCCTTGAGCAGGACCTTCTTGTTCGCGTCGAACTCAGCCGAGAACGCGTGGTGGGCCGACGAGCGCGCAGGCACCAGGGCTACCAAGAGCACGAGACTCAGAGCAAGCACTGTCGTACGCATCTAAAAGACATATACCGCCCGGCGAATCACGACCCACCTTCAAGCTTGAACGCCCGGTGAATTGCGCGGACGCCCGCCGCGGCGTCCTCTTCTGTGACCACGAGCGAGATGTTCCGCTCGGACGAGCCCTGCGAGATGGCAATGACGTTGACGCCCGCCTCCCCAAGCGCGCCAAACACCGCACTCGCAATTCCCGGCGTGCCCCGCATCCGGTCCCCGACTGCGGCAACGATGGCCACCGACTGCTCACCCGAGATCTCCTCGATGTGCCCTCGCATTAGCTCGATCTCGAGGGTGGACTTGAGCGCCTTGAGAACAGTCGGCGCCTTGGACTTATCGATAACAAAGCAGATGTTGTTCTCCGACGAGGCCTGCGAAATCATCAGCACGTTCGCCTGCTGATTCGCCACGACATCGAACGTCTTCGCCACGATGCTGGGGATGCCCTTCATACCGGTGCCGCTGATGGCGATGAGCGTCACATCACGAATTGACGTGACCGCCTTGACACCCCGCACTGCCGCATCGCCCTCGATGCTGACCCGTGTACCCGGATGCGACGGGTTGAAGCTATTGAGAATGCGGACCGGAATCCGCTTCCGAAACGCCGGCAAGATCGTCTTGTAGTGCAGAACCTTGGCCCCGTAGTAGGCCAGCTCTGATGCCTCGCTGTACGAGATCTCCCGAAGTGTACGTGCCTCCGGCACCTCGTTGGGGTTCGCGGTCATCACCCCGTCAACGTCGGTCCAGATCCAGACCTCGTCGGCATCGAGCGCCGCGGCCAGGATCGACGCGGAATAGTCGGAGCCCCCTCGCCCGAGCGTGGTGAGTATGCCTTCCACCGTTGTGCCGATGAAGCCCGTCACGACGGGAATATCGCCACGCTCGAGGAGCGGTTGCAGGACCGCCTGTGCCCTGGCCCGCGTTTCATCCTCGAGCGGCTCCGCCCCGCCGAATTCGTCGGTCGTCACGATGAGGTCGGTAGCCTGCACGGGCGTCGAGGCCTGGCCACGCACGGCAATCGCGGCCGAGAGCAGCGGCGCCAACAAGACTTCGCCGAGGCCGGAAATGGCGTCGAGAACGCGGGGCGTGAGATCGCGCACCATGGACAGTCCGACGCACAATTTGTCGAACCGGTCCAGTTGGAGCACCAGCGCCTCCATCACCACCGCGTGCCGGACGGGATCGGTCGAAAGGAGTGCGTCGGCAACGGCCTTGTGCCGCTCGAACATCTGGTGACGGACGCTCGGGTCCAGCGCTCCGGCCGCCGCCGAGCGAGCGACATCGATGAGCAGGTTCGTCACGCCGCTCATGGCGGAGGTGACCACCACGATCTGATGGCCTTCCTCGGCGCCGCGCACGGCCAACAGCGCGGCCTGGGAAATTCGATCGGCGTCGCCCACGGAGGTTCCGCCGAATTTCATTACGATGCGCATGGGTGTATGGACGATGGGGCCGACCGTGGCCCGTACCTAGGCGAGCGGCGCCGGCAGCTTCGATTGTCCCATCAAATAGGCGTCAACACCATGAGCCGCGCTCCGGCCGTCGGCAATGGCCCAGACGATGAGTGACTGGCCACGCTGCATGTCGCCCGCCGCAAAAACGCCGGACACGTTGGTCATCCACTGTTCGTCTCGCCACACGTTGCCCCGCTCCGTGAGCGTGATGCCGAGTTCATTCACGAGTGGCCCACGTTCGGGTCCGACGAACCCCATCGCGAGCAGTATCAGATCGGCCTCGAGGGTGAACGCGGAACCTGCGACGGGAACGAAGTCCATGCCTTCATCGCGGCGAACCACGTCCACGTGTACGGCTTCGAGCGCCCGCACGTGCCCGTTCGAATCGCCGAGCAAGCTCTGGGTTGACACGGCAAAGACCCGCTCGCCCCCCTCCTCGTGCGCCGGCGAGACACGGAAGATGTTGGGCCACTGAGGCCAGGGGTTGTTCGAGGATCGAACGTCTGGTGGCCTCGGCATCAACTCGAACTGATGTACAGATCGCGCACCCTGCCTGTGCGCGGTGCCCAGGCAGTCGGCGCCCGTATCGCCGCCACCGATGATGACTACCCGCTTCCCTTTCGCGGAAATGAACCCCGCGTCTGGAATCTCATCACCCTCGTTCCGCTTGTTCTGTAGCGGCAGGTATTCCATCGCGAAGTGAACGCCCTGCAGTTCCCGTCCTGGCACCTTCAGATCGCGGGGCCGCCCGGCGCCCGCCGCCAGCACAACCGCGTCGAATGTGTCCCGCACTTCGGCGACAGTCACGTCCACACCGACGTCGACGCCGGTCCGGAACACGACGCCCTCGGCTTCCATCAGTACCAGGCGCCTGTTCAAGATGCGCTTCTCCATCTTGAACTCCGGAATCCCGTAGCGCATCAGGCCGCCAATCCGGTCGGACTTCTCGAATACCGTCACCAGGTGGCCTGCACGGTTGAGCTGGTCCGCGGCGGCCAGACCTGCCGGTCCCGAGCCGACGATCGCCACAGTCTTCGATGTCCTGACCGGCGGTGGGCTCGCGGTGACCCATCCCTCATCAAACGCGCGTTCGATGATCGCCACCTCGACGGCCTTGATCGTCACCGGGTCATCGTTGATACCGAGCACGCACGCACCCTCGCACGGTGCCGGGCACAGACGGCCGGTGAACTCGGGAAAGTTGTTCGTGGCATGCAGCCGATCGATTGCCGCCCGCCACCGGTCCCGGTAGACCAGATCGTTCCAGTCCGGGATCATGTTCCCCAGCGGACAACCTTGGTGACAGAACGGAATCCCACAGTCCATGCATCGCGCACCCTGCGCTTGCAGACTGTCATCCGGATACGGCAGGTAGGCCTCGCGCCAGTCGTGAATGCGCTCGGCAACCGGACGAGTCGGAGGCTTTTTCCGACGTATCTCGATGAAGCCCGTCGGGTTACCCACGGGGCGCACTCGTCCGCTTCGAGGACGCGCTCTGCACCGAGGCGACCACGCCGTGCCCGATGAGCTCCGCCAGGCTCGGCTCGCGGTTCTCGGCCTTCGCACGTGCCTCCACCGCCAGTGCCCGCTTGTACTCGCGTGGCATTACCTTGACCAGTGCCCGCTGCGTATCCGCCCAGCGCGCCAGGAGGCCGGCCGCGTAGGTGCTGCCGGTCAGCGCCACGTGCCGTGTCACGAGATCCTGCACAAAGGTCAGATCGTCCACGTCGAGCGGATCCAGGTCCACCATGCTCCGGTTGCACCGGCCTTCGAAGTTCTTCTTGGAATCGAGCACATACGCGATGCCACCGCTCATGCCTGCGGCGAAGTTGCGGCCGGTACTTCCCAGCACGATGACTCGTCCGCCGGTCATATACTCGCAGCCGTGGTCGCCAATACCTTCGACCACCACGGTCGCGCCGCTATTGCGCACGCCGAATCGCTCCCCCGCCAGACCACGCACGAATGCCTCGCCCGCAGTTGCGCCGTAGAGCACCACGTTGCCGGCCACGATGTTCTCCTCGGCCTTAAACATGGACGTGGCCGGCGGAAATACTACGAGGCGCCCGCCCGAGAGCCCCTTGCCGAAGTAATCATTGGCGTCACCCTCGAGGGTCATCGTGATGCCCCTCGGCACGAACGCACCGAAGCTCTGGCCCGCCGAGCCGGTGAACCGGAGACGGATCGTGTCATCGGGTAACCCAGGCCCGCCGTAGCGCCTGGTCACTTCGTAGCCGAGCATCGTGCCCACGGTCCGGTTCGAGTTGCGAATGGGCAACTCAAGTGAGACCGGACGACCATGCTCCAACGCCTCACCGCACCCGGCGATGATCTCGTTGTCGAGGGCCTTCTCCAGTCCGTGATCCTGGCCGCGGACGGCCCGCCTGGAGACGGTTGCCGGCATGTCCGGGTTGTGCAGGATCCGAGACAGGTCAATGCCGCGCGCCTTCCAGTGATCCACGGCCGGCACTACATCGAGGCAGTCGATCCGGCCCGTCAGCTCGTCCAGCGTGCGGAAACCGAGCGAGGCCATCAATTCACGGACCTCCTGGGCGATGAACCGGAAGAAGTTCTCCACGAACTCTGGCGTCCCGGTGAACTTCTTTCGAAGTTCCGGGTCCTGTGTGGCGACGCCCACCGGGCAGGTGTTGAGATGGCACACGCGCATCATCACGCAGCCCATGACAACGAGCGGCGCCGTGGCGAATCCAAATTCCTCGGCGCCCATCAGCGCCGCCACCACCACGTCCCGCCCCGTCTTCATCTGGCCGTCCACCTGCACGACGATCCGGTCGCGAAGCCGGTTCAGCACGAGCACTTGCTGCGTCTCGGCCAACCCCAGCTCCCAGGGCGCGCCTGCATGCTTCAGGCTCGTCAGTGGGGACGCGCCGGTGCCGCCATCGTGACCCGAGATTAGCACCACGTCGGAGTGCGCCTTGGCCACCCCAGCGGCCACCGTTCCGACACCAACCTCGGCTACCAGCTTCACGTGAATGCGCGCCTTTGGGTTGGCGTTCTTCAGGTCATAGATGAGCTGCGCCAGGTCTTCGATGGAGTAGATATCGTGATGCGGCGGTGGTGAGATCAGACCCACGCCTGGCGTGGCATAGCGAACCTTTGCGATCCACGGATAGACCTTGAACCCGGGCAACTGTCCACCTTCACCAGGCTTGGCACCCTGCGCCATCTTGATCTGGATGTCGTCGGCGTTCACTAGATACTCGCTGGTCACGCCGAACCGCCCGGAGGCCACCTGCTTGATTGCACTCCGCCGGGAGTCACCGTTCTTGTCGAGGACGTACCGGGCCGGATCTTCGCCACCTTCGCCCGTGTTGGATTTGCCGCCAAGACGGTTCATCGCGATCGCGAGCGTCTCGTGAGCCTCCTGACTAATGGACCCGTAGGACATCGCGCCGGTCGAGAATCGAGCGAGGATCGCCGCCAACGGTTCCACCTCATCGATCGGCACCGGCGGGCCCGCCGGCTTGAACCGAAAGAGGCTGCGCAGGGTCGCCCGACGGGAGCTCTGATCATCCACGGCGCGCGTGTATTCCTTGAAGATCGAGTACTGCCCGCTCCGGGTCGCGTGCTGGAGCTTGAACACCGTGTCCGGATTGAACACGTGAAACTCACCGTCTCGCCGCCACTGATATTCGCCGCCCCACTCCAGTTCCGGTGGCGCGACCGGCTTCGCGCCAAACGCGTGCGCGTGCCGAAGTCGGGTCTCCTCGGCCACGACATCGATCCCGATGCCGCCAATTTGCGACGCGGTATAGGTGAAGTACGCATTAACGAACTCTCGGCTCAGTCCTACAGCTTCGAAAATCTGCGCCCCACAATAGCTCTGCAGCGTGGAGATGCCCATCTTCGACATCACCTTCAGTACACCCTTGTTGAGTGCCCGGATGTAGCGATTCACTGCATCCGCCGGCTCCAGGCCTGGCAGCATCCCCTGGCGAATCATGTCGCCAATAGTCTCGAGCGCCAGCCGCGGATTTACCGCGCCCGCACCGTACCCGAGTAGCAGAGCCACGTGGTGAACCTCGCGCGCGTCGCCGGACTCCACGACCAAAGCACAGCGTGTACGCGTGCCTTCGAGCACCAGGTGGTGGTGCACGCCGGACGTTGCCAGCAAGCTCGGAATGGGCGCATGTCCAGGATCGACGCCACGATCCGAGAGGATCAAGATATTGGAGCCAGCCGCCACAGCTTCGCTCGCCTGGCGGCAGACATCTGCCATCGCCGCCTCAAGGCTGCCGGATGTGCTGTCAGGAACGAATAGTGTCGAGATCTCCGCAGATCGGAACGGCGAAGACGGCGGCAAGTGTCGCAGCTTTGCCATCTGATCGTTATCGATGATCGGATAGCGAATCTTGATCTGTTCGCAGGAGCGTGGACCCGGTTCGAGCAGGTTCCGCTCGGGTCCAATGGTCGATCCCATCGAGGTCACCAGTTCTTCCCGAATCGCATCGAGCGGCGGGTTCGTGACCTGCGCGAAGAGCTGGGCGAAGTAGTCGTAGAGCAGGCGTGGACGATCCGAGAGCACCGGGAGGGCCGAGTCCGAGCCCATCGACCCGAGGGGCTCTTCGCCTCGCACGGCCATCGGCGTCATCAACAAACGCAGATCTTCCTGCGTATAGCCAAAGGCCTGCTGACGCTGGAACACCGTCTCGTGGTCCGGCTGCACGACCGTAGCCGACGGCAGGTCGTCGATATCGACCAAGTGTGCGTCGAGCCACTCACCGTACGGCTGCTCTGTGGCCAACTCGCGCTTGATCTCCTCGTCGTCGATGATCCGTCCCTTCGCCGTATCGACGAGGAGGATGCGGCCCGGGTGGAGACGCTCCTTGACGAGAATGTTCTCGGCGGGGATATCGAGCACACCCACCTCCGAGGCCATGACGACCATATCGTCCTTGGTCACGTAGTAGCGCGAGGGACGCAGTCCATTCCGGTCGAGCACGGCACCGATCACTGTGCCGTCAGTGAAGGCAATGGACGCGGGACCGTCCCAGGCCTCCATGATCGACGCGTGATACTCGTAGAACTGGCGCCGCTCGGCGCTCATCTCCTCATCTCCGCTCCACGGCTCAGGAATCATCATCAGGAGCGCATGCGGCAGCGACCGCCCACTCATGACCAGGAACTCAAGTACGTTGTCGAAGGTGGCCGTATCGCTTCCGCCCTCGTGGATCACGGGCAAAATCTTCTTCAGGTCATCGCCGAACACCGAGGAGGCGAGGAGTCCCTCGCGCGCACGCATCCAGTTGATATTGCCGCGCAGTGTGTTGATCTCGCCGTTGTGGGCGACGAAACGGTAGGGATGGGCTAGCGGCCACGACGGAAACGTGTTGGTGCTGAACCGCTGGTGGACCAGCGCCAGAGCCGACTCCATTTCAGGGTCCGAGAGGTCCGGAAACATCTCCTCAAGCTGGATCGCCGTCAGCATACCCTTGTACAGGAGTGTCTGCGACGACAGGCTCACGATGTAGAAAAGAGCCCGAGAGTCGGCGCTGATGTCGAGCCGCGCGGCAGCCAGCTCGATGCGCTTCCGGATGACATAGAGCGTGCGCTCTACCCCCAAAGGGTTCGAGGAGTCCGCCTTTGGGTTATGGGGCGTGCGCCTCAATCCACCGATGAACACCTGCGCGAACGCGGGCGCCATCGCAACCGCGCTTGCTCCCACTGAGCTGTCGTTGGTCGGCACCGTACGCCAACCCAGCACAGTCGCACCCTCGCTCTCCACGATCTGACCGATGAGCGACTGAACGGCCGCCCGATCGCCCTCGTCCTTCGGCAGGAAGACCATGCCGGCGCCATAGCTGCCCGCGGCAGGCAGAGCCACGCCGGCGGCCCTGCGCAGGAACCGATCCGGCATCTGAAGCAAGATTCCAGCGCCGTCTCCCGTGTTCACCTCGCAGCCGCAGGCCCCCCGATGCGCCAGATTGCGCAGTACCTGCAGCGCATTCGTCACGATCGTGTGCGAACGCTCGCCCTTGATATGCGCAACGAAGCCGACGCCGCAGGCGTCGTGCTCGCGGCTCGGGTCGAATAGCCCTTGGGGCGAAGGTGAACCTGTGGTGAAGCTGGACATGGAAGCCTTCAGTTGTACCTCTCAGCGGTCGATAATCAAAATTCAATGTTATCGGAGATACCATCTGTTTTTTAGATGGTTCTCGACATTGCGCCCACAACCTGGCCAAAACGAAAACCGGCAAGCTCATCGCCGAGGCCGTTCGTGGGACCGAATGACCACGGCCCCGATTCGATCGGGTGGGAACTAGAGGTCGGTGATCTGCCCCGAACTGTCGCTGAACTGCTCGACGTCCACGCCCATGCGGTCCAGCATGGTGACCTGGAGGTTGCAAAACGGGGTGCCCGTCTGCCCTTCGGGCAATTCGAGCTCACCCTCCCGCTCTGCCATCCGCAGCGCTGGAAAGCTTGGATGGTACACTTCACGACCTGTCGCCTCCTCTAGGCGCGCCGCAGCAGAACCGACCGGGTAGCTCAGTGGTAGAGCAGCGCACTTTTAATGCGCGGGTCGTGGGTTCGATCCCCACCCTGGTCACCAATGCTTCCCTGGAGTAATCGGTCTCAACCAGAAACCTACGTTCCCCGACCTAATGTCTTGGATCACTGCGGAGTGCGGCCTCTTTTCGGATCGGCGTCTCGTGGCAGGGTGGCCGCATCGCAGCCGGGCCATGGAGTGAGCCGCGCGTCGCAAGCGAGGGGGACAACATGAAGATGGTTGTCGATGACAGTATCTGTCATCTCCACGGGGTGTCCGTAAAGGCCGCGCCTGAAGTATTCAAATTCGGCGACGACGGTAGACTGCAAGTCCTGAACCAGGCGCCACTGGAAGGCCTGCGCGAGAAGGTGTTCAAGGCCGTCCAGTAGGCACTCCGAACGGGGATGTCGCGGTAGACTCTTGACACCGTGACACCGTGGCAGCCTGGTCAAAGACAGGGCACTGCGCACTAGGGCGCTATGACAGAAACCCGCTTCCGCCAGGCCTTTCTCCTCTTGCTGGTAGCTGCGATCTCGGCCGCATTCGTGGCCATGATTCGCACGTTCCTCCTCACGATCCTGCTGGCCGCCATCTTCACCGGCTTGAGCTACCCCGTCTATCTGTGGCTACTCGGCCGATTTCGCAACCGCAAGGCACTGGCGGCGGCGACGACGCTGGTACTACTGTTAGGCCTGGTGATCACGCCACTGGTCATGGTGCTCGGAGCCGGCGCGAACGAAGCACTGCGAGTGACGCAGACCATCAGACCCCGTCTGCAGCAACTTGTGGACCAACCAGGCGAAATAGATGGCTGGTTGCGTGCACTCCCTGGCTACGAACTCGTCGACCCGTATCGGGCCCAGGTCCTCACCAAAGCAGGCGAACTCATCGGCACCACGGGTACGTTTCTCTTCGCCGCGCTCTCCACCACGACGCTGGCCACGGCGCTTTTTATTTTTCAATTCTTCGTGCTGCTCTACACGATGTTCTTCTTTCTGATAGACGGCCCAGATCTGCTCGCTGCCGTGCTTTCGTATCTGCCGCTCTCGGAGACCGACAAGCGACGCGTGCTCGACAGATTCGTATCAGTTACACGGGCAACGATGAAGGGCACGATCCTTATCGGTACCATTCAGGGCACGCTGAGCGGGCTCGCATTCTGGGTGGTGGGCCTCGATGGTGCGATCTTCTGGGGTACGGTGATGACCCTGCTCTCGATCATCCCAGGCATCGGTGGCGCCCTCATCTGGATGCCAGCTGTGATCGGCCTCGTCGCCACCGGCGACATCTGGCAAGGCCTCGCCCTGGCAGCGTTCTGCAGCCTCGTCGTCGGAAGCGTCGACAACGTGCTTCGGCCACGGCTCGTCGGACAGGATGTCAAGTTGCACCAATTGCTGATTTTCTTTTCCACGATCGGCGGCCTGCTGCTGTTCGGCGTCATGGGCTTCATCCTTGGTCCGATCCTGGCGGCGCTCTTCGTCACAGCGTGGGAAATGTTCGGCACGGCGTTTCGAAGCGCGCTCGACGAACCGGCTTCGAGTATTCAGGACTCGAACCGACCCTGATCTCTCGCCTGTCCTGCACTCACCGCACAGTCCTCTGCCTATTCGCGGCCACTCATCGCCACATCGAATCCGGGAACGCGCTCGCGGCTTGTGGTGGGGCACATACACGAGACTTCTCGTCTCGTTCCGAGAGCGACCGCCGCCAGTCAATGCGACAATGGTCGCTGTGAGCGTCACCGACCGACCTGCCCGGTCCATCCGCCCCGCCGCCGCCTGGCTGGCGGCGGTCCTGCTGCTGGGCAGCATATCTCCCGGTGCACAGTCCAGCTCGACGGTGGAACAGCTATTGAGAGGACGTCTGGGGTTTTCTGCGAGGGACCTGAGGAATCTCGACAAAGGCTCCTCCGTGATCAGGGGTCTCGATACGCGCGTACATGAGGAACTGGCGAATGTCGGGGCGGTGTTCGTCGACGCCCTGCCGGGGACGATCCTCGACCTGTTCCGTGACATCGAGCGATTCGAGAAGGGCCCAGGTATTCCGCAGATCGGACGCTTTTCCAATCCCCCCCGGCTTGAGGATCTGCAGTCCTTGACGTTCACCCTGGAGGATATTGAGGCGTTGCGCGACTGTCGACCTGGCGACTGCGATGTGAAGCTCCCTGAGGCGGCGATGCAGCGGTTCAAGCACGATGTGGACTGGTCATCCGAAGAGGCCTCAGAGCAAGCCAATGACGTACTCCGCCAGATGGTGCTCGACCTCGTCCTTGCGTATCAGAGGGACGGCAATGCGTCGTTCGGCTATTACGACGATGGCAACCGTCCACTGTCCATCGCCGACGAATTCCGGGCGCTCCTTGCCGCCACGGATCCGCTTCCAACGCCTGTGCCGACACTCCTCGCCTATCTCGACTCGTACCCGCTCGGTCGTCCCGCTGGCGCCGAAGACTTCTTCTACTGGACGGTGGTCGATTTCGGCCTCAAGCTCACCATCAGGGTCAATCACGTCGCGCTCTATCCGGTGGTCTCCCGCCCTGCGTCAGGCGTCGCGTACGTGATCGCCATCAAGCAACTCTACGCAAGCCACTACTTCCACACCACGCTCGAACTACGATTCCTCATGGACGACGACCGTCCCTCCACTCAGTCCGGCACCTCCCTCATCTCGATCACGCGTTCGCGCAGCGACGGGATGACCGGCTTCAAGGGATTTCTCCTGCGGCCCATCATCAGACGCCGCGCGCGCGAGGCCGTGCGCAAATACCTCGAGCACGTCAAGCGGCAAGTCGAGCGCCCAGGCTCCCGCGACTCCTAGCAGTCCGGGTCGAGGTTCGCGCCGCCCGCGAAGGGGCCTCGTTGACTTCGGCCGCGACGAACCATCAAAGAGAGGATAAAATATAGTTTCTGCCTCGGTGGCTCGGCCACCGTCCGCTGCTCGCTACCGGTCCCCATCGTCCAGAGGCCTAGGACGCGGCCCTTTCAAGGCTGAAACCCGGGTTCGAATCCCGGTGGGGACGCCATTGCGTCCGACAAATCCATCGCGTTCAGTGGGTGACAATCGTAGTGACTTCACTGAAAGTGTTGCTTGGCTGTGTTGTGGTGCTGCTGGCTGGACCGGCCGCGGCCGGTCAAGCCTCGATGTTGGATGCCTCCGAGGCGAGCGCGTTCATGGGCACCTGGCTCATTACCATGGAGAATCCCCGCTTCGGGCGAGCGCGCCAGGATCAGACCGCGGTGATCCGGGACGAAGGCAGCAAGGCGGCGGCCAGGATAAAGGGTGGTCGTCGGGGCGGCGCGCTGGACATCACCGACATCGCAAAGGACGGAGATAGCCTCGTGCTCTCCTTCTCGATGTCGCCGCCCAGAGGCAAGGCCGTTCCCGTCGTGTTGACCCTGACCCTGGACGGCCAGACGATCAACGCCAGTCAGGACATCGGCGGTGGTCGGGTCACCGTCAGCGGATCCGGCAAGAAGCAGTAGCTAGGCCTAGATCGGTTCCAACTGGTCGGCGCGAACCCAGCCGACTTTGCCGTCCTCGTGTCCTATCGGTTCACTCCGTGGACCGCGGTCTACGTCGGGTATACCCATTTTACTGGCGTGTTTCCGGTTGATCCTTGGAAGCCCGATGCCCGTCAGAGTGCTCAACAAGCGATGTTTCTCTGCGCTGCGAACCCTGCGTCGAGCTTCCTTGACAATCTGTCGGCCCACAACCAGCCAGCCGATCACAATCTCGGTCGCCGACATCACGTTTCTATCGGCAGACGGGTTCACCTGGCCGCGCTTTCTCTACCGGGACCCGGCTTCCTGAAGAGGACGATACGGTTCGTGTTCGTTCCCTTTCGATTGTTCTGTACGCCCCACACTGCCGCAGTCTTTGTAAACTCCTGCGAATTTATCAGCACCAAGGATGGGTCGAGCCCCGCGGCGACGCCACACGGAAGGACGTGCTCCTCCAGTCGGACTCGCCCGCCGCGAACCTCGCCAACCTCGAACGCGACGTGGCCACCAGGCGTCAAGACACGTTCGAGCTCCCTAAACACCGCAGTCATGGCGGTCCGCCAGTCCTCGATTTTCTTCACGACGGTGAGAGCAACCTCCGCCGGTTCAATATCGCAGAACCAGCACCTGAGCCAGTTGTCTCCAGCGTAGTCCACGACATCGAGAAACGGCGGCGACGTTACAACGAGCCTGATGGACTCGGACTCGATCTGCGGTGTGTGTTCTGCGCCGCTGGTGACGAGTTGTCGACCGACGGAAACGTCAGCCATAGATTGCCGCGTCCGCTCCTGACAATCCTTGAGCAGTGAGCGCGACTTGGTCAGAATCAGCTTCGGCACCTCGCGGCGGGGCGGAATCTGCTTCCGGTCAGCGTTAATTTTCACCTGCCTCGCCAAAGACACAGCCTGGTTGGGGGGAAGGGTGTACACCGAGAAGAATCCCGGCGAATGGCCCGTGAGTCGATTAACGGCGACCATACGAATCCAGTCATCCACGTCATCCATCTTCTCAGCGTGTAGACGATCGCGAAAATAGCGTTTCAATGCGCACAGCTCGCGCAACGTATCTGAATGATAGAAGGCCAGAAGCTCGTCAGGGATCTCTCCGCGGAACACCCACTCGATTTCGCTGAGTCGCTGTCGAATCGCGTCCAGGGTCGGCGGCACCAGCCTCGGCTTAACAAGCACCCGACTCAGCGGATTTACGTCGCAGCCTACCGGCACCCTGGAGAGCAGCGCCGCTTCGAGCAGGGTCGTGCCGCGACCCATGAACGGGTCGTACACCCTGTCACCGGGTCGCGTAAGGCGCTCGATGAAGAAACGCGGAAGTTGAGGCTTAAAACACGCGCGATATGACACCTCGTGAAGCGAATGCGCTGCGCGTTGACGACTCGTCCAGAACTCGTTGACGAAGGTATTCACCGACAACGTACGGCCCTCGACCTCGCTAGGCGTCTGCTCGGCGAGCGTTTTCCGCCCATACCAACGGAACTCGATGAGCTCCCGTTCAAACGACGCGATGTCGGCGTCAGGTTGCGGCGCAGACTGGCCGAACAGTGTACCTAGGGGTACGGACATGGTCATGTCCGATGCTCCACTTCTCTAGCCATTCATCGCGCCGCCCTACTTCGCACTCTCGGCGAGGAGCCGCAGGGCCTTCTCTCTTCCAATCTTGGTCGAGGGGCCCAAGTTCTGCGAGTCCCACCAAGAGCGCACCTTGTCAGCCGTAACAAACCAGCACGGAATTTCTGGGAATTTCGTGATGTCCGAGATCGCATAGGCGTCAATGGAGTCCAGCTTGCGCAGGAATCCAGCGGCATCGAAGAAACGTCCAGAACCTACCATGTACGATGGGCAAAAGTAGATCCCTCCTCTTGCAAGAGAACGTACTTCCCACTTCTTTCCTTGCGCGTCGAGCACATCGTGGTCGTCACCCTCTGACGCAGCTAGCCGCTCTCCAAGAACGTCGCGAGACAACCTTCGCTCGATCAGGAATGAGACTCGCCGACCATCGGTGAAGCACTCCTTCACCTCGGACTCGTTGAGGTGTAGTGCATCCTGCAAGGGCAGTAGATCCCATCGAAGAACGCCATCCATGCGGAACCCCATCGCGGTGAATCCCCGTAGGAGGGACTCGGTCCGACCGAGGCTAGCACGACATGAACTACGGCCCGTATTGCCGCGAACATGTCGAAACTTATCACCGGATAACCGTATTACCGTAT
>Ga0302135_10000888_pt1 | contig 18031 bp, 19 predicted proteins | sample CBN3_surface_MG_FD_203119 | JGI IMG/M metagenome (GOLD analysis project Ga0302135, IMG submission 203119) | Marine microbial communities from Western Arctic Ocean, Canada - CBN3_32.1 | ecosystem: Environmental > Aquatic > Marine > Oceanic | place: Canada: Western Arctic Ocean | collected...
CGCTAGGCAGAGCGCCGTCATGATCCTATTCCAGACCGTCTATATGTTCGCTTTTAGCCAGTTGCGGATTAAACGAATGCCGCACAACAACGATTTTGAGAAAGGTGCGGCACGGCTTATCTCGACCGCCCCGGCCCCCGTTTTGTCCCGGCGATGCTCTTGATGTTTAAACTCATACCGGCACCCTTTATCAAATTTGGTCCCGGATCAAATTGCCCCAACCGGGCTTTTGGACCGGACTGGTTGGTGTTAGTTTCTCGCTTTTTGGCTTTCTGTGCCGATTTCGCCTTTGCCCGTAAACGAGCCTTTGCTTTGGTCATTTCTTCTTCCCATTTGCCCGCTAGGCGCGGCAGGTCATTGATTATTCCACGATATTCACTACATTACACACATACGTGTCGCAATTTCTTGTGCTATCTAAATAACCGGTACGCCGTTTAACTTAGTTATCCCTCGACAATGTGAGCGTTTATACGACCGCGCTATCACAATGATATGTGGCGTGGAATCAACACTCCTATAAGAGGAAATAGCTATGACTACAGGTACAGTTAAATGGTTCAACCCTGCAAAGGGTTTCGGGTTCATCGAGCCGGAAGATGGCTCAAAAGACGCTTTTGTCCACATTTCCGCTGTCGAGCAGGCCGGACTAACTTCGCTTAGCGAAGGGCAGAAGGTTTCCTATGAGCTTCAGCCCGGACAGAACGGAAAATCTTCCGCCGAGAATTTATCCGTCATCGAGTAGCCAGTAAGAACCTGCCCCCAACTCTCGTTGAGGGCAGGTTTTTCTCCATAACTTCCGACTTTGTTACCAGCGTGCCCGGGTCTTGCCCGCACGCCGGATCAAGCTGTTCGCCCGGGACACCGCAATTTGAAATGGAGCATCATTGAAATGTTGACGTCGACAAAATCGAGAGCCGAGGAACAATATGCGGCTACCCAAAAGAAAAACAAACAAGCCCTGAAGCAGAAAGAAGAAGCTCAGCTTGTGAGCGACCAGAAAATTGCAAGGCTACGGGCCCTCCGTCTTGCCAAAGAAGCGGAAGACAGGAAAGTTGCCGAGAAAGAGGCCGCCCAAAAAGTGGCGGCCAAGAAGAAGAAGAAGCTAACGAAAGCGACTTAAGCTCGCCGACTCTAATTGAGACGATTACGAAAACCAAAACTGACTTCGCCAAACTGGCGCCGGCCCATTCGACAGTTACCGAGTAAATGATCGTCGGATTGTGTCCGGACCCTAACTGCCCCAATTTACCGCTACACCGATGCAGGTGACTATACTGTCCGCTTTGGGTCGGAAGCGGCCATCTTACTCAGCTACAGCCTGTTTCGGATCGGGAAGTGGTTCAACAACTGGCTCACGCATAGTGACAAATTCTTCAGCCGCTGACGGATGAACACCGACGGTTGCATCGAATTGTGCCTTGGTCGCACCGCACTTAACCGCGATGGCGATACCTTGAATGATCTCGCCGGCGTCGGGGCCAACCATGTGAACGCCGACAACACGATCACTCGCCCGATCGACAATGAGTTTCATAAAGGTTCGCTCGTCGTTGCCGCTCAAAGTGTTCTTGAGGGCACTGAAATCGGATGTGTAGATATCGACTGAACCATACTTTTCGCGCGATTGTGCTTCTGTCAAACCAACACTGCCGACGGATGGCTGGCTGAACACAGCTGAGGGCACATCAGCATAGTCGACTTTCGTCGGCACGCCCCCGAACAGGGTCTTAACAAGCGCCATTCCTTCGGCAATAGCGACCGGCGTTAGGGCAATTCGATCAATCACGTCGCCAATTGCATAAATATTGGCGACCGATGTCTGGAAGTAATCATCGACTTTGATCGCCCCGTTGTCGGCCAACGCGATGCCCGCCGCTTCGAGGCCGATATCCGCCGTCAGCGGTTTCCTGCCTGTCGCATACATGATGCAGTCGGTTGTAAGCTCACTTCCGTCGTTAAACACAGCGCGAAGACCATCGGCGACTTTTTCGATACGCGCAATGTCCGTATCGAATCGAAGGTCGACACCTTTCTTGCTCATCTCACCAGACAGAAAGCCACGAACATCCTCATCAAAGCCGCGCAAGAACAAAGGTCCGCGATAGACCTGGGTGACCTCCGCACCAAGACCATTGAAGATGCCCGCAAATTCAACGGCGATGTATCCACCACCAACGACAATCACCCGGCGCGGCATGTCGTCAAGATAGAACGCTTCGTTGGATGTAATGGCGTGCTCTTTGCCAGGAATATCCGGAACAAACGGCCAACCGCCGGTCGCGACCAGAATGGTTTCCGCTGTGTACGTCTTTTCGCCAATCTTAACTGTATGGGCGTCTTCAAGCACCGCATGCCCATCGAACACCTCAACGCCCGCATTCTTGAGAAGCCGGTCGTAGATGCCGTTCAAGCGGGAAATTTCCTTGTTCTTGTTGGCGATCAGGTGCGGCCAATCGAATGTCTGCGCACCAACGGTCCAACCAAACCCCGCCGTATCCTTAAAATCCTCCGCGAAGTGCGCGGCATAGACAAACAGCTTCTTTGGGATACAACCAACATTGACACATGTTCCACCGAGATAGCGCTCCTCCGCCACAGCAACCCGAGCCCCGGTTACCGCCGCCATGCGGCAGGCCCTGACACCACCCGATCCAGCACCAATTGCAAACAGGTCATAATCGTATTTAGGCATTATCTATTCACTCCTTGGTGCGATACGCATCGCCCGTCCGAAAAACTGTATTGACTTAAAGTTTGCGAATTTTATGAATCCATGCCGCCTAGGCAGCGATATTTTACTTCAAGAAACTCATCGATTCCGAAATGTGAGCCTTCGCGCCCGATGCCTGACTCCTTCATTCCGCCAAACGGCGCAACTTCGTTCGAAATAATACCCACATTGGCGCCGACGATTCCATATTCAAGCCTTTCTGAAACACGCCAGATACGGCCAATATCGCGACTGTAGAAATATGAGGCGAGGCCAAACTCCGTATCGTTCGCCATGGCGATCGCCTCATCCTCGGTCTTAAACCGGAACAAGGGTGCGACCGGCCCGAATGTCTCCTCGTGAGTGACCGCCATATCCCGCGTTACATCGGTGAGCACGGTCGGCTCGAAGAACGTTCTATCCAACGCATGGCGCTTGCCGCCAAGAACGAGTTTTGCGCCCTTCGCCAAAGCATCAGCGATATGTGCCTCGACCTTCTCGACCGCCTTCATATCGATAAGCGGTCCTTGCATAACTCCAGCCTCAAGCCCCGACCCAACTTTGAGCCCCTCGACAGCGCTGGTGAGTTTGTCAGCAAAGGCCTCATAAACGCCTTCCTGGACGAGAAAACGATTCGCACAAACGAAGGTTTGACCTGCGTTGCGGTATTTTGACGCCATTACGCTTTCTACCGCCGCGTCGAGATCAGCGTCGTCGAACACAATGAACGGCGCGTTGCCGCCGAGTTCCAGCAATACTTTCTTCACAGTACCCGCACATTGCGCCATCAGCAGCTTTCCAACCTCGGTCGAGCCGGTGAAGGTGAGTTTGCGGACAATCGAGTTGGAGGTCATGTCGCCACCAAACGCGGTCGAGCCGCCAGTTACAACATTGAATACACCAGCTGGAATTCCCGCGCGCTCTGCAAGTTCGGCTAAGGCCAGCGCCGAGAGCGGCGTCGACGTTGCCGGCTTAACGACCATGGTGCAGCCGGCGGCAAGAGCTGGTCCTGCCTTGCGTGTGATCATCGCCGATGGAAAATTCGAGGGTGTGATCGCGGCGCAAACGCCAATAGGCTCCTTGATGACCACAATGCGCCGGTCGCGCGTCGGTTCAGGGATGATCTCGCCATAAACGCGTTTGCCTTCCTCTGCGAACCACTCGACAAAGGATGCCGCATAGGCGATCTCGCCTTTGGCCTCGGCAAACGGCTTGCCTTGCTCACATGTCATGAGTTTGGCCAGATCGTCCTGATTCTCGGGCATCAAGTCGTTCCAGCGCCGCAATATTGCCGCGCGTTCCTTCGCCGTCTTACGACGCCACGCGGGTAAGGCCCGGTTCGCGGCTGCGATGGCACGGTTGGTCTCCGCAGCGCCCATCTTGGGTACGCTACCAAGCGTTTCGCCTGTGGCCGGATCAGTCACATCAATGACCGACCCGTCGTCTACTCCGCCCAGGCACCGTCGATATAACATTGTTGGCGCAACAGTTTTGGATCCGTCAGTTTCATGTCCGTGCTCTTCTTCAATTTGGTGCGGTGACGCTCTTAGAGTTCCTTCGAGCGAATCACAAGCATCTTTTTGATCTGCATATCGTGCATCGTATGGTGGATGCCGCCGACGCCATGGCCAGACTGTTTGAGGCCGGCAAATGGCATCCAGTCGACCCGAAAAGCCGTGTGATCATTGACCATGACGGCGCTTGCATCAAGCCGCCGAAAGGCGCGCATCGCGATGTTAATATCAGCAGTGCAGACAGCAGCCTGAAACGCAAAGGGCAATGCATTCGCCCGAGCGATCGCGTCATCAATATCGCTATACGGATAGACGCAGATGACCGGACCAAAGATTTCTTGAGCGCTGACCCGTGCCTCGCTTGGAGGATCGAACAAGACTGTCGGTGTATAACAACTCGGCGATAATTTCTCGCCGCCAGTCAACAATTCGGCGCCACTTTTGACCGCTTCCTGAACCCATTCGTGTACGCGGTCGACCTCATTTGGACGAATGAGCGGGCCGACGTCAGTTTCCGGTTTGGTCGGGTCACCAACCGTCATCAACTTTCCAACTTCAGCCAAACCTTCCGCCACCTTCCGTGCAATATTTTCATGGGCAAACACGCGCTGCACAGACACACAGACCTGACCGGCGTGGTAGAAACCGCCTTTTCCAAGAAGTGGCAGTACATCGTCGAGATCGGCGTCGGCAGCAACAATGACAGGTGCTGCACCACCGTGCTCCAGCGCACATCGCGCGCCGGGTGCCAGCTTCGAGCGCAACGCCCAGCCAACCTTTGCGCTACCGATGAAGCTGAAAAAAGCGACATGTGCATCCGTAACAAGAGCCTCGGCCGCTGCGCGGTCCGTTGTCACAACCGCCTGACACCAGCCATCGGGCAAACCTGCCTCGCGCAAGATCTGCACGAACCGGAGACAGGATAATGGCGTAATGGTTGCCGGCTTGACAATCACTGGACAGCCGACTGTGATCGCTGGGGCAACCTGATGTATGATCAGATTAAGCGGGTGATTAAAAGCGCTGACAGCAGCAACAACGCCGATTGGCTCATAAGTCGTCATCGCTAGACGATTTGCCGACGACGCATTTAGGTTCATAGGAATTTCTGCGCCGGCCTGCGTTCGCAGTCCCTCAATGCACAACTTCATACCATCGATCGCACGGGTCACTTCGACGCGGCTGTCCACGAGCGGCTTGCCACCTTCGCGAGCAGCCTCGACCGCCAATTCTTCAGCACGCCCCGCCATCAACTCGACAGCGCGCTCAAAAATTCCGATGCGTTTTCCCGGCGAAAGCCAGCCATCGCGATCTGCAAACAGCGCCGCCGCTGTCGAAAGCGCGGTTTCAACAGTTTTCATGTCCGCCACAGCGACATCGGCAATCACGCTGTCGTCGAATGGCGCCGTTACTGATACGACTGCGCCCGTACTTTTTGCGCCAGGCACCATTAGTGGAAAATGTTCCGTCATACCTCCCCCTCGCCGCATTTTCTATTCATTGACAGTAATGCCGAACCGGTATTGCTGAATGAAGTTGTTATCGTTGCAAGCGCTTCACCATACCCTAGCGCCTGCACTTGCGTTTCGGCAATTGTAACCAACGGCTTGGATTCCCGTAACCATCAATCCCGTGATAGGGTCGGGGTAGGTACAATCGGTGCAGTGTCCAGCGCGACATTGCGTGCGTTGAAGCAACCAACCCTGTGAGGATCGATGGCGAACGCACGCCACACAACATTAATGATCTGCATCAACTTTCGCGCCAACAATCTTGTCGATTCCTGCGGTAGACGGGAGAGCGCGCAACTTGCGGACGCGCTGGAATTGGGCATAAAAGACCGCGCCCTCTCCTATGATCTTGTCCGTACCCACTGCATGGGCAAATGTCATATTGGGCCAACAGTGCGCATTGTCCCTGGCGGCCCATTTGTCATGGGAGCGAACGCTTCTGACGCACCCCACATCCTCGACCGGCTCGCCGCCGGGAAAATTGACGAGCTGGCAACGGAATTTCCCTTACCCCCAGATGACTAGGACTCCTCCACTACGAATCCTCATGCTCCTCTTATTTACGACACTCCTGACGTCGTCTGTGGCATTTGTGGCATTCTGCCGCCCATGCAGGAATGCTCGGACTTTGAGCAACGGAAGGATCGGAATCCCACGTCCAGGTCGAGCGCTGCGGAGAGGCGCTGTGCGGAAAGCTCGCTTGGCTTCAAGAGCCAAACAATGAACGCGGCGACCCGAAGCTCGATAAATTTAATAGTGATGATGCGCTAAAATTGCGCCCGATCCTCGGCCTGATGATCATACGAAACTTTGTTGCTGGCACCGATGGCAATTGTTGCAAAGGCAGGATCTATAATCCCGAAGACGGGCACACTCAAGGTTGAGGGATGTTTTCTGATATTTTTCAAAGGACAGATTTGGACACGAGTGGAATAGTTTTTTGCTCAGAAGTTACTAGAATGATGAGTGATGAAGACTAAGCGGCAATGAAGGAGTTGATCAACGCCGTTGCTACCACCGCCGTGGATCTGCCGGAAGGTGACGCCCGCGAGGAATATCTTCGCGAATGGCAGCAGGAAGCTGAATGGGACTGGCGAGACGGCGGAATGACGCCAGTCTCTGCGGCCCGTCATGTAGCGACGCTGGAGTCGCTGATCCGCGAAATGATCAGCGTCCTTTTGCGGCGAAGCAGTTCTTAGGCAGGAAGGATTGATCCCCGTGATCTTGAAATTTGAACCAAAACACACTGAAGCCATTGTGGATATTTTCTACAAGGCGAGCCTTCTGGTTCACCCATTTCTAAATCACGATTTTCTTGAGCAGGAAAAGATCAATATTCGCGAAATCTATCTGCCTAATGTAAAAACGTGGGTTTTTGAAAATGAAGGAATTGTCATCGGCTTCGTATCTCTTTTGAAGAATGACGTGATGGCCATCTTTGTTGACCTTCAACACCACTCCTTAGGATACGCCAAGGCAATGATGGACCACGCTGTTGACGAAGCGGGAGATTTAGAGGTCGTAGTTTTTGAGGAAAACTCAATCGGTCGACAATTTTATGAACGCTGCGGGTTTAAGTTCATGAGTAAATACATTCATGAACCAACACAGCAAATGTGCCATCGACTATCTTATCAACTGGCTGAACTATGATCCACTGCTGCCCATCCGTGATATGCAAGAAGTTAATCTATACCCACCGCTAAAACACTTCCTCGTCCAGCAGGGTTATGAGGTGAAGGGCGAAGTGCAAAATTGCGATGTCGTTGCAGTTCGCAGCGACGAGCCAGTTATGATTGTTGAACTCAAACTTTCAATCAGTCTTACGGTGATCTTACAGGCAGTCGACCGGCTGCAACTTTCGGATAACGTCTATATCGGCGTGCCTAAGGGAATCGCAGTCTTAAAGAAACGGCGCAAACAAACCATTAAGCTTATGCGCATGCTTGGTCTTGGCCTGCTGGTGATTGACCCAGAGGTCACAATCGGCAGCGTGGACGTTTGGTGTGACCCCGGCGACTACAAACCGCGCAAGTCGAAACGTAGAACGCAGCGCCTGCTTGGCGAGTTCATGCACCGCGTTGGCGATCCTAATTCTGGAGGCAGTCCTGCGCGGCGCGGCCTCATGACGGTCTACCGACAGAAGGCGCTCGCAATAGCTGCGCATCTGCAAGAGCACGGTGAGACGAAAGCCGCCGTCATTGCACAATCGCTCACGGAACCAAAAACCCGCGCAATTCTTTACGACAATGTTTACGGCTGGTTCGACCGTCTAGGTAGGGGAGTCTATGCATTGTCTCCGCGTGGAAAAACTGAACTTCCCCGGTGGTTAACCCATAACCAAAATATGGGCTAAAACTACGACCAATAGGTTGAACTACGTAACGTGGATAATTGGAAAACAGCGATTCGAGAACCCATCAGCCTAAATTCTATTTAGGTTTGACCTGTATTTTCTTGCTTTGAAACAGAGGTAATAATCGACCTCTGAACCCATGCTTTGGAAACTACTCCACGGTCACGGACTTCGCTAAGTTACGTGGCTGATCCACGTCCGTGCCTTTGATGACCGCCGTATGATAGGCCAAGAGCTGCACCGGAATGGCGTAGAGGATTGGCGCCACGAATGGATCGACCTTAGGGAGTTCGATCACCGCTGCCGGTTTCACCTGCCGCGTAAATTTGGCAACGCCATCCAAATCGGAAATGAAGATCACGCGACCACCGCGGGCGATGACCTCGTGGGCGTTGCTCGCGGTCTTGTCGAAGAGTGCATCGGAGGGCGCGATAACAATTACTGGCACCCGGTCGTCAATGAGCGCAATTGGACCGTGCTTCATCTCGCCCGCCGCATAGCCCTCGGCGTGGATATATGAAATTTCCTTGAGCTTGAGCGCCCCCTCCAAGGCAATTGGATATGACGTACCGCGGCCAAGGTAGAGAACATCACGCGCTTCAGCGACTTCATGCGCCAGTTGTTCAATCGCGCCATCATGATTAAGGATTTCAGCAGCCTTGCTTGGTACTTCAGTGAGAGCAACGGTGAGATCGGCCTCTCGCTCGGCATCGATTTCACCGCGGGCGCGCGCCGCCGCAACCGCAAGGTAGGCGAGCACGGTGAGTTGCGTCGTAAAGGCCTTGGTCGACGCAACGCCAATCTCAGGGCCTGCGAGCGTCTGCAGAACCGCATCACTTTCACGGGCAATTGTCGATTCCATTGCATTAACGACCGAGATGACGTGCTGACCGCGATCACGCGCGTAGTGCAACGCCGCGAGCGTGTCAGCCGTCTCGCCGGATTGGCTAATGCACAGAGTTAGCCCGCCGTCGGTCATTGGTGGTGCGCGGTAACGAAATTCCGAAGCAACGTCGAGCTCGACCGGAATTCGTGCCAACTGCTCGAACCAATATTTGCCAACCATACCAGCCAGGTAAGCCGTGCCACAGGCAGCGATTGTGATCTTGGGGATCAACGCCAAATCGCACGGAAGTGGCGGCGGCGTTATCGTTCGGTTCTGAGGGTTGATGACGGAATGCAGCGTGTCGCCGATGACCGCGGGTTGCTCGTAGATCTCTTTCAACATGAAGTGGCGAAAGCTGCCCTTGCCGGTTGCTGCGCCCGAAAGGGCGGTCTCAACGATCGGCCGCACGACAATCGCATCCTCGCCACCGTTCCGGATCGTTGCACCGGCACGGGTTACAGAGGCCCAATCCCCTTCTTCGAGATAACAGATACGTTGTGTTAACGGGGCCAGAGCCAACGCATCCGATCCAAAATACATCTCGCCGTCGCCGTAACCGATGGCAAGCGGGCTTCCGCGCCTGGCGCCAATCATCAGGTCATGCTCACCAGTGAATATCATCACCAGCGCGAATGCTCCTTCGAGCTGCGGCAGTGCTGCTGCAACAGCCTCAACCGGGGACATTCCATCCTCTAAGAAGCGTGTGACTAGATGGGCGATGACCTCGGTGTCGGTTTCGGTTTCGAAGCAGTTGCCATAGGGCGCAAGTTCGTCGCGCAATTCCTGGAAATTCTCAATAATTCCGTTGTGAACAAGCGCAACCCGATTGGTGGCATGGGGGTGCGCATTCACTTCGTTGGGGACACCGTGGGTCGCCCAACGGGTGTGGCCGATTCCACTTGAACCACCGATTGGATCGGCGGCGAGCAACACTTCCAGATTGTCAAGTTTGCCCTCGGCGCGCCGACGCTCCACGTGCCCGTTCACCAGCGTGGCAATACCCGCCGAATCATAACCCCGGTACTCCAGGCGTCGAAGGCCGCCTATCAGCGGCCGAGCCACATCGTTGCGTCCGAGGATGCCAACAATGCCACACATCAGCCGGTCTTCCTGCGTTTTGGTCGAGGAGCATTTACGTCTGCGGTTTTTGTTGGTTTAGGCTCGGATTCTTGGCTTGCTGTCGCGCTCTCCACTGTCCCTCTTTCGTCGCGCATCCGCGCCGCGCGTCCGGGCATTTCAGCCTGACGTCCACGGGCGATTGCGAGGGCGTCGTCGCTGACGTCATCGGTTATCACGCTGCCCGCCGCGACGAAGGCGCCATTGCCAATCGTCACTGGAGCGACCAGAGATGAATTCGTACCGATAAACGCACCGGCACCGATGACTGTGCGGTGCTTATCGACGCCGTCATAGTTACAAGTGATCGTGCCAGCACCGATGTTAACACCAGCACCAATCTGCGCATCACCAAGATAGGCGAGATGACCGGCACGCACTCCCTCACCCAGCACCGCGTTTTTCACCTCAACGAAATTGCCGATCCTGCTCCCCGCTCCGATTTTGGCGCCGGGCCGCAGTCGCGCGAAAGGCCCAATCACCGCGTCGTCTTCGATTGCCGCACCTTCAAGATGACAGAATGCACGCACCTCGACGCCATCGCCCAGGGTTACACCAGGACCAAACTGGACATTCGGTCCGATTACCACATCACGGCCAAGCTCAGTGTCATAGCTGAACCAAACAGTCTCTGGAGCAACCAACGTCGCCCCCTCCCCCATGGCACGAGCGCGCCGTAATTGCTGCCAATATGCCTCGACCACGGCCAAATCGGCGCGGCTGTCCACGCCGACAAGTTCCGCTGCCGGTGCCTCAACGACTGCGCAAGCGAGGCCCTGCCCGCGCGCAATGCCAACAATATCGGTTAGATAGAATTCGCCCTTGGCATTGTCGTCGGATGTGGCATCAACCAATGTCATCAGATGAGCCGCATTGACCGCCATGACGCCGGAATTACAGAGGGCGATCTCACGCTGTGCCTCTTCAAGATCAACGTCCTCGACGATGGCGGCAAGTGATCCGTCCGCATCTTGAATGAGGCGACCATAACCGGTCGGATCATCGGGAGAGAAGCCCAGGATCACGATTGCAGCACCACTTTGCCGTGCTTCAATCATGTGCCTCAGGGTTTCGGCTTGAACGAGAGGGGTGTCACCGAAGATAATGAGAACCGACCCGTCGCCGAAAGTGGCAAGGGCGTCACGCGCCGCCTTTACAGCGTCTGCGGTCCCGCGAGGGTTTTCCTGTATTACCGTCGGATGAGGTGCGACGACCGGACCGATTGCGTCCATGCCGGGGCCAACGACGACGACCGTCCGCTCCGGTATCAAGCCAGAAATCAGGTCAAGCGCGTGGCCAATCAACGGCCGTCCAGCCATCTGATGCAGAACCTTAGGCGTGTCCGAACGCATTCGTGTCCCACGGCCCGCGGCCAAGATCACGGCGGCGATATTATGTGTAGTCATGGAGCCAAGCATATGTGGCGATAATGGTCAAAATGAGGTCCGTTCTCGGAGCTTGTTATTGTTAGCTGTCAGTTGTGAAACTGCCACAGGCGCTCTGAAGTCGCCAAGTCACATATTGTTTCGCAGTCTTACGAATCGGGGGGCCAACATGCTGTCAAAAGTATATGTGTTAAATCAATGGGATAAGGAGCGATCCAAGCAATGGCTTTGCAGAAAACTACTCAGGTCGCCTAGACTTATGTCTTCAGGCAGCTTGGTCATGACTTTGGAATGCCGAAGACACTGGTCGAGTCGCGGCAAAATCAACGCCGATAACGTTAGCTGATAACGCCACAGGGGAGATAAGAAAATGGCTGCATACTGGATTGTCCGCATAACCGTCACCGATAGCGAAAAATACGCCGAATACGCAAAACGCGCCGGACCAGCTGTTGAACAGTATGGCGGGCAGTATTGTGCGCGCGGCGGTACCTCAGTCACAAAGGAAGGCCGCGACCACGCCCACAATGTGCTCGTCGAATTCCCGACATATGATGAAGCCGTCGCCTGTTACGACTCGCCTGCATATCAAGATGCCCTATCATACCAGGTCGGCGCTGCCGACCGAGACTTCTGCATCGTGGAGGGAGCCTAGGCAAGCTCGCCCCAATCCTTAGACATTCGACGACTTGACACCTGGCACTAGCCGACCTTACATCTGCCGGCCTTTTCCCAAACTGGATTAGGGCGCGTAGCTCAGCGGGAGAGCATCGCCTTCACACGGCGGGGGTCGCTGGTTCAATCCCAGCCGCGCCCACCAGTCTTTTCAAGGAGTTAGCCTTTTCTAGTTGGGCACTTGTTTCCCTCCAGCAACCAATTAGCAACCACCCGGCTTCATTTCACGCCCTCATTTTGGCCTGAAATGTTGCGGGCACCGCGCCCAGATCGATCCGGGGTCCCCCAGCGCAAGGGGGCACCCCCTATCTCACGATTACCACCCTATATCTCGACTTAATTACTCATCTCGCCTTTCGCCGATGGCAAAATTCACACGGGTTATCCGAAAAATAAATATTAGATTTTTGGGAGCCTTTTGAACAAACCCCGGACATAGCAGCGACGCAGCTTGAAGCCTTGGAAGCATGCTCTCGTCATCGTCGCCTATATCCAGGCCCCACGGGGGGGGGTCAATTGCACAGTGAAACGCCTCTTGCACGTCTCTGAGGGGCTTGGCTGGTGGATTTTCAGGTAACTGGCGAGATCAGCAGAGGGCTAAAGCAAGCGCGCTATAACATAGAGGCAGGGGAACAGGCTCTGCGTAGAAATCGGTGGGGCCTCTACCTACTTGTACGGCTTTATCCAGCTTGCCATTGCATCGCAGAGGGGGGTCGGCATTCCGGCGACCATACACGCCATATCACAACCCGTCGTCGGCAAGAGTATACGCTGTCGACTTCGCATTGTTGCCACACCAGTGGTGAGGGCTGGCAGACATGTAGGCCCATGGCGCTACCAAGCATTAATGTAATCATTGCCGGATTCTACCGCCATTAGGTAAGGTCAATGCAGATCATGTATAGGAATTTGGAATGTGGATTTCGCCGGCTTTGGCTCATGGAATGAGCGGGTCCCACGGCACTTCAGGTGGCGGCAAGGCGCTGCTGCTTCTTATTGCCATTGGCATCACGGTGCTTCTTCTGTCGCACGCCAAGAAAAAATGGCTGGCACGAAATTCCATGCCAAGTGAGGAGTAGTTACGTGCGCATCTCGGCTTCTGATTGGTCCTCTCAATCCAACCGATCTGGAAATACATGGCGATTGTCTGACGCCACAGGCAATAGAGCGGTCCAAACCGCGGCTGCAAGCGGAATCGGTCCGTAACAATGGGGATACAGGGCGCCACCGCGGGAGGTTTCCCACCGCAACGCATCGCCGAGCTCTCCTTCATCAACCGCGAGCAGTAGCAGACCCGGTTCACCCGCACGATGGCGGGCCGCGCTCCCCTCCATCTGATCACGCGTCGATAGGTGAACGTAGCCGTCCCTTATATCTTGAGTCCCGCCCGTATAGGGGACGTCGCTCGCGCTGGCGGCCAACCAGTCTTTTTCATTCGCCAAATGATAGGTCAATGGCAACCCGCTGATTTGTTTGGTTGGTCGCGCCAACACGCCCACGAAGACAACATGCTGTTTTCTTGATACCTCATTGATGGGAGGCCCGGTCCGCAGGCAGTATGTATCTCGTATCGTGGTGATACTCGTCTGTTAACTCGGAGTGGATTACCTGTAGTTGACTACGATTTTTCATATACGCCCAGGCATCCAAAACTCCTTCCATGCCGCCACCACTAGCACTGGTGACCATTTCCACCGCAATCTTCAGTCGGTTGTGACCCATTGGCAAATGTACATGCTCAAAGAAGTCTAGGCGCTCCAGCGCAGCGTCGTCGACCTCGAACAGCTCACCAGACACACGAGACCCGAGGCCTGCCTCAAATATCAAGACTGGCGAAAACCACTCCCCGGCAACGACCAATGGGTAAACTTCACACGTTCGACAGCAGCCGACGAATCGAAGTCCGTTCATCCCGAGTTCGTAGTTGGGAAATCCTCGCTTCAAGGTGCCAAAGACAAAGAGTTGATTCATAGGATTTGATCTTCTGATGTCAGAGGGACTCATAAGCGAGCACTAATTTCTTAATTTTACCAGCCAGAATCGTTAGCAAGCATAGAGAACACGACAACTTTAGGGCGTCAAAAAGCTATTTGAGTATACATCGAAGCGAAAAAATAACTTCTGCATCGTGACACTGGTTGCTGAAGTGAGGAGGCCTAGACCGGGCGCGTGACTTCCGTTAAATTCGCTCGCGATTTCAAGGATACAGGGATAGGTCGGGGATGGGTGTCGCAGTAATTTTAATTTTGGTAGGCGTGGGCTCGGTCGTCTTCCATTTTTGGAGCCCGTGGTGGTGGACGCCGATCGCTTCAAATTGGGGCTTCATAGACGACACCGTAACCATCACGTTTTGGATTACCGGCTTCGTCTTCGTCGCGATCATCTTGTTTATGGCCTATTGCACGTATCGTTTCCGTCATCAGCCGGGAAGGCGGGCGGCCTACGAGCCTGAGAGTAAGAAACTGGAGTGGTGGTTGACGATCCTAACCGCAATTGGCGTCATTGCGATGCTCACACCCGGTTTGTTCGTGTGGAACCAATACATCACTGTTCCCGACGATGCAGTTGAGTTCGAAGTTGTCGGACAGCAATGGCAGTGGGCCTACCGCTACCCAGGAAAAGATGGCGTCATGGGCACCAGCGCCGTGAAGCACATCAACGGCGACAATCCATTCGGCATCAATCCAGACGACCCAAATGGCCAGGACGATATCCTTGTTGAAGGTGATGACTTGCACCTGGCCCTTGGACAGCCGGTCAAAGCGTTGTTGCGCTCAATTGATGTCCTGCATAATTTTTATGTGCCGCAATTTCGCGCCAAAATGGATTTGGTCCCCGGTCAAGTCACCTTCTTCTGGTTCATTCCGACAAGAACCGGCACGTTCGACATTCTCTGTGCCGAGCTTTGCGGGGTCGGGCACCATGTCATGCGTGGCAAGGTCGTCGTAGAAGAAGCAACTGCGTATCAAGCATGGATAGACGAACAGCCAACGTTCGCAAGTTCATTGGCGCGGGCGACGACGCCCACGGGCAAGGGAGTTGATTTGGTATTGCGCGAGCCGAAACTGGAGCCTGCAAAAGACGGATCGGTTCAATGAGCTGCAATCCGTTTGACTGTCACAAATGTTTAGTAAGGAGAGTGTCCTAATGGCCACTGTTGCACCGGACGGCTCGGCGTATGTCCCGCCAGCAGAAATCGAAGAAGTCGACCTTTATCACCCGAAGAGTTGGATAACGAAATACGTCTTTTGCCAGGACGCTAAGGTCATCGCGATCCAGTATTCGGTCACCGCCGTCTCGATTGGTATGATCGGTTTGGTGATGTCGTGGTTGGTGCGGCTGCAACTAGGTTTCCCGGACAGCTTCTCATTCATCAGCGAGGCCGCCTACTATCAGCTGATCACCATGCACGGGATGATCATGGTCATCTATTTGTTGACTGCGCTCTTCCTTGGAGGGTTTGGCAATTACCTGATTCCGCTCATGCTCGGTGCGCGCGACATGGTGTTCCCTTACCTGAACATGCTGAGCTATTGGATTTATTTGGTTGCAGTGCTTGTGCTCATCGCGAGCTTCTTCGTACCAGGCGGTCCCACGGGAGCCGGCTGGACGCTGTACCCACCACAATCAATTCTCCAAGGCACCCCAGGTTCGGGAGCGGGCATCTTATTGATGCTTATATCGCTCGCGCTCTTCATCGTCGGCTTTACTATGGGCGGGTTGAATTACGTGGTGACAGTGCTGCAGGCCCGCGCACGTGGCATGTCGCTAATGCGCATGCCGCTGACGATTTGGGGAATTTTTGTTGCCACGGTTCTCGCATTGCTTGCATTCCCGGCACTATTTGTCGGCGCAATTATGATGACTTTGGATCGGCTTTTGGGAACCAGTTTCTTTATGCCTGAGATCGTCGAACTCGGCGAACACCTCAAATACGGTGGCGGCAGCCCGCTCCTATTTCAGCATCTGTTTTGGTTCTTTGGTCATCCTGAAGTCTATATCGTTGCCTTGCCGGCTTTCGGCATCGTTTCGGACATACTGGCCGTCCACGCCCGAAAAAACATCTTCGGCTATCGAATGATGGTTTGGGCGATCGTCGCGATCGGTGGCCTCAGTTTTATCGTCTGGGCTCACCACATGTATGTCAGCGGCATGAACCCCTATTTTGGGTTCTTTTTCGCCACAACGACTCTCATCATTGCCATTCCAACTGCCCTTAAGGTCTACAATTGGACCTTGACCTTGTGGCGAGGTGACATCCATTTCACCGTGCCGATGCTTTTTGCCATCGCCTTTATCATCACGTTTGCGAACGGCGGAATTACCGGGTTGTTCCTTGGCAATGTCGTTATCGACGTCCCGCTTTCAGACACCATGTTTGTCGTAGCGCATTTCCATATGGTCATGGGCGTTGCGCCGATACTTGTAATTTTAGGCGCGGTTTATCACTGGTTTCCGCTGATTACAGGTCGCATGTTGCATGAGGGGCTCGGAAAATTTCACTTCTGGGTCACCTTCATTGGTGCCTATTCGATATATTTCCCGATGCACTATTTAGGCTTCCTTGGCGTACCGCGCCGGTACTATGAACTCGGCGAAACAGACTTCATCATCGACTCGGCCCAGACATTAAGTGCCAACATAACAATTGCGGCACTCATCGTCGGTTTCGCCCAGTTGGTCTTCATCTTCAATATTGTCAGGAGCGCCTCTAAGGGCAAAATTTCCGAACGCAATCCATGGCGGGCGACAAGTTTGGAATGGCAGACACCCGAATTTCCACCGGGGCATGGCAACTGGGGAGACGAGCTGCCGGTGGTCTACCGGTGGGCATACGAATACAATCTGCCCGGGGTAGAGCTGGACTTCGTGCCGCAAAATTTAGCGCCGGACCAAGTCGTAATGACCAACGCTAAGCCGGCTGAATAGGGCGGTTTGATGGTACTCCATTTGCCTTTAGCTTCACGTAATTCCGGTATGTGCTGCATGAGTTGTTCAACGACATGAACTTCTTCCAACAGCTTACGGAAAAACCGTGGTTGCCAGAAAGCGACGGTGCTGCGGCCCTTCGCCGTAGACGAACATTTGCTCTCCCTAGAGTATCTCTCGGCCTGCGTGTCTTTCTAACTGTGGCGACGATCATATTTTCACTGATGTTTATTGCCTATGCAGATCGAATGACCTTTCCGGATTGGCGCCCGCTGCATGAGCCGTGGCTGATGTGGCTCAACACAGCGATTTTGTTGTTGAGCAGTTACCTCTTTCGAAAAGCACGGACTGCCGCTGACCATGGTCGGACCGAGCCTGCGAAATTAAGATTGCGGATCGCAGGGTTTCTTTCTTTCGCATTTTTGGCAGGGCAACTTCTAGTCTGGCAACAATTGGTGGCATTAGGATATTTTGCCAAAACGAACCCAGCCAACGCATTCTTTTTTGCTTTCACTGCGTTACACGGCTTGCATCTAATAGGGGGGCTCGTGGCCTGGCGCCGAGCCTGTATCAAAGTTCGGAACGCGCATGACATCGCCGAGGCGCGTCTAAGTATCGAACTCTGCGCAGTCTATTGGCAATTTCTACTCGTGATTTGGTTGGCCATGTTTGGTCTGTTGTTGTTTACGTAAAACGGGACTAGGAGCGCATGACAGAAACCACACTTACCGATTCTGGAGACGGCCAACCGAGGCCTGTCGGCTGGCAGGGTATTGTCGCCGACTGGGGATCCGACCAAAGGGCGTTTAAAAACGTACCTTGGGGCAAGGCTATGATGTGGATTTTTCTCCTCAGCGACACATTCATCTTCAGTTGCTTCCTGATCTCGTACATGACCGCGCGAATTTCCACCGCAACACCGTGGCCGAATCCAAGTGAAGTGTTC
>Ga0302135_10000889_pt1 | contig 18031 bp, 17 predicted proteins | sample CBN3_surface_MG_FD_203119 | JGI IMG/M metagenome (GOLD analysis project Ga0302135, IMG submission 203119) | Marine microbial communities from Western Arctic Ocean, Canada - CBN3_32.1 | ecosystem: Environmental > Aquatic > Marine > Oceanic | place: Canada: Western Arctic Ocean | collected...
GATATTGTAGCGCTCGAAGACACTCCGCGTCTTGTGGCCGCTGATCTTCATCGCGACGGCCTTGGGTACGCCGCCGTGCACAGCGACCACGTTCGTCTCCATTTACGAAGTTGATGCTACGAGTCGGAGTAACCCGATACCGATCAGGTGAAAGACCGCGCAGGGACATGAGTACGCCGCTCTGTCAGGGACGCGGGACTCTCACCCAGACCTGCTAGGATCCCCCGATGGATTACGGCATTCGCGGCAGGAAGGCGCTCGTCACCGGTTCCACCGCCGGGATCGGCCTGGCGACCGCCCGGGCACTCGCCGCCGAGGGCGCCCTCGTCACCGTGAACGGCCGGACAGCCGAGCGTGTGGATCACGCTATCGAGCGGATTCGGCAAGAGGTGGCCGGTGCCACGGTGAATGGCATCCCGGCGGATCTTGCGACGGCAGACGGGTGCGCGACGGTGACCGGTCAACTGCAGGACCTCGACATCCTCGTCAACAGCCTCGGCATCTTCGAGCCAAAGCCGTTCGAGGAGATCCCCGACGCCGATTGGATACGGTTTTTTGAGACGAACGTGTTGAGCGGAATTCGCCTGACGCGCCACTATCTCCCCGGGATGCGGGCACGGAACTGGGGGCGCGTCGTGTTCGTCTCGAGCGAATCCGCCTTGCAGATTCCGACCGAGATGATGCACTACGGCATGACGAAGACGGCGCAACTGGCCGTGGCCCGTGGGTTGGCCGAGACGCTGGCCGGCACCGGCGTCACCGTCAACAGCGTTCTGCCTGGGCCGACCGATTCGGAAGGAGTCGGTGGCTTCTTCGCTCAGGTGGCGGCGCAGATGGGCGTGGATCGGGAGGTTGTCGTGAACGATTTCTTCAAGAACGCGCGACCGTCGTCGATTCTCAAGCGCTTTGCTACGCCGGATGAGGTGGCGGCGATGATTGCCTACGTGTGCAGCGCGCAGGCCAGTGCGACGACCGGCGCTGCTCTACGAGTGGATGGCGGCGTCGTGCGCAGCATCGTGTAGTTCAGCGGACTGGTCGGAAGGGTACGCCGGAGGGTCCACCTGTGGAGTTTCGTTTCACGCCCGAGGAGACCGGCGCCGAGCTGGCCAGCGCAGGTTTCGTCCCCGACGCCCAGCACGATTTTCTCCCCCGGCAGATCTTCCTCGTCTATCGTGCATCCTGATGCCGGCGCCCGGACTGCTCTTCCTCTGCGTGGCCAACTCTTCCCGCAGCCAGATGGCCGAGGGACTGGCCCGCCGCGTCTTCGGCCCGGATGCGTGCGTGCAGAGCGCCGGCTCGCGGGCCACCCACGTGAACCCGCTTGCCGTGGCCGCGATGCAGGAGAGCGGCATCGATATCAGCAACCAGTCCTCGAAGGCTGTCGATACGATCGACCCGACGACGGTTGGTCTGGTCGTCACGCTCTGCGCCGAGGAGGTGTGTCCAGCCTTCCTGGGGGTGGTGCGCCACCTGCATTGGTCACTGCCGGATCCCACCGTCCACGGCGAAGGTCCCGCCGGTCTTGCGGCGTTTCGCGCCACCCGCGACGAGATTGCCCGTCGCCTCGAAGGGCTACGCGCGGAGCTTGATGGTTAATAATCGGGCGTGATTCCTCGCGTCCGCTTCGCGCCCTCGCCAACCGGCTACCTACACGTGGGCGGTGCGCGGACCGCGCTCTTCAACTGGCTCTACGCACGCCGGAATGGCGGCGTGTTCGTACTGCGCATCGAGGACACCGATCTGGAGCGCTCGTCGGCCGCGATGGTTGCCGGCATCCTCGATGGACTCCGCTGGCTGGGCATCAACTGGGATGAGGGGCCCGAGGTGGGCGGGCCGCGCGGACCCTATTTCCAGTCGGGGCGACTTGACCGTTACCGAGCCGTCGCCCGCCGGCTGGTGGAGGAAGGCCACGCCTACCACTGCTACTGCTCGCAGGATCGGCTTCGCGCCGCGCGCGAGAAGGCCGAGCAGGCGGGAGAGGCGTGGCAGTACGACCGCGCGTGCCTCGCGTTGTCGCCGGAGAAGTTCACCGCACTCCAAGCGGCGGGCACGCCGTTCGCCATTCGCTTCAAGGTGCCTGGCGGGACCACTGCCTTCGACGACGCCGTGCACGGGCCGATCGGGTTCGACGGCGCCGGCATCGAGGACTTCGTGATCCTCCGATCGGACGACCACCCGACGTATCACTTGTCGGCGGTGGTGGACGACGTGGACATGCGGATCACGCACGTTATTCGTGGCGACGACCACATCTCGAACACGCCCAAGCACGTGATGCTTTTCGAGGCACTCGGCGCGGCGGTTCCGATCTTCGTGCACGTGCCGCTCATTCTTGGGGAGGACAAGAAGCGGCTCAGCAAGCGGCACGGCGCCACGTCCGTGATGGAGTACGCGCGGAACGGCTACCTGCCCGAGGCCATGGTCAACTTCCTGGCGCTACTTGGCTGGTCGCCTGGCGGCGATCGTGAATTGATGTCGCGCGAGGATCTTGTGGCCGCGTTCGGAATCAAGGGCATCAGCGGCAGCAGCGCCGTGTTCAACACGGAGAAACTCGACTGGATGAACGGCCAGTACATCGCGGCGCTGTCGCCCGATGCTCTCGTCACCCGCGTGTCGCCGTTGCTCAGCGACGCGGGTCTACTGGCCGTAGCCCCCGCTCGTTCTCGTGATCCCGAGTGGCTCGCTCGCTTGCTCACCCTGCTGCAGCCACGCGCGAAGCGGTTGACCGATTTTCCGGAGCAGGCCAGACCGTTCCTGGTGAACGAGGTGGAGTACGCGCCCGAAGCCATCACGAAGCATCTGGGCACGCCGGGGCTGCGCGAACATGTGGACGCGCTTGCCGACGCGCTCGCGGCCTGCGAGCCGTTCGAAGAGTCGCGCGTCGAGGCCGTCTTGCGGGAGCTTGCCACCACGCGTGGGGTCAAGGCGGGTCCGCTCATCCATGCCACGCGGGTAGCCGTGACCGGACGCACCGCCAGCCCTGGCATCTTCGATGTGCTGGTGCTGCTCGGGCGGGAGAGGGCCGTGGCGCGGCTGCAGCAGCTCAGCCGGTTTCTCGTCAAGCAGACGCAAGCGTAGCTGCTCGCGGGCTCCATTTGGGGACGGTGCGGTCCGCACGCAGCGGGCGGCCATTTCGGTAGCGCTACGGGGTGCGCCTTGCCCGAAGTTGTCGCGCACAGATACAATCGGGGTTTCGCGCACCACGCGAACATGCGACCAAGCACTGGGACGTCGTTCAACGGTAGGACACCTGCCTCTGGAGCAGGTTATCGGGGTTCGAATCCCTGCGTCCCAGCCAAGTCGCTCTTTTAGCAAGATCGGCGTCTTCCGACGTCTCGATTCGCGCCGCCCTCACCCCAGGCATCCGCCTCGGCCCCTATGAAGTCACCGCCCGGATCGGCGTGGGCGGCATGGCGGAGGCAGGATCTATCGCTCACCGTCAGGCGTACCGCCTGGAGGATCCTCGCGGGTGTGCAGATATCCGAGGCCCGAAAGAATCAGGGCACCAACCCCCAACCAAGTGGCGATGAGCCAGAACAGCCACCCGAGGTAGGGGGTTGCGAACAGGGCGTAAAGCAGCAGAATGCCGATCGACATCGCCGCGTACGGCGAAGCGTTGGGACGTCCGGCAAGCGCGAGTAGCCGCCCTCCGGCCCACGCGGCCACCGGGAGCTTGGCGACATACAACGTCACGAGAAACAGAAGAGCCGCAATAAGGCCGATCGGGAATCCGACCAGCGTCACCATCGCGACGACCGACAGTATCGGGACAATGAGGAAGGTGGCGAATCCGAGCAGCGTGCCGACCGTCGCTTTCTCCGGAATCACCGAGGCGACCGCGAGAAGGAAGCCGCGGAACAAAGCGACCACGAGAGGACAACCGCGGCAACGACTACCAGTCGTGAATTCAGAATTCGCATGGTCTATATCTTTCTTCTCAACTGCCCGGATAGACGCTCACCTGAAATTACCCCACCTCATTTCTCTTCGTCGACGTTCTCCAGAATTTCGAGCATGAGGGCCGCGTCCCGCTCCCCTTCAATGCCGGCATACTCCATGATCTCCCAGGTCGGACCCCTGGGCCGGCACGTGGCGTTTCGCCGATGGTCCTGTTGAAAGTTCGCTAGAATTCCGATCGTGCCAACGATCACGCGCGTAGCTGTTTGCCTGGCCGGGCTGTCGATGGCAGCCGCCCTTGCTGCCTGCTCGGGGCCGCCGAGCGAGTCGGCGGCAGTGGGCCAGCGGGCGCCCGCCGCGCCGCCAACCTCTTTCGGCCTCCAGCCACCGGGGGAATTGCCTGTGATGCCAGGGGGCCAGGCGCCGTCCGTGACGGCCGATATGGACGTTGGCGCGCTGCGGCTGCTGGCCGACGGCGGGAACGCCGACGCGCAGTACGTGCTCGGCCTCAGGTACGAGTCTGGCACGGGTGTCGAGGCGGATGGCACCCAGGCGGTCACTTGGTTTCGGCAGGCGGCCGACCAAGGCCATCCAGACGCGCAGTTCTCCCTGGGCATCATCTACGCCACCGGACTGGGGGTCGGGGTCTCCCAGGATCTGGATTTGGCGGCCGAGTGGTGGCGCCGGGCGGCCAACCAGGGCCACCCAGCCGCTCAGGCGAACCTCGGTCTCATGTACGCCTCCGGGCAGGGCGTTGCGCAGGACCCTGGCCAGGCGGTGGCCTGGTATCGCAAGGCCGCGAACCAAGGCCTCGCCGAGGCGCAGTTCGCGATGGGCGTCGCCTACGCCTCCGGAGTGGGTGTCGCGCAGGACTTCGCGCAGGCGATGATCTGGTACCGTCAGGCGGCGGACCAGGAATCTGCCAGTGCCCGCTACTCCATCGGTGTCATGTACGCCAACGGCGAGGGCGTGAATGCCGATCTGTCCAGGGCGATCACGTGGCTGCGCCCTGCAGCGGAGCAGGGCCTAGTCGACGCGCAGCACGCACTCGGCGCAATCTACGAAGGCGGGAATAGCGCGATTCGCGATCTCACGCAGGCGGCCGCGTGGTACCGCCGGGCGGCGAACCAGGGCCATCCCGTGGCGCAGGCCAGTCTTGGCGTTATGTACGACCTCGGGCAGGGCGTGGAGCCCGACCCGGTGGAGGCCTACAAGTGGCTCGATCTTGCCGTTCGAGGGCTCACCGGTGAAGTCCAGGCGCCATATCTGGCCTACCGTGCCGCCGCCGGCTCCGCGATGGCACCCGCGCAACTCTCCCAGGCGCGGGAACGCGCCGCGGCCTGGCGACCTACGCCGGAGCAGGGAGAGCCCGGCCGGTCTCCAGCGCCCAACTGATCGCGTGCAGTGGAAGCGGCTCGTCACTTGAGCCGCGCCAATGAAAGCGGGCCAACAGGTAAGAATGGTCCCGATGATTCGCAACGGCGAACCCGACACCGCCACGATTGAGGAGGCGGCCCCGGGCGTGACCCCGACCAAGCTCTTCGCGCCCTGGATTCGTCGCACCCGTATCTGGGCGGCGGTGCTCGCGGCCGTCACGCTGCTGGTGTCGGTGCCGGTGGCGTTGATGGCGACCAATGGGGACACCCCGGCGGGCGTGATCGCGGCGCTGGCGACCGCGCTCCTGCCGCCGCTTGCGGTCTATGCCTGGCAAACCGCGCCAGTGCGTCGCCGACAGGCCATCCTGGGTCTCCCCTTTCCACCGGAGTGGGAGGCGGTGCTTCAGCGCGACGTGTTGTTCTTCCGGACGCTCGACCCGGTGTCGAAGCAGCGGTTCCGCCGACTGCTGCAGGTCTTCCTTGGGGAAAAGCGGATCACCGGCGTGAAGGTGAAGGCCGATACGGTGACGCGCGTGCTGGTGGCCGCCAGCGCCATCATCCCGGTCTTCGGATTCCCAGACTGGGAGTGGAACCAGATCAACGAGGTGCTGGTCTACCCGAACCGGTTCGACGGCGAGTTCCAGTTCGGCGATGCGCGGGGACAAAACATCCTCGGGATGGTGGGGACCGGCAGCCTGAGCGGTCTAATGATCTTGTCCAAGCCGGACCTGATCGATGGTTTCCGGAACACAGGCGACAAGCGCAACGTGGGCGTCCACGAGTTTGCCCACCTGGTGGACAAGACCGATGGCGTAATTGACGGAGTGCCGGAGGTGGGGCTCGGCCGGCAGGCCATCGAACCCTGGCTCGATCTGATGCGACGGAAGATGGCCGAGATCGAGAAGGGGAACTCCGACATCAACCGCTACGCCCTGACCAACGAGGCGGAGTTCTTCGCCGTCACATCGGAGTACTTTTTCGAGCGGCCCGGCATCATGCAGCGCAAGCACCCGGCGCTCTATGCAGCGCTCGAGCGAGTGTTCAACCAGGACGCCCGCGCGCTCGCAGTCGCGGTGCAGCGTGAACTGACGCAGGGTCGGCCAGTGTTCGGCCGGAATTCACCGTGCCCATGTGGCAGTGGACGGAAGTTCAAGAAATGTTGTCGGGAATAGTCTTCGGACGGGCGGCATCCTGTGGGATGTCGCGTTTCCCGGCACCATAGGCGGGCCGATGACATATATTTCGAGGGCACGCAGTGCATCGCCGTCCCCGTTTGGGCGAAGCACCCGCCGGGGGTTGGTGGCCTAGAGCTACCGTAGAGGGGAGACAGCGGTCATGTTGAAGAGCAACTTGTGATGACATCTCGCGAACTCGAGGGTGGTCGCCCGTCGCGGCGCGACTTTCTGGCTGGCGTCGGCGTCGTCATGGTCGGTGCATCGGCCCTGCCCACTGCAGCGGCTGCAGCATTCCTGCAGGTGAAGCCGGGCGCAGGAGGCGTCCCGCTGTTCAACGGCAAGGACCTCTCCGGCTTCTATACGCATCTCGCGGGCTCCGGAAAGAACAACGATCCCAAGCGGGTGTTCCGCGTCACCGACGGGATGCTGCACATCACCGGTGAAGTCAACGGCGGGATCATTTCCGAACAGTCGTACGAGAACTACCGCTTGGTCGCTGAGTACAAATGGGGCGAGACGGCGTGGCCACCACGAGATAAGGGCGCCATGGATTGCGGCCTGTTGCTGCACTGCGGCAAGGAGGACGCGGTGGCGGTGGGTCTCTGGCCCCAGAGCATTCAGTGTCAGATCTATCAGGGGGCGGTCGGGGACCTCGTCCTTCTGCCTGGCAAGGACACCCTGACGGCCACCGTCGAGGGCGAAGAGCGCAACGGCGTCTTCCAATATGTGCCGGGTGTGGCCGCGCAGGAGCGGCAGGCTGGCGGGACCAAGCGGTTCGAGATCATCCATCACATCGACAAGGATCCCGAGTGGAAGAACGAGAAGGGATTTCATAGCGCGAACGACGCAACGCAACCGCACGACCAGTGGAACACGGTCGAAGTGGTCGCCGACGAGGACACCCTGACCGCCACGGTCAACGGCAAGCTGGTCAACAAGATGACGAAGCTTGGCTTCACCAGCGGAGGCACGAAGGCGCCCCTCACGAGAGGCGGTATCGGTATCCAGTCCGAGTCCGGCGAGATTTTCTTCCGCCGGCTCGAGTTGTTGCCGTTGTAATAGCCGGGCGCTGCTCCTGGACTTCCAGCGGTAGGACGCAGATTCTCGTCGTCACGATCTTCACCATTCTGGGAGAAGGGAAGGTGCCTGGCCACCGGTGCTTCACGGTCAGCTCCACCCTGTCCTGAAATGAAATCGGGCCGGCGGGCCCAAGTTGTGATTCAATTTCAGGGCGCGCCGATGAGCCGCGGAAAGGAACATGATGCTGACTCGAAGATTCACGGTCGCTGCACTTGTCCTGCTGGTTGGGGGACTGGTGCCGGTGTTCGGACAGGGCGGAAACAAGGCACTCACGTCAGACGATCTGGTTGAAATTCAGCAGCTGTACGCTACGTACAACTGGGCCCTCGATAGTGGCGACTCCGAGGGGTACGCCAACACGTTCACCGCGGACGGTGCCTTCAACAACAACGTCGGTCACGACGCGATCAAGAAGTTCGCCGACGGGTTTCATGCGGGTTTCGGCTCGCACGTGAAGCACTGGAACACGAATCTGCTAATCACGCCGACAGTAAGCGGCGCGAAGGGACAGGTTTATCTGGTGCTGGTGGACTTTGCGGGCATGCCGGCGACCATCGTGACATCGGCTACCTACTCGGACGAGCTCGTGAAGACGGCCGATGGCTGGCGCTTCACGAAGCGCGCCACCAAGGGCGACGTCGCACCTCCGGCCAAGCCCTAGCGGTCGGCGCCCAACCTTCCCGGCCCTACAGGCGGACCGATGGCATGAGCGCTGAGGGCACGCAGTTCATCGTCATCGCCGTTCGGGCGAAGGACCCGCACGAATGAGATCCACACTCGGCCCTCATGACGTGCACGCCCGCTACCGCCTCACGGAACTCGTCACCGAAAAGATGCACGCGCAGGCGCTGCAGACCCTCTCACCGGATGAACGGGAACGGGCAGCGCGGTTCGTGTTTCCTCGAGACCGCCTGATGTTCGTGGCGGCGCATGACCTGTTGCGTCGGACCTTGTCAGACTACGAGGATGTGCCCCCAGAGGCCTGGGAGTTCACGCAGACCGCGTCAGGAAAGCCGCTCCTGTCTGACCGGCATCGCGGGATCAATATCGGCTTCAATCTGGCCCACACGCGTGGCCTCGTCGCGTGTGTGGTCTGTCGAAACACGGATGTGGGCATCGACGTCGAAAGACTGGACCGCAAGATTCGCGCACTCGATCTTGCCGCGCGCTACTTCTCGCCGACCGAGGTTGTCGCGCTTCAGGCGTGCACCGAACACGAACGTCATTTCCGGTTCATCGAGCTGTGGACGCTGAAAGAGTCGTACGTGAAAGCCATCGGCGAGGGATTGTCGCACCCGCTGCACACGTTCAGTTTCGGGTTCGACGGATCTTCAGCGCTTCGATTCGACCCGCCAATGGGTGATCAGCCGAGGTGGCAGTTCGAGCTGTTCGCCCCATCCGTGCAACACCGAATGGCCGTTGCCGTCCGTTGCGCTCAGCAGGAAACACGCCAGATCACCCCCTTAGCGGATGGGGTCTGGGGTGCGAACCTGCCTGTCGTGCGGACGTCCGTGCGAGCGGTCGAGTGACGTCGAACTGACCTGCGCGGGCTTGACCCGCGTTCTCGACTCCAGCCCCACACGCGTCACCCCGGACCCTTCCTCGGCCCGAGCGCACCGCGAAGCTTGTCCCCGAGAGAACCGAATCCCACCGCCAAGTTTTCCGTGCGCGTGGCGTACTCGCGAAGTTCATTGGCGTCCTGTGCGTTCAGCATCGCCTTGCGGCTGATTCGGATTCGGCGGCCGGATGAATCCGCCTCGAGGACGACGACTTCGACGTCGCTGCCCACTGGAAACGCCTTCACCGCATCACCTCCTCTAGCCACGCCCGTCTCGCTCAGGGGCATCAGCCCGATGCGACCAGGGGCAAGGCACACGAACACGCCGAAGGTCTCGTGACGTTCGACCTTGCCCGTGAGGCGGGCACCCGGAAGGATGGTGCCACGTGACGACACCGTTTCGCCGGCCCGTGCCGAACCCTCTTCGACGAGCACGACGCCGATCCGCTTCTTTGCGGCGTCGATGCTCAGGATCTCGAAGGGGCCGGTCATCCCGACGGGAACCGATTCGGACCACTCCTGTCGCCGGCTCGTCGGAGCGAACGTGGAGACATGCGCCAACCCTTCGACGCCAGGCTCCAGCTCGACGAATGCGCCGAACTCCGCCACGCGCACCACGCGCCCCGTCCGCACTTGGCCGACGGTGTAGACCGTGCCCGCCTTGAACCACGGATCCTCGGTGAGTTGTTTCAAGCCGAGCGCTATCCTCTGCGTTGCGTCATCGACACGCAGTACCTTGACCGAGATCGTCTCGCCTGGCGCGACGACCTGCGAGGTGTCCGACACGCGCGACCAGCCCATCTCTGACACGTGAAGCAGGCCCTGGATGCCGCCCCCGAGGTCGACGAAGGCGCCGAACTCGCGTACGGAGGTGACTCGTCCGGTCAGCACCGCGTCGACCACGATTGACTGCCGGACCTCTGCGGCGTGCGCCTGCCGCTCCTCTTCGAGCAGGGCGCGCCGCGACACGACGAGGTTCCTACCGTCGTCTTTGTACTCGATGATCCGAAAGACGTAGGCCTGGTTCTCGTGCGTCGCCGGGTCGGTCGCACGAGCGGTATCGATCTGAGACATCGGGCAGAAGGCCCGCGCTCCTGCGATCCGGACCTCGTATCCGCCCTTCACCACTCGCTCGACCTTGCCCTCCACCGGAAGACCGGCCCGGAACGCGTCGCCAAGTTGCCGGGCGGCGGCGGCCCCGCGCACCAGTATTCGGGAGAGCGTCAGTCCTCCAGAGGTGGACGTGACGGTCGCCTGGAGACGATCACCGACCGCGACCTCGAGGACGCCGTCGGCATCTTTCAGCTCGGCAATCTCGATGACGGCCTCGCTCTTGCCACCGACGTCGACGAACGCCACCTCGAGGTCGATCGCGACGATCGTGCCCTCGACCGTCTGCCCACGCTCGAACCACGACGCCTTGACCGACGCTTCAAACAGGGCGGCAAAATCTTCCTCAGGTTCGCTCACGGCAGGCTCCTTCTGAATGTGGTCGTGATTATACGGTCGAGGGAATTCAATCGGCGGCCTGAGTCCTGCGAACCTCGACGAGGGACCAGCACGTTGAGACTCTCGAACATTGCCTGCTGTTTGGGTTAGCATTGCGGCCATGCCCAAACTGTCAGTCGAAGGTTTTTCGAGTGTGGAGGTCGAGAGCGGCACGCGCCTGGTACTGGCCATTGAGCAGGATGCGCACGTCGACATCCTTCACGCCTGCGGTGGGAATGCCCGCTGCACTACGTGCCGGGTCGAGTTCGTCGAGGGCGAGCCCGAGCGGATGACGGTGGCCGAAAAGACTGCGCTGGCGGCCCGGGGCGTCGTGGGTGCGCGCCTTGCGTGTCAGATCGTATGCGACCAGGACATGACGGTGCGTGCGATCAGCCGGCTCGAGGGCAGCGGCCGCGCAGATCCAGGTCGCGCGCCGGAGCCGTCGATCCAGCCGCCGCCCGAGTGGGCCGAGTAGCACCTTCCCGCGCCTCTCGCTAGGGACGTCCAACGCTAACGCTGCACGATTCCGGCAGTGGAGCTACCCTCCCCGTGTTTTCATGACCAAGAAGAACGAGACCAGTCCCCGACCAGAACGGAAGCGTGAGTTGCGCGGAGCCGTGCGTGAACTGAAGCTTTCAGATGAGGAACTGGAGGTGCTCCTGCGCCGTCGCGGGCGCAGCGACTGGTGCGAGGCACGGAAGAGCGGGATTCACGAGCGAGGACTCTTTGCCACGCAGGCCATTCCCAAGGGCACTCAGGTGATCGAGTATGTGGGGCCGATCGTGAGCAAGGCCCAGGCGCAACGCCGGGCCACGTCGCAGGAGCGCCGAGCCAAGGCGCGGGGCGAGGGCGCCGTCTATATTTTCGACTTGAACAGGAAGCACGACGTGGACGGAAACGTGACGTACAACACGGCACGTCTGGCTAATCACTCCTGTGATCCTGCGTGCGAAACGGAGATCAGCAAGGGTCGGATCCATCTCGTAGCGCTGCGGAACATCAAGCGGGGCGAGGAGATCACCTACGACTACAATTTCGACCTCGACAGCTGGGAGGAGCATCCCTGCAGGTGCGGGGCACGGGACTGCGTGGGTTACATCGTGGGCGAGACTCACTGGCCTGCCCTGAAGAAGGCGATCCGGACGCGCAAGAAAGAGAAACGGTCGTAGTTACGTCGAAGGGACGACGCTCGGCCCCTCGATTGCCTCAGCAATGGAGGCCGCAGTAACATCCACTGCGATGCACCTCTCGATCAGCTACTGCAAGGTCTGAAACTACTTGCCCAAGGCCACCAGTTTGGCGGCCTCGATCAAGGAGGCACTCGGCATCGACGCCGAGGTCGTGACCGGTGGCCGCGGCCAGTTCGATGTTGTTGCTGACGGTCGCTTGATTTTCTCGAAGCATTCGGAACAGCGGTTTCCAGAACCGGACGAGATCATCAAAGCGCTGCAGTTACATGGTGGCGCGTCAGAGTGACGGCACCATGAGAAGCTCCGCAAGAAATGCGGCACTGTGCCTCGTCGTCCTCGGCCTCGGCTTATTTTAGACCGCGGGGCGCGTGCTGGAGGAGGGGCGGGGTGCGAAGAGCCGCGAACTGGCCGGCGCTGTCCCCGCTTACCTCCCATTCGACCCCTGGCGAGGCCGTGACCGGTCCCCAGTGGGGCACGGACGCGTAGTCCGGTAGGACCGCACGGGTGATTCCAAGTGGCGCCACGGCCAAGAAGCCCCCGGCAACGAGCAGACCAAAAAGCGCTGTCCCGGGCTACTGGGTGGGCACGGAAGAGGGCGACTTCGACGCGCACCCAGAAAACGACGCCTGTATGATCAAGAGATGTCCGCCTACCGGGCCGTCTTTCGATGTATCGCGGGATGCGACGGCGCATATCCGCTCGGCGAACCACTCTATCGGTGCCCTCAGTGCGGCGATCTGCTTGAGGTGTCGCACGATCTCGAGGCACTGCGGACTCGCTCCGCGTCCGCCTGGATGTCGCTCTTCGACCAGCGCTACAAGCGGACGACCTGGCCCCTCGGATCTGGCGTCTGGGGCAAGCGGGAGTGGGTGCTTCCGGAAATCCGCGACGAGAACGTCGTGTCGATGGACGAAGGCGGGACGAACACCTATTGGGCGGAGCGGTTCGGCGCGGAGCTCGGGCTCAACGACCTCTGGGTGAAGCTGTGCGGAAACTCACACACAGGGTCTTTCAAGGATCTCGGGATGACCGCACTCGTGTCGCTGGTCAAACAGATGATCGCGGATGGCCGCCAGATCCCGGCGGTTGCCTGTGCATCCACCGGCGACACCTCCGCATCGCTCGCCGCCTACGCTGCCGCAGCCAGCATTCCTGCGGCCGTGATCCTGCCGCGAGGCAAGGTCTCGACCGCGCAGCTGCTCCAGCCCCTTGCCAACGGTGCCCTAGTCCTCGCACTCGATACTGATTTCGACGGGTGCATGCGCATCGTCCAGCGGCTGGCCGATGACGCTCTGGTGTATCTGGCGAATTCGATGAACAGCGTCCGGATCGAGGGCCAGAAGACCGTGGCCATCGAGATGGTGCAGCAGTTCGACTGGGAAGTGCCAGACGTGGTCATTATTCCGGGTGGCAATCTCGGTAACGTCAGTGCCCTGGGTGCCGGATTCGACATGATGGAGGCGCTTGGCCTCACGTCGAAGCGGCCGCGCATCGTCGTCGCCCAGGCGGCGCGTGCGAATCCGCTGTACCTGGCCTACCAACGCAACTGGGAATTTCAACCCGTGGCGGCGAAGCCCACGCTCGCCAGCGCGATTCAGATTGGCAATCCCGTCTCCATTCGGAAGGCCATCCGCACCCTCCAGCGCTTCGACGGCATTGTCGAGCAAGCGACCGAGGATGAGCTTGCCGATGCGGCGGCCCGCGCGGACCGAACCGGGATGTTCAGCTGCCCGCACACTGGTGTGGCGCTGGCGGCGCTCATCAAACTTTTGGATCGCGGGGAGATCGATCAGGCGGAAAAGGTGGTCGTGATTTCAACGGCCAATGGCCTGAAGTTCACTGACTTCAAGGCTGGATACCATCGCCGCACCATCGAGGGCCTTTCCTCACGCTATGCCAACCCGCCTGTCGAGTTGGCGAACGACTACGATGCGGTTCGGCGGGCCCTGGATCAGCTAAAGCCCGTGAGCGCGGACCACGCGACACCGCGGCAGGAGGGATAGACCATGGCGTTCGTCGGCAGAATGCCTATCGTCCTGGCTGCGCTCACGATCGGCCTATCGGCCGTGTCTCCCGCCGGCGCCAAGTTGGACCTCAGGATGAAGCTGACGAGGTCGGCGGCGATTTCAGCAGTCAGCGTTCCAGGCTCGTTCCATGGCGTGTGTCGCATTGAGGAAGCCGTGCGGCTCGTACCAGTCGCCGGAAGTGAAGGCTCGCGTTGCGTAGGGGTTCAGGCCGTTCACCGTCGCACGCGGAGACCATCACCGCGCTGAACTGCTCATTCGGTCGTATCTCGAAGTTGCGGTAATCTGATCGGCGGTGCCAACAAGAACCGACGACCTCCGGATCACTCAGGTGCGGCCGCTCCTACCGCCGGCGATCCTGATCGATGAGATTCCACTGTCCGACGCGGCAGCCACCGTCGTGGGGCAGGCGCGGCAGGCCATTGCCCAGGCGATTGGCGGCAAGGATCCGCGCCTGGCCGTGATCGTCGGTCCCTGCTCGGTCCACGACCCGAAGGCTGCGCTCGAATACGCGGAGAAGTTGTTGCCGCTGGCCACCCGCTACCGCGATCAGTTGATCGTCGTGATGCGGAGCTATTTCGAGAAGCCCCGCACGTCCGTCGGCTGGAAGGGGCTCATTAATGACCCGGATCTCGACGACAGCTTCCACATCAACAAGGGCCTACGTCTGGCCCGCCGCCTCCTCCTTGCCGTGAACGAGCTGGGTCTGCCGTCGGCGAGCGAGTTCCTCGACACGCAGATCCCGCAGCACATCGCCGACCTGACGTCGTGGGTCGCGATCGGCGCCAGGACGACGGAGAGTCAGGTTCATCGGGAGCTGGCCTCAGGGCTCTCGATGCCGGTGGGGTTTAAGAACAGTACCGACGGCACCACGCAAACAGCGGTCGATGCCGCGCTGTCCGCCAGGTCGCCGCACCTGTTTCCGTCGGTGACCAAGCAGGGCGTCTCGGCGATTTTCCAGACGTCCGGCAACGACACCTGCCACGTTATTCTGCGGGGCGGTTCTCGAACCGGCGCGAACTTCGACGCCGCGCACGTCGCTGATACCTGCGCGCGGTTGGCAAAGCGCGGACTACGGGAGTCCGTGATGATCGACTGCTCGCACGGCAACAGCAGCAAGGACCACCGCCGGCAGGCGGACGTGGCTCGGTCGATCGCGGAGCAGGTCGCCGCAGGTTCGTGGAGTATCTTCGGGGTGATGCTGGAAAGTCACCTAGTGGAGGGACGGCAGGACTACGTGCCGGGGACACCGGCGGTTTACGGGCAGAGCATCACCGACGCTTGCCTCTCGCTCGAGCAGACGGAGCCTCTTCTCGAACTGCTGGCAAAGGCCCAGCAGACGAGGGCCGCGAGTCGGCGCTGACGTCAGGACCTCGTCCAGATGAACGCGGCCTTCTTCGTCATCGTCCTCGTCGCCTTCCTGGTCGGCGGCTATCACCAACTGAGCTGGGTGCCCGCAGGCGCAGACGACGTGTCCCCGATGGCCGCGCTTGGCACGGCGATGGTCGAGGCGGCCGGCGGCTCGGTGACCCTCGCCATCGGGCTCGTCGGCATGATGGCTCTCTTCCTCGGGCTCATGAAGGTCGCGGAAGCCGGGGGACTACTCACCATCATCGCGAAGACGCTGCGCCCACTGATGGTGCGGGCTTTTCCTGACGTGCCCGCGGACCATCCCGCGATGGGCGCCATGATTCTTAATATGTCAGCGAACGCGCTTGGCTTGGCTAACGCTGCGACACCGTTCGGCATCCGCGCCATGCAGGAGCTCGACAAGCTGAACCCGGTCAAAGGGACGGCCAGCAACGCCATGGCGCTGTTCCTGGCGCTCAACACGTCGTCGGTGACGTTGCTGCCGACTGGGGTGATCGCGCTGCGCGTCGCCGCAGGCTCCCAGGACCCTGCGGGGATTCTGCCGACGACGCTTTTTGCGACCTGTGTGTCGACGGCGGCGGCGTTCGGTGCGGTGAAGCTGTTCCAGCGGTTTTCGCCAGTGACGTCGGCGGCATCAGGAGCCGAGACAGCGGTACCAACTGGTGAACTCGCATCCCAGGAAGATCTCCTTGAAATCTCTCCGGAGACAGCCTCAGGCGCGTATCCAGGATGGGTATCGGTGACAGCGCTGGCGGCCATCGTCGCCCTGATTCCGCTGGCCGTTGCGTACGGCGATGCCGTCTCGCCCTGGATCATTCCCGGCCTGATGATGGGTCTGCTCGGGTTCGGCGTGGCCCGCGGCGTTCGAGTCTACGAGGTCTTCGTGGATGGCGCGCGCGACGGGTTTCAGGTCGCGCTTCGCATCATTCCCTATCTCGTGGCGATCCTGGTGGCGGTGGCCATGCTCCGGGAAAGCGGCGCGCTCGGCATCATCGTCGGTTGGTTAACGCCCTTGACCGCGACCGTTGGCCTGCCGGGTGACGCATTGCCGATGGCGCTCATGCGGCCGTTGTCCGGATCGGGTGCCTACGGCATCCTGGCGTCGACTATTCAGGATCCGGCCATCGGGCCGGATAGCTACACTGGATATCTGGTGAGCACGTTCCAGGGGTCGACCGAGACCACTTTCTACGTGCTGGCTGTCTACTACGGTGCGGTCCAGGTTCGCCGGATCCGGCATACGCTCGCCGCCGCACTCACCGCCGATATCGCCGGCATCATCGGCGCGGTCATCGCTTGTAGCTATCTCTACGGCGGCCGATGAGCGGCCTTTGCAGTTCCCGTTTCGCGGGCGGCTAGCGGAAGAGATTGCCCAGGATTTGGAGCCCGAACAGGAGCACCATCGGCGAAAAATCCAGGCCGCCCATCGGCGGGAGCGCCCGGCGAAGCGGCCCGAGCACCGGGTCGGTGAGGCTCGAGACGATCATTGCCAGCGGTTGCTTCGAATCGATCCGAACCCAGGACATGATCACTGCCGCCAGCACGACCAGTGAGTAAAGGTCGATCAGCCTACCAATTAACATGAGTCCCACTAGATTACCGCGTTTCGAGTCTCGACCTTCGACCGCACCCTGTGACACCGAGTGCGCCGGCCGACCGCGCTGCGCCGCAGCGAAAGCCCGATTCTACAGTGCTGGCGCGCCGTGGAGGAACAATCCTCGAGTGCATGTTCGCGAGTGCGATGGCAGTATCCAGGATGCGCCGGGAGGGCAGCGGAACGATGAACTGTCCTTGCTAGCCGAGCTGGCGGAGAGCCGGACACTGCATTGGACTCTGAACAGCCTGTTGAGCTTCACGACGAAGCCACGGCCGAGCAGCGCCGACGTCCTGCCAGTCGGAGGGTTCGTGTGGCGATCGTCGTCTACAACGAACAGCGCAATGCCCGTGGAGCCGGCTTTCCTGGCCTCGCCAGGCGGGTATTCATTGTCAAGATCATCCGGCTTTTGGTTCTGAGAATCGGCCTCACGTTCCTCTCAGCAGCAACCGCTTCCGGGCTCGCAGCTCACGTCGTCGTTGCCGATGGTGACGTCCGCGCGCGGGTCGTCGACGATGGCGAATGCGCTTGCATACGGCGCGTGGGACAACTTGGCGGCAGTATCGGTGCACACCTCCACGGCCGTGCCTCGGGGAAAGAGATGGCCTTCCTCGTCGACCGCTGCCTTCAACGGTCCCAGATAGATCGCGTACTGCCCGATGTACGTGCAGCCAGCCTTCTTCTCGAACTTGTATCCACGCGCCGTGACGGAGAAGAATCGACAGCCCTCGACCTCCCGCCAGAAGGTTTTCTTTAGGATCGATATCCCGTAGAAGCCGGCACGTTCGAGTTCGGCCAGGAAGGCATCCTCAGTCAGCGCGCCGCTGATGCACTCTCCCCACAGCTGGCCGTCCGCGCGCATCTTGGGCGGCACCTCGCCCTCGGAGACGATATCGGCGACGACGGCGCGTCCATGATCCTTCAGCACTCGCCACATTTCCCGGAAGACTCTGGGCTTGTCTGGCGACAAGTTGATCACGCAGTTCGATGTGACGACGTCGGCCGTCCCCTCCTCGACTGGAATCGATTCCAGTAGACCGCGCCGGAATTCCACCACGTCCCAGCCAAGGGCATCCGCGACCTGTGGGCGGCACTCATTCGCAACCTTCAGCATGGCGTCCGTCATGTCGACGCCGTACACGTGGCCGTCTGGGCCGACCTTCTTCGCCGCGATGAAGCAGTCGATGCCGGCTCCCGACCCGAGGTCGACCATGGTTTCGCCTGGTGCGAGGGCGGCGGCGGAGACCGGGCTGCCACATCCGTAGAACCGCTCGACCA
>Ga0302135_10000891_pt1 | contig 18015 bp, 13 predicted proteins | sample CBN3_surface_MG_FD_203119 | JGI IMG/M metagenome (GOLD analysis project Ga0302135, IMG submission 203119) | Marine microbial communities from Western Arctic Ocean, Canada - CBN3_32.1 | ecosystem: Environmental > Aquatic > Marine > Oceanic | place: Canada: Western Arctic Ocean | collected...
ACGAAGACTATATCCGTATGGGTTGCGACCTGGTGACGGCCAATACCTTCGCCAGCGGCCGCGCGATGCTGGAGCCTGCGGGTCTGGGCGATCAGTTCGAGGCGATCAACCGGCGCGCGGTCGAGATCGCGCTGGAGGCGCGCGACCGCGCGGCCCATAGCCGCCCCGTGGTCGTGGCCGGCTCGATGTCCCATATGGTGCCGATCGCCGCTGGGGCTGACCGGCGCGATTCGGATGCTGTGCCCGAATTGGCGCGCGCCGAGGCGATGTTCGCCGAGATGGCGGGCCTGCTGGCCGATGCCGGGGTCGATCTGATCCTGATGGAGATGATGTCCGATCCGGTCCTGGCCGTGCCGGCCGTGTGCGCCGCGGTGGCCACGGGCCTGCCCGTCTGGGTCGGCTTCAGCACCCGGCCGGGCGAGGACGGAACCTTGGTCTCCTGGCACCGGCCCGACCTGCCGATCGCCGAGGCGATCCCGCCGATCATGGCGGCCGGCGGTTCGGTCGCCGGCATCATGCATACCGAGGTGAAGGACATGGACGCGGCCCTTGCGATCCTCAAGGAAGCCTGGGACGGCCCGCGCATGACCTATCCGGAAAGCGGCCATTTCGAGATGCCCCATTGGGAATTAGGCGATCTGGACCCGGCCGATTTCTCAGCCCGCTGCCTGGGTTGGCTGGACGAGGGCGTTCAGGTCGTCGGCGGCTGCTGCGGCGTGGGGGTCGAGCATATGACCGCCCTGGCCGAGGCCGTGCAGGGGCGGCGCTAGGCGACAGGATGGCGCGGGACGGCACCAAGACCCACGAGCGCATCCGGCAGGAGGCCCTGCGCCTCTTCGTCGAGCAGGGGGTGGACGGCACGACGACCCGCGATATCGCGGCGGCCTGCGGCATGTCGGAAGGCAATCTCTATCGCCATTTCGAAGGCAAGGAGGATCTGGCCTGGACCCTGTTCCGGGACAGCTATGCCGCCCTGGTCACGGAACTCGAGGGGGCGATCGGAGAGGGTGGCGATCCTTCGGCCACCATGCGCCGCATCGTCGCCCTGCTGTGCCGCCTGTTCGACGCCGAGCCATACCGCTTCCGCTATCTGCTGCTGTCCCAGCACGATCACCTGAGCCGGGTGACCGACGGCATGCCCGGTCCCTTCGGCGTGCTGCGTGCCTATTTCGAGGCGCGGATCGCGGCGAAGGACATCGCGGTTGAGCCCGCGGGTCTGGCGACCGCCCTGGCCATCGCACCCGTGATCCAGGTCGCGACGGCTGTGGTTTACGGCGAACTGCCCGAACCGTTGTCGCGCTGGTGCGACCGTATTACCGACGCTACCCTGCGGGGTTTGTCGCTCTGACGGGGAGTCAAACGGGTCCCACGCTCCGCAGCTTCCCGAGCCTTCCGACATATCGCCAATCCTCCATTTCAACCTCCCGGCGCCGAAACGGGTGAATTCATTACTCTTGTAATAAGTAATTGTTTGCTTATTACATATCTCAAGTCGCCCACTTCTGGCTGCGGCAGGGGAGGTGGGCATGGACTCATCGGCAATCGAACTCGGCTATCGGGGCAAGCGGCAGGGGGCCTACTTTTGGGACCTGAAGGCGCAGGTCGCGGACTATCTCGACGGGCGCGACGGGCGTCTGGGCGGCCTTGATCGGTGTCGCCGTCGTCTGCGCCGTCTGCTACGGCGCTGCGCTGTCCGGCCTGGTCGCGCCGGGCTGGTCCCTGGCGCTCTACGGCCTGGCCCGGATCGCGCCCCTCTTCCTGGTGGCGGCCATGCCCGCGGCCAGGAGAAGGGGCAGGGTGCGGAGGGTCGGCGTTGCGCGCATGCGGGTCCTGCGGTTGCGTCGATTTCCTGTCCCTCGTGCGGTGCGGCGTGGGGACCGAGGGGGGAACACCGCTGAAATCGTCGCCAGGGGCGGGATAGTCAACCCCGGTAACCCGGCCGGCAGCTTGGCGGCATGCTTTTCGGAGTGCCGAATCGGGCGTCCGGCCGTGCCGCGATCACGGTCCGTTCCTGCATGACCCGATGCTCGGGTCGCCGGTTGATCGCCCACCGCTAGCGGCCTACAAGGTCGGCGGGCAGAATGCGCCCACGGGCAAGACCATCTTCCGATTTCTTCGATGACGGCGAGCAGAACCATGAACCAGACTGAATCCGCCAAATCCCTCGAGAACGGTTCCGCCGCCGAGCGTTTCGATGTCGTCATCGTCGGCGCGGGTTTCGCCGGCATGTATATGTTGCACAAGACACGGCAACTCGGTTTATCCGCCATCGTGCTCGACAAGGCCAGCGGGGTCGGCGGGACTTGGTATTGGAACCGCTATCCGGGCGCGCGCTGCGATGTTGACAGCATCCAGTATTCTTATTCCTTCGACGAGGATTTGCAGCAGGAATGGGAGTGGACGGAGTATTACGCCACCCAGCCGGAAATTCTGCGCTACGCCAACCATGTCGCCGACCGCCACGACCTGCGCAAGGATATGCGCCTGAACACGGAGGTCGTCTCGGCCAGTTTCGTCGAGGGCACGAACGGCAAGAAGACCGGGCATTGGGAACTCGAGACCAAGGGCGAGCATGGCGGGCGCGTCGAGGGCACCTTCGTGGTCATGGGCACGGGCTGCCTCTCGACCCCGAACAAGCCGAAGGTCGAAGGCCTGGAAGATTTCGCGGGTGCGGTCTACCACACCGGATTCTGGCCCCATGAGGGGGTCGATTTCACGGGCAAGCGGGTCGCCGTGATCGGCACCGGCTCCTCGGCGATCCAGGCGATCCCGGAGATCGCCAAGGAGGCCGCTCATCTCACGGTCTTCCAGCGCACGCCTAATTACACGATTCCGGCCCAGAATCATCCCCTCGACCCGAAGGAATACGAGGAGATCAGGGCGCGCTACGGCGAGCTGCGCGAGACGGCCAAGACGCAGCCCAACGGCCTGATCTACGACCGCAGCCCCCGGAGCGTCCTGGAGACCTCCGAGGAGGAGCGCTGGGCCGAGTTCGAGCGGCGCTGGGCGAAGGGCGGCACCAATTTCATCGCCTCCTTCAACGACGTGATGATGAACACCGAGGCCAACGAAATGGCGGCCGAATTCGTGCGCGGCAAGATCCGCGAGATCGTCAAGGACCCGAAGACCGCAGAAATTCTGACGCCCCACAACATCATCGGCTGCAAGCGGCTCTGCGTGGACACCGATTATTGGGCCACCTACAACCGCGACACTGTCGATCTGGTGGATGTGAGAAACGATCCCATCGAGCGCGTAGTGCCTGAGGGCGTGAAGGCCCATGGCAAGGTCTTCGAGGTCGATGCACTGGTCCTGGCGACCGGCTTCGATGCCATGACGGGCACCTTGCTGCGCATGAACATCCGCGGCCGCGGCGACCTGCCGCTCAAGGAAAAATGGGCCGACGGGCCGCGCAACTATCTGGGCCTGGCGGTCGCCGGCTTCCCCAATATGTTCACGGTGACCGGGCCGGGCAGCCCCTCGGTGCTGGCCAATATGATCCCGGCGATCGAGCAGCATGTCGACTGGATCGCCGATTGCCTGGCCTATCTGAACGAGAAGGGCGTGGGCGAGATCGAGCCGGTTGAGGATGCCGAGAGCGAATGGATGGAGCATGTCCGCGTGGTCGGCGATGTCTCGCTCCGCTCCCACTGCGATTCCTGGTATGTCGGCGCCAACGTGCCCGGGAAGCCGCGCATTTTCATGCCTTATATCGGCAGCGTTCCGGAATATGCCCGGCGCTGCAACGAGGCCGCGCGCAAGGGCTACGAGGGTTTCCGCCTGGCTTAGAGGCCAGGCGGGTTTACCCTGCCGTTCGTTCGGTGCCGTCAGGCCTTCGCGAAGCGGTCGATGCTGAAGGCGTCGATCGGGATATTGCTCTGTCCGGCGGTGATCAGTTCGGACAGAACGCGGCCGACGGCAGGCCCCAGGTTGAAGCCATGGGCCGAGAAGCCGAAGGCGTGGAAGCAGGCCTCTTCGGTCTTGCTGGGCGAGATCACGGGCATGGCATCGGCCATCCGGCCCTCGATCCCGGCCCAGGAGCGGACGATGCGCGCGCCCTTGAGTTTCGGGAACATCTCGGTCGCGATCTTGGCGTTATAGGCCAGCTTCTTGTAGTCGAGGACCGTGGTCTCGGCGTCGCGGTCGGCCGTGCCACGATAGCCGCCCCCGATGATGATCGTGCCGTTGGGCACCTGCTTGATCGAAAGGATGCGGTCGGTCGCGCCCATCACGCCGCGGATGATCGGCGGCATACGTGCCGTCACCATCAGCATGGGCGCGGTGGTCTCCATCGGTACCTCCTCGCCCATCTGGGCGGAGATGCGGTCGCCCCAGGCACCGGCCGTGTTGACGAGGACGGGCGCCTGGAATTCCCCGGCATCGGTGCGCACGGTCCAGATGCCGGCGGCGCGCGAGACCTTCTCGACCCGCACGCCTTCCATGATGGTCTGGCCGAGGGCGCGGGCTTTGCGGGCGAAGGCGGTGGTCGTTCGGAAAGGATTCGCATGGCCGCAGCCGGGGGCGAAGATGCCGCCGACGCAATGCTCGGCGACATTGGGCTCCAATTGCCGCAACTCGTATTGGTCGATCAGCCGCTCGTGCTCATGGCCCAGGGCGCGAACTTTGTCGAAGCGTTCGCGCAGCTTCTCCATCTCGGCTTCGTTCTCGGCGATCTTCATGCGCCCATTCGGAATGAAGCCGCAGTCGTCGTCGACCAGGGATTCCATGCCGTGCCAGAGCTCTAGGGTCAGCGCGCTCAGGGGCAGTTCGCTCGGGAAGCGGCCGATGCGGCTGACTCCGCCCGCATTGACGCCCGAGGCGTGGCGGCCGGGATAATTCTTCTCGATCAGCAGGGCGCTGACGCCCTTGAGGCCCAGATGCACCGCGGTCGAACAACCCTGGATACCGCCGCCGATGATGATGACGTCTGGTTTGCGTGCGGAATCGCTTATGGCTTGGCTCCCGGTGCGGCCGGTTCCTTGGGCAGCGCGGCTTCGGGCGGGATGGTGCCGTCGTCGAAATCCATGATCGCGGTCAGATCGACCGGGCGGGCCGGCGGGCGCAGGCGGAAGGGGCCGATCTTCGCCGGATCGACGCCATGTACCTCGGCCATCAGCTCGGTCGCGGTCAGCATGCAGAGCCGGCCCTGGCATGGACCCATGCCGCAGCGCGACTGCGATTTCAGGGAATTGAGATTGGTCAGGCCCAACCGGGCCTGGCGCCGAATCTCACCTGCCGTCACCTCTTCGCAGCGGCAGGCCAGGGTGGCGTCGTTCTGCGGCCGGCGCATCGCATCGGCAGGCCGGTAAAGCGCGTCGAGGAAGGGACGGGCGCGCTGTTGCTCTCGCAGGGCGGCGCGTTCGGCCGTCGCGCGCTCGTCGCGTTCTCCTTCGGTGATCCGACCCAGCCGCCGGGCGATCTCCAGCGCAGCCAGTCGGCCGGAATGCTCGGCCGCGATCGCGCCGCCGATCCCCGCGCCGTCGCCGGCGAGGGCGATGCCTTCCATATTCGTGCCGCCCCAAGGATCGGTCGCGGGCCGCCAGTAGAGCTGCCGCGCATCCCAGTCATGGGCAATGCCCGTCGCCATGGCGAGATTCGGGTTGGGCACGACCCCTTGATGGATCAGGAGGAGAGGCGTTTCGACCCTTTCGGTCTTGCCGCGGGACTGGAATTCGAGTTCGCTGGCCCGGGCGTCGCCATGGACGCGGAGCCCGGTCGCGCCACGGTGAAAGGGCACGCCCGAGGCTTTGATCGCCCGCAGCAGGGCGAGACCCTTTTCGAGATAGCCGCCGGCCGACCAGGCCGAGGGCAGATGCGGGGCGGCCCTCCAATAGTTGCCGCGCGGCGTGGTTTCGACGATGGCGGCCGGCCGCACCCCGGCATGGAGATACTGTCCGGCAAGCTGGAAGAGCAGGGGGCCGCTGCCAGCCAAAACGACGCCATCCTCGGCCACCATGCCGGCCGATTTCATCAGGGTCTGAGCAGCGCCGGCCGTCATCACCCCGGGCAGGGTCCAGCCGGGAATGGGAAAGGGCCGTTCCATCGCGCCCGTAGCGAGCAGGACATGGTCGGCCGCGACCTCCTTGCCCTCGCCCGCGCGGGTGATGCTGATCGTCCGGTCCGACCGGATCTGCCAGACCACAGCGCCGCCGGCGAGTTCGGCGGAGGAGCGCCGGAAGGCCAGGGCCAGTTCGATGCCGCGCCGGTATTCCGCGCCCAGGGGGGCGAGATCGGCCAGGCCCGGTTGTTCCACCGCGCGGTAGATCTGGCCGCCGGGGGTTTCCTGCTCGTCCAGCACCAGGGTGTCGATACCGAATTCCGCGGCCAGGGTCGCACCCGCCATGCCGGCGGGTCCCGCGCCGACGACCGCGAGATCGTGGCGCGCCTTCATGCGCCAGGCTCCAACGGGGCGCCGTCCCAGTCCTGGCACTCGATCACCATGCTCTCGCGCAGGGGAGTCAGACAGGCCTGCTGGTTGGGTTCGCCGTCGATCACGACCAGGCATTCGTAGCAGGCGCCCATCATGCAATAGGGCGCGCGCGGGCTGGCGCTGACCGCCGAGGTGCGGGTCCGATAGAGTCCGGCCGCCAGCATCGCCGAGGCGATGCTCTGGCCCGCCGGCACCCGATGGGTGCGGCCTTCTATCGTGACCGTGACTTGGCGACTGTCCGGTTCCGTCAACCTGCGAAACATAGGTGTTCGCTCTCCTTCCAAAAGCGCAGCCGAAGACTAGCACCGCCATGCGGCTTGTCACCTGTCGATCCGACTGATTCGACAGGTTCTGGCGGGTTGCCCCCCCCTCATGCTTCGACAAGCTCAGCATGAGGGAACAATGAAAGCGGACCTCACCCCGGGCCTGTCGAAGAATGAGGGTGGCAACCGGCCTGCCCAAACGTGGCGGCTTGGCTAAATCCCGTCGGCGAAGCGGTGGACGCCGCAGGGGTCGGCTATGATACGCTGGGCCATGGCGTGGATATGGGGGATGCGCCGCTCCGCCAAGTCGATGCTGCCGGCATTGTCGCGCAGCAGGCGTTGGGCGGCCTCGTTCGCCTCGCCCAGCAGGGTGTCCTCGTCGACCTGGGTCAGGCGGCCGTCGCGCACCATCACCTCTCCCCCGACCAGCACGGTATCGACCGCGTAGCCCGATTCGTAGAAGCAGAGCTGGCGCATGGGGTCGATGCGCGGCTGGAGTTGCAGCGACCGGGTGTCGTAGAGCGCAAGGTCGGCGATCTGGCCCGGTTCGATCCGGCCGAGCGCGCCGCCGTAGCCGAGCGCGCGGGCGCCGTTGGCGGTGGCCATTTCCAGGGCGTCGCCTGCGTCGAACCAGTTTTTGTAATCGGGTTCCGTCGCGCGGGCGAGCATTGCGGCGAGACGGGTCTTCTCGAGCATTAGCATATTGCCGGTATTGACCCCGTCGGAGGAAACGGCGACGGGAATGCCGGCGCGCCGCAGCTTCTGCACGGGCGCGATGCCGGCGCCGGTGAAGAGGTTGCTGGCCGGGGCATGGACCACGGTGGCGCCGGCCTCGCGCACGATCTCGATGTCCCGGTCGCTGGCCCAGACGAAATGGGCGAGGGAGCTTTTCTCGCCCAGCAGCCCGAGTTCGGCCAGATAGCCCGTGAAGCCGTCCTTGTGGCGGGCGGCGGCCATGGCCATCTGGGTCTTGGTTTCCAGCATATGGCTGTGCAGGCCGATGCCATGCTCGGCGGCGAAAGCGGCGGTTTCGCGCAGCAGATCGTCGGAACAGCGCTGCACCCCGTCGACCCCGAGCAGCACGCCGAGCCGCCCTTCATGCCCCTGCCACTCGCCGAGGACATGGCGCATGGCGGCGAAATAGGCGGCGCGGTCCAGTCTTTCGCCCCGCAATCCTTCGGCCAGGTCGTCCGGCATTTCGCCGGGTTCGACCGGCACGGTGTCCAGATAGGGCAGATCGCCGAACATGGGGGCGACGGCGGCGCGCATGCCGGAATCGGCATAGGCCTGGAATTCGGCGTCGAGCAGTTCGGGCTTGTGCAGGGGCCGGTTGGGACAATGGTCGAGCACCCCGGTGGTGCCGGTCTTCAGCATCTCGATACAGCCGATCATGGCCGAGAGATAGGCGTCGCGCGGTCGCCGCTCGGCCGAGGCCGCGGTGACGTAGAGCATGAAGACGTCGAGGCAGGTGCGGTCGACCGTGCCCTTGAGCAGACCGGCATAGGAATGGATATGGGCGTTGACCAACCCAGGGAGGAGGATGCGCTCGCGAGCGTCGATGATTTCCGTGGTTTCGGACCCCGGGTCGATATTGTCCGGGCGAATTTCGCCGCTCGGCCCGACCGCGACGATGCGCCCGTCCTCGATCACGACATCGCCCGGGTCGATGACCCGGCGCGCCGCGTCCAGGGTCACGACCGCTGCGTTCTTGATCCAGATGCTTCCCGACATCGCATTCCCCCTCTCGAAAACGGAACTGTCGCCCGATTCGGGCGGGCCGTCCACGGGGTCGGCTGGCCAAGGCCGGGTTCAGAGCAGGTCGGTCGCAATCTCCCGCCATTCCTCGGTCAGGGGCGCCGTCGAATGGGGCTTGTCCGCGCGTTTGTACCAATAGCCGGCATTGCGCTCGTCGCCCTCGACCCGATGCAGGTAGGCATGGACCCAGGACCCGGTTGCATCCTTCTGGGACTGGGCCAGCTTATGGGCCTCGTCCCAGTCGCCCTTGGCATCGTGCCAGAGGGCGGCAAGGGCCGGGCCGATCCCTTCGGGCGGCGCGGCCTTGGTCAAGGATGCCTTGAAGCTGTCGAAATCCATTGCTGCCTCCGTCGTTGCTCGACGGGCCAGTCTACTCCGAAATAGCGGTCAGGGCGTAGAAGGCGGCCGCGGCGATCAGGGCCGTGGCGGGCACGGTGATGACCCAGGCGGCGACAATGGTGAGGAAATGCGACCGGCGCACCAGCTTGCGATGGCGCATCTCTTCCGGGGCGATCGGCTCGTCGCCGCCGGGCTCGTCGCCGCGCGCGCGCATCACCATCTCGCGCCGCTTGCGGCTGTGCTGGGTATAATATTCGCGTAAAAAGCCGACGCCGAAGACGGCGCCCACGGCGATATGGGTCGAGCTGACGGGCAGGCCGAGCGAGGAGGCGATGATCACCGTGATGGCCGCCGACAGGGCCACGCAATAGGCTCGCATCGGGTTCATCTTGGTGATCTTGCCGCCGACCATGCGGATCAGTTTGGGGCCGTAGAGAAAGAGGCCGAGGCTGATGCCGAAGGCGCCGATCACCATGATCCAGATGGGCACTTCGGCCTTGCGCGAAATATCGCCGAACTCCGCGCTGTGCAGGATCGCGGCCAGGGGGCCGATGGCGTTGGCGACATCGTTCGCGCCATGGGCGAAGGAGAGCAGGGCGGCTGAGCAGATCAGCGGGATGCGGAACAGGATGCGCAGCGACTGGTTGCGGTTCTCCATCCCCTTGGACTGGTAGCGCACGATCGGGCGCATGATCAGCCAGACGCCGGCGAAAACCGCGATGGAAAGCGGGCCGATGACGTTCGGAGCCGGCCGCCATATCTGCTTGAATCCCTTGATCGCGAGATAGAAGGCGAAAGCGCCGGCCATCAGCGCGACCAGCATCGGCACCCAGCGCCGGGCCGCGGCGATTTTGTCCTCGCGATAGATCACGTTGTGTTTGATGAAGGCGAGGAAGAGGGCGGCGATGACACCGCCCAGGACGGGAGAGATCACCCAGCTCAAGGCGATCGCCCCGAGGGTCGCCCAATTGACCAGTTGGAAGCCGACCGCCGCGATGCCTGCGCCCATCACCCCGCCCACCACGGCATGGGTGGTCGAGACCGGTGCCCCGAGATAGGTCGCGATATTGACCCAGACGGCCGAGGAGATCATCGCGGCCATCATCGCCCAGATGAAGACGTTGGTGTCCGAGACCAGGGTTGGGTCGATGATGTCCTTCGAGATGGTCGAAACCACGTCGCCGCCGGCGAGCAGGGCGCCCGCGCTTTCGAATATCGCGGCGATCGCCAGGGCGCCAACCATGGTCAGGGCGCGCGAGCCGACCGCCGGACCGACATTGTTGGCGACGTCATTGGCGCCGATGTTCAGGGCCATATAGCCGCCCAGAATCACCGCGATGACGATGATCGCGGCATCGGGGTTGACGCCGGCATAGACCGAGGCGATGAGCGCCGAAATGCCGAGGAAGACGATGGCGGCGCCATGGGACATCGCCATGCTGGCCGTCGTGCGTGCGGCCGCCTCGACATGGACGATCTTTTCCAGATCCTTGTCGAGCGACCTTTTCGTGGAATTCATTGCAGGCGGTTCCGGCTATCGCCGCCGAGCGCGCGGAGGGCGGCGCCTTCGGTATCGGCCAGGTCGCGGAGCAACCGCACCAGGCCCTTATCCGCCACCAGGCCGTACGCCTCCGGCAGATCGGTCCAGCGGACGGTGCGCTGATCCTTCTCGCGCCAGTCCATGCAGTGCAGGGTGACCGCGAGCGGATAGACATAGACCTCGCAATCGATCTCGTATCCCGCGCCCATGCGCTTGCTGAAGCGGTAGGTGCCGAGCGGTTCGCTATGGATATCGCCCAGGACGCCGGCCTCTTCCTCGGCCTCCCGGGCCGCGGCTTCGGGCATGGACAAGGCCCCGGAAGGCCAGCCCTTGGGCACGATCCAACGACCCGAACGGCGCGAGGTCACGAGCAGAATCTCGATCCGGGACGCGGTCTCGATAAACGGAAGGGCTGCGACCTGGCGAACTGATCTCGATTTGAAAAACACGGTGGACCGGCTGCCCGTCTGTTGCGGCGCGCGATACTAACCCACCGAACCCGTCGAAGGCGAGCGGCTCGGCGCGGTCGGCGGGTTAGTATCGCGGTTTCGGATTCAGACGCGGTGCGGGCCGTCGTGGCGGCCTGGTCCGTGCCCGCCGGAACCCTGGTCGGGAGCCTCGCGGCGGCCGTGCGCGATGCTGTCTGGCCCCGTCGCCATGGGCGTTCTGCTGGCCATGGCGGGGCTGGTCTATGCCGCCCGCGCGGGCGGCTACTGGCTGATGGGCCGGGTTCGGATCGCGCCCTTTGTCAGCTCATGGCTGGGCCAGGTCCCAGGCGCCGCCCTGATCGCCCCGCTGGCGCGCGATGTCGCGGCCGGCGGTCCGGCGGAATGGGCCACGCTGGTGATCGCCTTCGGGATGGTGCGCGCCGGGACCAACGACGCGCTGGCCATTGGCGCGGCGGTCGCAGGCCTCGCCGGGATGCGCGCCGTCGGCCTTTAGACCCCTCGTTCCGGGAGGACCTAGTCGCTCTTCTTCTTGGTCATGAAGGCCGGGGTGATGCCCTCGAGCGCGCCGCCCAGGACCGACATGCGGTAGAGATGGCCCATCATAATCACGGCATCCTCACGGCTCATATCCATGCCGCGCTGGAAGGATTCCATCTCGACCCGGACCGCCAGCGGCGGCAGGGAGGCGACCTTCTCGGCGATCTCCTGGGCGCGGGCGGCGAGGTCATCGCGCGGCACGATCTCGTTGACGTAATGCCATTCCATCGCCTTTTCGGCGCCGAACCGCTCGGCCGTCAGCATGCACCACATGGCGGCGGTATGGGGCATCTGCCGGCCTAGACGCAGCATTCCGCCGATCCCGCCCATGCCATAGGCGACCTCGGGCAGGCCGAATTCCGCCTCGGGCGCGCAGATGCGCAGATCGGTGAGATGGGTCAGCATCATGAAACCCTGGCCCAGGGCATAGCCGTCGACCGCGGCGATGATCGGCTTGAAGCGTTCGATGCGCAGGATTTCCTGGTCCCAGCCCGGCCGGGCCGGCGGATCGGAACGGCGCTTCGCCGTGGAAAGCTGGCGCTCCAGCATCGTCCGGTTCGACGGGTCGGCCGCCTTCCATTTGAGGTCGTCGCCGGCGCAGAAGGAACAGCCGTCGGCACCCTTCATGATGGCGACATGGATGCGATCGTCGCCAGTGAACTCGGTCAGCACCCGGTGCATCTCCTTGTGCATTTCGGGCTGCATGATGCTGAGGCGGCCGTTGTCGATGGTGATGGTTGCGATGGCGCCGTCGGTCTCGTAGCGGATGGGCATGACTTCTCCCTTGTTGGGCGTGATTGGTGGAAGGGCTGGCGGCTAGCGCCAGACCTCGCCCTTGCGGTCATAGGCGCCGATGCGCAGGTCGTCGTTCTCGGCGCGCAGCTTCTTCTTCTCGACCCGGTCGCTTTCCAGGGTGCGCGGCAATTCGCTCCGGTATTCCCAATAGCGCGGCACCTTGAAGGCGGCGAGGTTGGTCTTGGCATGCTCGACGACCCGCTCGAGCGGCAGGTCCGCCATCGTCATGCCCGGCTGAAGCTGGATGTAGAGCTTCACCTCCTCGTCGGAATAGGGATCGGGCACGGCGAGGGCGGCGGCGTCGCGCACCTCGGGCAGCAGGCGCATCACGGCCTCGATCTCGCGCGCCGCGATATTCTCGCCGCGCCGCCGGATCATGTCCTTGATGCGGCCGACGAGATAGTAGTAGCCGTCGCGGTCGACCCGGGCGATATCGCCGGTGCGGAACCAGCCGTCGCCGGGCATCAGCTCGGCATTGGCCTCCGGTTTTTTCCAATAGGCCTGGAGGATGCTGTTGCCCCGGGTCCAGATCTCGCCTTCCTGGCCTGTTGCGACCTCGCGGCCCTGGGGATCGCGCAGGCTGATCTCGCGCTCGGGTGCGACCACGCCGCAGCTACCGCTGCCCGTGCGCGCCGCGACCTCATGGGCGGGCATGTAGGAAATATGACCGGTCTCGGTCATGCCGTAGAGTTCCTGGCCGAGGACCTGAAAGCGGTCCTGGAAATCGGCCTGATGTTCCTTGGTCAGCCCGAAGATGTTGGAAACCTTGAGCGCGTTCTTGCCATCCTCGGGATGGTGCGGCTGTTTGTAGACGGCCTCGAAGACGGCCATGTTATCGCAGCCCAGACGGCGCACGTTCTCCATGTAGTTCCGCGCGCTCGGCCGGCGCGGCACGTAGAGCGCGCCGCCGTTGAAGCCGGCGTTGAGCAGCATCCGCTGCAGCATCATGTAGTAGAAATTTGCCCCGCCGTAGATCCGCGTGATCGGCGTCGCCCAGATGGCGGTGCAGACATAGCCGAGCGAGAGCCAGTAGCGGTGCGACAGCATGCAGCCCTTGGGGAAGCCGGTGGTGCCCGAGGTGTATTGGATATTGATCATGGCGTCGGGATCGACCGCGGCCTCCGGCGCGAAATCGGGCGAGGCCTCGGCATAGAGGGACTCCCAGGCGCGCTGCCTGCCGTCGGCCGCGCCGCCGACCACCACGATGCGCGAATCCGGCACCGGCGGGTTTTCGATCGACCGGTAATGCTCAAGCAGTTCGGCATGGATGACCAGGAACTCGGCCTCACCGTCGGTGAGGGCGTATTCGACCTCGCGCGGGGTGTAGGAGATGTTGACCGGAATCATGACCGCGCCGAGCCGGGCGAGGCCGAGCCAGGCGAGGGGGAATGCGGGCACGTTGGGCAGCATCACGGCGACATGGCTGCCGGGGCCCACGCCGAGGCCGCGCAGCAGATTGGCCGTGCGCAGGGTGGCCTCCTGCAACCCTCCCCAGGTCAAGTCGATGCCCTCGTCGAAGAAGGACAGGGCCGACTTGTCCCGATGGCGTGCGGCGAAGCCGTCTATGGCCGCGCCCAGATTGGGCGGCAAATCCGTGGCCTCGACCCTGCGGCGCATCTCCTCCGGCTCGACCTTCTCGAAATCCGTGAACAAACCCCTGTTCTCCCTCAAGATTGGGCGTGGGACGATAGCCCAAGGTGCGCGCGGCGCATACCGACTCATCCGGCTGCGCGGCTATTCGGCACCGCATCGTAAAAGCCTGCCATACTGGGCGCGCGCGGCGATGCCGTCGCAGCATGGAAAACAGCAGGCCAAGACTGGCCGAAAGCCTATTCGTCGAATTTTTCGACAGCGACGACCTTCACGACGAGGAACTGGACCGTGGCGGGTTGAAATTCTGCTGCGGCGGTTGCGTCGGTGCGAGCGGTTAGGAAAAGCACATACGCGGCGGGCGGTTCATGCCGGTGCGATATTCGTCGTGCCATGACCGCGTGACGTTTTCTCCGATCCGACCTATCTGATAAGCTGACTAGCGTCGCGCCCAACTGGCGCGGCTTCACGGATAGGACCCTGGGGAGGGGACACGGACTATGGCGCTCGCCGCCGTCAGCCTCGACGACAAATACGTCCTGGATTCGGGGCGCATCTATCTCACCGGCAGCCAGGCCCTGGTGCGCCTGCCGATCCTGCAGCGCCAGCGCGATCTGGCGGCGGGTCTGAACACCGCCGGCTTCATCTCGGGCTATCGCGGCTCGCCCATGCATGCGCTCGACCAACAGCTCTGGCGCGCGCCCAAGGTGATTGCGGAAAACCACATCCATTTCCTGCCCGCGGTGAACGAGGATCTGGCGGCGACCTCGATCTGGGGTTCGCAGCAGGTCGGCCTGTTCGGCGACGCGAAATACGACGGCGTATTCGCCCTCTGGTACGGCAAGGGACCGGGGCTCGACCGCAGCGTCGACGCGATCCGCCATGCCAATCTCGCCGGCACCTCCAAGCATGGCGGCGTGCTGGCCCTGGCGGGCGACGATCACGGCATGCGCTCCTCCGACGTGCCGGCCCATTGCGAGCCGACCTTCGAGGACCTGTCGATGCCGGTCCTCTATCCCGCCAATGTGCAGGAGGTGCTGGATCTCGGCCTCTACGGCATCGCCATGTCGCGCTTCTGCGGCGCCTGGGTCGGTTTCAAGATGGTGTTCGAAACGGTCGATACCTCCGTCTCCGTCGATGCCGATCACAGCCGGGTCCAGATCGTCACCCCGGAGTTCGATTTCCCGGCCGGCGGCCCGCATATCCGCCTGCCCGACACCTGGAACCTGCATGAGCGCCGGCTGCGCGAGGTCAAGCTGCCCGCCGCCCTGGCCTTCGCCCGCGCCAACAACCTGAACCGCGTCACCCTGGAAAGCCCGAAGCCGCGCTTCGGCATCGTCGCCGCCGGCAAGGGCTGGCTCGACGTGCGCCAGGCCCTGCGCGAGCTGGGGCTCGACGACCGCAAGGCCGCCGAACTCGGCATCACGGTCTTCAAGGTCGGTATGCCCTTTCCCCAGGATATCGACGCCTATCGCGCCTTCGCGGACGGGCTGGAGGAGATTCTGGTCGTCGAGGAGAAGCGTGAGCAGATCGAACGCGCGGTCAAGGATGCCTGCTACACCCTGCCCGAGGGCCGCCGGCCGCGCATCACGGGCCGCCATGACGAGGAGGGGCGCCAGCAACTCGACCCTGTGGGCGAACTCTCGCCCGAGGCGGTCACCCGGGTCCTCGCCCGGCGGATCGGCCGGTTCCATGACAGCGAGGGGATCACGGCGCGTCTCGCCTTCCTCGACGCCCAAGCGCAGCGCAGCGCGGTGCGGCCCGCCATCGGCCTCGCCCGGCTGCCCTATTTTTGCTCCGGCTGTCCGCACAACACCTCGACCAAGGTGCCCGAGGGCAGCCGCGGCCAGGGGGGTGTCGGCTGTCATTTCATGTCGACCTATATGGATCGCAACGTCTCGACCCATACCCATATGGGCGGCGAGGGCGCGACCTGGCTCGGCCAGGCGCCCTTCGTCAAGACCGAACATATCTTCCAGAACATGGGCGACGGGACCTATTTCCATTCCGGCCTGCTGGCGATCCGCGCGGCGGCCAGCGCCAAGGCGCGCATCACCTACAAGATCTTGTTCAACGATGCCGTTGCCATGACCGGCGGCCAGCCGGTCGACGGGCCGATCACCGTGCCCGCGATCACCCATCAGGTCGCTTCCGAGGGGGTCGGGCGGATCGCGGTGGTCAGCGACGAGCCGGAGAAATATCCGGTCGGCACCGATTTCGCGCCGGGCGTGACGATCCACCACCGCAACGCTCTGGACCAGGTCCAGCGCGATCTGCGCGAATGGCCCGGCACCTCGGTGATGATCTACGATCAGACCTGCGCGGCCGAGTTGCGCCGCCGGCGCAAGCGCGGCAAGGCGCCCAATCCCGACAAACGGGTCTTCATCAACGACCGGGTCTGCGAGGGCTGCGGCGACTGCAACGAGAAATCCAACTGCCTCTCGGTCATTCCGATCCAGACCGAGTTCGGCCGCAAGCGGATGATCGACCAGTCCTCCTGCAACAAGGATTTTTCCTGCTTGAAAGGCTTCTGTCCCAGCTTTGTGACCGTGCGCGGCGGCCGCCCGCGCAAGGGCTGGGGCGTGGGATCCGCGCCCGAGGCGTTGCGCGATCTGCCCAGGCCCGTGGTGCCCGCGGTGCCGGAGGACGATACCTACGGCATCCTGGTGACGGGCGTCGGCGGCACCGGCGTCGTCACGATCGGCGCCCTGCTTGGCATGGCGGGGCATCTGGAGGGCAAGGGCGTCTCCATCGTCGACCAGCTGGGCATGGCCCAGAAGGGCGGCGCGGTGGTCAGCCATGTCCGTTTCGGTCGGTCGCCGGAGGATATCCGGGCGGTGCGCCTGAACGCGGGCAATGCTGATCTGCTGCTCGGTTGCGACAATCTGGTGTCCGGCGGCGACGACGTGCTGTCCACGGTCCAGCCGGGGCGCACCCGCGCGGTCATCAATTCCCATGAATCGATCACCGGCGATTTCACTCGCAACCCGGACCTGATCTTCCCGACCGACACCCTGGAAGCGCGGATCGCCGAAACGGTGGGGCGGGACGCCTGCGAATTCTTCGACGCCAGCACCCTGGCGATGCGGCTGCTCGGCGATTCCATCGCCTCCAACCTCTTCGTCGTCGGCTACGCCTGGCAGAAGGGTCTGCTGCCGGTGTCGGACGAGGCGATCCTGCGGGCCATCGAGCTCAACGGCGTCGCCATCGACTGGAACAAGGAAGCCTTCCTCTGGGGCCGCCGGGCGGCCCACGACATGAAGGCCGTGCAGGACCTGGCTGCGCCGGCCGAGGTCTCGCCCAGCCGCAAGCTTTCGGAAAGCCTGGACGAGATGATCGATCGGCGGACCGCCGATCTGACTGATTACCAGAATGCCGCCTATGCCCGGCGCTACCGCGATCTGGTCGAGCGCGCGCGCGCGGTCGAGCAGGACAAGTCCAAGGGCATGACCGGATTGGCCGAGGCGGTGGCACGCTACGCCTACAAGCTGATGGCCTATAAGGACGAATACGAGGTTGCGCGGCTCTACGCCGATCCGCATTTCCGGCGCAAGCTGGGCGAGGCCTTCGAGGGCGATTACAAGCTCGAATTCAACCTTGCCCCGCCGATCATGGCCCCGCGCGACAAGGATACGGGCGAGCTGACCAAGATGACCTTCGGCGCCTGGATGCTGCCGGCTTTCGGTCTGCTAGCCAAGCTGCGCTTCGTGCGCGGCTCTGCAATCGATCCCTTCGGCAAGTCGGCCGAGCGGCGCGAGCAGCGGGCGCTGATCGTCGAGTACGAGGCGACGGTGGCCGAACTGCTCGACCGGCTCGACCATGACAGCCATGCCCTGGCCGTCGAGATCGCGTCTGTCCCGGAAGACATCCGCGGCTATGGCCATGTGAAGGAACGCCATCTGCAGGCCGTGCGGGCCAAGTGGGATTCGCTGATGGCGGCCTGGCGGGGTTCGCGGCCGCAATCGACGGCGGCGGAATAGCGCAGGAGAAACAGTCATGGCCGACAAGACCGTCCTGGTGACCGGGGCGCGGGGGCAGATCGGGCGTTATGTCGCCCAGCAATTCGCGCGTACGCCGGGTTGGCGGTCCATCGGCCTGTCGCGGTCGGCACCCGAATTCGACGTCGATTTCGAACATCTGTCGGTCGATCTGCTGGACCCGAAGGATTGCCTCGAGAAAATCTGCGCGATCTCCGGGGTCACCCACCTGGTCCATGCGGCCTTCCAGCCGCGCGGCAGCGATGCCGAGACCATCGCGGCCAATGTGGCCATGCTGGCCAATTTCATCGATGGGGCGGAGGCGGCCTCGCTCTCGATC
>Ga0302135_10000893_pt1 | contig 17984 bp, 18 predicted proteins | sample CBN3_surface_MG_FD_203119 | JGI IMG/M metagenome (GOLD analysis project Ga0302135, IMG submission 203119) | Marine microbial communities from Western Arctic Ocean, Canada - CBN3_32.1 | ecosystem: Environmental > Aquatic > Marine > Oceanic | place: Canada: Western Arctic Ocean | collected...
AGCCGGCAACACCACGTATCCGCTTCATCCTAACACAGGTGTTGCCGATTTGCATCACTCGGTGGTACGCCGCACGCGCCTTTGACCAGTGAGGATTTCCAGATCATTGATCTTTTTGCGCAAGGTGTTGCGATTCAGGCCCAAAAGTCGGGCTGCCTGCACCTGATTACCACGTGTCGCAGCCAAACTCATTTCGATCATCGGGCGTTCAATTTCCCGCAGGACCCGATTGTAAAGTCCGCTCGCTGGAAGCCTCTCGCCATGGGCGGCGAAGTACTTGCTGAGGTGTCGTTCGACAGCCGCGCCCAGACTTTCTTCGCTAGCCGTTGGGCTGCCGCCTACATGCACAAGAGCGTCCAGCGCGGCACTCACTGCATCGCGGCCGATGAGATCCTCGCTATGCAATGCGATCATACGACGGATTAAGTTCTCCAGTTCGCGAACATTGCCGTACCAATCGTGCCCCTTGAGACGCTCGATTGCATCCTTGTCAAAGGCTTTGGCCGGCAATCCATCGTGCACCGCTTTGATAAGGAAATGGCGTACCAAATCTGGAATATCCTCGCGCCTCTCTCGCAGCGGCGGGATCCTCAGAGGAACGACGTTCAAGCGGTAGTAAAGGTCCTCGCGAAAGCGCGTTTGCTGAACCAGCGCAGCAATGTCCTGATTTGAGGCTGCAACTATGCGCGCGTCCACGGCTATAGGGTTGCGACCGCCAATCGGGGTAAATTCGGCCTGCTGAAGAACCCGCAATAGCCGAGTTTGGGTGTCTAGGGGCATCTCGCCTATCTCGTCGAGGAACAACGTTCCACGATTTGCCTGGGCAAATCGTCCCGACGTACTCTTGTACGCCCCTGTGAACGCGCCGCGCTCGTGACCGAATAATTCGGCTTCGACGAGTTCACGCGGGATAGCGGCCATGTTGACTGCGACAAACGGTTGATCGCGGCGTTGTCCATAGTCATGAAGTGCGCGAGCCACAAGCTCCTTGCCGGTTCCGGACTCGCCGGTGATCAACACGGCAAGGTCGGTTCCAACCACGCACGCCATAGTTCTGAACACCTCTTGCATGGCCGCAGATCGGCCAACTATCGGGGTCTCGTCCTCGCCCCCCAGTGGCTGCAACAATGGTTCCCGGGGTCGGCTTTTGTCCTCAAGTGAAAGCTTAATCACCCTCACTAACTCGTTTATATTAAAAGGCTTTGTAAGGTATTCATATGCACCTCTTTCGGCCGCAATGACGGCAGTCAGTAGGGTTGAGCGAGCACTCATCACGACGACCGGCAGATCGGGGCGTACCTCACGAATTTGTGCCAGAAGTTCGAGGCCATCGCCGTCCGGTATGATGACATCGGTCACGACAACGTCCCCCTCCCCTTCAGCGATCCAGCCCCACAAGATTTCGGCTGACGGCGTGGTTCGAACATCGAACCCACTACCCGTCAATGCACGATCAATGACGGTGAGGATGCTTCCGTCATCATCAGCAACGAGAATGGTCTCGCCACTCATTGTTCAACCATTTGGCTTACCCATCTGGATGCCGCGTCTCTGTTCTACGATCGGAAGACGTACACAAAATTCGGTGCCCGCTTCCCCACTGTCAAAATCAACTGTGCCGCCGTGTTCGGTCACGACCTTCGCGACCAACGCCAGACCAAGGCCGGTGCCACCGGCTCTCGTCGTCACGAATGGATCAAAGACGTAGGGACTAATCTCCTTCGGGATCCCGCTACCGTTGTCGCAAACCTTCACCTGAAGCGGTAGGTGGACCCGGTCTCTGCCACCCAGCCGAATGTCGTGCCGATATTCCGTTTTGATCGTCACCCGTCCCCCCTCGCTTGAAATGGCGGAGACTGCATTCTTGATGAGATTGAGAAAGACCTGAACCAACTGCTCGCGGTCGCCGAATGCCGGGGGGAGCGATGGGTCATAATCGGTGGTAAAAGCAATCCCGCCAGCAAATCCTGCTTTCGCCAACTGCAGGACGTGATCCAATACCGCATGAATATTGAGTGCGCCGCGCGATAGCGTCGGGCTGGCAATCGCGTCCATTCGATCTACCAAATTGCAAACCCGATCGCATTCGTCGCGGATTAACCGAGTGAGTTGCTGGTCCTCGCGACTCAGACCTGGCTCCAGCAGTTGAGCCGCGCCGCGAATTCCCACCAACGGATTTTTTATCTCATGGGCCAGCATGGCCGACATCGCGCCGATTGACCTTGCGATCCCGCGCCGATCGGCGTTTGCACCCAAGCGCTCGGCAATACCGCCTCGGTTAATAAGTATTACGACAGCGCCAGTATCGTCTCCGATCGGCGCGCCCTGTATCTGCAAACCTCGGCCGCCAAAATGGACTCCACTGAGTTCCGCTGCATGGTCGACCACCACCGCGCCGCGCGCCTGCACCTGATCGACAACCGCCGTCAGAGGACTGTCGAAACCAGCTACCGACGATAGGGGTTTGCCGACGAGCTGATCTGCTGCGCTCGAAAAAAAATCTTCTGCTGCATCGTTAACAAAGCCAATGATCTGGTCGAAATTGACCACAACGACGGGCGACGCAAGCGCAAATAACGCAGCGGTCGCTGTTGCTTCCAGCGAATCATCTGCGAGAACTTTCGGTGCCACGGTCAAGCAGCGATTGCGTCCGTTGCGCGACCGAAAAAATCGCCGATCATCCGTTTCACAGCGGCGACATCGACGCACCGATTAACTGCTGTACGGAATGTAGTCGCATTGGCAATTCCTTTTACATACCAACCGATATGCTTGCGCGCGTTCTTTACGCCCACGTCCGTGCCGTAGAACGAAAGCATTGCCTCGTAGTGCTCGAGCAGGAGATCGCGACGCTCTTCAAGCTCGGGGACGGGCATCACCCGTTGATCGCGGAGAAAGTGACTAACCTGGTTCAGGAACCATGGCCGTCCGTAGCAACCACGTCCGATCATCACCCCGTCTGCGCCGGATTCGGACAATGCCTGCTTCACGTCTTCGAGGGTCAAGATGTCGCCATTGACGATCACGGGAATCCGAACCGCGTTCTTGACCTCGCGAACGAAGGCCCAATCGGAATGGCCTTCGTAGAATTGGCATCGCGTCCGCCCATGAACACTGATCATTTTGATACCGGCATCCTCGGCAATCCGAGCGAGGCGCGGGGCATTTCGATTGGCGTCATCCCACCCGGTGCGCATTTTGAGGGTAACCGGGAGATCTACGGCCGCTACCGTCGCGGAGATAATTCGCGCTGCCAGGCCCTCCTCTTTCATCAACGCCGATCCGGCATATCCATTGACGACCTTCTTGGCAGGGCACCCCATGTTGATGTCGATGATCGTGGCGCCGCGATCAGCATTTAGTTTGGCGGCTTCCGCCATCACCTCCGGTACACAACCGGCCAACTGGACCGCCATTGGAAACTCTTCGGCGGAGTGCTGGGACTGACGCATGGACTGCCGGGTTTCGCGGATCATAGCCTCGCTTGCGATCATCTCGGAGACGACCAGCCCCGCGCCGAGCCGCTTAACCAGGCGCCGGAACGGCATATCGGTGACACCCGACATCGGCGCCAGAATAACTGGATCCTCTATGCGGACTGAACCAATTTCGATGGTCATGGCGTTGCTGGCTGTCTAATTTCTGTGGGTCTGGGCGATCTGCCGAATTTTTAGGCAACTCAGCCCAAAATGGCAATGTTCTTTGAACCAGCAGCGAATTTTATAGGTATAACACGCCGTTAAGGCTTCCTACCCGCGTTTCGGATTTCGATTTTAACGTTTGGCACATGTCAATAGCAGCCCTTGTCGTCGCAGCAGGAACGGGTGACCGAATTGGCGGAGACGTGCCAAAACAATACCTCTCGCTCAGTGGACAGCCAGTTCTACGGCGTTCACTTGCGACTTTTGCGGCCCATCCAGGCATCGACGCGCTGTTCGTCGTGATAAATGCAGACCACAAGTATCTCTTTACAGATGCGGCGTCCGACATTGTCGCAGAACCGATCGAGGGTGGCCGTACACGCCAGGAATCCGTGCTGCGCGGTTTGGATCATCTCGCGCTGAACCCTCCCGATCACGTGCTGATCCACGACGGAGCGCGTCCATTGGTCGACACGACACTAATAAACCGCGTACTCGCCGGTTTGGAGCAATACGAAGCCGTGGTGCCCGCGCTACCCATTCTGGACTCGATCAAACGGGTGGCCAATCGTCGCATCGAGGGCTCGATTGAACGACGTGGTTTGTGGCGTGCACAGACGCCGCAGGGATTTAGCTTCGATACGATCTACCGAGCGAGCAAAGGCGCGCCGGCAAACGATTCCTACGGTGACGACGCGGCGGTTGCCGCAGCAGCGGGCATCGAGGTGATGACCGTTGACGGCGACGAAACCAACTTAAAGGTAACGCTTCCCAGCGACTTGGAACTGGCCGAACGACTGCTCCTTATGCGTCTCGGCGATATCCGGGTTGGCTCCGGCTTCGATACCCATCGATTCGTTGCCGGCAATTGTGTCCGGTTGTGCGGTATAGACATTGCGGCCGATGCCGCTCTTGCCGGTCATTCCGACGCCGACGTCGTTCTTCACGCGGTTACGGATGCGTTGCTTGGCGCAATCGGCGAAGGTGATATTGGATCGCACTTCCCTGAGACAGACGACCGTTGGCGAAATGCCGACTCGCAAATCTTCGTCGCCCATGCTGCCGACTTAATCCGAAAGATGGGTGGGGCTATCGGCAACATCGACCTCACATTGATCTGCGAACGCCCAAGGATTGCCCCCCACCGAATAGCGATGCGCGATCAATTGGCGCGACTGTTGGCGCTGACACCGAATCGCGTCAGCATCAAAGCGACAACGACAGAGCGCTTGGGCTTTACCGGTCGGGGCGAGGGAATTGCGGTGCAGGCGACAGCCGTTGTGCGATTACCAATTTAGTAGTTTGAATTCGGGGCCAACAAAGCAATGACTAAACTCCCGACCGGCCTTTCGTTTTGGCATCCAGCCGCATTGATCGCGACGGCTGGAGGATCCGGCTTACTGCCGCGCGCGCCGGGAACTTGGGGATCGCTCGTCGCGATTCCGATTGGCTATGCGATCAGCCATTACGCGGGGGTTATTGGACTTGTTATCGCAATTTTTGTCGCTTTTTCAGTAGGCTGGTGGGCGACGTCGATCTATCTTAGGCACGGGGACGATACCGATCCTGGACCCGTCGTTATTGATGAAGTGGTGGGACAGTGGATTACAATTGTCGCCGTTCCACCCACAGCGGTTTACTATGTGTTCGCTTTTTTACTGTTTCGCTTTTTCGATATTTTAAAGCCATGGCCAATTCGCTGGATCGATCGCCGTGTACCGGGCGCGCTTGGAGTCATTCTTGATGACGTCCTGGCAGGTATATTTGCGGCAGTCGTACTGCTGATCGCTCTATGGATCGAGCGAGGAGTGTGATGTTTCCCCCAGAACTAATAGCCAAAGCGACCAAAGTGTTGAATCGCAGCCGAAGCAAGGCCGTGCGTATTGCGACTGCGGAATCATGTACCGGTGGGTTGATCACCGCGTGCTTAACCGAGATCTCCGGTTCGTCCGATGTCGTTGATCGCGGCTTTATTCCCTATACGAACGAAGCAAAGCAGCAGCAGCTTGGCTTGGCTGAGGATCTTTTTTATCGCGCCGGCGCGGTGAGCGAAGAAGTGGCGCGCGCCATGGTCGAGGGTGCCCTGAGCCGGTCGGATGCCGATGTCGCCGTGGCCTGCACGGGAATCGCTGGACCTGGTGGCGGAACCGACGCCAAACCGGTTGGCCTGGTTCATCTAGCTGGTGCCCGACGTGGCGGGAAGATCTCGCATGTAAGACGAGAATACGGAGATATCGGGCGGAATGGCGTGAGACTTGCCACAGTCGACGACGCACTCGAAGTGCTGCTCAAACAGATCGACGCTGTTACGTAAGCGCCGTGCGGGGCACAATGTTGCCTCGCAACTTCGTGAATCCAACAAACCCAGCCGTGGACATATTGCATTGAGCTAACGAGGAACCTCAATTATGGCTTCAAATATCCCCACTAAACCGGTCTTGCCAGCGCCGTGGGCTGCCCGTATCAAAGAGATGCAGGAGCAGATCAAGGCCAAAGAATTTAAGCTCACCGACATGCCCGGCTACGTGCCTGGTCAAGCGCCGTCGATCGAGACGTGGCACAACATTGATGCCAAAGAGATCTATCCCAAGATCTACGGGCGCGAGTTCGGGGCGAACGGCATCGGCAAATTGCGCGAAGTCGCTCTGATCGACATCACCTCGCACGAGCGGTTCGTCGCCTACGATCAGGATCCCGCCTATTTCCCGCAAATGGGGCTCTCTCACGGCGACCTCGACATCGACAAGATGCACGACCAAAGTCTGCAATACGAGGCTGCCATGGAGGACGCCGGTGTCATCGTGCACCGCGTGACCTATCCGGATCCGCCGGTTGGCCCTTTCGGACCCCAACGCGGCACCTGGGCCGCCAATGAAACCCTGGTCGTGCGGGGCGGCTCGATAATTGAAAAAATCGCTGTTAGCCCGCTCGGATTCGGACGCTCGGAGTATCTAGCTTACTGGGCGTGGACCCAACTCGGCGTGCCGCCGGTCGCGACGATCACGGGCACCGGGGTTGCCGAAGCAGGCCCGTGTTTGTGGCTCGCCGAAGACGTGTTCGTCACCTCGCACGGCATCGCCTACAACGAGGAGGGATTATCTCAGCTAATCCCAGTCGTTGAACGCAGCTGCCTGGCCGACGAAATGACGACGCTGGTTCTCGAGAGTGCGGGCAACATTTATTTCCACCCACAATCGGGCGTGAGCCATCACCCCGATATGATCATCGGGCCCCTCGATCATAAGAAAGTAATCGCCTACCTGCCGGGAATGGATTTCAATAACTGGCGATGGCTCAAGGAACACGGCTACGAGATCGTCGAGGTCGATACCGATGAGCAGGCGCTTTACGGCCCTGCCAATGTCACGTTGTTGGAGCCCGGCCGCGTCATCATGATCGCAGAGGCGCCCAAAGCGATCGCAGCAGTGCGCAAGATCGGCGTCGACGTGACCGAGGTGCCTTACGCCGAATTCATGCGTATCGGCGGTGGCTTGCACTGCTCAACGATGCGCATCTGGCGCGAAACGGGCCCCTTCCTCGACGACTGAGGAATACCCCAGAAGCGCCAGGACCTGCGGAAGCAAAAGCCACCCAAACGAAGCAGCTCTAAGCGTCGAGTACGTTCCTATCAGGAGCCGTATTTGACGCTGCAGCCATAGGGTCGAGTAACCACTGCGCGACCGGCTTCGACGTCCGCGAGGGCGGCGAGGACGTAGTTGGTGGCCCCGTCAATATCGGATGGCCGCGCGCTCGGCCGATCGTCGATACCACCCATACAGACAAGCCTTCCCGACCCAACGATCACGAACATATGCGGGGTTACGCGGGCATTGTAGAGGCGATCTATCTCACCACTTGCATCGAGTGCAACGACGGTAGGTGCGGCACCGCGGTCGCGCGTTAACTGCCCAGCTTGCGACGGTTCGACATATCCTTCACGGCCCGGCGCTGAAGAGACTATGGAAAGCCACACAACGCCACCCGTAGTCGCCTGCTTTTGCACGGATTGCATTTTATTAGTGCTGTAGTGCTTACGGACATAGGGGCATTGGTGGTTGGTCCATTCAAGAACCACGGTCTTGCCGTAGTAATCTGACAGAGAGATCTTCGCGCCGGTGGCGCTGGTGCCTGAGAATGCAGGCGCGGGTTGCCCAGTCTTGAGCGGCGCCCCGGCCTGGGCTGAATATAACAGCGACCCGCCCAGCAACAGCGCAGCGGCAATAGTTATCGACCTGACGACGCCGCGCCATTGATTGGCCGGTGAACGTAATACTTGCATGCTTGTTCCTTACCTACTTGATCGATCCAATTGCGTAACCCGATTGTTTGGTGGCATCGCCGTCGCTCTCCATCAGGACCAGCACGCCGCTAAGGTCCGCTGGCACCTAGATATCTCCCGCCGCCACAGTCAGCGTCAATCCACGTTCATCCGCGATAAACTCCTGATCGGCAGCATGGTCGATCACACCCCATTCGGCGGGGAAGAAATAGGCAGACTTTATCGCTGCGATCCTCATTCCCGGACCCTCGATGCGAATCGTCACGGTGTTGTTCAAGCCGCGTACCTTCGCGCGCCAGCTTGTCGGTGCTGGCAGAGCGGCACGGGCGGCCGCAAACATCGGCGCGACATCACCCGACAAAATGGTCGCAGAACCTGTCGGTATCGACAAAACAAAAGTGGCATATGACGGGATGCAAATCGACTCGCATTCCAACCACGCCACATCGGCTTTGACGGGCATCGGCGTTCCCACCGGCCACGTCGGCGGGATCAATAACTCGACGACGAGACCAACCTCCTCGGCATAACCATAGTTTGCGAGTTCCCCGACTCTAATGCGCTCGGGAACCGCCCATTGAATCGGAGCCGCGCGCGCACCGTCGGGCAACGACCAGTCGACCGTAGTTTCCTGCACGCTATCTCCCGGGTTACGCCAATAGTTGTGTCAATTTTCTCGTATACTCTGATCCAAAAGCAGCGTGACGGTATCGCCGGGCGCCACGCTTTGGGCTTCGACCACAATGCGGGCGGTAACGTTTGCAGTAACGGCCGAGCGTTTTTGCGTTTCAGCTTGTGTCGATTGGGCAAAGCTCGACGCCACCAAAACAAGGACGATCAGCCTACCGAGTATTAGCGAAGGACGACGGGTCATTGCCGTGTTTGGGTAATTGCCGTATCTCCCGACAGTTGTGATCGTTGCCCATAGAGCGTGTCGGCGCGTTCCTCGAAAGCATTCACCATGCGCGATAGCGCCTCATTGAAGACGACCCCAATCAATTTCTGAAGGATCCGCGAACGGAACTCGAAATCTACGAAGAAATCGACAACGCAGCCATCGCCTTGGGGAATGAACTGCCAATGGTTTTTGAGGTAACGCAGCGGCCCGTGCGTGTATTCGACATCAATACTTTCGATTTCATTCAGCGTAACGCGCGATGTGAAGCGTTCGCGGAAAACGCGAAACCCGATCACCAGATCAGCAGTGACGACATTTGCCTCGCGTTCGCGTATCCGCGCCGCGATGCACCAGGGCAGAAACTCGGGATATGATTCAATATCGGCCACCAGGCCGAAAAGCTGTTCGGGCGTGTGCGTGAGGTAACGTTGTTCGGTATGCGTCGGCATTAGCCCACGGTCATTGCGCCGCTATTTGGACGGCCCGTGCCTCGCGCATTTTTTCGAAATCATCGCCGGCATGATACGACGATCGTGTGAGGGGCGACGACGACACCATCAGGAATCCCTTGCCCCGCGCACTCTGCTCGTAGGCTTTGAATTCGCTCGGGGTCACGAATCGATCGATTGCGGCGTGCTTTGCGGTCGGCTGCAAATATTGGCCGATGGTCAGGAAATCAACATCTGCTGCGCGCAAATCATCCATTACCTGCTGGATTTCGCTTGCGTCCTCACCCAAGCCAACCATCAATCCAGATTTGGTAAACATTGACGGGTCGAGTTCTTTGACACGGTCAAGCAGGCGCAGCGAGGCGAAGTAACGCGCACCGGGACGGATTTCCGGATAAAGCCGAGGCACCGTCTCGAGATTGTGGTTAAAGACGTCGGGTCGCGCCTCGACCACCGCTTCGATAGCGCCTTTCTTGCGCAGGAAATCTGGCGTCAGGACCTCGACCGTCGTACCCGGAGAATTCTGGTGGATGGCTCTAATGGTGCGAGCAAAATGATCGGCGCCGCCGTCATCGAGATCGTCGCGATCAACCGACGTAACGACGATATGTTTAAGCCCCAAACCGGCCGCCGCCTGTCCAACCCGTTCGGGTTCGCCTACGTCGAGCTTATCGGGAAGGCCCGTTGCAACGTTGCAAAAGGCGCAGGCTCGGGTGCAAACGCTACCTAAAATCATCACGGTCGCGTGGCGCTGAGCCCAGCATTCACCGATATTGGGACAAGCAGCTTCCTCGCACACCGTGTTGAGTTGGTAGTCGCGGATCAGCTTGCGGGTTTCGTGATATTTGGGCGACGTCGGCGCCTTGACCCGGATCCAGTCAGGTTTACGCAGAATCGGCGAATCCGGCCGGTGGGCCTTTTCCGGATGTCGGAGCGTTCGGTCTATCGCCACGCCGCCTCTCGCTAATCGTTTGGGTTGTCGCGCGTATGATTAGAAATGGATAACACGATCATAAGCGTCAAGGACGGACTCGTGCATCATTTCGGATAGCGTCGGGTGCGCGAAGATTGTGTGCATTAGCTCGCTCTCAGTTGTCTCAAGCGTCTTTGCAATGCCGTAACCCTGAATCAGTTCAGTAACTTCTGCACCGATCATGTGCGCGCCGAGTAATTCGCCGGTCTTGGTGTCGAATACGGTCTTGATCATTCCCTCGGTTTCACCAAGTGCGATCGCCTTGCCATTGCCGAGATAGGGAAAACGACCAACCCGCACCTCATGCCCTGCCGCTTTGGCCGCCGCTTCGGTAAAACCGACGCTCGCGATCTGCGGGTAGCAATAGGTACAGCCCGGAATGTTGGTGATGTCGAGCGGGCGCACATTGTCGAGCCCGGCGATCTTCTCAACACAAATTACGCCCTCGTGGCTGGCCTTGTGAGCAAGCCACGGTGGGCCAACGAGATCGCCAACCGCATATACGCCAGGGACACCAGTCTCTAGCCATTGATTGACGACGACGTGCCCGCGATCGACTTTGATGCCGGCCTCTTCGAGGCCGATATTCTCGACGTTGCCGGTGATACCTACAGCCAGAATCACGCGATCGACGGTCAGTGATTCGGTTTTGCCGTCCTTTTGCTTGATCGAAGCTGTGACGTTGTTCTTCCCCGTTTTCACGGCGTCCACCGATGCGCCAGTGTGGATTTTCATTCCCTGCTTCTGGAATGACTTGAGGGCTACCGCCGAGATCTCTTCGTCTTCGACCGGCAGGATACGGTCGAGGATCTCGACCACCGTGACGTCGGATCCGAGCTGGCCGAAAAAACTGGCGAATTCCATTCCAATTGCGCCCGAGCCGATTACGAGCAACGACTTGGGCACCGCTTCAGGCACCATGGCCTCTTTGTAAGACCAAATCAGCTTGCCGTCCGCCTTGATGTTGGGGAGATCGCGCGCGCGCGCGCCGGTGGCGAGAATGATGTGTTTTGCACCAATGTCGGCAACCTTCTTACCCGCGTTCTCAACCGTAAGCTTGCCCTTTCCGGCAAGTTTGGCGGCGCCGTCGATGACGGTAATCTTATTTTTCTTGAGCAGATGCGCAACGCCTTTCGACAACTGATCGGCCACGTTACGGCTTCGTTTGACGATTTTCTTCGTGTCAAACTTGATGTTGTCGGCGCTGAACCCGAATTCGTCGAGGTGGTGCAGTAAATGATAGATTTCAGAAGATCGCAGCAGCGCCTTCGTTGGGATACAGCCCCAATTAAGACAAACACCCCCGAGGTGCTCACGTTCGACAACCGCCGTCTTCATCCCTAGCTGAGCGGCACGGATGGCTGCGACGTAGCCACCGGGCCCGGCCCCGACAACGACGAGGTCGAAATTGTTATCAGCCATGGGCTCCGTCTTTCGTTGTGTGTTGCGGGGAACCGGCCAGCTAAAGCAGCATGGTAAGTGGATCTTCGATCAGCCCGCGGAATGCAGCCAGATATTGGGCACCCAACGCACCATCAACCGCACGATGATCGACGCTCAATGTAACCGTCATCATGGTCGCCACAGCTAACGCGCCATCCCTGACAACCGGTCGCTCCTCCGATCGGCCCACCGCGAGGATAGCCCCCTGCGGCGGATTGATTACCGCCGCAAACTCACGGATGCCAAACATCCCAAGGTTGGAGATTGAAAAGGTTCCACCTTGATACTCCTCCGGCAACAGCTTGCCGTCGCGCGCACGCCCGGCAAGCTCCTTCATCTCATTTGAAATAGCCGCCAGGCCCTTCTGATCGGTATTGCGAATAATAGGCGTTATCAAACCGCCTTCGATCGATACTGCGATCGAAACGTCGACCACGTTATGTTTTAGCAAGACATCGTCAGTCCATGAAACGTTTGCATCCGGCACTTTGCGGAGCGCCAGCGCGGCTGCACGAATGACAAAATCATTCACCGATATCTTGTAACCGAGATCCTCGTTGGCCGACTTCTCGTTGAGTTCTTTGCGCATGGCGAGAAGCTTGTCGACCTCGCAATCCAGCGACAAATAGAAGTGCGGGACTTGCTGCTTGGCCTCGGTTAGGCGACGCGCAATAATTTTGCGTATATTGGTGTGGGGTATTTCAGTTGGTGCCAGTGCACCGCCTGCGACCCCAACTTGGGCTGGAACAGGCGCGGCTGCCGCTGCCGGGGCCGAGCCCGTTGCGGGTGCTTTGCCTAGCGCGGCTTCGATATCAGCTCTGACAACGCGGCCTTGAGGGCCGCTTCCGTTGACGTTCGCTAGATTAACGCCCGCCTGCTGCGCCATACGCCGGGCGAGCGGGCTGGCTTTGACCCGCGCACCGTCAGCTGCTTCAGCGACTGTAACTGTGGGCACAGTTGGCGCTGCCACCAGCTCAGGCGATAGGGCCGGTGCGGGCGCGGCAGCTGTCGCGGCAGCTGCCAGCGCCGCGGCCTGGTAGCCATCAAGAGCAGAGTCCTCCTCGCCCTCTTCAAGCAGCAGCGCGATCACCGAATTTACGGCAACGCCTTCGGTCCCCTCATTGATCAGTATTTTCGCGAGAACGCCCTCATCGACAGCTTCAACCTCCATTGTGGCCTTGTCGGTCTCGATCTCGGCGATGATATCGCCGGCCGTGACTGTATCGCCCTCCGCCTTCAACCACTTGGCGAGGTTGCCCTCCGTCATCGTCGGCGACAATGCGGGCATTGTTATTGGAATCGGCATATCTCACGCTTCCTCGGTTAAGACTTCTACGTCGTAGCAAAATGTTAGTCGCGGTAGCAGACGGACCGGACGGCATCGACGATTTGATTGATGCTCGGTAATGCCAGTTTCTCGAGATTCGCTGCGTAGGGCATCGGGACGTCTTTACCGGCGACTCGGGTTACCGGCGCATCGAGATCGTCAAATCCGAGCTCCATGATCTGCGCGGAGATTTCCGAACCAATGCTACAGATGGGCCAGCCCTCTTCGACCGTTACAACTCGATTGGTTTTTGACAGAGAACTCAACACGGTATCAATATCAAGCGGGCGTAGCGATCTCAGGTCGATCACTTCAGCATCAATATTTTCGCCGGCCAATCGATCCGCTGTTTCGAGCGCCCATCCAACGGCAATCGAGTAGGCAACGATGGTGACGTCGCGACCTGGACGAACCACGCGCGCCCGACCGATAGGCAACACATGATCTTCGAGCTGCGGCACCGGATATTTTCGGCCGTACAGCATCTCGTTTTCGAGGAAAAGAACCGGGTTGGGGTCGCGAATCGCGGCCTTTAGGAGCGCTTTGGAATCGGCGGCATCGTAAGGCGTGACAACCTTGATACCAGGAACCTGAGCGTACCAGGCCGCGAAGCTTTGCGAATGCTGCGCGCCAACTTGGGCGGCCGCACCGTTGGGGCCGCGAAACACGATCGAGCATCCCATTTGGCCGCCCGACATGTAGCGCGTTTTGGCTGCGGAATTGAGGATCTGGTCGATCGCCTGCATGGCAAAGTTAAAGGTCATGAATTCAACGATCGGCTTGAGGCCGGCGAAACCGGCACCAATCGCCAAGCCGGTAAACCCAGCCTCGGTGATTGGCGTATCGATCACCCGCCGGGCGCCGAATTCCTCCAACAATCCCTGGCTGACCTTGTAAGCGCCCTGGTATTCGGCAACCTCTTCGCCAATTAAAAATACGTCTGGATCGCGCCGCATCTCTTCGGCCATCGCGTCGCGTAGCGCTTCGCGCACGGTGAGTTCAACCATCTCCGTTCCAGCCGGAACATCCGGATCTGGTGCGATCGTCGATACCGGTGGCGGCGGCACATTCCCTTGCCCTTGCCCTTGCCCCTGAGAGGGTTCCGAATCGAGCGGGGTAGTTGCAGGCGCGTCATGAGGTTCGGGCATTGCCGGGGCCGGGTTCGTCGCCAGTTCGGCGGAATCTTCTCCCTCCATCAGCAATAGCGCGATCACGGTGTTGACCGAGACGCCTTCGGTTCCGTCGGGCACAACGATGCGGCCGAGGGTCCCTTCATCAATCGCTTCGATCTCCATCGTCGCCTTGTCGGTTTCAATCTCGGCGAGAATGTCCCCGGGCGACACGGTCTCGCCCTCTTGTTTCAACCAACGCGCCAAATTACCTTCGGTCATCGTCGGCGACAATGCTGGCATTAGAATTTCAACTGGCATGACCCCTCCCTTGGGTCCCTACGATAGCACTACGTCACGCGGTCAAGCCTCGGCGTAGATATCAGTGTAGAGTTCGGACGGATCCGGCTCGGCGCTCGTTTGAGCAAAGTCGGCTGCGTCATTGACAACCTCTCGGATCTCTTTGTCGATCGTTTTGATTTCAGCCTCTTGCGCCAGGCCGCCGTCGATAAGCCAACGGCGCACACGATCGATCGGATCACGTTCTTCACGCACCTTGTTGACCTCATCGCGCGTTCGATAGGTAGCCGGATCAGACATCGAGTGGCCGCGGTATCGGTAGGTAAGAACCTCGAGAAGAACAGGCCCGTTACCGGCGCGGCAGGTTGCAATCGCCTTGGCCCCGGCTTCGCGGACGGCCATAACATCCATGCCATCGACTTGAAATCCAGGCACCCCAAAATGTTCACCGCGTTTGAAGAATTCGCTCTGCGCTGCCGAACGCTCGACCGAGGTACCCATCGCGTAATGGTTGTTTTCGATTATGTAGACGACCGGCAGCTTCCACAGAGCCGCCATATTGAACGCTTCGTACACCTGCCCTTGGTTAGCCGCCCCATCACCGAAATACGTTAGACACACACGATCAAGATTGCGATAGGCGTGGGCAAAGGCCAGGCCGGTGCCGAGCGGTATATGAGCCCCGACGATTCCATGTCCGCCGTAGAAATCCTTCTCCGAGGAAAACATGTGCATCGAGCCACCCTTGCCCTTGGAATAGCCAGTGGCGCGCCCGGTTAGCTCAGCCATCACCCCGCGCGGCTCCATCCCGCAGGCCAGCATATGGCCGTGGTCGCGGTAACTAGTGATCACGGCATCGCCGTCGCCCAGCGAGGCCTGCATACCGACGACCACCGCTTCCTGTCCAATATAGAGGTGGCAGAAACCGCCGACTACGCCCATCCCGTAGAGTTGACCCGCTTTCTCTTCGAAGCGGCGGATTAGGAGCATTTCTCGATAGAGATGAAGAAGGTCGGCGGCATCCACTCCAGAGAGATCGTGGCCGTTGGCCTTTTTCGCACGCGTCGTCTTACGCGGCGCGTGTTTCGGTTTGGTGGTTTTTGCTCTCGCCATCGCGGGCTCCCGAACGGTGCGCAAAGTATTGCCAGAGTGGCAACTCTAAATGTATGGCTGGCTAAATGTTAACGCCAGCGCCATCCGACATGAAATTGTTTCTCTGATCAACTATTGCGTTAATCAATTGATCTTGATCATAAAATTTCAGCGATGGAGCGACGTTAACGGATGAAGTTCGCTTCTGAAAGTCGCGAATCTGAGAATAATCTCAGTAGCTTAAGACCACGACCTCATCGTTACGAACCAGTCCGAGGATAAGATGCGCACGCTCCATTAGCAGATCGCGATCAAGACTCTCGGGTTTCAGAAAAGCAACACGCCGCTCGAGAAGTTCACGACGCTGAACGAGCGACGCGTGAATCTTTTCGGCTTGTTTGATTTCGTTGTTAAGCTGGATCCATACCAGCAGGCCGCGATCGCCATGAATCGCGTGGTAGCCGAAATAGATCACCAATACGAGGCAGATAAAGGGTGCAACGGCTGCGCGCGCGCGCCGTTGTGTTTCGTACATGATCCCCATGGACCCATAGAATCACAGCAGAATCCAGCGGGTCAATGGCCAATTCAGTCGACTACCAAGTTTGTTTCAAGGTGTTGCCATCCAGACTCACTTAGCCGCGAGCCAGCGCCGACCGGCCGGGAAAGCGAGCTTGTGCGCCCAACTGTTCCTCGATTCGCATCAATTGGTTATATTTTGCGAGCCGATCCGAACGCGATAGTGAGCCGGTTTTGATCTGGCCGCAGTTGGTCGCGACGGCAATGTCGGCGATGGTGGAGTCTTCAGTTTCACCCGATCGATGCGATAAAACGCTGCGGTAGCCGGCGCGATGAGCCATCTCGACGGTTTGTAACGTTTCGCTGAGGGTGCCGATTTGATTGGGCTTAACCAGGATCGCGTTGGCAACCCCGCGTTCAACCCCTTCAGCCAAGCGCTCGGGATTGGTGACGAATAGATCGTCGCCGACGAGCTGAACGCGCTCACCAATCGCCTCGGTCAACGCAGCCCATCCGTCCCAGTCATCCTCCGCCATTCCATCTTCGATTGACACGATGGGAAAGCGATCGACAAGATCCTCGTAGTAAGCAACCAGATCGCCGGCGTCGAACGTCTTACCTTCACCGGCCAGAATGTATTTTCCGTCCTGAAAAAACTCAGTCGACGCCGGGTCCAGCGCGAGCAGAACATCGACCCCTGGCCTGAAGCCAGCCGCTTCGATCGCTCCCATAATAAACCCTAGCGCTTCATCGGCATTGCTGAATGCAGGCGCAAATCCACCTTCATCCCCAACATTCGTCGCGTGTCCCGCTTCGCTCAAAGCACCACGCAAGCTATGGAAAACCTCCGCACCAATGCGGACGGCTTCTGTCAAAGAATCAGCGGCGGCGGGGATAATCATAAACTCTTGGATATCAACCGGATTATCGGCGTGAGCCCCACCGTTAATGACGTTCATCATCGGCAGCGGTAACGCGCGAGCATCTGGGCCACCGAGGTATCGATACAAAGGCAGACCGCGTGACTGCGCGGCTGCTTTCGCGGTCGCCAGACTAATGCCCAAGGTCGCGTTTGCGCCGACGCGGGATTTGTTCTCGGTCCCGTCCAACGCCACCATGATCTCATCAATCTGCGCCTGGTTTTCGGCATCGAGGCCCATGAGCGCTTCGAACAATTCTCCATTGACGGCAGCGATCGCGCGGCGCACGCCTTTGCCGCCGTAACGGTCTTCACCGTCGCGTAGCTCGACTGCCTCATAGCGGCCGGTCGAAGCGCCCGAGGGAACGGCGGCGCGTCCGGTCGAACCGTCTTCGAGTACGACATCGACTTCGACGGTTGGATTGCCGCGACTGTCAATAATTTCGCGACCAACGATATCAATAATGGCGGTCATCTAATTTCCTGCTGCGACTTCGACAATCGATCGAATTCCATCAGTTGTGCAATCAGGGTTGGCATGTCGCGCATGGGGACCATGTTGGGTCCGTCAGAGGGCGCATTGTCGGGGTCGGGATGGGTTTCCATGAAAACCGCCGCGACTCCGATCGCGACCGCCGCTTTCGCGAGAAAGGGGACAAATCGCCGGTCGCCACCGCTTGCATGGCCCTGCCCGCCCGGTTGTTGCACGGAGTGGGTGGCATCGAAAACCACTGGAAAGCCGAGTTCCGCAAGCTGCGGCAATGCGCGCATATCAGAGACCAGGGTGTTGTACCCAAAACTGACCCCCCGTTCGCACACCAGAACGCGCCGATTGCCCGTATCGGTCAATTTGGCTACGACGTTTTTCATGTCCCAGGGGGCTAAAAACTGCCCTTTCTTGACGTGAACGACGCGTCCCGTGTTGGCGGCGGCGTGCAACAGATCAGTCTGCCGGCATAGGAAGGCGGGGATCTGCAAGACATCGACGACTTCGGCAACGCGTCCGCATTGCTCGGCATTGTGTACGTCGGTCAA
>Ga0302135_10000894_pt1 | contig 17961 bp, 18 predicted proteins | sample CBN3_surface_MG_FD_203119 | JGI IMG/M metagenome (GOLD analysis project Ga0302135, IMG submission 203119) | Marine microbial communities from Western Arctic Ocean, Canada - CBN3_32.1 | ecosystem: Environmental > Aquatic > Marine > Oceanic | place: Canada: Western Arctic Ocean | collected...
GCCGAATTGCGCGGCGGAAGGCCCCGGGATCGCGCGGATCGACGAAACTGGTGGTGATACCGAAGCGCGGCAGGGTGTGGGTGAACAGGTTATGGGTGCCGCCATAGATCGACCCCGAGGAGACGATATGCCCGCCCGCGCCCATCAGGGTCGCGATGCCGAGGTGACAGGCCGCCTGGCCGCTTGCGGTACAGACCGCGCCGACCCCGCCTTCGAGCGCCGAAATACGCTCTTCGAGCACGGCGACCGTCGGGTTGGAGATCCGCGAATAGATGTGACCCGCCCGTTCCAGGTTGAACAGCGAGGCGGCGTGATCAACGTCGCGAAATACGTAGGAGGTGGTCTGGTAGATCGGCACCGCCCGCGCGCCCGTTACCGGGTCGGGATGCTGGCCCGCATGCAGGCTCAGCGTATCGAAGTTCAGGAATTTCGGATCGGCCATCGACGCTCTCTCCCTCGCGCAATGGGGTTGTGCGCGCGTGGCAGACAGACTAGCAGAGCCCCGGAGCGCTCACAATCGAGCACCCCGCGCGGACCACAACTGGCCTAAGCACCTTTTTTTACCGAAACGGGCGGGGAATTCGCCTATCATCTGCCATTACGCAAGGAAGAAACGCCGCGGGGAGACAACGCCCAATGTTCGATACCGCCGACGTCGTCGTCGAAGCCTTCACGACCAAGCTTTCCGAGACCTACCGCCAGACCTATTCGAATCTGGAGCCAAGCTATCCGGGGATCATCGGCTTTGTCGGGAGCATGGCGCTGGAAAACATCGCGAACAGCGACGCGCACTACCACGACATGAACAAACCATCATGGTCACCGCCCTCGGCCAGGTCTTCGCCGAAGAACACAAGATTCCGGGCTTCGGCCCCGAACGCGCCACCTAGCCTTCGTCGGGATGGCTGAACTGCGCCCGCTGCGCCGATGACTCCGACCGTCGCGCCCATCGTCAAGGACCTCGTCCTGATCGGCGGGGGGCACAGCCATGTGGCCGTGCTCAAGCGCTTCGGCATGCGCCCGCTGCCCGGCGTGCGCCTCACGGTGATCTGCCGCGACGTCGACATGCCTTATTCGGGGATGCTGCCGGGCTTCGTGGCGGGCCACTACAGTTTCGACGACATCCATATCGACCTCGCTCCGCTGGCGCGCTTTGCCAAGGCGCGGCTCTACCACGACGACGCGATCGGTCTCGATTTCGAAAACCGCCGCGTCCTCTGCCGCAACCGGCCGCCCGTCGCCTACGACCTGCTCTCGATTAATATCGGTTCGACACCGCGCATGACCGACGTTCCCGGCGCCGAGGAGCGGGTCGTCCCGGTCAAGCCGATCAACCGCTTCGTGGCCCGCTGGAACGACCTCCAAGCCCGGGTCACCGCCACCGGCGGAAAGTCCCGAATTGTAGTGGTCGGCGCCGGCGCGGGGGGCGTCGAGCTGATCCTCGCGGCCCGCCACCGGCTGCACGCCGCACTGCGGTCGACCGGTTCGGGCATCGACGGGCTCGATTTCCACCTCATCAGCGACAGCCCGACGATCCTGCCAAGCCACAACGCCGGGGTCCGTGCAAAGTTCGAGCGCCTGCTGGCCGGGCGCGACATCACTGTCCATAACGGCCGACGCGTCGTTTCCGTCGATGAGCGCACTCTGACAACCGCCGACGGCATGCGCCTTGAATGCGACGAAATCCTCTGGGTGACCATGGCGGGCGGCGCGTCCTGGCTGGGCGAGACCGGCCTCGCCATCGACGACAACGGCTTCGTCCGGGTCGGTGCCGATCTCCAATCCATCTCCCATCCGGGCGTCTTCGCTGCCGGAGACATCGCGGCCGTCGAGCCCTTCCCCCGTGAAAAGGCCGGAGTCTTCGCCGTCCGCCAGGGCCCGCCGCTCACGCGCAACCTGCGCCGCGCGCTTCAGGGCCAACCGACCCGCCCCTTCGCGCCGCAGCGCCATTACCTCGCGTTGATAGGCACCGGCGAGAAGTACGCCATCGCCTCGCGCCCGGGAGTTTCCTTCGCGGGCGCCTGGGTTTGGCGCTGGAAGGAATGGATCGACCGCCGTTTCATGCGCAAGTTCAACGAGCTTCCCGAGATGGACGAAGCCACAGAGGGCCCGCGCATCGCTGCGGGGCTCACTGATGCGGCGACGCTCAAGGACATTTCCGCCCTGGCCATGCGCTGCGGCGGCTGCGGCGCCAAGGTCGGCGCCACGGTGCTGACCCGCGCCCTGGCCTCGATCGAACCAGCGGCGCGCCCGGAAGTGCTGGTCGGCCTGCACGACCCCGATGACGCCGCGATCATCGAGCCGCCGCCGCCCGGCAAAGTGCTCGTCCAGAGCGTGGATTTCTTCCGCGCCTTTATCGACGACCCCCACGTGTTCGGCCAGATCGCCGCCAACCACGCGCTGAGCGACATCTATGCCATGGGTGCTGAACCGATCACGGCGCTCGCGATCGCCGCCGTGCCGCCAGGCGTCGAAGCCAAGGTCGAGGAACAGCTCTACCAGATGATGGCCGGCGCCGCGCGCGTGCTGGCCGACGCCGATACGGCACTGGTCGGCGGCCATACCTGCGAGGGCGCCGAGCTGGCACTGGGCTTTGCGGTCAACGGTACCGCCGAGCGCGAGCGCTTGCTGAAAAAGAAAGGCCTCGTCGCGGGCGATCGGCTGGTCCTGACCAAGCCGCTCGGCACCGGCACGCTGCTTGCCGCCGATATGCGCGGCAAGTCCAAGGGCCGCTGGCTGACCGGCGCGCTGGCGGCAATGCTTCAGCCCAACCGCGAGGCCGCCCAAATTCTCTTCGCCCACGGCGCCCGGGCTTGCACGGACGTCACGGGCTTCGGGCTGCTCGGCCACCTGGTCGAGATGATCAAGCCGTCCGCCGTCGACGTCACCCTCGACCTCGACGCCCTGCCCCTGCTCGACGGCGCCCTTGAGACCGTAGCGATGGGAATTTTAAGTTCGCTGCAGCCCGAAAACGTCCGCCTGCGCCGCGCCATCCACGACCTCGAGCGCTGGAGCGCCCATCCGGTCTATCCCCTGCTCTTCGACCCCCAGACATCGGGCGGCCTACTCGGCGGCGTGCCGGAAGAAAACGCTGGAGCCTGTCTCGATGCGCTGCGCGCCGTCGGCTGCAACGCCGCCATCATCGGAACGGTTACGACGCCCGACGGCGCGCTCGAACCGGTCAGCCTACGGGGCTGAACTCGGCCAGCAGGCGTCGCCAACCCGCGCGCTCAGCGGCCACGGTGAACAATCCCTGACGCGCACGAATTGCGTTTTGGAGCCTACGGACAAAACCCGGTTCGCGCTCAATGCGGGCCGTTAGGCGGCGCAGCGCAAGCGTGTGCCCGACCGGGAAATAACCGGGGTAATCCTCGCCCAGCAGACCGACATTGCCCGGGATATTGCTGGCCAGCACCGGCAGGCCCGCCATGATTGCTTCGGAGAGAACGTTGGCGCCACCTTCCATCACCGAGCTCAGCACCATCGCCCGGGCCTGCGCCAGGGTTGCCCGCACGACCTCGCCCGGCACCTCGCCCAGCCAGTAATAGCGGGGGTTATGCGCCATTTCATGCCGCGCGACCGAGGCCCACTCTGGCGACTTCGCCGCTCCCAGATGCACCACTCGCAACCGTGAGCCGTAACGGACCGCGCGCACCGCAAGCGCCGCCCGAAACGGGTCTTTTTCCTCGCGCAGATGGCCGATCACGCAGATCTCGACGTCTCCGCCGCGCGGCATCTCCCAACGAGGAACCACAGGTGCCGACTGGTATATCACCCGCAGCCGCTTGTGAAACCGCACCGGAATTTTCCCCGCAACCTTCTCGTGCAAGGCAACCAGCCGGTCGGCATCCGCCATGGCGCCTAACGTCGTCCCGGGATGGCTCACCTGGAAACGGTGGATGTCCGTGCCGGTCAACGCGACGACAATGGGGCGGCGGGGATGCGCTTTACGAAAACGGCGTACGGCTTCCGCGCTCCGCCAGGCGTGAAGCGCGATCAGCAGGTCCGCCGCGCGCGGCGCCGCGTCGTTGCGAATCGCGACCTCGTGACCCAGTTCGCGCAGGCGCTCGGCCCAGCGCAGCGCCGTGATCCGGTTTCCGGCCCTTGACGCTGGCGGCGCGGGCGTGATGAGGTCTATCTTCATGGCAGTATCCAAACCTGTTCCGGTGCCGGGCGTCCCTCCGACGCCCGTGGTCCCGGCCGAGTATCTAACCCGAATCCTCGAGGATTCGCACGCCCGTGCGCTCGCGCTCATCACCAGCCTCGCGCCGGATGAGCGGATGGGCCCGCAGCTCGACATCATAAACCCGCCACTGTGGGAGGTTGGCCACGTCGCCTGGTTTCACGAAAATTTCGTGCTCCGCCGCCTCGACGGCCACGCGCAGCGCATCGTCAACGCCGATGCGCTGTATGATTCCATGACCATCCAGCACGCCGACCGCTGGACGCTGCCCCTGCCCGACTTCGACGGCACCCTGGCCTACCTGAACGGCGTGCGCGACGCACTGATCGAGCGAATCGAGGGTCGCGAGCCGAGCGAAGCCGACTCCTACCTTCACCGCCTCACCGTGTTTCATGCCGATATGCACAACGAGGCGATGACCTGCACCCGCCAGACCCTTGGCCTGCCCGCACCCCCCTTCCTGCCCGACTTCGATGCCGCCGCCAATGCCGCCGGGCCGCTACCTGGCGATGTCGGGGTTCCGGGGTCCAGCCATCGGCTGGGCGCCGAGCCCGGCGAAGGCTTCGCGTTCGACAACGAAAAATGGGCGCATCCGGTCGAGGTCCCACCATTTGCCATCGCGCGCGCCCCCGTCACCAACGCCGAGTTTGCCGCCTTCGTCGACGACGGCGGCTATAGCGAGCCCCGCCACTGGAGCGAAGTGGGCTGGCGCTGGCGGGTCGGGGCGAAAGCCGAGGCCCCGGTCTATTGGCGACACGACGGTGCGGGCTGGCAGCATCGCCGCTTCGACCGTTGGCAGCCCCTGCCTCCGCACGAGGCGGTCATCCACGTCAATTGGTACGAGGCGGAAGCCTGGTGCCGCTGGGCGGGCCGGCGTCTGCCCGATGAAGCGGAATGGGAGGTCGCGGCAAGCCGCGAGCCCGACGGCCAGGGCGGGCTGAGCGACCATTGCCGGCTCTATCCCTGGGGCGATGTCCCGCCCGACAAGAACCGCACCAATCTCGACTATCACTTTGGCAGGTTGCTTGACGTCGCCGCCCTCCCGGCAGGCGACAGCGCCTTGGGTTGCCGCCAGATGATGGGTAGCGTCTGGGAATGGACCGCGAGCCCGTTCGGGCCCTTCGCCAAATTTTCGCCCGACGCCTACGTCGAATACTCCGAACCCTGGTTCCCCGAAGGCCGTCCCGTCCTGCGCGGTGGCGGCTGGGCCAGCTGCGCGCGCATGCTCAACAACACCCATCGGAACTTCTTTACGCCTGAGCGCCGCGATATCATCGCGGGCTTTCGAAGCTGCGCTTTGTAGTTCCCTCACCCCTTGGAGACCGTCGATTCCATGACCGAAACTCTACCCCCTCCCGCCGGCGAACTCGCACTCCAGAACCTCGCCATGCCGCGTGACGCCAACACCAACGGCGACGTGTTCGGCGGCTGGGTGCTCTCCCAGATGGATTTGGCGGGCGGCGTACCGGCCGCGCGCCGCGCCAAGGGGCGTATTGCCACGGTCGCCGTGGAGGCGATGCGCTTCCACGCTCCGATCGCGATTGGCGATCTCGTGAGCTGTTATGCCGAGGTCACCCAGGTCGGCACAACCTCGATCACCGTACGCATCGAGACCTGGGCGACGCGCAAGAGTTCGGGCGAAAAGGTCCGCGTCACCGAGGGCACCTATGTCTTCGTTGCCATCGACGAGCAGGGCCGCCCCCGCCCCGTGCCGCCCTCCGAACTGGACGAGGCGCAATGACGGCCGGCCAACCCCTGCGTTGCGCTGAGCTGTTCCGGCGCCTGATCAGGTTCGACACCACGAGCCGGAATTCCAACCTCGAGCTCATCGAATTCGTACGCGATTATCTGGCCGGCCACGGCATCGAGGCACGCCTTGTCCACGACGAAAGCGGCACTAAAGCCAACCTCTACGCCACCATCGGGCCTGCGGACAAGCCCGGCGTCGCGCTCTCCGGTCATACGGACGTAGTGCCCGTCGACGGCCAGGCCTGGAGCCGCGACCCCTTCGCTTTGACCGAGGCCGACGACCGGCTCTACGGCCGCGGGGCCTGCGACATGAAGGGCTTCATCGCCGTCGCCCTGGCTTTCGTGCCTGATTTTGCAAACGCCCCGCTTGCAACCCCGATCCATCTTTCGCTTTCCTACGACGAGGAAATCGGCTGCATCGGCGTGCGCCGGCTGCTTGCCGATCTCGAAGGCCTGGCGGTGCGCCCCGCGGCCTGCATCGTAGGCGAGCCCACGGGCATGCAGGTGGTGCGCGGTCACAAGGGCAAGCTCGCACTGACTTGCCGGGTACGCGGGCGGGCCTGTCATTCGAGCCTGGTCCACCAGGGCGCCAACGCGGTCGAGGCTGCTGCCGAAGCGGTCGCCTTCCTTTCGGGGCTGGCGCGACGTTATCGCGACGAGGGTCCGTTCGACGTCGATTTCGACCCGCCCTATTCGAGCCTGCAAACGGGGCGGATCGAGGGCGGCGTCGCGGTCAATATCGTGCCCGAGGCCTGCTGCTTCGAGATCGAGCTGCGGAATCTGCCGGGCGACGATCCCGACGACGTGATCGCGGCGCTCAGCGCCTTCGCCGAGGAGACCCTGTTACCCGAGCTGCGCGAGCGCGCGCCGGAAGCCGCGTTCGAGATCGACGTCCTGTCGCGCTATCCCGGGCTCGCCATCGATGAGAGCGCCGAAATCGTGCGTCTCGCCAAGTCGCTGGCCGGCGCCAACGACACCGCGATGGTCAGCTTCGGCAGCGAAGCCGGGTTGTTCCAGCAGGCAGGCATTCCCGCTGTGCTGTGCGGCCCCGGCCAAATCGAGCAAGCGCACAAGCCCGATGAATACGTGGCGATCGAGCAAATGGCCCGCTGCGAAGCGTTCATGGCACGTCTTGTCGAGCGGGTTCGCCTTGCTTAGCTATAGTCTATTCAAGATTCAATATAATTATATTTAACAAATTCAACGCGCTTGCGTAGCGTGGCCCATAAAACAAATCCGGATGAAACCGGGCCAACGAATACGGGAAGGGACCACGACATGCTGAAAACCGGCGACGACTATCGTGATTCTATCCGCGACGGACGCAAGATCTACATCAACGGCGAGACGGTCAAGGATGCGACGACCCATCCTGCCTTCAAACCTCTCGTCGACGTCCGGGCGCGCATCTACGACATGGCGCACGAAGACAAGTACCGCGACGTCATGGCCTACGACGATCCCGAGAGCGGCGAGCGCAATAACATCGGCTACCGCCTGCCCAAGACGCAAGCCGACTGGGAAGACAAGCGCGTCGCCATCGACGCGGTTATGAGCGATATCTGCGGCGTCGTTATGCGGGTCGGCGACGAGACCATCGGCGAGATGTGGTCGCTGTGGGACGGCGCCGACGTGCTCAACGAGATCGATCCCCAGTTCAGCAAGAACATCGAACGCCACATCCTGTCCGCGCTGCGGTCCGACACCTTTCACGTCTCGGCCAATACCGATCCTAAGGGCGATCGCTCCAAGCGGCCCCAGGACCAAGACCCCGACAGCCTGCTCCATGTGGTCAAGGAGACCGATGCGGGGCTCGTGGTGCGCGGCGCAAAATACGAGACCGCAGCGGCCTATTCCAACCAGGCCTTCGTCAAGCCGACCATTGCCAACTGGGGCGACGCCGAGCTGTCCGATTACGCGGTCGGCTTCATCGGCGATATGAACGCGTCCGGCATGAAGCATATCTGCCGCACCGGTTTTACCGGACGGGCCCCGGCCGAGGACTATCCCCTGGCCAACAAGTTCGACGAAGTCGACACCCTGATCATCTTCGACAACGTCCTCGTGCCCTGGGAGAACGTGCTGTTCTACCGCCACACCCGGGCGGCGGCCTTCATCCGTAGCACACTGCACCGCTATTCGGCCTACGCCTTCATGTCGCGCTTCCAGTACCTGGCCGACATGATGATCGGCGTGGCGCTGTTCAATGTCCGCCAGACCGGTCTCGACAAGCAGCCGGCGGTCCGCGAGAAGCTCGCCACCCTGGCTTGCTACCGCGAATCGATCCGCGCTCACCTGACGGCCTCGATCGCGCTGGCGGAGAAGAGCCCGTCCGGCCTGCTGATGCCCAACCAGTCGTTGCTCTATACGGGGCGCATCCACGCCTGTTCGAAATTGCCCGAGATGATGCACCTCGCCCGCGAGCTGTGCGGCGGACAGATCTGCGTCACCCCGGACAAGGCGGCATTCGACCACCCCGAGAGCGGGCCCTGGCTCGAAAAGTACTATAGCGTGAACGAGAGCTGGATCGCCGACGACCGGCGCAAGCTGCTCGCTTTCGCACGCGACCTGCTCAACTCCGATTATGCCGGGCACCGGCTCACCTTCGCCTTGTTCGCCCAGTCGCCGCCCTTCGCCCATCTCAACGCGGCCTACGTCAACTTTGACTTCGATGGCCCGCTCGACTTCGTGCGCCGCGCGGCCGACTTGTCGGACCGGGTGATGTCGCGCTAACTAGGATCCGCCATAACAACGAGATAAAGGGAGGAACTGCGGTGACCCATACCCGCTTGCGCAAATTCAACACCCGCGACACCTATCCCGGCAGCCGCATGGACAACGATCTCTGCCAGGTCGTGCGCGCCGGCAACATCGTCTTCTTGCGCGGCCAGGTCGGCCAGGACCTCGACACCGCCGAGCCGGTCGGCGTCGGTGACCCCACGGCCCAGACCGAGCAAGCGATGAGCAATGTCCAGACCCTGCTCGAAGAGGCCGGGTCCAGCCTCGATCATATCTGCAAGATGGTCGTCTACCTCACCGACCGGGCCTACCGCGAAGAGGTCTACGCCGTGATCGGTAGGCGACTGAAAGGGGTTTACCCGGTTTCGACTGGAGTCATCATCGACGGCCTCGCGCGGCCCGAATGGGTCATCGAAATCGACGTCACCGCGGTCATCCCGGGCGACGCCTCGTGACCTTCTCGGTCGCCGGGTTGTGCCGGCGCAGCGGCCAGATAGGCACGGCGATTACCACCTCGAGCCCGGCCGTGGGCAGCCGCTGCCCCTGGGCGCGCGCGGGCGTCGGCGTGGTGCTTTCGCAGAACGTCACCGACCCGCGCTTAGGACCAAAGGGCCTCGACTTCATGGCCGGCGGGCTTAGCGCCGAAGCCGCGCTCGAGGCGCTGGTCGCCGACGCGCCGCACCTCGATCACCGCCAACTCGCCCTGCTCGACGCCGAGGGCCGCGCCGCAACCTACTCGGGCAAGCAGACGCTGGGCACTAACGCTACCCAGACCGGCGCGGATTGCGTCGCGGCAGGCAACCTGCTCGCCACGCCCGATGTGCCCCGCGCGATGATCGCATCGTTCGAGGCAAACGGCGACTTGGCGCTGGCGGAGCGACTGGCCACGGCGCTAGGCCAGGCCTTGGCTGCCGGCGGCGAGGTGGGTGAAGTTAAGTCGGCGGCGCTGCTCGTGGTCGCAGAGCAGAGCTGGCCCTATGTCGATCTCAGGGTCGACTGGCACGACGATCCGGTCGCCGAACTCGCGCGGCTGTGGCAGATCTACCAGCCCCAGGCGGAGGCTTACGTCACCCGCGCGCTCGATCCCGACGACGCACCGAGTTACGGCGTGCCCGGCGACGAGTAAGCCGCGCGCGGCCTGCCGTCCCCCGCTCAGCCCCCGAGGGCGTCGAGGATGAGCGAGTGGAAGTGGTGCAGCCCGTGCTCGCTGATCTCGCTCCGCTCGGGATCAACGATCAACCGTCCTGGCCGGTAGCCGCGCGTGTGCAAGCCCCGCTGGACGCTCTCGACGATCACGATATCCTCGGGCTGGAGCACGTCATCGACATATTTGATCGCGTCCCATTGCTGGGCCGTCGGCTCGGGCGCTTCGAAATAGAAGTCGTAGGTCTCGAAGGTCCCGCCCGCCCCGTCGGGCATGATGTGGAGCACCATCATGTTGCCGCTGCCCGGAAAGCGCAGGAAGCACATGTTCGGCCATAGCCACCAGACTGCGTGGTTTTGCACCGTCGCGCCCTTCACGTCGTAGGCCGGGTTGTCCTGGATGAACACGCCCGCATGGTGGCTCGACCAGATACTGAAGGTCCGCACCCGATAGCTCTCCATATCGACGAGATCGACGAAGGCGGGGTGGGCAACCGGGCAGTGGTAGCATTCGAGGAAGTTGTCGACGACGACCTTCCAGTTTGCTTCCATGCGATAGGTGATGCGGTGGGCATGTGTGAGTTGGTCAAGGTCGGGAGCGAAGCTCTCGATATCGGCCAGCAGGTCGGGCGCCTGCTCAGCCAGCGGCACCGCGTCGGCGTCGAGATTGACGAAAATAAATTCGGCGAATTTTTCGACGCGGACCTCGCGTAACGCGAACTCGGTCGCATCGAACGCCTCGACTTTTTCGCTGCCCCGTGCTGCGCGCAGGCTACCATCGAGCCGGTAGGCCCAGGCGTGATAGGGGCAGGTGATGGTCTTGGTGTTCACCGTCCCTCGACCCTTGAGCAGCTCGTGGCCGCGGTGCGAACAGACGTTGTAGAAGGCGCGGATGATGTCGTCGGCGCCGCGCACCACGACCACCGGCTGATCGAAGATCTCGATCGCTACATAGCTGCCCGGCTTGGCGAGCTCCGAGCTGTGACAGACCCAGCGCCAGGTCTTGAAGAAGATATTCTCGCGCTCCGCCTCGGCGATCGCGGGATCAGTATAAAGCCGGGCGTCGAGCGCATAAGTCTGTGCCGCGTCGGGCCCCACCCGCCCGCGCAGATCGCCGTAAACCGAGGTAATTTCATCCATAGGCCCGCCTCTGCTGTCCTGACCCGTGATCGGTGCCCTAGCCTAGCAAAGCTATCACGCCCTCGAAAGGTGCCTGAGGGCACCATGGCAGCGGACGGATAGGTGGACCAGGCGGCAGCTGGAAGTTCAGCTGCCCGGTCCGTCAACTCCTGGAGGCCTGCCGTGCACCATCGCGCCCTTCTCCTCATTCTCACCGTCGCGCTTCTCCTGGGCGTATCGCCCGCATCCCGCCCCGACCTGCTGAGCGACGTGCTCACCGCGCCCAAGACCCTGATCGACCTGGCCATCGAAGCACACAGCTCCGAGGACATCGTCGAGGGCAACAGGCTCGTGCTCCAGGTCAACGAGATCATGGCCGACCTCGGGACCATCAAGGCCTCAACCCAGATTTACGAGCAACGCCTGCTGGTCACCGGAGTGTTCGACGGCGAGGCGCTCTACGCGGAGTTCAAGGACCGGGTCGAGGACCTCGACGGGGTGCGCGAGCTTTACTGATACGTCGTCTATATGAGCGAAGACGAACAGGAGGCTCGCGACGACGAGTTGCTCGACTGGTTTGACGCCCTGTTGCTCGATGCCGATGTCGGCCTCACCCTGGTCGGTACCGCGGGCATCGCCGAGGACGGCGTGTCCGCCGCGTGCTCGATTTCGTCGAGGTCAGGCCCTGAGGTCGCGATGGTGCCAGAAGGCATGCTTTTAAAAGCGGCACCTTTCGGGGCATAATTCCTGCCATCAGCAAAAAACCGCCTTGGACCAAGGACGAAACCGCCATGCCGCTCACCCAACCCGCTCCTCTGCCCGACGACGCGCCCCTCGACGACCGTATCGCCGAGCTGACCGCGCGCCAGCCCGAAGGCTTCGCGCTGCTCCAGGAGTTCTACTCCGACCCCGCTATCTTTGAACGCGATATCGAGCGCATCTTTATGCGCCGCTGGCTGCTCGTCGGTCACGAGAGCCGGGCGGCTGAGCCCGGCGACTGGTTCCTCTTCGAGTTCGCGGGCGAATCCGTAATAATCGTGCGCGGCAAGGATGGGAGCTTGCGCGCGCTGATGAACGTTTGCCGCCATCGCGGCTCCCACATCTGCTACGAAAAGGAGGGCAGCGCGAAGCTCTTCGTCTGTCCCTACCACGCCTGGTCATACGAGCTCGACGGCACACTCAAGGCCGCTCGTCACATGGCCAAGGAGATCAACAAGGGAGCGTTCGGCCTCAAGCCCATCGCGCTCCGCGTCGTCGAGGGGCTGGTTTTCGTCAACTTCTCCGATGATCCCATCGCCACCACCGAGCTTGAACGCAACCTCCACGCCTCCCTACGCCCCTATGTTTCAAAGGGGGCGAGAATCGCGGCGCGCGAAAGCTTCACCTTCAAGGCCAACTGGAAGCTCGCGGTCGAGAACTACATCGAGTGCTATCACTGCCGTACCGCCCACCCGGAATATTCCGAGCTTCACGCCAACGAGCTGCGCGACGAGGACGACAAGCTGGTCTCGCTCAATCAGGTGATGGACCGCAAGGCGAGAGCGTTCGGCGTCGATATTCGCGACTCCGACCACTGGGCGACACCCACCGCCTTGGGCGAGGAAGGCACCCTCACGCGCCGTTACGCGCTTTACGAGGGCTGTCTCACCGGCAGCGAGGGCGGCAAGCCCGTCGCCCCCCTGATGGGAGACTTCGCCGATTACGACCTCGGGGTCACTTATATCCACATAGGCCCCACCTGTTTCATCATCGCCTACCCCGACCATGTGGTGCTCTTCCGCTTCCTCCCCGCCTCGGCGGACGAGACCGAGCTTGAGCTGATCTGGCTCGTCCATCCCGACGCCGAGGCCGAAAAAGACTACAGGCACGAGGCGCTGACCTGGCTCTGGATCGTAACCAGCACCTCCGACAAGGAGATCGTCGAGCACAACCAGCAGGGCGTCGATTCCCGCTTCTACGAGCCGGGCCCATACACACCCATGGAGGCCGATGCAATTCGCATGTGCGAGTGGTATCTGAACGAGATCCGCTAGCCCCTTGAGAGCCTGTACGGCGCCAAAGCACATTCAATAAACGCAAAGTCAGCCATAAGCTGATTCTGGTTTAGGCTTCAAAAAATCTCGTTGCCCGCTCGTCGCGGCGACGACCATATACAGCGCAGGGTTGGGGTCCCAGTGCTCCCGCACGTGCTTCCCTCTACGCATGCCGCCAGTTTATTTGACGTCGGCGGCAACCTGCATCTTGACAATTTGATCCGGGTTTTCTGGTGGTTCACCCTTTTCGATGTTGTCGACGAATTCCATACCCGTGCTAACCACACCCCAGACGGTGTACTCGTTGTTCAGGAACTGAGCATCTCCAAGACAAATGAAGAACTGGCTGTCGCCGCTGTTCGGGCTCTGGGAGCGTGCCATGCCGACGGTGCCTCGCACGAAGGGCGCGGAGGAAAACTCCGCGTCCAATTTTTGGCCGGAACCGCCCATGCCGGTGCCGGTTGGGTCGCCGGTCTGGGCCATGAATCCCGGGATCACCCGATGGAAAATAATTCCGTCATAGTATCCTTCCCGGGTCAGGGCCTTGATCCGCGCCACGTGTTCCGGGGCGACATCCGGACGCAGGTCAATGACTACCCGGCCGTCTTTCAGATCAAGATAGATTTGGTTTTCGAGATCTTGAGCCTCGGCGTTATTTGCTGTCATAAGAAAAAGAAAAGCTCCGAATAGTGTGCAAAAGAGACGCATGGACCTCTCCCGAGACCAATCCCGTGATTCAGCGCCACACCATACAGACCGGGACTCAGCATGCAAGCATGACGCCGCGGTTGTTCTGGGCGGCTGCAGCATCGCCCTGCTCGGCAGGGCGGGCGCCACTCCTTGAGCGAGCTGGCATAGTCACCATCTAGATACGCCGCCCAACCATCATCAGAGTCCGCCCACGCGGGCGAGGCGGCACCACACATAAGAGCGGCAGCAAGCAAGGCTTCTACGCTCAGATCACGCATGGCCATATGGTGGAATAGAGCATGGATCTAACGCTAGACAATACACGCTGCGGTGCCCTTACCCGCCAGGGCACACCGTGCAAACGCAGGGCGCTCAGAAACGGTAAATGTCCCAACCACGGCGGGTTATCCACTGGTCCACGTACACCAGAAGGAATGAGGCGATCAAGGGAGGCTGGCGCTGCCGCTCTCAGCGGCCTACCACGCCCGACAGAGGGTTGCGAAAGCTAGCCCATGACGGGCGCGCGTAGTGGGTGGTGGTGTAGGCCGTGTCGGCGTCCAAGGGACAATTGGCACGGGCAGAAGAGGCTAAGACGTGCGGAGTCAATCGGTGCGTGGATTAGTCGGGACCTGCCGCAAATACTTCGACTTCCACGAGCATTTCCGGTTGTGCGAGAGCGGAGATAAACAGGAGGGTGTTAGTCGGGGTGTGGTCCCCAAGATACCGGTTCCGGATGGCGAAATAGGCGTCGCGGTAACGCGGATCAGTGAGATATTGAACCACTTTGTATATATTTTCGATCGCCATTCCGCGTGCCTCGAGGCATTTGAGGCAATTTTCCCATGCCGCCTCCGACTGTGCCTCAATCCCGTCTGGGGTACTGCCATCTGGCAGCGTGCCGAGCTGTCCCGAAATACTGACCAGCTTGTATCCGGACGGTACCGTCATCGTATGAACGTATTTGCGCCCCGGCGGGGCAACGCCTTCAGGGTTCATCGGATTGAACATAAATTCTGTTTCCTAAAGAGTGGTGCCCGCACCTGGACTCGAACCAGGACGCCCCTAGGGGCAACGGATTTTAAGTCCGTTGCGTCTACCAATTCCGCCATGCGGGCTCAACAAGCCGATCAGTTCCTGATGATGTTGTGTTCCGGCCCGAATGGGAAGCCCGTGATGTCCTCGGCGTCGTCCTCGCCCACCACCAGAATGTCGTGCTCGCGGTAGCCGCCCGCGCCCGGTTTGTCCTCGGGCACCATGATCATGGGCTCCATCGAGATCACCATACCGGGCGCAAGTTCCGTATCCACGTCCTCGCGCAGCTCGATCCCCGCCTCGCGGCCGTAATAATGGCACAGCACGCCGAACGAATGGCCGTAGCCGAACGAGCGGTATTGCAGCAGGTCGTGGGAGCGGTAAATCTCGTTCAGCTCCTTGGCGATGTCGCAGCAGCGCGCGCCCGGCTTGATCAGCTTCAGCCCAGCGCGGTGGACGTCGCAATTGATCTCCCACAGGCGCAGATGCTCGTCCGACGCAAAGTCGCAGAACATCGTGCGCTCCAGCGCCGCGTAATAGCCGAAGATCATGGGAAACGCGTTCAGGCTTAGGATGTCGCCCGACTGCATGATGCGGTTGGTCACCGGGTTGTGGGCGCCGTCGGTGTTGATGCCCGACTGGAACCAGGTCCAAGTGTCCATCAGCTCGACGTAAGGGTGGTTGCCTGCTATCTCACGCAGCATCGCCGAGGTCGTCGCGATCGCGACCTCGTGCTCGGGCACGCCCGCCGCGATCGCCCCGGCGCAGGCCCCCCCCCCGATGTCGCAGGTCTTGGCTCCCTCCTTGATCAGCGTGATCTCTTCGCCCGACTTGATCGTCCGCATCCACATCGAGGGTCCGCCCGCGTCGACGAATTCCACCCCAGGTAGGGCTTCTTCAAGCTGGCGCCGGTAGTCGAGATTGACGTGATCAAACTCGATACCGATCCGCTTGGCACCGTCCGTCAGCTGGGCGACGGCGCGGAAGAAGTTGTCCCGCCGCCAATCCGTGTAGGTCAGGTTGTTGCCGAAGCTGCGCCGCCAGGGCTGGCCGCCGTCGATCCCGGCGGAGATCGTGGTGGCGTTGTCCTGGTCGATGACCATCCCGAACTTGCGCCCGAAATAACAGTACAGCCAGCCCGAGTAGTAGTTGATGCAGTGATACGAGGTGAACAGCACCGCATCGACGGCGTTCTCCCCCATCCAGCCGCGGATCGCGTCCTGGCGCCGGGTCATTTCCCCCTCGGAAAACGGCGAATAGATCTTGTCCCCGTTATGCCATTCCATGACATGGAGCATGTCGTCGTTCATTGCGTTCGCCGGTCCCAACTATTCATCAAATCAGCGTGCCGCGCCGCTATCCTCGATGACCTCGCCGCCCAGCTCGAAAATCAGTCCGAGCAGCGCGTCCGCCGCCGTATCGATCCGGCCCGCATCTGTGCCGCGGATGACCAGGCTGGTGCCCAGCTTCTGGTCGCGCACGAAGGGATAGCTGCCGATCTCGAGATCGCCATGGCGCTCCTGCAGCGCGCTCAGGCCCTCGGCGACCTCGCCTTCCGTGACGAATACCGAGACCGTGCGCGTGATCGTCGGCGTGCCCCCGGCGAGTTCCCCGGCCACGTTCTCGAACATCGCCTGCATGATGCGCGGCACGCCCGCGAAGACATAGACGTTCTCGACCCGAAAGCCGGGCGCCTTGCTCACCGGGTTGTCGATCAGCGCCACGCCCTCGGGCGTGCGCGCCATGCGCAGGCGCGCCTCGTTGAGCTGGCCCGCGCTGTAGTGCTCGCGCATCCGCGCGACCGCTTCCTCGTTGAAAATCAGCGGCAGGCCGAACGCCACGGCCACGGAGGCGGCGGTGATGTCGTCGTGAGTCGGGCCGATGCCGCCGGTGGTAAAGACGTAATCGAAGCGTGAGCGCAGGGCGTTGATCGCCTCGACGATCGCGGCCTCGTCGTCGGCCACCACGCGCACCTCGCGCAGGCGCACGCCCTCCTCGTTGAGGCGGCGCCCGAGAAAGGTGAGATTGACGTCCGCAGTGCGTCCCGACAGAATCTCATTGCCGATGATCACGACCGCGGCGGTTACGATGGGTGCCCCAGCCACGCGTTCCTCCCCCTGAATTCCTTCTTTGGCCCGATACTAGCCGATCCCGCAGCCCGCGCCCATAGACGCGGGGCCGGGGTCGGCCCGAGGCAGTTGGTCCCCAGCAAAAGGCCGCGACTGCGACCCGCCGCAGGGCCCGGGTTGGCTTGAGGCGCAGCCGGCCCCACATAGAAGTTCTACGCGCCCGCGTAGACGCAGGTCGTCAGGCTTGCTGTCGTAAGCGAAATAACAGCAGTTCCAATCGCTTCGGAACCGCTCTAGCGTAACGCCATGAAATTTCCCCTCCCCCTGCAACGCGCAACTCTGGTGCACCGCTACAAGCGTTTCCTGAGCGATCATGTGCTCGAAGACGGCGAAAGCGTGATCGCGCATTGCGCCAATCCCGGCGCCATGATCGGGCTCGATGAAGCGGGCGCGGAGACCTGGCTCGCCCCGGTCACCAGTCCGACCGCCAAGCTGCCCTTCCGCTGGGAGCTGATGCGGGTCAATGACGGCCTGGTCGGGATCAACACCCAAGCCGCCAACCCCATCGCCGAGGAGGCGGTGCGCGCCGGCGCCATTCCCGAGCTAACGGGCTACGCCAATCTCCGCCGCGAGGTTCGCTACGGGGTCAATTCGCGGATCGACCTGCTGCTCGAAGACGAGGCGCGCCCGCCCTGCTATGTCGAGGTCAAGAACGTCCACCTGCGGCGCGCCGAAAACGCCGAGTTTCCCGACGCCGTCACCAAACGGGGTGCGAAGCACATGGCTGAGCTCGCTGCCATGGCCGAGGCGGGTTCCCGCGCGGTGATCCTGTTCGTCGTCCAGCGCGAGGACTGCGCCGCGTTCAACCTCGCCGACGACATCGACCCCACCTACGCCGCCGCCTTCGCCGACGCCTGCTCGCGCGGCGTTGAAGCGCTTTGTTATTATTGTAAACTGGCGACCGATTCGATAGACCTCGAAGGCGCAATCCCCATCGTCGCGCGCGAACCCTGACCCGGACCGCCATGCAGAATCTCGACAACGCAGCCCCCGTCGACCACACCGCCCGCTCGATCAAGCTGCACGGCGCGGACGACTTCGAAGCGATGCGCAAAGCCGGCCGCCTGGGCGCGGAAACCCTCGATTTCATCACGCCGCATGTGATCCCCGGCGTCTCGACGGGCGAGCTCGACCGGTTGTGCCA
>Ga0302135_10000895_pt1 | contig 17955 bp, 16 predicted proteins | sample CBN3_surface_MG_FD_203119 | JGI IMG/M metagenome (GOLD analysis project Ga0302135, IMG submission 203119) | Marine microbial communities from Western Arctic Ocean, Canada - CBN3_32.1 | ecosystem: Environmental > Aquatic > Marine > Oceanic | place: Canada: Western Arctic Ocean | collected...
CATCTGATCGATCTCGCCGGCGGCACCGGCGACATCGCGTTTCGCGTGCTCGAGCGCATCGGCGGGCCCGAGCGCGGCCGGGTCAGCGTGTGTGATCTCAGCGGCGAGATGATCACCATCGGGCGGACCCGCGCCTGGGACCGGGGCCTGGTCAAGGGCATCGACTGGATCTGCGCCGATGCCGAATGCCTGCCGCTGGCCGACGCGTCTGCCGACGCCGTGACCATCGCCTTCGGCATCCGCAACGTCACCCATATCGATGCGGTCCTCGCAGAGGCGCGGCGTGTGCTGCGGCCCGGCGGACGCTTCCTCTGTCTCGAATTCTGTCCCGAAGTCGATCCGCTGCTGGCGCCGCTCTACGAACGTTATTCCTTCGGCGTGCTGCCCTGGCTGGGCGGCGTCGTCCAGGGCGATCGCGACTCCTATGTCTACCTCGCCGAGAGTATCCGGCTCTTTCCCTCACCCGACCGCTTCGCCGCCCTGATCGAGACCGCCGGTCTGGACCTCGTCAAGGTTCGCCGGCTCAGTGGCGGAATCGCGGCGATGCACTCGGCCTGGCGCCTCTGAATCCCATGCGCCGCGCTGTCCTCAACATCTGGCGGCTGCTCCGAATCGCCTGGATCCTGGCGCGTTACGACGCCCTGTTCCTGCTCGAGGCGATCCATACCGCGCCCGCGATCACCGCGTTCGCGCGCCTCGCGCCGCGCCGGCGCGGATTGGGCCGGCCGGGCCAGCGGCTCGCCCAGGCCCTGCAACGCCTGGGGCCCAGCTTCATCAAGTTCGGCCAGACCCTCTCGACGCGCTCGGACCTGCTGGGCGAGGAAATCGCCCGCGATCTCTCGGAGCTGCAGGATCGCCTGCCGCCGTTCCCCAGCGCCAAGGCTCGCGCCATCGTCGAGGCCGAGCTCGGCCGCCCCCTCGACGAGCTGTTCAGTCACTTCGACGATGAGCCCGTCGCCGCGGCCTCGATCGCCCAGGTCCATTTCGCGGTCACCACCGAGGGCCGGGAGGTCGCGGTCAAGGTCTTGCGCCCCGGGATTGAAGACGCCTTCGCCCTCGACCTCGACCTGTTCTACTGGGTCGCCGAAATGGCCGAGCGCACCTTGCCCGCCTGGCGGCGGCTCAAGCCCGTCGAGGTAGTGCGTACAGTTGCCGACAGCGTCGCGATCGAGATGAATTTGTGCTTCGAGGCCGCCGCGGCATCGGAGTTGCGCGCCAATTTCGCGAACGATGCGGGCTTTCGGGTGCCTGCGGTCGACTGGAGCCGCACCGCGCAGCGCGTACTCACCCTCGAGCGCATATCGGGTATCCGCATCGACCGGCGCGACGCACTGACCGAAGCCGGGCACAATCCCGAAGTGATCGCCGCGGCAGCGGCACAGGCGGTCTTCAACCAAGTCTTCCGGGACGGCTTTTTTCACGCCGACCTCCACCCAGGTAACCTGTTCGTCGAGGCCGATGGCGCCATCGTCGCAGTCGATTTCGGCATCATGGGTCGCCTCGATACGGACACCCGGCGTTATCTCGCGGAGATGCTGCTCGGCTTTCTGACCGGGGATTACGAGCGCGTCGCCGCGGTTCATTTCGAAGCCGGTTACGTACCCGCGGGCAAGTCCAAGGACAGCTTCATCCAGGCCTGCCGCTCGATCGGCGAACCGATCCTGGGCCGCCCGCTCAACGAAATTTCCATCGCCCAGTTGCTGGCCCAGCTCTTCCGGATCACCAAGACCTTCGAAATGGAGACCCAGCCGCAACTTCTCCTGCTGCAAAAGACCATGCTGATCGCCGAGGGCCTCGGGCGCACGCTGACGCCCGAGAGCAATATCTGGCAACTTACCCAACCGCTGATCGAGGACTGGGTACGCAACAATCTCAGCCCCGAGGCACGCCTGCGCGGGGCGGTGTGCGATCTTTTTGGGATCCTGCATCGCCTGCCCCAATTGGTCGGGAACGCCGACGCGGCCCTTCGGGTCATCGCCGAGGGCCGCTCCGCTTCAGGCCCGGAGCCCGCGCCACGCCCGCCGGCCAACTCGGGCTGGCCTCGGGCGGCAACGGTCGCGCTCTGGGTGATTGCCGGATTGCTCGCCGCCCTGCTCGCGCTCAGCCTCTAGGGCCCGTCCGCCAACGCCGGTCTTGCCAGCCGGTCCCTGCGCCCCTACATTTAATAACGTGCGGTTTTTCCAGCGAAATTTGCGTCAGGATTGAGTGCCTTGCTGAACGGCCGACGCGTGCTTCTCATAATTTCCGGCGGGATCGCGGCCTACAAGAGCCTCGAGCTGATCCGGCGCCTGCGTGAGCGAGGTGTCCACGTGCGTCCGATCTTGACCGCGGGCGGCGCCCAATTTATCACCTCTCTTTCGGTCAGCGCCCTGGCACACGAGACCTGCTACACGGATCTGTTCTCGCTCACCGCCAAGAGCGAGATGGGTCATCTGCGCCTCGCGCACGAGACCGACCTCGTCGTGGTTGCGCCCGCCAGCGCCGACCTTCTGGCCAAGATGGCAAACGGCATCGCCGACGACCTCGCAAGCACGGCCCTGCTGGCTACTGACCGGCCGGTGATGATTGCGCCCGCCATGAACACCCGGATGTGGCAGGCCGCGGCGACCCAACGCAACGTCACCCGGCTCGAAGCCGACGGCGTGCAGCGTATCGGCCCCGCCGATGGCGCGCTGGCCGAGAATGAGAGCGGCCCCGGCCGGATGGCCGAACCCGCCGACATCCTTGCCGCCATCGAGGCCTGTTTTGCCCAACCGGGACCGCTTGCGGGCCGACGCGCCTTGGTTACTAGCGGCCCCACCATCGAGGCGATCGATCCGGTGCGCTATATCGCAAACCAGTCCTCAGGCAAGCAGGGTCATGCCATCGCTGCCGCCTGCGCCCGTCTTGGCGCCGGCGTCACCCTAGTCTCGGGGCCGAGCCTCGAGCCCGACCCCGAGGGGGTTGAGGTTGTGCGGGTCGAATCCGCAAACGATATGCTGGCGGCCTGCGAGGGGGCGCTGCCCGTCGACGTCGCCGTATGCGCCGCGGCGGTCGCCGACTGGCGGGTCGGCCAGGCGGCAACGCAAAAACTCAAGAAGGGCGCGCGAAGCGGCGGGGCCAACCGCCTACCGAGTCTCGAACTCGTCGAAAACCCCGATATTCTCGCAACCCTGAGCCGGCCGGGCCCCGCACGGCCGCGCCTGGTGGTCGGATTCGCGGCGGAAACCGAAGATTTGATCGAAAACGCATCGCGCAAGCTTGCCGCCAAGGGCTGCGACTGGATCGTCGCCAACGACGTTTCGCCCGCGACGGGCACGTTCGGCGGCGAGACCAACCGGGTGCATTTATTGACCGGCGGCGATCCGCCGCTCGTCGAGGACTGGCCTGCGGCTTCTAAGACGGACGTGGCCGAACGCCTGTCGGCGCGCATCGCGGATGCGCTGGCTGCTACGGGAGGACCCTGAACCATGAGCTCTGTCACCATACCGATTCGTACCCTGCCTCACGGCAACGATCTCGAACTCCCCGCCTACGCGACGGCCGGCGCCGCCGGCATGGATCTGCGCGCAGCGGTAAGCGACTCGCTGCGCCTCCTGCCCGGGGGCCGGGCCCTGGTACCGACGGGCCTCGCCCTTGCCCTACCCGACGGTTACGAAGGCCAGATCCGGCCTCGCTCGGGCCTCGCCCTTCGCGGCGGCGTCACAGTGCTGAACGCGCCGGGCACCATCGACAGCGATTTCCGGGGCGAGATCGAGATCATCCTGACGAACCATGGTCGCGAGACCTACGAGATCATTCGCGGCCAGCGCATCGCCCAGCTCGTCATCGCACCGGTGACCCATGCCGAATGGAAGCGGGTTGCCGAGCTGCCGGCGAGCGCGCGAGGCGGGGGCGGCTTCGGCTCGACGGGGGCCTAGGCAGCCTGTCAGGACGGTCCGCCATGGACTTTGATTTTTCCGACCCGCAACTCGAGCGCTACGCGCGCCACATCGTCTTGCCCGAGGTCGGCGGCACGGGTCAGGCCCGCCTGCTTGCCTCCAGGGCGCTGGTGATTGGCGCCGGCGGGTTGGGCGCGCCGTTGCTGCATTATCTGGCAGCTGCGGGCATCGGCACCATCGGCATCGTCGACGACGACGAGGTCAGCCTGTCCAATCTTCAGCGCCAGGTGATCCACCGCACCGAAGATATCGGCCGGGCGAAGACCGAAAGCGCAGCCGAAGCCATTTCCCGGATCAATCCCGACGTCCGGGTTGTCCGCCACAACGAGCGCATCACCGTCGAGAACGCAGCCCGCCTGCTCGCCGACTACGACATCGTCGCCGACGGCACGGATAATTTCGCGAGCCGGTTCCTGATCAACGACGCCTGCTATTTTGCAAAAAAAACCCTGGTCTTTGCGGCTATCCTCCGGTTCGATGGCCAACTCGCCACCTTCAAGCCCAACGAGGGGCCCGAAAATCCCTGCTATCGCTGCATCTTTCGCGAGCCGCCCCCACCCAGCATGGTGCCGTCCTGCGCCGAGGGCGGCGTGCTGGGCGCGATTGCCGGCGCCATGGGCTCGCTCCAGGCGGTCGAGGTGATCAAGGAACTTCTCGGCATCGGCGAAAGCCTGTCGGGAACCCTCGTCATCTACGACGCGCTTGCCACCGGTTTCCGCAATGTCCGGATCCGCCGTGATCCGGCCTGCCCTTTGTGCGGCGATGCGCCCAGCATTACCGACCTTTCGATCCACCAGGTCAGCAATGGCGATGTCTGCGAACCCGCCTGACGGAGGGCCCGCCAAGCTGTCCCTCGTGGTGTTCTCCGCGAGCTACGACAGGGTCCATTACGCCCTCGCCACCGCGGCCGCAGCGCTGTCGATCAATACGCCGGTGACGCTGCTTTTCACCATGGGCGCGGTTCGCGCGCTGCTCGCCGCGGATGGGGGCGGGCGGCCCGGATGGCAGAACTTACCGGTCGAGACCGGCGGGGGCGACGGGGCGGCGCGCGACGCGGCGCTCGAGGCCAAGGGGATCGGCGCATTTGAGGAACTTCTTGCGGCCTGCGCGGCGCTCGGGGCGACGATCATGGTCTGCGAGATGGGCCTGCGCGCCGGGGGAATTCTCCCCGCCGACCTGCGCGACGATTTAGAGATCGCCGAGGGCGGCCTGGTCACCTTCCTGCGGGATGCGGCGCCCGACGGCGCCATGCTCTTTATCTAAAGGGTCGCGTCGATAACCCGGTCCGGCGGCTGATGGCCATCGACAAAGGTCTTGATGTTGATTAACACTTTCTCGCCCATATCGATCCGCCCTTCGAGCGTCGCCGACGCCATATGGGGCAACAGGACGACATTCTCGAGCTCGAGCAGCTTCGGGTTGACTGCGGGCTCGTGCTCGAAGACATCGAGGCCGGCGCCCGCGAGTTCGCCGGCACGAAGCATCCGGGTCAGCGCGTTCTCGTCGATCACCTCGCCGCGCGACGTATTTACGACATAGGCGTGTCCGCGCAGCAATTTGAGACGACGGGCCGAGAGCAGATGATAGGTCGCGGGCGTGTGCGGGCAATGCATCGACACGATGTCGACCCGCGCCAGCATCTGGTCGAGACTTTCCCACCAGGTCGCCTCAAGCGCCTGCTCCAGCCCGTCGGCGACCCGGCGGCGGTTGTGATAGTGGATCGACAGGCCGAAACCCCGGGCACGGCGCGCCACCGCCTGGCCGACCCGTCCCAGTCCGACAATGCCCAACCGCTTGCCCCAGATACGATGACCCAGCATGGTGGTCGGGCCCCAGCCGGACCAGTCGCCCGAACGCACCAGGCGTTCGCCTTCCACGAGGCGGCGCGGCACGGCGAGAACCAGCGCCATCGCCATATCCGCCGTATCCTCGGTCAGCACATCCGGCGTGTTAGTCACGGTGATGCCGCGCTGACGGGCGGTTTGAAGGTCGATGTTGTCGACCCCCGCGCCGTAGTTGGCGATCAGCCGCAGCTTCGGGTTGCTCTGGGCGAGAATGCCCGAATCTATCCGATCTGTGACCGTGGAGACGACCACATCGGCGCTTTTGACCGCTGCGATGAGGTCTGCCTTGGTCATGGCCTCGTCGTCATCGCGCAGCTGCGTGTCGAACAGCTCCATCATGCGCGCCTCGATCTGCTCAGGCAGTTTGCGCGTGATGACGACAAGTGGCTTTTTCTTTTTCTTCGATGCCATAAACTTCACCGGAAACGGCGACCGAGACCATCGGCATCGATCGCGCCCACGAGAGGCTTATTGTTTATCAAATGACCCGCCCCGATACAACGAACTCACGGAGCGGCGCACCCGCCCGTCGGCATCATTCCGTCCTTGCGCGCGGGACAGACTGTCTTAGACTCAATACCGGTGGCCGAGCAAAGCATCATGACCGTTGATCAATGTGGATTCGCGCAAGCCCGCAAAAGCGTGGCGTGGCTTGGCCTGTTGCTGGTCATGATCCTACTGGGCTCCACGAGCCCGGCGCCGGCCCAGAGCGGCGGCGTCACGGGCCTACCACTTCCCCGTTTCGTGTCGCTTCGTGCCGACGAGGTTAATCTGCGTTCGGGTCCGGGCACGCGCTATCCCATCGAATGGACCTATGTCCGGCGCGGTCTACCCGTCGAAATTACCGCCGAATACGATAACTGGCGTCGAATCCGTGAATTCGACGGCACCACGGGCTGGATTCACCGCAGCCTGCTCTCGGGTCAGCGCACGGTCCTGGTGGCGGGAGATACCCGCACCCTCTACGACGAGCCCGATACCGCCGCGCGCACCGTCCTGCGCGCCGAACCCGGCGTCCAGGGTTCGCTTCTGAGTTGCGCGGGCGCTTGGTGCCAGATTGCCATCGGTGATGTGCGCGCCTTCATCCCGCGCTCCCATATCTGGGGCGTTTACGCCAACGAACAGATCAACTAACGCTCGGAGCAGCGCTTTACGGCTGCGTGTCGAAATCCGCCGCCAGAGCCGCGCACGCGGGCCCTGAGAGCGCCGTCATGTGGGGGTAGGCCGGATGGCCGATCGCGAGCAACGGTTCAGTCTGAGGATCACGAAACGCGATGATCTGGGCAGGGGTGAAGACGAAACGCAAAAAATGAACCGAGGATGTCTTGCCCGAGGCATTGGTGCGTTCTATGTCGTCGGTGGGGGTCGCAGCGATGGTCTCGTCGCCGAGCTTGAATGCAATGGCCTGCTCGACACTACCGAGCTTGGAAAGCTCTCGGGTGCGGCGTTCTTCGTCGTCGATCTCAAACATCAGGGTTGCCACCAGCTCGTGCCCGTCGGGGACCAGCGAGCCGTAAGCCGCCAGTTCCTCCTCGATCTGCGCCTCGCCACCTTTCTCGATATAAAGCATCTCCTGGACCTGCAGCCACATGGTCTCAAAGTTCTCGAAATAGAAGGTGGCAAACGGTCCGACAGAGACGCACCGATCCACCTTGCGCGCCCGAACCTGCGCGCGGCGCTCGTCGCGTACCGCAAGGTAGTCGTCCGTGGCCAGGATATCGTGCCGGGTCAATTGGCGCGCACTCATCAAGACGCTCCATCGCGGCGCAGGCCGTAGGCCTCGGCAAAAAGCTCGACGGGATGGCGCGCCGTCCTGTCCTCGGGCAACGCGTCGGTCTCCTCGGCCGCCAAGAGTTCCATCCCCCGCACAATGTGGCTCGCTGCCAGCGGGCATTCCGACGCAACATGCCGGTTGGCCATCTCCAGCGCCTGCTTGGCAACCGGACGGCCGACCTTGAGCGCAACGTCATGAAATTCGGTCTTCACGCCCCACGAGCCGCCGTGACCTGAACAGCGCTCGATGACGTCGAGCTTGAGGTCCGGGATCAGTCGCAGCATGTCCGCCGCCTTGATACCCATGTTCTGGGCGCGCGCATGGCAGGCCACATGTAGCGTGACGCCGCCTGGCAGCGACCCCAGCCCGTCGGCCAGGCCCTCGGTCTTTGCGATCTGGACGACATACTCGCTGACGTCGAAGCTGGCCTGCGAGAGGCGCTTGACCGCTTCGTCGTCGGGCACGATGAGAGGCCATTCGAATTTGACCATCAACGCGCAGCTCGGCACCGGAATGACGACGTCGTAGCCCTTATCGACCCAGGCAAGAAGTTCCCGGCTTACCTTGCGTGCGTTTGCCGCGACGCGGTCCAGATCGCCCTGTTCGAGCTGCGGCATGCCGCAGCAGCTGGGATACGCCACCTCGGTCTCGACCCCGTTTCGCGCCAGCACCGCCCGTGCCGCCTCACCTATTCTGGGGTTGTTGTAATTGACGAAGCAGGTGGCGTAGAGCACGGCCTTGCGCCCAAAGGCTGGGGCGTCGCGGTTGACTGTGGGCGTCGACTTGCGGGCCCGGGCCTCGAAGCTGGGGGTACGAAATTTCGGCAATTCGGCATCGGCGTGAACCCCCGCCAGCATCTGCAGCAAGCGGCGGGTCAGCCTGTTGCGCCGGTTGCTCGCCCAGTTGGCGAGCGACGCAAATTTTCCGGCGAGTTTGCCGTTGCCATCGGTATCTGCGAGTCGACGATCGGTGAACCCCACCTTGCCCTCGCGGTGTTCGCACGCCCGGTAGCGCACCATGAGGTGGGGGAAGTCGATGTTGAACTCGTGAGGCGGCACGTAGGGACACTTCGTCAGGAAACACATGTCGCACAATGTACAGGCATCGACCACCGGCTTGAAGTCGGCGCTATCGACGCCGTCAAGCTCGAAGGTCGGCGAGGCATCGATCAGATCGAACAGGCGGGGAAAGGAGTCGCACAAATTAAAGCAACGCCGACAGCCGTGGCAGACATCGAACACCCGGCGCAATTCAATATCGAGTTTCTCTCGATCGTAAAAATCCGGGTTCGACCAGTCTATGGAGTGGCGGACCGGCGCGCCGCTGTCACCGCTCGTCGTGTCGGTCATGTCTGCCCCCCGATATAAGAACGGGAGACCCGCACTAGGTCCCCCGTCTCGATTATCCGCCCAGTCGCTCGCCTAGAGCGAGTCGAGCGCCTTCTGGAAGCGGCCGGCGTGCGAGCGCTCGGCCTTGGCCAGGGTTTCGAACCAGTCGGCGATCTCGTCGAAGCCCTCGTCACGCGCGGTCTTCGCCATGCCGGGATACATGTCGGTGTATTCGTGGGTCTCACCCGCAATCGCCGCCTTGAGGTTGTCGCTCGTCGCACCGATCGGCTCGCCGGTCGCGGGATCGCCGGTCTCCTCGAGATAAGAGAGGTGGCCGTGCGCATGGCCGGTCTCGCCCTCCGCGGTCGAGCGGAACACCGTAGAGACGTCGTTGTAGCCCTCGACGTCCGCTTTCTGCGCAAAATAGAGATAGCGACGATTGGCTTGGGATTCGCCTGCGAAGGCGTCCTTGAGGTTCTGCTCCGTCTTTGACGCTTTAAGAGCCGGCATTTCTCTCTCCTCTGATTGAATCGTAGCCCAATTTGGTCGATTGGCGAGCCTCCCCAGGCTCGCGGATTGGTAGCACCTAATATCGACAATATGGCGGTGGGTTTGTCGACTGTCAATTAATTGGAATAGTTCTAATTTTGCTTCCCGCCCGAGTTCCGGCTTGAGCGCGGCGTCCCAGTCTAGCGTTCCAGGCTGCTCGTCTTCTCGCGCAGCCGTACGATGACGTCAACCCGGCTGACTTCAGTACCCTCCGGGATCTCGGGTAGGCTGCTGATCACGATTTCGTGGCCCGGCACGTCCTGTAACCGCCCCTCCCTCTCGAAATAGAAATGGTAGTGGTGGCTTATGTTGGTATCGAAATAGGACCGGTTGGGATCGACCACCACCTCGCGCAATAGACCCACGTGGTTGAATTGGTGGAGCGTATTATAGACTGTGGCCAACGAGACCTTAATCCCGCGCGCCATCGCCTCGCCGTGCAATTGCTCGGCCGTGACATGGCGATCGCTGCCGCCGAACAGCAATCCGGCCAGCGCGACGCGTTGACGGGTCGGACGCAGCCCCACCCGGCGCAACCGTTCGCGCGCGGCCTTCTGATGTGTCTCGCTCAAGGCCACAGGCTTGGTCCCTTCCTAATTTATCTTGGAATTAACCTTATACCAATCATGGTTTATTTTCGCACCCGTCGAAAGCGACAACGCTCAATCGCCCGTGCTGATCCGCTCCACCAACTCCTTCACCGACGGGACGAAACCGTTGGCGTAGAACGGGTCGTCAGCGAAATAAAAGGCGCCATGCCCAGCAAACATCAACTGGTTCTCAATGTCGTGGCTGTGGATGATGGTCTGCAGGGTCTTTTGAATGCAGTAGCTCCGGGGGTCGGTTTTCTTGCCCGTCGAGCCCCGTTCGTTGCACGCCCAGTTGCTAAAGCGGCAGGAAGAGAGGCAGCCCATGCAGCTGATCTGATCCTCTCGGATATCCTCGGCTCTCTCGGGGGTCACGAAAATCAGGGTCGAATCCGGGGTCTTGAGCGCAGTGGTGTGGCCCTCGGCGGTCCAGGCATCGGCGCGCTGCTTGTCGGCCGCGGTGAGATAAACCTCCCGTCGGCGCGCGCCGACGGGAGACGGCGTATCGTGCTGTCCGTACGGCTCCAGGGTATAAGCGATCTGGCGTTCGTTGCGCCCGATCAGCTCTTCGATGAATTGGTTGTGCACACTTGAGGAATAAAACCCGGTCGGGCTGAACCGGTTGAGCGAGATATCGCCCTTCTTCAGTGTCAGCAGCTTTTTCTTCCAATCGTCCGAGATTGGGCTTTCCTGGGTCAGCAGCGGCCGGGTGCCGTACTGAAAGACGATCGGCCCCAGCTCCGGATTATCGATCCAGTCCGCCAGATCGCGCAGGTACCAGAGGCCGCCCGCCATCAGGATCGGGGTCTGGTCGAGGCCGAATTCGCGCATCTGCTTGCGCAGTTCGAGCACGCGCGGGTAAGCAGGCTCGGGATCCTCGGGATCCTCGCTGTTGGACAGCCCGTTGTGGCCGCCCGCGCGCCACGGGTCCTCGTAGACGACCCCGCCCAGCCAATTAGAGAACCGGTGATAGGCCCGCTTCCACAGCGCCCGGAAGGCCCGTGCCGAAGAGACGATGGGGTAATAGCAGACGTCGTAGCTGGCTGAGATTTCGGCAATCCGGTAAGGCATACCGGCGCCGCAGGTAACCCCGTGGATCATGTCGCCGGCGGCATCGAGGATACCGTGCAGGACTCGCTCCGACGCGGCCATTTCCCACAACACGTTCATGTGGACACGGCCCTGGCCGCAGGCGCTTTCGTGGGCGATTCGGGCTTGGGTGATGCCGCCCTGAATCGCCATGGCGACCAGCTCCTCATGGCGCTCGCGTCGGGTGCGTCCGTGGTAAAGTTGGGGGATAGGGTTGCCTTGCTCGTCGCGGTCGTCGGCGTTGACCCCAGAAAAGGTTCCCACCCCTCCAGCCGCGGCCCAGGCCCCAGAACTCTCGCCGTTGCTGATCGAGATCCCTTTGCCGCCTTCGACGAGTGGCAAGACCTCACGTCCCGAAAGAACAACTGGATTAAGTGACTTCAACGAAATCCTCCGCCCCGCCGGGCCCCTGCGTTGCGACACTGTACCGCGTGCACCGTATCACCTGCGCGCCGGAAATCGGGGAAATTCATCGTTGATGTAAGAGTTTCTGCCACGCTTGACAAGCGGCGACCCCGAGCGAGCTGCCCGGCAGGGCGTAACAAAGCGCGCCTGCCGGGCCCGATCGCTATTCCGCGGGCGCCTCGTCGCTCTTGGGTTTGCTGTGCCGATCCCGTTTGCGCGCTTCGGCTTCCTCGGTGATATCCGCACCGCTTTCCTGGTCAACCACGCGCATCGACAGCTTGACCTTGCCACGGTCGTCGATGCCGAGCACCTTGACTTTGACCTCGTCGCCCTCGTTGGTCACGTCGGTCACCTTGTCAGGGCGAAACTCCGAGGTCAGCTCGCTGATATGGACGAGCCCATCACGAGTTCCAATGAAATTCACGAAGGCCCCAAAATCGACCACCTTCACGACCTTGCCGTTATAGATCACGCCGACCTCGGGCTCGGCAACGATGCCGCGGATCATCTCGATTGCCTTGTCCGATGCCTCGCTATCGATTGCGGCGACCTTGATCGTGCCATCGTCATCGATGTCGATCTTGGTGCCCGTGACCTCGCAGATCTCGCGAATCACCTTGCCGCCAGTGCCGATGACCTCACGGATCTTCTCCTTGGGCACGCTGATCGTGACGATCCGCGGCGCGTGGGCGCTGACGTCGCCGCGCGAATGGTCGAGCGCCTTCACCATCTCGCCCAGGATATGCAGCCGGCCATCGCGCGCCTGATCGAGCGCAATGGCCATGATCTCCTTCGTGATGCTGGTGATCTTGATGTCCATCTGCAGTGAGGTTATACCGTCGTTGGACCCCGCGACCTTGAAGTCCATATCGCCCAGATGATCCTCGTCGCCGAGGATGTCTGAGAGCACAGCAAATTTGTCGCCCTCCTTGATCAAGCCCATGGCGATGCCCGCCACGGGCTTGCTCAGGGGAACGCCCGCATCCATCAGGGCAAGAGAGGCACCGCACACCGTTGCCATGGAGGACGACCCGTTCGACTCGGTGATGTCCGAGACCACGCGGATGGTGTAAGGGAAGGCCTCCTTGGTCGGCAACAGCGGATGGATCGCCCGCCAGGCCAGTTTGCCATGCCCGATCTCGCGCCGGCCGGGCCCCCGCAGGAAGCTTGCTTCACCAACCGAGAAGGGCGGGAAGTTGTAATGCAGCATGAAGCGCTCGCGAAACTCGCCCTCGAGCACGTCCATGATTTGCTCGTCCTGACCCGTCCCCAGCGTGACTGCGACCAGCGCCTGGGTCTCGCCCCGCGTGAACAGAGCGGTACCGTGAGCGCGTGGCAAGATGCCGACCTCGGACACGATTGGGCGAACGGTCTTGGTGTCGCGACCGTCGATCCGGGTGCCCGTATCGAGGATGGCTCCGCGCACAACGCTCTTTTCCAAGCCCTTGAACACGCCGGGCACCAGCGGGGCCGCGGCCTCGTCGTCGGCGAAGCTTCCGATCACGCGTTTGCGAACCTCAGACAACCGCTCGGTCCGCTCTTGCTTGACCGTGAGCTTGTAGGCCTCGCGCAACTCGTCGCCCACAGCCTTGCTCACCTGCGCTTCGACATCGGCCAGGTTTTTCGGCGCTACCGCGGGCTCCCACGGCTCCTTTGCGCATTTCTCGGCGAACTCGATGATCGCCTGGATGACCGGCTGCATCTGCTCGTGACCGAACATCACGGCACCCAACATGACCTCTTCGGACAGCTCGTCGGCCTCCGATTCGACCATCAGAACCCCTTCGGTGGTACCTGCTACCATGAGGTTGAGGGCCGAGTCCTTGCTTTGCTCGATCTTCGGGTTTAGCACATAGTCGCCATCGATATAGCCGACCCGCGCGCCGCCCACCGGGCCGAGAAACGGAATACCCGAGATCGTCAACGCCGCCGAGGCGCCGATCAGAGCGGGAATGTCCGCGTCGTTCTCGAGGTCGTAGGAGAGCACCGTGCAGATGACCTGGGTCTCGTTACGAAAGCCGCTGGCGAAGAGCGGCCGCAGCGGCCGGTCAATCAGCCGCGAGACGAGGGTCTCCTTCTCGCTCGGGCGCCCCTCGCGCTTGAAGAAACCGCCGGGGATCTTGCCCGCAGAAAACGCCTTTTCCTGATAGTTGATCGTGAGGGGAAAGAAATCGATCCCAACCTTGGGCGAGCGCTGGGCAACCGCGGTGCAGAGCACTACGGTTTCGCCGTAGGTGACGAGAACTGCCCCGTCGGCCTGGCGCGCGATCCGTCCCGATTCCAGGGTCAGGGTCGCATCGCCCCACTGAATTTCCTTACGATGAATATCAAACATAAATTATCCCTTCTTCCAAAAAGCGAACGGCCTTCCGCCCGCCCTCGGCAACGCCGGGTGTCGCACCGTTTCCGATGTCGTGAACTACCCGGCATGCCAATGCCAAAATTATCGTCCTCCACCAACCTGCGACCGCCGCCGGGTACGGCGGGCACCGTCTAAAACGCGTGCAGGCGCAGTTCGCCCGCCCCCGCGGCTTACTTCCGTAGCCCGAGGCTCTGAATGATCGTGCTGTAACGCTCTGCATCGATCCGCTTCAGATAGTCAAGCAGACGCCTGCGCCGGCTGACCATCTTGAGCAGCCCGCGTCGGGAGTGGTTATCTTTCTTGTGATCTTTGAAATGGCCCGTCAGGTTGGCGATTCGCTCGGTCAGAATTGCGACCTGCACTTCGGGTGACCCCGTATCACCGTCCTTAACGCCATATTGCGCAATCAACTCCGACTTGCGCTCCAGAGTAATCGACATCTCTTGCTCCTCGCTCGGCCGAGTTCGGCCGCTAAAGGTTGAAAACACGGACGGGGCGGGCTTCGCCATTTGCCACTTCGGCTAGTGCCACGGGCCGTCCCGACGCCATCGCACAAACCGGACCGTCACCGATATGCTCAACGCATACCACGCGGCCATGTCGCAAATGCTCTGCCTGGGTGTCCGTCAAGGCGAGGGCCGGGATGTCGACCAGCGCCGCCTCAACTGGAAGCAGTTGCTCCGTCAGCGGCGAACTATGCACCAGCTCTTCCAGATTTTCTAGGGAAATCGCATCGCTCTCGCCGAACGGGCCGACCCGGGTGCGGCGTAGCTGTGTCACATAACCCACGGTTCCCAGCGCCTCGGCAAGGTCGCGTGCAATCGCCCGCACATAGGTGCCTTTGCCGCAGTCGAGGCGAAACTCGGCGCACCGTCCGGCCGCCCTGATCAGTTCGAGCGCATCGACCCGCACCGGGCGCGCCGCGAGCGTGACCTCCTCGTTTCGCCGCGCGCGAGCGTAGGCCCGCTGGCCCTCGACCTTGACCGCGGAATAGACCGGCGGCACCTGTTCAATTTCGCCCCGAAACCGGTCGAGCGCCGCCGTGATCGCGTGTGCCTCAGGCACATGCGCGGAGCGCGCGATCACGCGACCCTCGACATCGTCCGTGTCGCGCGCTTCGCCCCAACGGACCGAGAACCGGTAGCTCTTGGCGACGTCGACGGCGTGACCGACGGTCTTGGTCGCCTCGCCGAATGCAATCGGCAGCACGCCGCTGGCGGCGGGATCCAGCGTGCCCGCATGACCCGCTTTCGCCGCGCCGGTCAACCAGCGCGCCCGCCCTACCGCCTGAGCCGAGCTGAGGCCCACCGGCTTGTCGAGCACCAACCAGCCATGGATTGCCCGCTTAACTCTAGCCATCCGTCTTGCGTGCATGGAGCAGCGAATCGATGCGTTCCGCCTGGTCGAACGAATCATCGAGGAGGAACTCGAGCTCCGGGGCAAAGCGCATGCGAACCAGCTTTGCCACCCGGCTGCGCAGATGCGGCGCCGCGCGGCGCAATCCGTCGAGGATCTCCTCACGCGCCGCGCCGCCGAGCGGCATGACGAACGCCGCGGCCCGACGCAGGTCCGGGCTCATGCGCACTTCCGTCACCGTGATCGAGGCGTCGCGCAAGGCCGGGTCACGCAACGTGCCGGCGCCCAGCAGCTCCGCGAGGCCGTGACGCAACGCTTCGCCGACGCGTAACTGGCGCTGACTCTGGGGCACAGCCCCTTCGGTTCGTTCCGTTCGTTTTGGCATCCTGTCGGGCCGCCCGGCACAGCGTGTGCTCGTCGCGCTAAATCGAACGCGCGACCTCCTCGATCTCGTAAATTTCGATCGCGTCGCCGAGCTGGAAATCCTGGTAATTCTCGAAGGCCATGCCGCACTCGTTACCCTCGCGAACCTCCTTGACCTCCTCCTTGAAGCGCTTGAGCGTGCTCAAAGAACCATCGTGGATGATGACGCTATCCCGCATCAGGCGAGCGTTCGCCCCGCGCCGGACGGTACCGTCCGTCACCCGGCAACCCGCCACCCGGCCGACTTTGCCAATGTTGAAAACCTCGAGGATCTCTGCGCTGCCCAGCACCTTTTCGTTGCGTGCCGGAGCCAGCATGCCCGAGAGCATCTGGCGCACCTCGTCGATCAATTCATAAATTACCGAGTAAAACCGCATCTCGACGCCCGCCCGGTGCGCAGCCTCGCGGGCCTGCTTGTTGGGGCGGACGTTAAAGCCAAGAATCAGGCCACCCGACGCTTCCGCGAGGCTGACATCCGATTCCATAATTCCGCCTACCCCGGTATGAAGAAACCGCGCGGCGACCTCATCGGTCGCGAGCTTGCTCAGGGAGCCGACAATCGCCTCGACCGAGCCGTGCACGTCGCCCTTGATCACGAGGGGCAGCTCGCTGAGTACACCGTCCGCGATCTGCGCGAACATCTGCTCGACCGAGCCGCGCACACCTTCCGCGGTGCGCGCGTCCCGGGCGCGCCCCTCGCGGAATTCGGCGATTTCGCGGGCTCGCTTCTCGCTCTCGACGACATACATCTCGTCGCCCGCCTCGGGGGCATTGTTGAGACCGAGAATCTGGACCGGTACGGAAGGCCCGGCCTCTTCGATTGTACCGCCCTTGTAGTCGAGCATGGCGCGCACCTTGCCCCAGCTGTTGCCTACCACGACAATGTCGCCGACCCGTAGGGTGCCGCGGCCGATCAGCAGCGTCGCGATGACACCGCGCCCCAGATCGACCTTTGCCTCGACCACGGTGCCCTCGGCCGGCCGGTTGGGATTGGCCTTTAGATCGAGCAACTCCGCGTGAAGCAGGATAATCTCCTCGAGCTTATCCAGATTGAGTTTCTCTTTGGCCGAGATTTCCACCGCAACGGTCTCACCGCCCATGTCCTCGGTCACGATCTCGTGGCTCAGGAGATCCTGGCGAACCCGGTTGGGGTCGGCGTCGGGGCGATCGATCTTGTTAATGGCCACGATGATCGGAACATTCGCCGCCTTGGCGTGATCGATCGCTTCGACGGTCTGGGGCATGATGCCGTCATCGGCGGCGACCACGAGGACCACGGTATCGGTAACGCTCGCGCCGCGCGCGCGCATCGAGGTAAACGCTTCGTGACCGGGCGTGTCGAGGAACGTAATTAGCGCGCCGTTCGCCATACGAACCTGGTAGGCGCCTATATGCTGCGTGATGCCGCCCGCTTCGCCGGCCGCGACATCGGTTTCGCGCAGCGCGTCAAGCAGGGTGGTTTTGCCGTGATCGACATGGCCCATCACCGTGACGACTGGGGGCCGGGGCTGGATATCGCTCTCGTCGTCTTCGGTCCCCTTGAGCCCGACCTCGACGTCCGCCGCGCTCACGCGCTTGACGCGGTGGCCGAACTCGGCCACGAGCAATTCCGCGGTGTCGGCGTCGATCGACTGATTAATCGTGGCCATAGTCCCCATGTTCATCAGAGCCTTGACCAACTCGGCACCGCGCACGGCCATCCGGTTGGCGAGTTCCTGAACGGTCATCGACTCTGGAACGACGACCTCACGCACAACTTTGTGTGGGCCCTCGGCGTCCCCACCAGTTTGCAAGGCGCGTTTTTCGCGCTCCCGGGCGCGACGTACCGCCGCCAGGCTGCGCACCCGCTCATCGGTTTCCAGCGCGGTCGCCACCGTCAGTTTGCCACTGCGCCGGCGCGGCTCGGTACGCCGCGCACTCAGCGTCGGGCGGCGAGGCTCGACCCGACCGCGGCGGCCACGGCCACGGCCCTCTTCGTCGGCGGCTCCCGGTTCGCGGGGAGCTCCGGCGGCGGGCTCAACCGGAAGTCGCCGCGCAGCCTCTTCCGCAGCCTTGCGCCGGGATTCTTCTTCCACTTTGCGCCGGTCGTCCTCTTCCGCCTGACGGCGTTCGGCCTCGGCTTTTTCGCGCTCCAGGCGTTTTTCATCTTCGGCGCGCTGGCCGCGCTCGAGCTCGGCACGCTGGCGTGCATCTTCGTCGGCCTTCCGCGCATCACCGACCGCGCGGGCGCGGGCGGCTTTCTCGTCCTCGGTCAAAGACCGAAGCACGATGCCACGCGTTGATTTTCCCGCGTCCTCGGTCGGCGGGGCTGCCACGAC
>Ga0302135_10000897_pt1 | contig 17938 bp, 32 predicted proteins | sample CBN3_surface_MG_FD_203119 | JGI IMG/M metagenome (GOLD analysis project Ga0302135, IMG submission 203119) | Marine microbial communities from Western Arctic Ocean, Canada - CBN3_32.1 | ecosystem: Environmental > Aquatic > Marine > Oceanic | place: Canada: Western Arctic Ocean | collected...
ACCATCGACCAACACATCTACAACACACTACACACCAAAACCCAAAACACACAACCAGCCATCACCCAAACAGCAATCCAAAACATACTCAACACCCAACCCCCCACATAACACAAACCAACCAACAACCCAAAAAAATGTACCACAACGCTAGCCGGTGGGTGGGTCTTTGCTGGAAAAGTTTGCGGGGCTTTCTGACCTTTGGCTTTCGGTGTCGGTCGGGGTGTCGGTGGGCGAACACCTGTTCGGTTTGGGTGTGTGTGGTGGGGATGCTGCTTCCCTCCCCTCTGCTCCCCTCTGATTCCCTTCACCATGCTCTGATCCCCTGCACTCTGCTCTGCTCTGCTCCCTCTGATCCCCCTCTGATCCCCCTCTGATCCCCTGACCGGCCCAGAGTGTCTCAGAGCGTCTGATAGTGTCCGATACCGACCGAGAGCGCCCGAGCCATCCCCAGAGCGCCTGAGAGCGCCGAGAGCGCCCGGATAGTGCCCGAGAGCGCCTGAGAGCACCGAGAGCACCGAGAGCACCGAGAGAGCACCAGAGCGCTCTACACCTTGCAAGCAGTGCAGCACCAAGAGCGGCCCCGAGCGAGACCGAGACCGAGACCCCGACCCCGACCCCGACCCGAACCGACCCCCACCAACCATCGGCCCCGAGCGGCCCATCCCTTAGGTGACCCTTAGGTGACTCACAAACACCGATCCACACATTGCTGGACAAGTTATCCACAAATTGCTGGATAAGGTTGCAATCGGCGCAGCCATACGGCATACTGTACTCATGTTCAAGCCGTACTACATAGCAATGCGGATCGCAGTAGATCGTATGGGCCTTGACCCGTGGGATGTAGACATGCAGAAACTCCGCAAGTTCGTCGCCATGCGGGAGCAGTCGCCAGTCAGTCGCTTCTGGTTCGGATCGCCGTGCCGCTTCATCCGTAGCATCGACGTAATTGTGCATGTCTGGCTACCTGGAGCCATCACAGAGAAGTACCCGGAGCTTGCTATCTACCTTCGCAGCACGTCGCCACGTTGGGGCAGTAGCTGGAGAGATTGGTAAAAGAAATGCTTGACACGCCGTCACAAAGGAGTATGATGAGACACATGAGTTACGACCCCATCACCGCATCCCACTGGGCCTACCTTGACAAGCTAGAGCTATGGGAGCGCATTGAAGAGGACTACACACAGTCCGACTACTACCAAGACGGACTAGAGGACTTCGGTGGTACTGAGCAGGAGTACAGATCGTCCGTCAGCTTCAGTAACGCCGTAGAAGCCTTCTACGAAGAGATGTCGGAGCCAGACCATGACTACTGAGCGGTACGACATCCGCCCCAACACGGAAGGCGGATGGGATGTCATTGACACGGCCAACCGATACGGTACAGTATCGTCACACACAACAAGAACTACGGCACTACGAGAGGCCATAAGGAGAGACACATGAACACAGTTACCCACCGCCCCCAACGTCAAACATTCGTCCCTATCGGACTGAGCGACATGACCATTGAAGTGTCATCCGTTCACCACACGTATGGCCCCCACCGGCTAGATGAAACGTGCGTGTTCTATCCGAACGGCAACAGCGAAGTCCGTGGCAGTTACGACGACCACGATGACATCGTGACCGGACTAAAGCACGCCTGATACACAATCTAGGTTGTAGCCCCACATACCGTGGACCAGTTGCAGCCGGGTCAGCCCCACATACCGTGGACCAGTTGGCTAGGCGGAGCCTCGGGAACTGGATCGGCAAGGTACCGCCACCAGTGACCGGGGTTCTGTCGCTTCTACCATGCCGACGTGAGCAGTTCAGAGTCGAACTCTTCGGGCAGAATACCCCGACTGAGTAGGTTGGCAACAACAAGCCAAAAAGACTCGGGGTCGCACCAACTAGCTAGATACGTTACGGCTATAAGTCTATCCTCTACTGTCATACGACTAGGCTACACACAGAAGTTAATCCCTTTATCGACTTTCCCCAGTACAATACCCAATACTTGACCTAAGCAAGTCCCGGTGATAAGGTTAGAAACATGCAGATAACACACAAAGGGCCAGACGGTTTGACCAACTACTACTGCACCAAGTGCATGGTTTCAGTCGGGGCACTAGCTTCCTCTACTGTTTGGTGCCAAAAAAGGCACAGGATGAACACAAAGAAACAACTTGAAGCGGCAGAACAACGCCGCCTTGATCGAGAAACCAAGAAGGAATTGAACAATGGCTAAAGTATCGAGCGGGACTTACACGGCTTCCCGCCGTAAGCGTAAAGGTGTCCACGCTAAGTCAAGCTCCTCACAACAGAAGCAATCTAAGAACTACCTGAAGAAGTACAGGGGACAGGGACGCTAAACAAAGTTATCGACAGAATCGGATAAACGCTTGCATTTTACGTCGCCATGTGGTTTACTCTTGGATATGGAAACAATTACCGAAATAACCTTGTATACGAAGTGGAGCCTACGATGATTACAACTATCTACATTATGTTTTTGGTCTTCGGGATGGTGGCGTGCATTACGGCCATCGCATGTAGCGTCAAGGCGTGGCTGGATTCTCGTATGGCAGTATGGGATGAGGTCGGGGAATGGCATATAGACCCGCCTGACTTGCCCCGCTGTGATACGGCAGACTGAGTAACCGGCCCCGCATCGTCTTCGGAGGGTGTGGGGTTTTTTGCATTCTGGCAAGATTCCTGAGAATAAGGTTGCTTTTGTGGATGCCGCCTGCCATACTAGAGACATGAACAAGCACCTAGCAAACATTGGACTCGCCACCAGCGTGGCAATCGCTCTCGTAACGGGGGCAATCATTGTTGGCAACCAAGCTTCGGCCTACGAGTGTGACGGTGGCAGCGTTACAGCCCAACCCGGCGACACTCTCTGGAGCATCGCTTCCACTAACTGCACCGGGCACACGGGCGCAGCCGTGTACGCTATGGGGGAGCTGAACGAAGTCGGTATTCTCCAGATCGGTGAGGAAATCATCCTTCCTTGAGCAAGGAGTAACGCTGATCTGGTCCACCCTTCGGGGTGGGCCTTTTCACGCCTGAAACTTGGATTGTGCTGCCCCAAACCAAAGTCTCACAGTCGAAACTTTAGTTTCGGCAACGTGACCCTGGCGTCACATTAACCCCGAGTGATGGGGACAACGTGACACTGTTGTCACATTGGCCTCAAGTGACGTTTTGTGACAAGTCTTGCACAGAACAGCGACTTGTTTGCGTCAAACAAGACGAGGGAAGTGGCCCTTTCGCTAGCTTCGACTCCTTCCACTGCCCTAACTGCGACAACCACGCCGCTTCCTTACGCTCTTCGGCATAGCACGAGTAAACCGTGCTCTTCTTGACTGGCTTCCGGGTCTGCCCTGACGATGTGTCGTTCTTGTAATGCACGAGGTTCCGACTCTCCTTTTGAGTATCCGATATGCTAGTAGTATGCTAGCACGAACGGGACTATCTAAGGGTAATGGATTGGGCTTGGGTGCAGCAGCATGGGCAGGGTTAGTGACTTACATAGTTGCTTACGATGTTTTCGCACTGCGGAGGCATCATCCAACGCTTTCGGCAGCTTTTTACTCGTTTTCGGCGTCTCGTCTTCGAGGGTTGTGCCTTTTCTCGTTCTGGTTTTACCTAACGGCCCATCTGTTTCGATGGCTTCCGAGGAAATACGACGTGTTGCGTCCCCTTTCTGAGTCTGAATAACGCTGGGGGCCTACAACTATTGTGGTTGCGCAACAGTTCTTTTCCGGTGGGCCTCAGCCAGTCCCGGTGATAGGCTGTAGCTTATCGACAGATTGAGTGGAGATGGGGGTAATCGAAACCCCGTCCTTGAAAGCTTCGTGTTTGATCGGTACAATAATTCCACTTTACGTAGGTGGTAACGTTTGCCTTTTCGGGCGTGAGACTGACCTGTTAAGGTCAACTCTATTAGGGGTCTTTCCCTCCTGTCCACAATACAAGTCTTTCCTTGCTGTCAGACTTTTGGATAACAGAGGTAAGTCAAACCCCTTGCATTATGCAGCTACCAATAAAGGAGCATCGAAAGATGCCCAAATATCTTCGCTGGATGCGTTGACAAAAGTTGTTTCGTCGTGTATTTTGTGCCCTGTTTAAAGAGTCTGAGCAACTCTTATTGCGATCAAGCAATCTCTTTCCAAGTCGAATCCTTTCATCCCCTTGTACTGCTATGTTATCATTATTATGGACATTACACAACTGTCAATGTTAAGCATATTACGAGATTTGTTACAATTGTATGAAGCTGCAAGAAATGGGTTGACATCACTATCGGGAGGACTATAATGGAATTATCACCTAATAAGGAGAGAATATGTACGTCGTAATTTACAGCTCGGCTGGTTGTCTACCAGACAGCGATGAGCCTGAGTTTGAGGGCACACTTGATGAGTGTGAGGCGTGGATAGTGGACAACGAGCAAGAATACTTGCGCCCAGAGACAGACCACGACCTATACAGCCTGGAACTCATCCCAGTATGAAGCGAGAAACCCCTGGCCCTTCGGGGTTGGGGGTTTTTACGTTCCCAATCAAAAACAGTCCACCCTCGTAGAGTCCCGCCATGCATTCCAAGTGTCCCTGCCTTCACCGGGGCTTACCGGGGTATCTAGTCCTCTAGGCTTCGGTGGCTCCTTGGCTCGGCGCTCGACGGTGATGCTCGGGGTGAGTGTGAGGTGTGCTTATCCATAATCGTGAGGTGTGCTTATCTACGAGTGTTAGGCTTGCTTACCTTTCCCTGTTAGGTATGCTTACTATGCTTTAGTAGGCAGACTGTTCACGTGATGTTAGGCTGACCTAACAAAACATCAATGTTACAATTATGACGTGTTTATTACGGTTACGTGAAGATAGATAAAAAGGGTTGCATTTTCCCCAGAAGCGAGTAAGGTGATACCTAATACAACATACCAACTAATAAGCCCTAGTGAGTGAGTCACCCTCGCCGGTAAAAGTCCGGGAGCTAGGCGAGAAGGGAACTATCGTGGATACAACAACAATGGTAGCCGTCAGGCAACTAGTTGAATCCCCCGCAAGGGCTAGCAAGGGCAATAGAGTCGCCGCAAGGCAACTAGTGATTGCACTCGCCGGTATTAAGGGAATGGGCAGTGATGCCTACGCCTACGGTATCGAACTAGCCCTAGCCTGCCGCAAGGCCACGCTGAAGCGTGATACCGAGTGGCAACGTGAGTGGGGGACTAAAGTGTCTAAGCGTCCGAGCCGGGGTAACCACCACGACTCTTGGGCGACTCGTGAGTCTTACGTCAGGTGCTCCGGGCGTTACACCGACTACATCGAGTACGCTCAAGGTGCACTGGCCGATCATCCCAATTGGGAGTACGGCCCGTACAACCGGTGGCAACGTAAGGTCACCATCTAATTCCAGGAACCCTCCTACCCTTCGGGGTCGGGGGGTTTTTGCGTTCTCGGGCACAGTTTTCACTTGACACCTAGGAAGTTTAGGGGCCAACAAGCCCCGCCAAACGCTCCAAGCGCCCCTTGCCCGTACCGGGACTTACCAGGCTTGCTCATCGTTCCACGGTATGGTAGTATTCTTGTATGTATAAAGATATGGGCCATACGTGGACAGTTACTGGAGACCCTGAGGACGGCGAAGTAGTGTGTCGTTCTTGCGGGTGCCGTCTAGGTGGCCGACATGCTGATGCGGTATGCGATGCAGTTATCCACAGTCTGACAAACTTACCCACAGATTCAGATTAGGGGTTGCAATACGGCTAAGTATATGCTTTAATGATTAATACATACCGACCAGATAAGTCATCGTGAGCGAGTCACCCCCGGCAGCAAGAGTCTGCGGGCGATGCATAGAAGGGAACTAATATGAATCACCACAGTGACACCGCCACAGCTATTCGGGGTGCTACCGGGTGGGACTTGGATAGCTACGCTGAATCCCGTAACTGGGCGGGCGTAGCTACCGGACCCGTTGGGCAGCACCGTGACAGTGAGGCGCTGGACCGCTCAAACTTTGCGGTTATCTTTGAGGCCCTAAGCGACAAGTTCGGGGACGACGTAGATAATCCATCGTTCGGGCACTGGGCCGTAGGCTGGGTTGAAGAACTGGCGTGGAACGCCGGGAACTCGGCCATAGCTGACGAGGTGCAGTGTTGGGAGAAGGCGCTAGCCGACTACCCGGTGGCAGATGACATGCACTTTAGTGAACTTGAGTGGGAAGATAATCACCCCCGTGAGGGCGAGTGCTACTCTGAAGATACTGAGTGTGGTTGCGGTAACAACGAATAAGGCGAATACCCCCGGTTCTTCGGAGCCGGGGGTATTGTCGTTTCAGGGGCAAGGTTTCTGCATTTCTGGGGGGGCGGGCAAGTCCCGGTGGTCATGTTTACTGGTGCGGTAAATATGGCTGTTTTGGTAAAACTGGCACCGGACGGGACTATCCGGGGTCTGAGGTGCTTCGGGGCACGACAAAGCCCCCGACCACTGAGGGCCGGGGGCCTGTCTGGGGGATTAGCTGTACATTTGCTGAAGTGCTAGGTCGCCAACTTCACGCTGGGCGTCCATCCAAGCGGTCTCGCCCTTGAATCGTTTGACAACCTTGCCCGTGGTTAGGTTGCGTACAACTGCCACGAGGTTAGCGTCATCGACTTCCGAGGAGAAGTCGCCTTGTTGGTAGTCGGTTAGGAATGCCATAGGGTTCCCTTTCTGTAGGTGTAGTGTCATAGTATCACGGGCGGTGACGGTTTGCAACCTTAGGTGAAACTTTCTGTTAGGGGTTGCTATTGGTTGAGGTACGTAGTAAGGTGATATCTAACATACCAACTAGTTAGCCCGCCTGAGCGAAGCACCCCCGGCAGTAAGAGTCTGCGGATGGCGGCAAGAAGGGAACGAACAATGGAAACGACAGAAGCAATACGTGCTGAATGGCACCACGGTCCCTATGTTGTTCAAGCAAACTGGCACGGCGGCCCGTACATCGAGCTTACTATGCCGGAGAGCTTGACCCCCACTGAAGTAATCAATGTGTGGGACTACATAGAAGGTGCAACGAGCATACCGTTTACGTACTCGGCATTGCAGGACGCACTAGACATATGGTGCGATGAGACATTCGGGGAAGATAACCCGGATGGAACGTACAACTTGCACGCCTACATCGAGAATGGTTGCTACTAGCGTAGCTAGGAGGGTCGGCCCGAAAGGGTCGGCCCCCTTTTGCGTTCCAGGACGAGTTCGCCATGAGTTCGGTCTGCCCCGACCATGCCGAACGCAGACTCACCTGCACCGGGACTTATTGGGGTCAAAAGCGCTAGCAAGAACACTCAATGGTGTCCCTATGGCGTCCCTATCGGGGCGATCAAAACCTTTTGGGGTACGACAAAGCCCCCGGCCCTTGCGGGAACCGGGGGCGAGCTTGCCGGGTTAGCGACCGCTACCGTATGCCTTCCCGTAGGTATCTTCGTACATCTTCAGCATCTCGGCCAACGCTCCGGCCTTGGTCCGCTTAGTGCAGCCGTACTCTTGCTGCGCCAGTGCGAGGATACTTCCACGTGAGTGTTTCAGCCCGGTGGTAACTTCGATCTTCAGCGAGCTGATGACCTGGCACATACGAAAGTGGGTGATGCCCTCGGGCGTTTGGATTATCGTAGTTGTTTGCATGTACACCATTCAATCAGATAGGTAGCACCAACACAACCCCCAACCGTGATCGTTACACAATCGCAACATAAGATATTTCTTAGATAAGAGTTGACACGCCGGTACACATGTGTCATAATGAAAGCATGTTCACGTACTTCAGCACCAACAACACACACCGCTCGTGGAAGGAAGTCACAGAGCTTGCCGTTCGACAGGGCTTCATCCTGGATGACGGCGAACGGGTTCTAGAATCCTTTCTCGGTTACAGGACCATCGCCGTTCCAACGGGAGGTACCCGCCAATTCTTTGGTGGCGTCACCTGCGACACTTTCGACCGGCACGAGGTCATCACCACGGCCACTCCTGAGGGCGTCATCATCGGCGTCAAGGGCGACCGCATCGTCGGAGGGCGTGCGGCCATCCGCCGCTGGTAAGCAGCGGGGTCCCCCCCGGTCCCCTAGCGGGGCTGGGGCGAGCCAGTCCCGGCCTGCATTTTTAGGTAGCCTCCGCTAACGTCAGACCCCCGATAGTCCCGCCGCATTCTGGAGGCACATGGGGCTTTCCGACTGTCCAAAGCGGGGCTTTCCGACCGTCCGAATCGCTTGGCATTTGCCGTCCGAATCGCTTGGCATTTTCCGTCTCCCCTGCCGGGACTTACCGGCCTTTGTTAAGGTCACCTAACATGAGCGGTTAGGGTCACCTAACGAATACTATTTTGCCGGCGATTACTTGACACGTTAGGTGCGCTTAACATCCCAACCGCCGCATATTCCGTCATACAACTGCAACACGATAAAGGTTGCTTTTCGTGTTGCCCAGTGATTGAATAACCTACATGAAACTTACACCTAACCACGACCGCACCGAATACACTGGCACCTGTGACCAGTGCAACCGGCCAACTACCACCTACCGGGGGCAGGGTGACTTCACGCACGAGTGTGGGGCGATCTACAACGCTTTCGGGCAACGTCTCCGGGACGACCTTTACACCCGGCGCAATCGTTCCGAGTGGGACGACGAGTGCGGTGATATGGAGGGCTATGAGGCCGCATACGCCGACTACTGACGGCAAGGCATGAGGTCCGCCCTACGGGGCGGGCCTTTTGCGTTATTGGGGAAATATTTCGCCGCCAAGGTTGCAAAACACGAATGAATGTGATTAACTAGTTATTAACCAACCAGAAAGGGTACGATATGCGTACTGAAGCAATTGTAGAGGCCGCCCGGTCATCCCGCAAGGGTACGGCTAACGCCTCCGGGGGTGCGTGGCACGCTACGGTCACCGGCACCGGGTCGGTCGTTGTAGGCCACTATGCCACGAGCATGATTGAGATTCTGCCCGACGGCAACGTGATCCCGATCAGTCGGGGCTGGGGGTCGGTTTCCGACAAGCAGGGCATCAACAAAGTGCTCCGCTACGAACGGGCGGGCGTGCTCTACGCCGACCTGTTCGGCTAATACCGAGCGCCAGGGGGTCGGCCCGAAAGGGTCGGCCCCCTGTTACCCTTCCAGACACCATACAAAGGACAAAGCACAATGAAGGACCATATCCGCCACGATCACGACACATACGGACAGACACCGCTATGCGGGGCCGCAATGTGGGACGAACTAGTCACCGAAGATCAAGCGAAAGCAGACGACACACACGTATGCTGGGAATGCGCTAGCATTGCCGGTTGGGATGTATCCCGACTAGCAGTGTGACACCACCGCAAGGGGGTCGGCCCGAAAGGGTCGGCCCCTTTTGCGTTGCCCCTCCAATCATGCGCTTGATTCTGCGAGACTAACAGGGGTTGAACGTAACCGCTTATAACACTCAATGGTGTCCCTACGGTGTCCCTATCGGGGAGCAACTTTTACTTTATGCAACCTCATCGCCGCCAACAGATCATCAGCCACCTGCGCACCCAACACACTCTGCACCAACCCCAAGTAAGTCCCGGCAAACTCTTTACCATGATCTGAAACAAACTCACCGTGAGGCACGTCACACCAACAACAAATGTGAGCCAGTTCATGCAGCAGCGTCAAATGATTACGGCTCCAACAAGGCAGCGTAATCATAGAGCCATGCGCATCAGCGTGTCGCCGTCGGTAACCTGGACGAAGTTTCAACCCGCCACGTCGGTCACCATGATGCAAATACACAAGGCGACGATTAGGGCGATACTCCTCCGCAGCGGGACTTGTCCGCTCCCAATTCTTTGCCAAATAGTTGAAAGTTTTCGGAAAATGGTTGACAAACTGCCGTGAGGATATAGTTTTCACCAAAAAGTCCCAGCATTCCAGCAGCGAAAGTTGCTCAAACTCGTCAGCGATTTCCCATTCTGACCGATACAGCCAAGTTCTTTGGTAATCTCGCTCACACATCATCTTTTTAGTTTAAGGTAGGAAAGCCCCGCCCCAAGCAAGTCTGATACAACTGCCATCGGGACTTGCTGGGGTTGGGCACAAAAAAACCCCGCCATTGCTGACAGGGTTCTCTTGCTTCATTGTATTTATCGGTTATTCGTCAGTAAGTAGGGTGTTCTGCTTCATCAGCGTGATGAGAGCCTTTGCATCATGTTTGTTGCTTATCATCCTCTGTAGTATGTCCGCATATGACATACACCGTAGACTTTCTAACGAGTCGATAAAGTTGAAATCGTCAGGGTCTACACCGTCCTCTACAGCTTCTTCGTATAGTAGGTCAATACCTTCTTCGATCATGTTTACTGCTGATTCTACAAGGTAATACCTATCCTGGATTGACAGGGGAGTAGCGTCGGAACGTGTTGCCATTAGTACCACGCCTGACGGTTATGTTTGCGGCAGGCTTCACGGTTTTCCTTCTTGCGGCGGTCATCGAACGTGGAAGCACGTTGGCGGCGACCTTCGGCCATCTCCGATACGTTACGCTCCCAATTCATACGGGCCATCGCTTTACGCTGATCCGCTGGGGTAAACTCAACCCTAAGCAAAATATTTCGTTTAGCCATTGCAGGCTCCTTATATAGTTGGTGAAATTATTGTACCTCAGTGGGTACAGAAACGACACTACACTCTTTCGAGGTGAGACACAACCTCAGGGGTCAGAAAGATAATACTTGACAGCGATGTGAAAGTGTGAGATAGTCTTTTACATGAGCAACCATACCGAATCTATCAACCTCCGAGTGTGCGAAGCCATCGCTAACGGCGAGCGTGTCATTCGTGAGCGTACTCAGTACCTTCAGCATCTGCTGAGGGAGCATCCGAACGTCTGCCGTCAGACGCTCCGCAACACCGATCAGTACGTCGTGCACGCCGAGCCTTGCGGATGCCCCTCAGAGGACGCTGTAACGTCGTCTAAGGTCGCTGAGGGCATGTGCTGCTACATTGTGCAGCCTGCTAGTGCCGAGTGCGGTATGTGTGGCTCTGAGGTCACCGAAGAAATCTGAGATAAATATTTGGGGCGAGGTTGGTATTAGGTCAACTACCCCTATAATGAGTTCTAACAACAACCGACCCAGGAGGTCACGAAATGGAAGCAACACTCGCAATCAACACCGACCGGCTTGCAGCAGTAACTGCTCGCCGGGTTATCGACGCCCGTGCGGCACTGCGGGTTGCTAAGGATGAGGCAGCTAAGGCTGAGGATGCCTTCCGTAGTCTCAACGTCGAGGCAGTCATGTTGGGCGACGGCACTAAGGTTGCCATCGTGGAGCAGAACCGCCGTACCATCGACCAGAAGATTGCTCAGGACACCTTGCCTGAGGGTCAGCATCAGCGGCTCACCAAGCGGGTTGTGCAGCAGGCTCTTGTGGACGAGGCAGTCAAGGGCGGCTGGCTCCAACAGGCCGCCGTGGACGCCTTCACGAAGGTTGCCAACGTCAAGGCTGTCAAGGTCACACAACCTAAGTGATCTGGTGGGGAGGCTCCGGTTTGACACGGAGTCTCCCCATCTGTTACCCTTCATTTATCAACCACACCGACCACGGAGGTCAACCCATGAGTAACGACTTAGACATCGACATCGACATTGACTACAACGCTCTTACTGAGATGTTAGCCGACTACGGTTACGGCGCTCCAGTTCGTGAGCGCAGCGACGACTGCGCCTTCGACAGCGACAATCCAGAATACTAATATGAGTGCAGGGTTAGGTTGTGAGAGCAGCCTAACCCTGCCTTGCTATGCCCAACCTTCAACTAACGAAAGTGAGACAGAACTATGCCTAACTGGTGTCAAGTAGAAATGATAATCAAGGGCGATGTGGACACGCTAAGCCGCATGAATGAGATCATGCTGACCGAAGGCCACGCACGCCATCCACACGACGATACAAACCACGGACAGCCCATGAACCTTGTCCCTATGCCCGAGGTGCTACGGGGGACTCGTAGCCCTGCCCCTAGCGGAGAGTACGACGCTGACGGTAAGCGCATGGCGTGGGTCAACTCCCCTGACAATGCTATATGGACTGCCGAGAAGTATGCGGCGGATAAGGCCGAGTGGGTTGCTCTAATCAAACGTGCCGAACGTGCGAAAGATGAGACAGGTCATGACAACTGGCATTCGTGGGCGAGAGACCACTGGGGGACGAAGTGGAGCATGGATGTGGGCAGCTACGTGCACAACGCCCATGAGATCGTCATCGAAGGGCAGACTGCATGGGGACCGCCGTTGGGGTTGCTCTCCAGCATAACCCGCATGTATCCGGTGACGATTAGCGCCGAATACTCCGAGGAGGGAATGGACTTTATCGGCGTAGCAATTTACAAGAACAGCGAAGAGTTAGGGCTAAGTGAAGGCAGCATTCACGACTTCTTACCAAAGGACTTCGATTGGGAGGACGATGACGCCTGGGACATTGCCGAGGACGTGAAGCAAAAACTTTTAGCTCAGCACTGGGCGAGGGCGAACGGGATGTCGTTCCGCTCAACTTTCGGCTAGGCTCTGAAGTATCTTCTAAAACACTTCTATGGTGTCCCTAGCGAGGGGGTGGGCTTGACAGCCTGCCCCCTTTGCGTTATAGTGAGTCCCATCAGCCCCCGCTGATGGTCAGTCACCCTTAGAACACAAGCAGTCTCCGACACGGCAGTTGCTTCTGCGAAACCGGATGTACGTTTTAGGGAACGCAGGGTTCAACTCCCTGCCGGGGGACCATCGCAAATAACCAACACAAAACAGAGAAGAGAAACCATGAACCGAGAAGAACTAGACCGCAAGGCCCACACCGAAGCAATCGCAGCAGGCGCTCCAACCACCTGCATGTGGATTGTTCATGCACCGTCGAACAACCCAGAGCCAAGCTGTGAGGCCGAGCGCTGGGACGAGATCGAGTGCGGGGCCGAGGTCACATACGATCACGGCGGTTTCAGTTGCACCAACAGCCACGATCACCGCACTTACGGTGGGCCTGAACACACCGAATACTTTGATGCGGATGAGATGAGGGCACGTAGCTGGTGAGGTGGGCGAGTCCCGCAGTGTTCAATGCTTTGTATACCATTCTGTATACCGCTTTGTCTATAGTCGGGGTGGGCTAGTCCCGCCCTACCTGTCTTTTGCAGCGGGGCTTTCCGACCTGTGTTTTGCTGACGACTGCTGTCGGGGCTGTGCCGGGTCGATTGTTACAGTTGTGTGAAGATGCGTGATCGGACTGGACGGGTGAGGGAAAGTGTGAGACAATGTTTCACACCAACGCCAACCGAAAGGGCACACCATGCAGGCACGAGTCTACTACAACCTTCACAGACACACCTTCAGCATCCAACACCGGATTGATGGGAGGTGGCTTGTCAGAGGCTACGCAGACGAGGTGATGTTGCGAGACGTTACGTTCAAGGTCAGCGAGGCAGGCCGTCAGCGAGTCATCAGAGAAGGCCGTAAGAACGTTCACGCCTACGTGCGGGGTACATTAGTCGATCAGACTCCTGCAACGCCTGTAGCGGCCACTTACAACCCTTACAAGTACGAATCATTCGTGGAGAAGGATACGGGGGCACCTATCTACTCCGCACGGTTTGCACGGCTGGTCAGCAAGCAAATCCAAATCGCAAAAGAAATATGAGATAAGACTTGACGGGGTGGAAACTCTGTAGTAAAGTTACGTCAGTAACAACAACTACCGACCAGGAGGTCACGAAATGGGACTTATGCTTACCCACACAAACAAGTTTGATGGAGCCACCGCCATCGACGCTGCTCTGGACACCGACGCTCTATTTGAGCCACAGGTGACCGGCACTATCCTACCTAACGGCTCTGTCTCCGACAAGAGCTTCACGGTCTACCGTGAACTGCCTAACGGCGATCAGACCGTACTGAATGCAGGCGTCAAGGCAGGCTACCACGCCGGGTCGTACCGCTCGCTGCTGAACACCGCAGAAGCTATGTTCCCCAGCTCGGTCAATGCCATGCAAACGTGGGACGACGGGGCGGTGATCGTGTTCACTCAGGACATCGACACTCCTTACACCTTTGGTGACGGCGACAGCCTGACCCGTTCGGTAATGTACACCGCTAGCCTGAACAGCCTCTTTGCTACTCAGGCTGTAGGCTTTTCGTTCCGACCGTTCTGCACAAACCAGATCGGCCAGGGCACCCTTCAGATCAGTCAGAAGCGGTCGAAAAACCACGATGAACTTTTGTTCAGCAAGGCACAGATCATGGCTCAGGCGACACAGCAGTTCGACCTGTTCATTACGAACGCTACGATGCTGAAAGGGTTACAGATGACGCATAGCCTCCGCACCCGTATTCTGGATGTAGTTGCACCGCTTATCTCTGACCCTGACGCCAACACGAAGGCTGTAAACTTTGCTGATAAGCGCCGGGATGGCATCATGTACTTCTACGACGAGGAAGCTGCCACGTTTGGTGAGAACGCTTACAGCCTGTATCAAGCGGTACAGACGTATGAGTTTCACACGGCTACGAAGGGTAAGTCTCAGGGAATGAAAAAGGTCAAGGTCGTGACTGACCCTGATCGGGCACAGCCTCTTACCCTGCGGGCCGGGGAGTTGCTTCTCGCAAGCGTCTGACACAACGTCCTGAGCATGACGTAAAACTGCTCACCCTCCCCCGCTACGATTTGACACACCGTAGCGGGGTGTAGTACACTCCGCATCCAACCCGAACACCAACCAAGGAGAAACCAATGGAAACGAAGTTCCCAAACATCGAAGTGCAGTTGACCGGAACAGACGGCAACGCCTTTTCGGTCATCGGCAAAGTCAAGCGGGCGCTCCCTAGAGACGTGCAAGATGAGTTCATGAACGAAGCAACGTCCGGTGGTTACGACAACGTGCTCGCCACGGCGATGCGCTGGGTCAATGTCCGATGAAAACTTACCCTGAAGAGCAGACCACCCTCATCGTCCACCCCGGTACAGGCACCATCATAGATGCCGATGAATGCCTCATCCTTAACACGGATGACACCGGCATCGCTATGGAGGATGACCAGATCATCGAAGAGGCTGAGGCTAACGGCGACACCCTCAAAGGGTTGCACGTGGTGCTAGTCGGCAACGTGTTCGACGGCGTGACAGTCGTGGGTCCATTCCTGAACGTAGAGGATGGATGCCTGTGGGCCGACAGCAACACCGACCAAGAGTGGTGGGTCTCCAGCATCACGCCCGCTGAGCCTGCTACAGAGTATAGGGCTGAGCGCCTATCCAACTTCTAAAACACCCTTATGGTGTCCCTACGGCACCCCCCGAATCGAAGGAACTACAATGTACGATGACACCCACCGCCCAGGTAACTCAAAAATGCGTAGCGAACTACGCCGCATCATCGGAGCATGGTGTGAGCAATCATTCCCCCAAGGGATTGAAGCATCATTCGCTGCGATGGATCAACAGAAGTCTGATGCGTTCTACGATGAAGCGGCTGAACTAATCTTTGCTCTCGTGGACACCCTCAACGAAGTAGTGGTACCAATCGAGATTGAGGGTCAGCTAGGAATGCCCTTGTAATGGGTAACCACGTGTTCCTTACGGAATCTTTACCTGAACAAAACTGTACCGCCTGTTTCACCTGGCTGAAAGATTACCAGAAACATCACAAAGTTTGCAAAGAATGCAAGCAGCAGAGTGTGGCACCCGCCGACATCCTGCAATAAGTATTTGACATCACTACCCATCTGTGCTAAGGTGGGAACCATCAACCAACCAAAGGAGTAACCCATCATGGGAGACCGAGCAACCATCCGAATCAAGCAGTCTAACAGCGACACTGCAATCCACTTCTATACACACTGGAGCGGCAGTACTGTTAACAGTATCCTTGCCGAAGCACTTTCTTATGCCAACGTCAATGGCCGTATCGAGGACGAGGCTTATTGCACTCGTGTCATCTTCGATCAACTCACCGGACTGGAAGGGGGCGTTACAGGATTTGGTATCATCATCGGTGACGAGAACCGTCCAGGTGATGTTGGGTACGACAGCCCTAGCGTCGAATGGCTCGACTTCGGCTCGGAACCTGACGTTCGCATGTACGATCTTTCAGGTAATTTTTCTGGTATCAAGCACTGGCGTGACTGGGCAGAACAAAACTTCATTAATGACTTGACAGCCGTCTGAAGCTGTAGTACACTTACTCCCGTAAGCAACCAACCCATAACAACCCAAAAGGACATCCACCATGAGCACCCCAACCGAAAACGAGACAACCTGCTGGGACACCTTCAACAAGGTTCTCAGCGCAGGCATCGACCGAATTATTCTGTTCGGTCCTCCCGGAACCGGTAAGACCTTCAGTGCCCTGCATGTGAAAAAGACGCCAGGTCAAGAGTCCCACCGACTCACCTGCACCGACGACATGACTAACATGGACGTTACGGGCGGCTTCCTTCCCAGCAAGGACGGCTTTGACTACATCGAGGGTGCAGCCATTAAGGCTCGCCGTGGTGGCGGTCGGCTCGTCGTGGACGAAATCGACAAGGCTGGCGGCGACGTATTCGCTACCCTTCTCAACATGACCGACTCTGCCGAGTCCGCTGAGTGGGAACACCCAGTCACTGGAGAGAAAACCTACCCTAAGGCTGGTTACACGGTCATCATGACGACCAACGTGGAGCAGATCGAAGAGTTGCCTGAGGCGCTTACCGACCGATTCCCCGTCAGGGTCCGTATCGACCGTCCACACCCCGACGCTCTGCTTACTCTTCCCCAACACTGGAGGGGCTACGCTGACCGTATGGCCGACGCAGGCTCGCAGCGCATGTCACTGCGTCTGTTCCAGTCCTTGCACAAGCTGACTCACCAGATGGGTGAAGATGAGGCGGCTACACTCATTCTGGGCGACCGAGCGAACGCCTTCCTGGAGGCTATCCGCATCGACCAGTTTAAGAGCGTCCCTGACTCGCAGTATACAGGGCTATAAGATCGTGCCTGGTTATTAGGTTGAGCTTACGGAGTGGTGCTGTAGCTCCCTATCATGACCGGGCACAACGAGGGGAGGGGGGACTGGTTGGCCCCCCTCTCCTCACTTTCGATTTGACACCAATTACCAACATGTGATACAATCAGAGTCATCATCTACGAGAGGAGAATGATATGACAAACATCATCGAACAGGTTCACCAAAAGAACCGGCCAATGCCTGAGGTATTTACCCGGCAGGACATCCGCAACACAGGTGCATGGGACGTTGCTAACGTTCGTGCAGTACGGGGCGAACCCTACATCACCGTCTCAGGACGTGTCATGCGTGTACCCCTTGACGACTCGCAACTCGCAAAGGCCATTCGGGCACACGAGCAAATTCACGTCAAAGTTTCACCTCAAGATTTGGCCCCGTACATCAACGATGTCACTGGGGAAGATGCAATCCGTGCGGCGGAAGAAGCACGAGTCAACTTCATTGCAGACGAGCTTGGATTCCCCATGAAATCACTCGTCACTGGCTCCGAAAAGTTTGACGGCACACTCTTAGCAGAGAACGATGCATGGCAAGAGGCGGTATATGCCGTGGCTGCATCCGTCCACACAGGTAGCCTGAACCCTCTGATCGTTGGCATTCGACGGGAGGCTCCCGAGTGGGCAGATATCCTACGGGACATTGCCAAAGAGATCGTAGCCTTTCAGAAAAAGCAGATTAAAGAAATCAAGCGCTCCATGGAGGGTGCCAATCTGACTGCCACCGAAGATGCCCTCCGTCGCTACGGTTCCACGATGACTAACGCTTTTGGCACGACCATTGTTGGTATGAACTTTACCATCGAACTGGCGATGCTTATCGAGTCAATCGCAGCGATGCCTACTCCCCGACAGAAGGCTCCAGAGCCAGAGCCAGAGCCAGAGGCACATGACGACGACA
>Ga0302135_10000899_pt1 | contig 17934 bp, 16 predicted proteins | sample CBN3_surface_MG_FD_203119 | JGI IMG/M metagenome (GOLD analysis project Ga0302135, IMG submission 203119) | Marine microbial communities from Western Arctic Ocean, Canada - CBN3_32.1 | ecosystem: Environmental > Aquatic > Marine > Oceanic | place: Canada: Western Arctic Ocean | collected...
AGAGGGTATCTCAGTCGCTGTGCACGAAGACGAAGAGTCCCGAGCTCTGGGCACCTACACAGGTCGTTACGCTGTCGGTACTTTTGAGCTGCCGTTTTGGAAGTTCTCGATGTACCGAAACTTCCTCCCCATGCTCCGAGCGGGCGTCATGAAGCTGGATCACGCGGACGAAATCGATACGTTTTCTGACGGCGACCGGCTCGACTTGCCGGGCTCGCCAATTGCTGTTCACACACCAGGTCATACCGAAGGGCACGTGATGTTTCATTGCCCCCAACTGGGGCTGCTCTTCTCAGGAGATGGTCTCATCACGATGGATCTCGTCGGCTCCGGAGTTGGCCCCCAAATGATCGAGTCGAAGTTCAATTTCGACTCGAGTCAGGCTCTAACGTCTCTCGACCGGGTCGTCGGCATAGAAGCTAACCTGCTCCTCCCCGGTCACGGCCAGCCCTGGAAAGGTACCCTGGCAGAAGCCGTCCAGACCGCCCGCAGCTAAGTAACCCCCCACGAGCGTAACCGCTTACGCATCGCATTCGACGCTACAAGCCCTGGGCTCCCAGCGTCGAATGCGATGTTTTTGGGGTCGAGACAAGTGAGCGAAGCGAGCCAGAGGGGAGCCCGTCACTTAGATGTTCGTAGACGGGTGCCCCCTCCGTCGGCTACGCCGACAGCTCCCCCGAAATCGGGGGAGAAAGCACGCCACTCTGTGTGAGGCGGCTTAGCTCTCGCCTTGGGCTAGTTCGGCCAGCTTGAGGTGGGCTTCGGGGTCCAGAAGGTCCAGCGCTTCCACGATTGTGGTTCCTTTGATGGATTCGATTGCGCTCTTGCCTGCTTTGGAGGTCGGCAGGTCGCTGGTGAGAAGGACCAGAGGTGGGTTAGCGAACTCTGCTGCGATGACGGCTGCCTTCCCAATCGATCGGAACAGGGTGTCGGACTTACTGAGCCCGCTTGGAACGACGGTGAAGCCACCAGAAATGTCGAACACCCAAGTCTTTCCGCTGCGGTCTTCGGCGAGGAGGCTGACGGAGACTCCCGGAGGGAGCTTCACTTTCTCCTTGGTCACCTTGAATCCGGCCTCCTCTAGCACTGCGATTGCAACCGCAGCGATCCGCAGGCCTGAACGCATGGCGGCATCGAAAGGGCTTTCATCGTCAGAGACGGCACGAGGCACAGCGGGGACTGAAACTCCGGGCAGAGTGAGCTGATCTCGATCTGCCATTCGATGTCGCTCTTCTTTGATCCGTTTTTGAGCTGCCTTGGCGTACTTGGCGTCGGTGTCGAAACCGACGTAGTGGCGTTGGGTACGGATGGCTGCGATTCCGGTGGTTCCCGAACCCATATAGGGGTCCAAGATGAGATCACCCTTATAGGTGTACAGCTTGATCAGTCGCTCCGGCAACTCGGGTGGGAACGGAGCAGGGTGATTCACCCGCCGTGCTGATTCGGCGGGGATTTCCCAGACGTCGATGGTGCTTTCGAGGAAGTCGTCAACGGAGATGGAGGACTCCGATGGGAATCCCTTCATGAGTCGTTGTTTGGGTGTGAGAGCTCGCTTGAAATCGCCTTTGGATGCCACGATGACTCGTTCGGTCAGGTCCCGGAGTACTGGGTTGGAAGCTCGTTGGAATGAACCCCACGCGCAGGAACCTGTAGCTCCTTTGGCCTTCTGCCAGATGATCTCGCCTCGCAAGAGCAAGCCAAGGTCGTCTTGAAGAATGGTGATGATGTCTGCTGCGAGGGAGCGATACGGCTTGCGTCCGAGATTAGCCACGTTAATGGCCATCCGGCCACCCGGTTCGAGCTTGCGAGCACAGACCTCGAAGACCTCCCTCAGCCCCTCGAGATACTCGACGTACGATGCAGGCACGTGACCTTGTGAAATGTCGGCTTCATAGTCCTTGCCGACGAAATAGGGTGGAGACGTGACCATCAGCGCCACGGATTTGTCAGCGACTTGGTCCATCGTCATGAGGGCTGCATCGCGGATGAAGATCTGGTCTAAGGCGGCTGGTTTTCTCAGCTCGGTGTCCGAAGACAGCGTGGGGGGCTGGAACCGAGAATAGAACTCAGACGCGTCGTGGTTCTCCCGGCGTCCGGCTCCGAACGCGGTTGTTGCTGTTCCTGCCATGGTCGGTCAGAGTACCGACGCCCCTCGCGGCCGGTGGGATTCGGGGGCGCCTGAGGGCGTATCCGATTCTGCTGCTGGAAATTGGGCTACTTAGGAGGGACTTTGCCGCGAACTCTCGGGTAGTGCACGGGCGCGTGGAGGGCGCACTTGTCTTGCCTGTTGTATTGAGAGAGCAGGGCGGTGCACACTGACTCCTCGCATGTTCTGCCCTTCTGGAACTGTCGCGACGGTTTGACCGTGCCAAGGTGTTTATGGCCGCCGTACGTGGGAGAAGTCATACATGATTCATCGTGAAATGGCGACTGATTCTTGAGCAGGTTCTGTCGCGATTCCACTATTCTTGCCCCATGATTCGCTGGCTTCACCTTGTTTCCGCTGCTGTCTGGACCGGAGGTCTCATCACGCTGTCGGTGGCAGTTGTCGCTCTCCGTAAGGCGGGTGCTGACCGAACCCAGCTGCAGGCGGTGGGCCGTGCGTTTGGAAAGCTCTCCTGGGCAGCCATGGGTGTATTGGTGATCACCGGAGTCGCCCAAGTTATACGGTTGCCAGACGGTTTCATGAGTCCACGAGGCTCATACGGGCGATTGCTCTTCATAAAGCTGCTGCTTGTAGGGCTGGTTGCCGCGTTGGCGCTGTTCCATCAGATGACCGCCGCCACAACCTCAGCCAAGACTCGAGGCTTGATTCAAGGGCTGATTCTTGTTCTGAGCCTGGTGATCTTCTGGGTAGCAGTCCAGTTCTAGGGAGGGTTTGGGCTTCCTTACCCACTTGTGGGGAAGGTGAGCCCGCAGGGCTCGGATGGGGCAACCTGAGTGAACCACCAGTCTCGAGATCCCAGAGGTTGGGGTAGGTCTAGGCCTAAGTTCAAGTCCGGTCCCCTATGGTGACTCGCTGACATCGAGCCAGGAGCCTTGGACTCCGGTCACGGTGATAGGGGAACCCTCTTCGAGGGTTAGCTCTCGGTGCGAGGTCGCCCTCCAAAGCGCTCCGTCGACCGATACGACCCCTGCCCCGTTCGAGAACGCTTCGGTGGTAACGCCTTCCCGGCCGACTAGGTGTTCGCGTCCGTAGGTCCCCGTCGAGAATCGGGTCCGAGCGACTGCCGGCATGGCTACGGCGAAGAAGATCACTACCAACAGGGTGGTTGTAAGGACGCTTCCCCAGTGAGCTGCCAGTGTCGGTGCTCCGTCGACGAATTTCAGTCCGCCGACGAACAACAACACTGCTCCGATGGTGCTGAGAAGTCCGAACTTTGAGCGTTGGTACTCGATCGCCATAAGGAGAATTCCGAGAAGCAGCGCTCCGAGTGCCCAGAAACTGAGAGGCAGGGTGGCGAGACCGTAGGACGCAACGAGGAGTGGCAGAAGGGCGGTCGCAGCTCCCACGCCTGGCCCGATGGCGTAGAACTCAAAGACCATCACCGTGAGGGCGATGGACAGGAGAAAGAAGAGTGTGCCTGGCTTGAGAGCGTGGGCCAGCATGTTGCGAAGGGCCGATGGTTCCACAAACCGAACCACGGCGGTTGGTGTTGCCGTCGCGGTTCCGTCTTCGATGACTTGTTCTGCTGTATCGAGGGTGCGGCCGTTGATCTCCTGGCCGTGGAGCCACACGACGATCTGGCCCAGAGCGGCTTCTGCCCTATCGACGCCAGGAGTGTCACCGCCCGCAACTACTACCGCGCCCGAGAAGGTCCTGCTGGATCCGTCGGGTGATTCGCCGATTATCAAGATGTCGCTATGCCCCACCACGGCTCCTGGAGCAATGGTGGCTACTTCGATGATTTCGAGAATTCTTGCCGCAGCTCCCTGTGCCTCTGCTGGCGCATCGCCGACCCACGCCACAATCGGGAGAGGCGGACTCTCAAGCAGATCCAACAAGGTCGTGATCTCGGAGGTCACAGCTCCCGGTGAATCGATCTCCAGAATGACCGCCTGAGCGCCTTCCGCAGCTGCGCCGTTGATGGCATCGATCAGGTAGTCGAGCTTGATGTTGTCTATGGCGCCTTCCAACCGAACGACGTCGATACGTTCGTGAGAATCGTGGGCGAAAGCGGGGAGTCCAGCGGCAAGTACAAGAAGGACGAATACGGGGAGCAGGAGGCGGGTTTTCACACCCCGAATGATAGGCGCAGTAAAGAGCTGCTTCGCCATGCGTCAGCTTGGATGCCGGGCACTACCAGCTACGATATTGCAGATGAACACTGTGCTCGTAGTGGCTGATGATGAATGGGTGACGAATGACGTTGCTGCTGGCTTGTCTGATGTACGAGCAACCATTGTTATTGAAGCGGACCCTCGTGCAGTTACCACCAAAGCTGCCGAGATTTCGCCTCACTTCTACTTGATCGACCTACAGGTTGGATCGATGGGAGGGATGGCCCTCATCCGGAGCCTCAAGGCGGACATGAGCATGGGAAAGATTCCGGTGGCACCAATTGTGTTGATGGTCGACCGCGATGCTGACTCATTCCTAGCCAACCGGGCGGGTGCCGACCAGTGGATTCGAAAGCCCTTTACCGCTCAGGAGTTGCGCTCGGTGAGAGACGCTGTCCTGCCGGTAGGGTAAGCCATCATGCCTGGACAACAGATAGTGCTCCTCTCCATCTTGACGGTGTGCCTCTTCCTGTCAGGTTTTCTTTCTGGCTCCGAGACGGCTGTCGTTGCTATCCCGCGCGAGCGACTTGATCAGATCGCGGCATCAGGGCCAAGAGGGAAAAGGCTCAGCCTCTTGGTGGCCGAGCGGGAGACAACCATCGGCTCCATCTTGCTTGCAAACAACTTCGTCAACATCTTGGCGGCGGCTGCAGCGACGTTGCTGGCTACGAGCCTTTGGGGGGAAGCGGCGGGAACGATCATTGCAACCCTCAGTATGACGGTTCTAGTCCTGATCTTTGGCGAGGTGACTCCCAAAATGCTTGCTGCGCGGTTCCCCGAGCAATACGGGTTGACCGTCGCGAACCCGTTGTGGGCCATGAAGCGAGTCTTGGCCCCGCTCTCCCAGACCTTCGTTTGGTCGGGTCGCGTGATTCTTTCTGCCCTTGGCGTACGGCGAGACTCGGAAGCTTCGGTCACAGAGCAGGATGTCCTCGCTCTCGCAGCTCTAGGTGTCGCCGAAGGTGGCATCAACGAGGACCGAAGTGAGATTATTGGATCTCTGTTTGAGACTGCTGCTCGTCCCATTCGAGACGTCATGACTCCCCGGGTCGATGTCGTCGCGCTGACAGCCCCCTTGCGCGAATCGGCTATTCGAAAAGCGGTGGCCGACTTCGGTCACTCTCGATTCCCCGTGGTCACTGCGGACGGAGGCCTCGACGAGATGCTGGGTGTGCTGTACGTGAAGGATCTCATTCGACGCCCTGGGAGTTTGAGTGAGGAGGAGTTTCGCTCTCTTGTGCGCGAGCCTCACTTTGTTCCAGAGTCGGCTCACCTCCTTGATGTGCTGCGCGATTTCAAGAACCGGCGTATCGGGTTTGCGGCGGTGGTGGATGAGCACGGCGGGTTCGAAGGCCTAGTCTCTGCCAAGGATCTCGTTGGTGAGGTTATGGGCGATATGAGTGAATCAGATGACCCCAACGTACCTCGAGTCCGAAAGGTCTACGACGATCTCTGGAGAGCGGAGGGACGCACGCCCATCGAAGACGTGGGAGATGCTCTAGGCATTGAGATACCGGACGGCCCCTACTCAACGCTGGCCGGTTTCATGCTCGCTGAGCACGGTGACATGATGGGGATTGGAGACAAGATCTTGTTTTTCGGCATCGAACTGATCGTCACCGAGAAGGACAGGAACCGCATTTCGCAGGTCCGCCTTCGACGCCTGCCAGCGCCGCCGACCGAGTAAGTACCTGTCGGTGAAGCCAGATCCAAGTGCGCGTACATACGCGCACTTGGGGTGTTGGTGGTGGAGCTTTCAACCGATATGGGGAAGCTCAAAAAGATCTCTTGCTACCTTGCGATGCCACTGTTAACTTTTCGCTTGGAGAACAGGCGACGGGGAGAGAGCAATGGCGTTGACGGACGACTGGCAAGCCGAGGGAATGTGTCGGGGAAGTCATTCCCATTTGTTCTTTCCGCAGACTTCTTTCGAACGAAAAGATGAACGCGAGCGTCGCGAGCATCGAGCTAAAGCCATCTGCCACGTCTGTCCCGCACTTGATGATTGCGCCGGCTTCGCCCTGTCTCTAAAGGAGGTTTACGGCATCTGGGGCGGCATGACTGAATCCGATCGCAAGAAGATCTACGCCGCTTAAGACGAACCCCTGAGTGTTCTCTGATCACCCGCTCGTCGGGTGATCAGTTCATTGTCGAGCCACTCAACCAAGGGCACTGCGTATTTTCTGGTCAGTTGAAAGTGATCTCTGAATTCCGCGACTGTGAACGGCTGCGCCAGCTTCTGCAATCCGACGACCAACTGATCGAGAACATCGCGATCAAAGAGAAACCCGGCGACTTGGATGAGCTGCCCCCGACGGGCGCGCAAGTGGATCTCCTCGGTGCTGAGATCGAGATCGGCTCGAGAAAGAGCGACCAGCCCGGCTTTTTTCATCTGCTTGCTGATCCCCAACCACGCATCTTCAGACGCGTCAGAAAGGGTTGGCTCGAAGTCGCTCCGAGCCACCGCACCTGCGAGTTCGACCAAGTGATCATTCGACTCAATGAGAAAGCTCAGAATCTGCGGCGTGGTTCTCAAGCGTGCGGCGGCTTCCGCTTTGGGCAGACCGTCGTGGAGGGGATTGTCCTCGTGAGACTGGGTGACAGCCTGATAGAGGTGGTCTGTTAGCTCGCTCAGGTAGCCTGGATCCAAGACATGATCACCCACCCTGATCGCCTCGGCTGCGCCGCCTCCCGAAGCGGCGAACAAGACGTTGGTCTCGCAGGTACCAAGCACCCTCAGGAGTTCTGTTGCTGTGGCGTCGGGTCCGACTGCTACCGCCTTCGCCAGGGCAACAACAGTTGGTCGGATCGAGCTCAAGCGGGGTGCCGGAAGGGGGTTGAGGACGGTCCCACCGCCGATGATGGTCTGGGCTCCGACGTCGCGAAGGATGAATTTGTCACCAGCGGTGATACTGACGTGGACGGGGAGCGTGAGAACAGCGGTAGTTGCAGAGGTGGAGGCAACTGTGACCACCCAAGAGCCCGTTCCCAGGTGAAAATGTAGGGCACCCGTTCCATCGGCGACTGCAGTGGGTACAGTCGCCAAGAACCGGCTAGACAAGATCCACTGGTCGGAACGGCCGAGCATTGATCCGCGCCCGAGGTCGTGGAGAGATCCCGAAAGGCTCACGGCGACGCGAGTACCGGGTCCCACCGTTATTGCTTCTCGCTCGTGGGACTGGAGTGTCTTGATTCGGACTTTATGCTTATGCGGGAATGCGGTCAGTTCGTCTCCCACGGTGAGGTGTCCGCCCTGAAGCGATCCGGTCACGACTGTGCCTGCCCCCGCGACTGAGAATGATCGGTCGATCCAGAGGTAGGGCCGACCCTTTCTGTGAACGATCTGGCTTACGCTGGACTCGAGCGCTGCTGTCAGCTCGGTGATCCCTTCGCCAGTGTGCGCGGAAACACCTATAACCGGGGCTCCGGCGAGCGTCGATTTGCTGAACCGGTCTGCGATCTCAAGCTCAGCTAACTCAGCAAGATCTGGCTCTACAAGATCGATCTTCGTGACGGCGATGACCCCACTGGAACACCCCAACGCTTCGAGGGTGAGGAGATGCTCTTCTGATTGCACGCTCCATCCTTCGTCGGCCGCCACCACAAATAGCACGACATCGAAGGCGTCAACTCCGGCCAACATATTCTTCATGAATCGCTCATGACCGGGCACATCAACGAAGGAAACTTCACTTCCGCCCGGGAAGGTCGTCCAAGCGAAGCCGAGATCGATGGTGAGACCGCGTTGCTTCTCTTCGACCCAACGGTCGGGATCGCGGCCGGTAAGCCTTTCCACCAAGGTCGACTTTCCGTGGTCCACGTGACCGGCGGTTCCAATGATTGGCACTAGCGCTCCAGAAGACTCGCGAGGTAGGCGTCGTCTTCGGAAGCGACTGCCCTGAGGTCGATGATCAGCTCACCCTTGTCGCGACGAGCGAGTACCGGGCGTTGGGCTTTCAGAAGCTGTTGCCACAATTCGTCTCCAGATGGAAGGACTAGGAGAGGAGAATCGATCGTGCTTCCTGGAGCTGACCCCCCGCCGACGGTGGACACCCCGGCTCGAATCTCACCGAATGGCATCGCCTCGAGGCGAGCAAGGAGGCTCTCATAGGATCTGCCGGCCATGTCCCACAGAGGCAACTCGGCAGCGCGTCCATCAGCGTAGAGTTCGAACGTTACGGTCAGCGCAGCCATCGTGCTTCCGTCTATTCGAAGGGCTCTGCTCATTGGATGAGCTTTGATCTTGGCCACTAGATCTGAACTCCCGACGATGATCCCGGCTTGAGGACCACCGATGAGCTTGTCGCCGGAGAACAAGGTGAGATCTGCGTGCTCAAGAGATGAGGCAACGCTTGGCTCGTTACTTACCCATGCGGGTGGAGGGTTAGGCAGCCACGACGGCGTGTTGGTGAGTAGTCCGGAACCCAGATCATGGACGAGTGGCACCCTGGCCTGGCCGGCCACGGTGGCCAGTTCGCTGAGGCTCGCTTCTTCCGAGAATCCCGTTACCTGATAGTTGGAAGGGTGAACCTTCAAGATCATTGCTGTGCGGTCGGTGAGAGCGTTCTGGTAATCGGCAATTCGAGTGCGGTTGGTTGTCCCCACCTCAACCAGTTGGCAACCGGAAGCCTTCATGAGTTCCGGAAGTCGGTAAGAACCGCCAATCTCGATGAGTTCACCGCGGGATACAGGAACTTCGGCTCCCGAGGCAATCGCTGCCAGGGAGACGAGTAGAGCAGCCGCACAGTTGTTGACAACCAACGCCGCTTCAGCTCCCGTCAAGTGCTTGATCAAGTGAGTCAGGTAGGCACCTCGGCCACCTCGGGCGCCTTGGTGGAGATCGATTTCCACGTTGCTGTAACCAACAGCGACAGCCCTAGCGGCTTCCGCGGCCTCAGGATGGAGAGGGGTCCGTCCAAGGTTCGTGTGCAGCAGAACCCCCGTGGCATTGATGATTGGCATGTGGCGGGTCCGCTCGAGTCGACGGACATCTCGCCGAGCGATCGCTGCGGCGTCGGCTTTCTCTCCGTCTTTAAGAAGGGCGCGCGCTTCCTCGAGGGCGGCACGAGCGAGCTCAGTTCGAAGCCCAGACGGCAGATTGGTTGTTAGCGACGATGCCAGTTCATGCACAGCCGGGAGGTCCCGCAAACTCATAGACGCAAACTCTACCCGCGAGCGGGTGCGAGTAGTCGGGGTGGGGGTTTTACCGGGTCGCCCGTTCGAGCCCTTTCTGCCGCCCCATTTGAGCCTATTGCGCACTTTGTTCTCTTGCTTCAGCGGGGAAGATAGGCTCAAATGCGGGCAAGATGGGGCACACCTAGGCGTTTGGCCCTTCGGGGTGAGATACCTCGAACGACTCGCAGCACTTGGCCACCCATCTCGAGAATGTTGGTTCGCTCAGGTTGCCCCTTCCGCCCTGCGGGCACCTTCCCGTAAACGGGTAGGGAAGCGTTGCAGGGAGGCTTATCATTCGCTCATGCGATTAGTAGGCCTCTTCGGTGTTGTTGCTTTGGCTGAGTTGTTCATCTTTGTTGCTGTGGAGCGGCAGATCGGGCTTCTGGTAGCCCTTCTCATCGCGCTCGGCACTGCCGTGTTGGGATCAGGGCTTGTGCGTCGGTCTGGGCTGGCGGTTTGGTCCAGGATTCAGGAGAAGGTCGGCCAAGGAGCCCTTCCTGGTAGGGATTTGAGCGCTGGCGTCTCGGTCTTGGTGGCTGGCGCGCTTCTTATATCCCCTGGCTTCCTCACCGATGTCATCGGGTTTCTATTGCTTGTTCCCTCTGTCCAAGCTGGCGTACACACACAGATAGCCAAGCGGATTTCTTCGAAGATCACGTTCTTGACGCCAGGCAGCCAGCCAGAATCGGGGCCTACCGTGATCGACGTTGAGTCTTGGGAAGTTTGATGGAAGTTCAGAAAATCTTGGCGCCGAACCCAAGCATGTTCACTGGTTCGGGGACCAACACCTACCTCCTCGATTCCGCTGGGGAGATCCTGATTGTTGATCCGGGACCCATCATTAGGAGCCATGAGTCGGCGATTATCGAAGCGGTAGACGGCCGACTCGTCAAGGGAGTGCTGGTCACGCACACCCACGTCGATCATGCACCGCTGGCCAACCCGGTTGCGCTCAGGCTGGGAGTTCCGTCTTATGGGTACACCCAGTCGGCGGAGTTCGTTCCGGATGTTCGCCTTCAGGAGTCGGATTCTCTGGCGTTCGGCGCTGAGACGTTAGAGGTTCTCCATACCCCTGGGCACGCAGCCGATCACCTCTGCTTCTTGGTGGGTAAGGAACTGTTCACCGGCGATCACATTATGGGTGGATCAACAGTGATGATTGAAGACCTCGCCTCCTACCTGAAGCACCTCATGCGGCTACGGGATGTTCCGCTGACGCGTCTGTTCCCAGGGCACGGGCCGGAGATCAGCGAGCCCTATCGGATAATCGATCGGTACATCTCGCACAGGCTGGACAGGGAGCAGCAGGTGATTGCAGCGGTGGCCGCGGGTGCGGGGACGATTGGTGCTGTTGTTGAGGATGTGTACGCCGATGTCGATCCCGGCCTATACACCCTTGCCGCGTACTCTGTTGTTGCACACGTGACCAAGCTTCGAGACGAAGGAGTCTTGGCGCATGTCGAGGTGGAGGAATTGTGGGACGGCGTGGTTTCGCTCATAGTCTGAGTTTCAGACACTTCCTCGCGCTTATTCTTGCTCTCCTAGTCATCGCTGTTCCAGTTACCGCTCAAGTGACGGATGAGGACTTAGCCAGGGCGCAAACAGACATGGACGCAACGCTGGCAGAGGTGCGAATATTGGCCGTCCAATGGGAGGATATCGTCGCCCGTAAGGAGGTTCTTGCGAGCCAGATTGCGCTGTTGAATAGCCGGTACGCAGAGACGGCTGTGCAAGCGGGTGAGTTGGAGACCACAGCGATGGAGCGAGCGGTTGATCTCTACATGACCAACGCCCTCGACGGCGTTGCACCTTTCCTGGGCGGAGACTCCATTAGCGCTGTTGGTGTTGGGCTCAGTTACGTGAATGACATCGTTGATGCGGATCAGAAGGTCCTCGGCGACTTAACTGCCGTTCGCTCGTCGCTTAACCGCCAACGGGGATCCCTTGTTCTTACAGAAGGCATCTTGGCCGTTGTGGAGGCAGAGCTCGAAGCGTCCGTTGCGATCATCAACGAGAAGCTTGAGGCGGCTCAGGTCAACTTCTTGATTCTCCAAGAGCAGAAACGACTGGAGGACGAGGCTCGTCGCATAGCTGAGGAAGAAGCCCGAAAGGCAGCAAAGGAGGCAGCCCGAAAAGCTGCGGAAGAAGAAGCCGCTCGTAACGCCACGAGCACGACGATTCCGACGGCCACTACGACACCCACCACAACGACGACAACGATGGCCTCAGGTGGAACCACAACTACCGCTACGACGGTGCCTTCCTCGTCAGGGGGAGGTGCTTGTCCAGTAAACGGAGCAGTGAGTTTTTCTGACTCATGGGGGGCACCCAGATCCGGAGGACGCACCCACGAAGGGGTGGATATGTTGGCAGCTCGTGGCACTCCACTCGTGGCGGTTGTTGATGGCACCATTAAGAGGATGAGGGATTCCACCCTAGGCGGCAAGACGATCTGGCTGCGGGGAGACAACGGCCATGAGTACTACTACGCACATCTTGACTCTCATGCGTCTGGGCTCTACGTGGGCCAGAGCGTCAAGGTGGGAGAGTTCATTGGCACCGTCGGCACATCGGGTAATGCGCCGGCACACATTCCCCATGTGCACTTCGAATACCATCCCGACGGTGGTGGTGCAGTCAACCCTACGCCCCTCGTAACGAGTCTCTGCCGCTAAGGGTTGGTGACCTCAGACAGTTCATCAAATATCTGAGCCAACCGGCCGACGCAGCTTTCGGCGTCTGCTGGCGGCAGCACCCTGACAATTTCCCCTGAGAGCGCTGTGATCGCGATCGAGGCTGGGTTCTTTGGGTGGTAGGCCACCACCGGCCTGCCGTTGTCTTGGCCCTCCACTACCGCTGGGTCTAGCGGGACTCGGCCTAGCAAAGGAATATCGAGGTCAGCGGCGAGCTGATCTCCACCGCCGCTGCCGAAGACGGCGTAAGTCTCCCCGTGGTCACAAATGAAATCCGACATGTTCTCGACCGCGCCGAGGATTGGCATGAAGGAGCGCCTCGCCATGTCCGCAACTCGTATCGCGACCTTTTGGGCTGCGACCTGAGGCGTTGTGACGACCAGCATCTCCGCCTGGGGGAGCAAACGAGACAGAGCCATCTGGACGTCCCCCGTCCCGGGCGGCATGTCGATGAGCAGGTAGTCCAATTCGCCCCAATCGACCTGCGTGAGGAACTGTTCGAGCGCCTTAGACAGCATGAGGCCCCGCCACATGAGCGCGGTTTCCTCCGACTCGGTTATGAGACCAGTCGAAATGACTTGCACGCCGTGGGCGGAGATCGGAATGAGTAGTTTGTCCTCAGATGCCTGGATCCGTCCGGTGGCTCCGAGGGCTCTTGGGATGGAGAATCCCCAGATATCTGCGTCGAGTACTCCGACGCTGAACCCGAGAGCGGTCATGGCGACGGCCAAGTTGGCTGTGAGGGTCGACTTTCCGACACCTCCTTTCCCGCTGGCTATCGCTATCACTCTGGTTGTTGGAGCGACTTTGGTTTCCTGGGCTCTGTCGCGGGCGTTCTTGCGGGCTCTCTGCATCAGTTGGGCCCGTTGGTCTCTTCCCATGACCGACGTTCTGATTTCGATTGTGTCAATACCCGGCAGCGAGAGGGTTCGGCGGCGGACGTCCCCTTCGATCTGGGTGCGCATAGGACAGGCGGCGATTGTGAGAGCTAGGCCGATGATCGCGTGACTGCCTTCGATCGTGACTTCGGGGATCATCCCGAGTTCTACGACGTTGAGACCGAGTTCTGGATCCATCACACCCCTGAGGGCTTCGAGGACCGCTTCGTGGTTGGTCATAACGTTAATGCTAAGGCGCTTTTCTTACTACTAGAAGGTTCGCAGGCTTAGGCCCTATACTCCATAGCCAGAAGCTGGAGAACAGATCGGCTGCAAGGAGTTGTCATGGACGTTGGCCTTCAAATCAAAACCCACGAGGACAAGCGGGCTATCCGCTTGACAGACAAGGCGATCGACAAGATTGCTGAGCTCATCCGCGACGAGGGTGAGAGCGATCTAGCCCTCCGTGTTGCGGTCCGTCCAGGCGGCTGTTCCGGTTTTTCCTACGAGATGTTCTTTGATTCCCAGTTCGAGGATGATGACATCATCGAGGAGTTTGGTAACGTGAAAGTCGCTGTGGATCCTCAGAGCTTGCCCAAGATTGTCGGCTCCGTTCTGGACTACAAGGACGGACTCATGGAGTCTGGGTTCGCCATCAATAACCCGAACGTCGAGCGGTCTTGCGGCTGCGGGAACTCCTTCGCCTAGACCGGTGGTTGAACGACCCCTTTTAGCTTCTGCGGCTCCAGCCGTTGGCCCGTACTCGGCTGTCACCGAGGCAAATGGTTTTGTGTTCCTGAGTGGGCAGATGGGCTTTGACCTATCCACGGGCGAATTGGACCTTGGAGATGTTGCAACCGAGACGAGACACATCGTCACCAACATTGCGGCCATGCTCGCTGAACTGGGCTTGTCTTGGGCAGACGCTGCCAAGACCACCATATTCCTTGTCGACATGGCTGATTTTGGGGCTGTGAACGAAATTTACGGCGCTGCTGTGGGCTCATCGAAGCCTGCTCGTTCCACAGTCCAAGTAGCGGCGCTGCCCCTGGGTGCCAAGGTTGAGATAGAGGTCGTCGCTGCTCGGTAGAGCTGCGCGGAGCCCGACCGGTCTAGCCGAAGCGGTACCCCACCGATAGTACGGTCTTGATCAACAGCGAACGCTCCTTGCCAATCTTCACCCGTAGTCGACGCACGTGAACGTCCACTGCCCGAGCCCGTCCGTAATGCTCATAGCCCCACACTTAGGTGAGCAGTTGTTCCCTCGACCACACCTTCCCCGGACGTTGGACGAAGAACGCGAGCAATTGGTACTCCATGAACGTTAAGTCGAGTACCTCGCCGTCAACAGCGGCTTCGTAGGTTCCCAAGGCGAGGAGGAGATCCTTGAATCTGAGCTGGTCGGTGTCCTCGCTTCCGCCCAAGTGGCGGAGACGAACTCTGAGCTCGAGCGGGTTGTAGGGAGCAAGCACCTAATCAGTCGCCCAAGACTTGGATTCGATTAACGAGACGGTGTCAGGCGTGGCCGCCAGAATCCCGGGCGCTGCCCGGGCCGCAAGCTCGGATGCTACCCGGAGAAAAGCCGGATGAACCGCACTCCCCGTTTGGCAACCTGACTGAGAACGTACTCCGCTTGCTTGTCCATACCGGTAGACCGTGGCGGTAGTTTTGGGTCTCAGAATCAGATCCCTGACTCCGAAACAAAGATTTCACAATTGGGAAACGCCAAGGACACGGAAGGTGTGCACTATTGTTGGCACAAATCCGCCGCGCCGAGAGGCATCGCTAAGGAGCTCCAAAATGGCCATTCAGGCTGAGTACTTGTGGATTGATGGCACCGAGCCGACTTCGATCCTACGTTCGAAAACCAAGGTTCTGCCCGGACCGGTGGGTGACCTGTCCTCGCTGCCGATTTGGGGCTTTGACGGATCCTCCACCAACCAGGCCGAAGGCCACTCGTCGGACTGCGTTTTGCGACCTGTGTTTATGATTCCAGACCCGGTTCGTGGGGGCGACAATGTCATCGTCTTGAACGAGGTGCTGGATACCGACATGACTCCCCACCCATCCAACACACGAGCTCAGCTGGTGAAGACGGCTGGCAAGTACGCTCACCATGAGTCATGGTTCGGGATCGAGCAGGAATATACGTTCATGAAGGACGGTCGGCCTTACGGTTGGCCAACTGGGGGCTTCCCTGCTCCGCAGGGCGGCTACTACTGCGGAGTTGGATCCGATGAGATTTGGGGCCGTGAGATTGTCGAAGCACACACCCAGCTGCTCCTCGAATGCGGTATAGCGATCAGCGGGACCAACGCTGAGGTCATGATGGGTCAGTGGGAGTACCAGATCGGGCCGCTCGGGCCGCTCGAAGTAGCGGATCAGCTCTGGGTGTCTCGTTGGCTGTTGTATCGCATCGCTGAGGACTTCAATGTCAGCGCAACTCTGCATCCCAAGCCGGTCCGGGGTGACTGGAACGGGGCTGGGGCGCATACCAACTTTTCAACTAGGGCCATGCGTGAGGGATACGATGCCGTCATTGCTGGGTGCGAAGCGTTAGCGCCGCGGCGAGCTGAGCACATTGCGGTCTACGGAGCAGGGATCAAGCAGCGTCTTACGGGTGAGCATGAGACCGCCCCGGTCTCGAAGTACTCCTACGGAGTGTCCGACCGTGGAGCGTCGGTGCGAATCCCGTGGCAGGTCGAGGTGGATCAAAAGGGATATCTCGAAGACCGCCGACCGAACGCCAACATGGACCCGTACGAGGTGGCCCACATCATGGTGGAAACCATCTGTGGCACCGCCGACGGAGACCTTTAAGCCCGCCTGCAGCGGTCCGGGGGTCTAGGCGGCCTATCCTAGGTCGCTCTCGTTCTCGTTTTGGTTAGCCTGCTTTGATGCGCTCAGGAATCTTGTTTGGTGTCTCTAGCTCCGTGTTCTGGGGACTGTCCCCGATCTTCTGGAAGCTGCTGTCTGAGGTGCCAGCTCGGCAACAGGTAGCGCTTCGCATCATGTTCGCGCTGCCCGTGTTGCTGATCGTGCTGCGTTTCAGAGGCAAGTCGCTCCCGCGGTTGAAGGCCAAGACGATTGGTGTTCTCTTGCTCGCCAGTATGTTCCTCTTTGCCAACTGGTCGATGTTCGTGTGGGCGATCAGCGTTGGTCGAATAGTGGACACGTCGCTGGCCTATTACATCAATCCCTTGATCAGCGTCTTTTTCGGAGTGTTGCTTCTCGGCGAGCGGATGCGCCGATTACAGTGGATTGCAGTGGGGTTGGCGGCTGTCGGTGTGACCTACCTCACAATCACGTTGGGGGTTGTGCCGTGGCTGTCACTGGCCATGGCATCCTCGTTTGGTTTCTACGGACTCGCTAAGAAGATCACGCCAGAGGTGGACGCATTTCACGGCCTTGCGATCGAAACGTCCTGGTTGGCGGTGGGGTCACTGGGGATGATTGTTTGGTGGAACCTGCGAGGGGTCTCTGTGTTCCCAGCTGCTGACATCACCAGCAACCTGCTGATGGCCCTCACAGGCGCTGTCACGGTGATCCCATTGTGGCTCTTCGGTCGAGCAGCCAACATGATCCCGCTCAGCACACTCGGGGTCCTGGCCTACATTGTCCCGACCATCAGCCTTCTGGTGGGCGTGTTCCTTTACGGAGAACAACTCGCCGGAGACCGACTCGTTGGCTTCATGCTGGTGTGGGTAGCGCTTGCGGTATTCGCCTACGACTCGGTGGTCGAGCTCAAGGCTGACCGTTAGCCGTTAGCGATAACGATAATTGGGGGCGGTTGACAGTTTGGGGCTGAGGGTGCGGCTGACTCCCCCCCATAGCGGGTTAGCCCCCCTCGGCCCTCCAAGGCTTGGGGTCCGGAGTCTTTTCCGTTGCGGTTAGTCCGTCGGGCTTGGCGCAGCTACCCTCGGTGTTTGTGCGCGAGCTGTATAGGGAGGTGGTCCTTTGACGAATACAAACGATTTGGTGATTCGAGGTGGGACCGTCGCCACTGCCAAGACCTCGGACGTAGTCGACGTGGCAATTGACGGCGGAAAGATTACTCAGCTGGGGGCGGTTGAGGCTCGGTGAGCGGTGTCGCTGTTGGCGTCGTTTTCGGTCTAGCGGCGGCGGTTGCCATTGGCGTCGAGCAGATCCTCATGACCTATGCCGCCCGGCGCTGGGGCACGGTGAAGGCGACGTTTGCCAGCGTGGTGATTGCGTTCTTTTTACTGATCGTGTTCGCAATCGTTACCGGGGCCAGTATCCCGTTTCGCAACAATGACCTTTTGCCATTGTTGGGGGGACTTGGCATAGCGGCGGCGGTTGCCTATTTGGCCCAGCTCGAAAGCCTGCGTGCTGGGCCGTTGTCTGTTGTTACGCCGATCGGAGCAACGGCAGGAGCCATGACAGTGTTCTATGCGTTTGTGTTGCTTGGCGAGCGGCCCAACGCGTGGCAATGGGTAGGGATTCCTCTGGCCACTCTTGGGGCAATCTTCGTTTCGATCGATATCCAAGCGACCCACAGGTTCAGGATCATGAGCAGGGGCCCCTTCTTTGCCTTTTTGGCAGTCCTCTCCGGATCCCTTGCGAACGCAGTTTTGCGCATTCCCGTTCGGGAGATCGGCTCGATGGCTGCCATCCTCTTTGAGCGGGCCTCCACAGTCGCCTTCATCGCTGTCGTGTTGGTGGTGATGGCGCGCAAGGGGAGGCTGCCGACTGCCGTTGCTGTGACATCGGCCGGCGTCGCGGCTTCGGCGGGAACGCCGGAGCCCACCCTGTCCTTTCGTGAGAAAGGAGGCTGGCTGGCCCTCTTGCTAGCTATCGGGGCTCTCGATGCGGCCGCCTTCATCTTTTTCGCCGAGGGCTTACAACGAGCCGACGCCTGGCTGATCGGAATCCTGTCGCAAAGCGGC
>Ga0302135_10000900_pt1 | contig 17931 bp, 27 predicted proteins | sample CBN3_surface_MG_FD_203119 | JGI IMG/M metagenome (GOLD analysis project Ga0302135, IMG submission 203119) | Marine microbial communities from Western Arctic Ocean, Canada - CBN3_32.1 | ecosystem: Environmental > Aquatic > Marine > Oceanic | place: Canada: Western Arctic Ocean | collected...
GGTCAGAAAGCAGTCGTTGGTATGGCGCCGGGTTCTCCTGATGGGATGCTCGGCTACCACCTTGACGCCTATCTCCATGGACGAGCGCCCTACGTAGTTCACCTGCGCGGTGCAGACTACCAACTCCCCCGCATAAATCGGCTCGAGGAACTCCACCTTGTTGATCGCGACGGTCACGCTGGGCTGACCGGCATGCCGCATCGCGGCGACGGCAGCGGCCCGGTCCACCATCGAGAGGAGCACGCCGCCGAACACATGGCCAAGATTGTTCACATGGCCGGGCATCATCAGCTCGGTGATCTCGGAGGTCGAGTCGGCGGGGCTACGGGGGGTTAGGTCGGAGTTGGTCATGGGGTACAGCTTAAGGCGAAGGTGCCCCCCCTCACCAGATCATATCCATCACCCAGAGGTCGCCTTCGAGCTCACCACATGTGTAGTAGATCCGGTCACCATGGACGAAGAACTCCTGGCGAGAAGACCGGAGCGGGTCGTCTAACAGAACCAGATCGCGGGCGGGGGCAACCATCCAACGGGATCGCGCGGAAGGCGGCTGTGCCAACTCCGTGGGCGTCGCTACCGCGCCAACTTCCGCAGTGCTCGGGTGACGTGCACCGGAACCATCGCGCGCCGCCACGCCGTGTCGACAATCATATTTTCCAGGGGATGACACTGTTTGAAGGCTCTATCGGCGAGCGCCTCGATCAGGTCCTCGTTGAGAACCTCCCCCTCACCCATCTCGTTCCAGCCCATCAGCTCTTTGGGTCGCGCACCCAGCGCGGTCACCACACCGCGCAGCGATCGTAGGCGATTTTCCGAGTCCACGTCAGCGGCGACCGCCACAGTGAGTAGCGGGAAGTCGATCGACCGTCGCTGGCGGAGCTTCACGTAGCCGGTTCGGAGCTCGGGCGACTCGCCTGCCAACGGCACACGAATCCGGGTGACGATGTCACCGGGCTGCCTGATCGTGTTCCAGATCCCGTCCGCGACGAAGAAGTCCTTTACTGCAACCGTCCGGTCCCCACCGGGTCCCGAGATATCCACAGAGGCGCCCAGAGTCATTAGAACGGGCGGCGTGTCAGCCGAATGAGCGGCCACGCATTTTTTGCCCACTTGGGTCACATGGCAGACATCTCCACCCTTCTTTAGACAGAATCCAAGCGCCTGCCGCCAAAAGTGGGACTGGTTGTAGTACGTGCAGCGCGTGTCTAGACACAGGTTGCCACCGATCGTGCCGGAGTTCCGGAGCTGGGGTCCAGCTACGTGCCCGGCGGCATCAGCTAGTGCCGTAAAGTGAAGTCGGACTGAAGGATGCAGCGATACGCCTGTAAGGGTTTCCGCCGCACCGATGACCAATTCGCCATCCGCCTCGTGGATACCTTTGAGGTCTCCGATCCCCTTCAAGGCGACTAGATGCGCCGGGGTGAAGAGCTTGTGCTTCATATTAGGAATCAGATCCGTGCCGCCCGACACAGGTATGGCCGCCTCGCCGAACTCGGCCAACAGCCCGACGGCTTCCTGCACCGTGTCCGGCCGGTGATATCTGTAGGGAGGAAGTCTCAGCATGCGATCGTATCGCCTATGGATCCAGGGGCCGGGCAACCATGATCCCGTCCTGCCCGCGTATGCGTTGGATCCGATCCGCCAAGGACACCTCGCTCACTTCAACCACCCCGTCCACGAGCGGAGCGTGCAGCAGGTGCAGTTGCCCCTCCTTCCACAGAGCAATCCCTGTGTGAGCAACGTCCAAACCCGCGACCGTGCTGGTGGCCGCAATCAGATCCCCGTCCTGAATCTGATCAGCGACCTCGGCGATCCGTTCCTGGGGAACGTAGTGGCGGGGCTGACTGCTGAGGCGGGCCTCGATGTCCTGAAGAGCGGGTAGGAACGCCGGATCCTCTCCGAGCTGCCGGTAGGCATCCGGGTGCGTCGTCATGAAGTTGATAGGCTCTTCGTCAGGAACGCCCCCCCATTCCGGCGAGAGGTGGCGCACCAGCCCCCGGGTGTCCTTATCGCTGATCCACTCGCTGAAGTAGTGGAGCCTCGTGGGATAACCGTCGAGGTTTCCGTCCCTGTACCTCAGGTTGGCCAGGATGCCTGAGTAGTAGTCACGGTGCCGGCCCATCTGGTCGTCCAGCATGCTCTCGGGCACACTCCGTACGAAGCGGGCCAGGGCGAGCACATTTTCCACGAACGTTACGCAGTCCAGCTCCTGTAGCTCAATGACCAAGCTCTCCACCCCAGCCACCTCGAGGGTGTGCGGGGCATATGGCGTGCCCACGAATTGCTGGCCAATGCGAGCCACCACTTGGCCGATCGGCAGGCTGTCGAGACCGTTCGCGTAGGCCCACCGGGCCTGCTCCTGCATGATCGCCCAGTCCGCATCCGTGCCCGGAAGAGTCTTGGGTCCCGGGTCGGCCGACTGGGCTGCGGCCCCGGCATCATCGGCCTCGCCAGCGCACGACAGGAGCACCATCGGCACCACGAGGCACCAGGCCCAACAGCGGAACGGGTAGGTAATGTTAGGTCGCATCATCATAGCTCAGTCCGCCGATATCGCGGTGTCGGGAACCGCTGCTGCCTCGGCTTCAGGCCCACGAAACACGCCGCCTTCACGCGCCTGTTCCAACGCACGCCACACTCGCGGCGGACTGAACGGAAGCGAGTCCATGCGGATCCCGACGGCGTCGTAGACAGCGTTGGCGATGGCGGGAATCGCCGGGTGAAGCGGACCCTCGCCGGCTTCCTTGGCGCCGTACGGACCCTCCGGGTCGATCGATTCCACGATCAAGGACTGCAGCTCGGGCGTGTCCAGGCTGGTCGGAATCTTGTAGTCCAAAAGCGAGGGGGCATCGTGAAGTCCCGCCCGTCCGTGGTCGGTGTCTTTGAAGACGTGTTCCTCCATGATCGCCTCGCCGAAGCCCATGTAGGCGGAGCCCTCCATTTGGCCTTCCACCAGCACGGGATTGAGGGCCCGACCGCAGTCGTGCGCCACCCAAATTTTCCGGACATCGATGAAGCCCGTCTCGACATCAACGGCGACCTCAGCCACGTGTGCCGTGAACGAGTAGGCGGGCGAAGCACCGATGGTGCCTCCCCGGTATTCGCCGTGGACATCCTTCGGGGTGTTGTACGAACCGGTCGCTCCGAGCGCTCCGTACTTTGCCTCGGCCAGGTTGAACGCTTCCCGGATGGGCATCTTCCGCTCGGTGTCTCCCGAGAAGAACGCCCAGCCCCCGGCCAAGAGCACCTCTCCGGCCCTGCATTCCCATGCTTCGGCCACCGACTTCTGGACCAGCTTCTTGAGCTTCCTGGCCCCGTCGATCGTGGCGTTCCCCAGCATGAACGTCACCCGCGACGAGTAGGCGCCCAGGTCCACGGGAGTGAAGTCGGTGTCGCCCCGGTAGACCCTTATGTGGTCGAGTGGGACGCCCAGCTCCTCCGCGGCGACCATAGCCACCATGGTGTCGCAGCCCTGTCCGATCTCGCTAGCACCGCTGAACACAGCCACCCTTCCCGATCGATCGATCTGAAGCTGGACGGCCGACTGCGGCATCTCGTTCGGATAGATCGGATAGTTGGTGCCCGAGATATAGGTGGACCCGGCCACGCCGAGTCCTTGGCCGAAGGGCAGCTTGCCGTAGCGATCCTTCCAATCCGACGCTTTCTCTACGGAATCCAGACATTCCAAGAAACCGTTTGAGGTGACCCGGAGCTCGTTGACTGTGCGCGTGTGTTCGCCGATGAAGTTCTTTCGCCGAAGTTCGATCGGATCCATCTCGAGGCGGGCCGCCAGTTTGTCGAGTTGAACCTCGAAAGCGAAGCGAGGCTGCACGGAGCCATGGCCCCGTTTCGGCCCGCAGGCGGGCTTGTTCGTGTAGACCCGGGTCGAGTCGAACCGATACGCGGGCATGTGGTAGGGCGCCGTGAGAAGCTGGCCCGAGTAGTAGGTGGTCACAAGCCCGAAAGACGCGTAGGCGCCCCCGTCCAGCACGATGCCCGCGTCCACCGACTGCAACATGCCGTCCTTCGAGGCGCCCGTCCGATAGTGCATGTGGAACGGGTGTCGACCCCGGTGAGCGTAGAAGACCTCTTCACGCGTATAGAGGATCTTCACAGGGCGCCCGGTGATCATCGCGAGCTTGGCGACGCAGAACTCGAGGTCGAAGGGCTCCGACTTTCCGCCGAACGCGCCCCCCACAGGTGGCTGTATGACACGCACTTTGGCTGCTTCCACTTCTAGTACCCGCGCCAACTCCCGGTGGAGGTAGTGGGGGACTTGAGTGGCCGACCAAACCGTGAGCTTCCCATCGCCCTCGAAGTGGCCGATGGCGCAGTGGGGCTCGATCGGCGTGTGAGTGGTGCCCTCGAAGAAATAGTCGTCCTCTATCACCACATCGGACGAGTCCATGAGGTCATCGACATCCCCAAACTCGAGCTTCACGATCTTGGTGATGTTGCCGTTGTGCCCTTCCTTCTTGGGCTCGTGGATGAAGGGGCCGTCGCTGGCCTCCAACGCCTCATGCGGATCGAAGTAGGGGTGAAGCTCCTCGTATTCCACTCGAATCGCCTCGAGCGCCTCCACCGCTGTGTCTTCGTCCACAGCCGCCACGGCGGCCACACCATCGCCGATGTATCGCACCCGTTCTACGCATAGGGGCGACTCGTCGGGTGTCCAAGGAATGATGCCGTATTTCACAGGCATGTCGCGTCCCGTGACAACGGCCCGAACGCCCTCCATGGCCAGGGCTTCACTGGCATCGATAGAAACGATCCGGGCGTGTGCGTGCGGGCTCCTTAGAATCTTGCCGTGGAGCATGCCCGGAAACACTAGGTCATCCGTGTAGACTGCCTGCCCGGTGGACTTGGAAAGACCATCCACTTTTCGTTGGGGCGTGCCTATTAACGTGAAGTCGGACTTAGATTTAGAGGAATATGTGTTCATCTATCCGACTCCTCCTCCGCCGCGAGCGTGCCGTTGAGCCGCTCTGCAGCCGCCTCCACGGCGTCCAGGATTTTTGTGTATCCGGTGCATCTACAAAGATTGCCCGCCAAGGCCTCCTTGATCTGCTCCCGACTGGGCTCCGTCGTACGCTCGAGGAGAGCCACAGCGGAACAGAGGATACCCGGCGTGCAGAACCCACACTGGGCCGCACCCTTTAAGTCGAATTCGTCCTGGAGAGGATGCGGACCCGCTGGTGTGGCCAATCCCTCTACCGTCGTGATCGCACAGCCCTCTGCCTCCCAAACCGGCGTAATGCATGCCAGCGTAGGAACCGAATCGACCAGGACCGTGCAAGCACCACAATCGCCCTTGTCGCACCCCTGCTTGGACCCCGTCAACCGCAGGGCGTAGCGGAGGGTCTCCAACAGCGTGTAGTGGCTCGGGACGCCCGTTTCATGGGCATCACCGTTCACACATAGGCGAACAATTTCTAAGGTCGTGGACACGCGGGGCTTAGGCTCTCCTGGCACATTATCGTGTGAATCGGTCCTGCCGACAGGACAGAAATGGCGGCTGTGTCGCAGCCACTGATCAAAGGTGACGGGTCGGTCATATGGGAGCAAGCGGGTGTGGGAACACTTTCTGGGGCATGCGGGGTATGCGAGGCCCGGTCACAAACCCGCCGTCCACAGGAGTCACAAGAATGCCATATCCCGAGATGATGGTCGCACCCATGCGAGAGGATCTCGCCCGCGTCGGCTTCAAGGAGCTCAAGACCCCCACAGAAGTGGACCAGGTCCTCAGCACTGAGAAACGTACGACCGTCGTGGCCATCAATTCGGTCTGCGGCTGCGCCGCCGGCGCCATGAGGCCGGCCGTAGTCCTCTCGCTATCGAACGACAACGTTCCCGAGGTCCTCACGACCGTGTTTGCGGGTCAGGACTTAGAGGCGACCGACCGTGCGCGCGAGTACTTCACGGGTTACCCACCGTCTTCACCGTCCGTCGCGCTTCTCAAGGGCGGCGATATCGTTTACATGCTGGAGCGTCACGAAATCGAGGGGCGCCAACCCCATGAGATCGCCGAGAGCCTTAGGGCCGCATATGACGAGCACTGCGGTCCGGTGGAGTAGCTGTCTATCCTGTTGGTCGCGACCTGCTACGTGCGCGGATCAGGCCGTCCAGGCTGAACGCCCCGGCTCCGTTGGCGGCAAAAAAAAGGAAAGCCCAACAGTAGAGGGCCGGCAACTCACCTCCCGTCTCGATGGGCCAAAATCCGCGAGGGTAGTGCGCGATGAAGTAGACGAACGCCATCTCGCCGGCTAGGAGGAAGGCGACCGGACGTGTAAAGAGGCCGAGCATGATGAGTGGCCCCCCGACGAGCTCCAGAACACCTGCGAGTCCCATTCGAGACATCAGGTCGACCGGCTCTCCCCATCCGAACGCGCCGAACATCTTCTGGAGTCCGTGAAACCAGAAGAGGAATCCCACTACGATCCGTAGCGTGTTATGTGTAAAGTGGGCCACGCCGACCCGTGCGCCTTCGTTTTCCATCCGTCGTCCCTCACATCAGGAGTGTTGTGGCTCAATCGTCTCGGGGGGGGGCGCCAGTCTCGGCACCAAGCTCTTCCGCTCGAGCTTCCGACGCTTCTTGGCTTCCCTCGGAGTCTCGCCCGGGAAGCGTACTGCCACGCCAACTCCACCCATTATGGAAAAGTACTTGATGCGTAGCGTGGGCCGCTCGGGATTCGTGTGGATCGGCTGGTCGGTGTCGTGCTCAAAGCCGCCCATGAAGGCGAACCCGCTCACCTCGACGTCCATCTCCGGAGATACGATGATCTCCGCGCCCCCCATGAGCGTGAACACGTTCACTTCCGTGACGCCGGGGCCCAGCATGGCCTCACGAAAGTCCAACGATAAGCCCCCCATGACGCCCACCGCAAAGTTGCTTCGCGCCGGAATCCAGCGCCCGTAGCGGCTGTCGCCTCCCATCAGGCTCACCAGGTACGCACGCTCACTGACCCGATCCGCCGCAACCACAACCGGTGCTCCGCCCCGACTCGGAGCAGGGGCAGGAAGGTTGGTAGCAGGAAGATCAGAGACGGGCTTGTTCAACTCGGCCTCAGTAACCGCGTGATTCGCAATGTCGAGTCGCCGCTCGAACTCCGACATCTCGAGCACGTCGTTCACGAAGTGCTCCATGAGGGTATCGACCGCCCCCTGGCGAGCGACATCGATCCCCACCGGACGCAGGCCCATTTCGTCCATCATCGTCCGCTCGACATGAAGTCGCGCGTGAACTGATACAAAACGTCGGCGCACGTCGAGATCTCAGAGGCTTCGATCCATTCGTCGTCTGAATGCGCCTGTCCGATCGAGCCGGGACCGAAGCAGACGGCCGGAGTGCCGGCTTCGTTGAGAAACGCCGCGTCGACCCAGGCGGTCATCCCCTCGACCGTGGGCTCCACGCCCTGCACCGAACACGCCGAGATCAAGCCCTGCACCAACGGTGAGTCCTCAGTAACCTCGGTAGCCGGTCGGGTGAGTCCCTGAACCAGCTCGGCGTCGAGTGCCGGGATCTCGCCGGCGAGTCCGTCCAGGACAGTCTGAAACTCTTGCATGACACGCTCCGATGTCTCGCCGGGCAGGGTCCTCCGCTCCAAAACCAGCTTGCAATCGCTTGGGTAGACAGAAGGCGCAGCGCCACCGCTGATCGTGCCAGCATGGAAGGACCCGTGGCCCAGGAGCGGATGAGGCTCCGCGGCGTTCAGGTCGGCCCCAAGACTCTCGAGTTTGGCCAGATACCGCCCGGCGTGCTCGATGGCGTCGATGCCAACCTCGGGACGTGAGCCGTGCGCGGCGCGTCCGCGAAAGAGAGCGTCTACCCAGATGAACCCTTTGTGGGCCGGCATGATAGCCAGGCTCGTGGGCTCACACACCACCGCCGCGTCCGCGCGCACTCCGGAACCAACGAGTGCATCCATCCCGAGGCTGGCATGTTCTTCGTCACTGGTGAGCGCGACGATCAGGGATCCGGGGAGAGCATCGTCCTTCGCCAACCTCGCCGCTGCGGCTAAGAGCGAGGCCACGCCGCCCTTCATGTCACACGAACCCCGCCCCCACAACCGTCCGTCTTTGACCTCTGCGCCGAATGGGGGGACAGTCATACCAGCAACTCCCACCGTGTCCAGATGGCCGTTCAGGAGAACCGTCGGACCGCCGCTCGGATCACCCAGTTGCGCCAGCACATTCCATCTGCCGGGAGCCGCTTCGACCGTCTCCGCCTCGAGCCCCCACTCGCGGAGCCACCCGGCCGTGAGGTCAGCAATGGCTCTCTCTCCGGCGCCTCCGTCCTCTAATACCGGATTCACGGAGGGCGTCGCAACAAGCGCCTGGGCAATCGCGAGTGGATCGCCGGCCCGTGCCGCATCCAGATATGAAGTCGAGTCCTGACTCACCATCTATCCCCTTCTCAACTCTAAGCGTTGTCGCTCAGTCGATCAGTCGATGCTACGCGTGCCGCGGCGTGAGCCTTCGATACCACGACCGACTCCGACCGGCGGGCCCAGCACGATAGGCGTCCGAAAGAGTAGTTCCGGCCACGCATGGTGCCAACTCCTTTTTGGAAAAAGGGACAGATTTTCCGGGAGCCCAGGCAACAAGCCCTGGGATTTCCGGGAAAGGGCGAGGTGAAAGGGAATGCCACTGTCGGCGTATACCAATGACCGTCAACCACTTAACGGTGGGGACGGCGCGACAAGCCAACGCGGCACGATTCGTGCGATGGGTAGGGACGGGTGCAAGAGCCAGCGGGTAGCCGATGGCTACCTATTGGGTGTGGCAAGGACGTACGACACGGGGGGGTAACATTCGTAAGGTGACGCTGGGAATCCTTGGGGCCGCGGCTGCGGTCGCGAGTCTGCTTCTGATTCGTCAGACCAAGCGGCTCCCACCCAAGGAAACCCTCGACTTGCCGGCGGGTGAATCGATTCCGGCGCATATTTCCCTGGATCGACTTCGCGAGCTGGGTATCTAGGGGCGCTTTAGCGCGCCTCCGTTTTTCTTGACCTACTTGTTGAAGTGGACCGCGTTCTTCTCGATGAAGCTGGTCCACTCTGGCGGCGTGTCGGTATCGGGGAAGATGGCCGTCACGGGGCACTCGGGCTCGCAGGCACCACAGTCGATGCACTCGTCCGGGTGTATGTAGTACATGTCCTCGCCCTCGTAGATACAGTCGACGGGGCACACTTCTACGCAGCTCGCGTCTTTGGTATCGATGCAGGGCTCGGCAATGATATAGGTCATTGGCTGCTGTCTATCTTGGCTGAAAAGTGGACCTAAGTGTTATCGGGTCCGGCCGACCTCTGGCCCTTGGAGACCCATCATTTAGGCAAGAAAGGCGAGAGGCGTCAAGTAGCGTATTTCTTATCGAAAGCCCGACAGCAGTGTGCGTACCTGCGCGCGAGCAGAGGATGGGTCCGCTCGGCAACGGCTAGGTAAACCGCGGACCCCTCGTCATGGGCGGCTCGCGCCGCTGCCGCATCTCGCCAGAGGTGGGCATGTCGAAGGTGATCGAGTCGCTCCGCAAGCGCGACGAGTAGCACCTGCGCCTCGCTCGCCAGCAGGTCCTCCAGAACCCGCTCGGAGCCCGGTCGCGGTACTTGATCCCGAAAGTCCAGTACCCCTTGGCCGACTTGCTCCAACAGAACCGGTCCGGTGGCCTCCAGGTCGCGCCTCTGCGTGTCCACAAGGCACGCGGCGGCGAGAGCCACGGGCTCGTTGAGTCCGACGTCGTCCAAGAGTATCGCCGATGTCCGGCCAGGGTGAAGGTAGTCGGGGTGATGATCGTCCGTGATGACCTCCAGCCTCGACACCATCGCATTTCTGAATCCCCGCTCGATCAGACGGCACCCCGCCTCATCGACGCCATGCATCGCCGCGGTCCGTTCGATTCGGTCGGCCATACGCTCCCAGCGGGAGGGAACGACCGAGGGACCGGTGGGTGGTCCTTCGCTCACCCCTCGCCTAGGTGTTTGGCAAAGTGGTGTTTCGTGACGTCGAGGGCCTCGGAGAGCTGCGGGCTGGGCCCCTCAAAGGGATGGCCCACCTCGAACGTATGACCGGCCTTCTCGACCAGCGCCAGGCTCGCACCCCCCGACGCGCTCACGAGTGCGTGCGCGTCCGCTTCGCCCACCGTCAGATCATCACGGCCATGTACCACGAGCCAGGGAGCCGCGACCTCCGCAGCCGAACCCAGCACCGAGAGTCGCTCCGAGTTCTCCTCGAAGTCCTCGAGCAGGGACACGTCGAGGGGCATCTGTTGGGCGGTACGCGAGTTTAGGATGTGAAAGCGACCCGCCTTCCTCCATTCGGCCCGGGTCTCTTCCGTCCACCGATCGTAGCGGGCCACCGCCGCCCACGTGACCAGGGCGGCGAGACGCTTGTCGCCTCGGGCGTGCAGGATCGAAGCGCCACCTCCACGGCTGTGTCCGAGAAGACCGACGCGCTCCGGGCGCCTCGACAGGAACTCCCCCTCTGTCACGGCGTCTATCAACCAACGGAGGTCATCGAGCTCGCGGGAAAACGTGTTGGCGGCAAAGCGCTCCAATTCACTGAATGAGTCGAGGTCGTCGCCGACACCGTTCCGCGAGAAGTTGAATGAGACGACGGCATGGCCCGCGACTGCCAGTTGTTCGCAAAGGTGAGGGAAGAAGCCCCAATCCTTGTAGCCTTTGAACCCGTGAACGACTACGACCGCAGTTCTGGGTGCGGGCCCCTCCGCATAGCGGACGTCACCCCGAATGATCTCGCCCTCGTCGAGGTGGGGTGCGAGCGCTTCAAAACGCCGATGGATCAAACCAAGTCCTGCTTCCATTTCACATCGGGTTCTCCGCCACGGTGGTTCTCCAGGCGGGCCCACGCGAAAAAGAGGTCGGAGAGACGGTTCAGATATTTGATCACACCCTCATCGACCTCATCCTCTCCGGCCAGAGCCACCACGGCCCTCTCGGCTCGGCGGCATACGGTTCGACACACGTGCAAGAGCGCGGCCCCACGGGTGCCTCCCGGTAGAATAAAGTCCCGAAGCTCTTCAAGTTCTGCGGTAGCGTCGTCGATCCAACCCTCCATCTCCGCGATCCGACCGAGGGGCGCGTCGGGAATCGACGGCCGGGGCCGAGCATCGTCGGGCGAGGCGGTTGCCAGGATCGCCCCCAAGGAAAAGAGGTCGTGTTGAATCGCTTCTAGGCCTTGTTGGACTTCCGCATCCAACACCGTCATCACGGCCAAACCGACGAACGAGTTCAATTCGTCCACAGTGCCGTATGCCTCCACCCTCGGGTGACTCTTGGCCACACGCCCACCACCAAACAGCCCGGTGTCGCCGCCGTCCCCTGTCTTGGTATAGATCTTCATGTGTTCGGTCTCACAAGTCGGTGTCTATCACCGCAAGCGGGTCAGATTGCGAAGCTTCTGGGCCTTGTCGAGGAGCGATGAGGTCGAATCGGCCTCTTCGGGCTCTTGCCCCAAGAGGTCACGTAGATCGAGCATCACCTCAAGATAGATCTGATCACGCTGGAACTCGAAGTCCAGCCTGGTGGCGTCGACACTGTCGTTGTCCGCATCTCTGGCCAGCTCTTCTCGGTAGAGCTTCTCCAGATTGTCGACGATTCGTTGACGTTCCCTCATAACGCGTCTCCTCCGGCGCCGTCCCGGAAGAACCCCGAGACGGCGCTCTTCATCTCGTCCAGATGTCCGCTGAAATAGTGATCCGCCCCGGGAATCCGGACTAGCCCAACGTGCGATCCCAGCTCCGCTACCACGGCCTCCACCTCGGTACCCGATCCGAATTCGTCGTCTTCACCCTGCACCACGAGGACCGGCTTCTCTACATTCTTGAGGAAGGTAAAGTCGTACATGCGGACCGGCATGCCGAGCGCGAAGAGCGCCACCGCACGCGGATCGGTAGCCGCATGGGCCAAAGCAACCATCGAACCGAACGAGAACCCGCCGGCAACCAGCGGGACGTCCGGATGGCTCTCCTCGAGCCAATCAAGCGCTGCGGCAACGTCGTCCTTCTCTCCGATCCCCTCTTCGTAGCCGCCTGTACTGGTGCCCACACCCCGAAAGTTGAAGCGAAGCCCCGCGACGCCGGCCTCCGCCAGGGCCTGAGCTCCGCGAAACACCGCCTGCGTGTGCATCGTACCGCCATGTAGGGGATGCGGATGACAAATAACGCCAGCTCCGCGTAGGGTACCAGGTGGCACCCGGAGCACGGCTTCGAGGTGCCCGTGAGGTGCGGGAATGTTCAAACAAGGCTCCAGGGTTGTCTCGCACGCGTCTTCCGGGCCCGCTATCTTTTGTCTCGCGGCCCCGAAGGGATTCAAGACACCACTGTAGGCCCCCATTAGCGGCCTCGCCACCGGGCCTGAACTCGCGAGTTGTCCGATGCCGTCGAAAGAGACTGAGGACCAGAAACTCTCTGCCCGAGCCAACGAGCTTTACTGGCAATCGGGTATGAGTGTGAACCAGATCGCCGAGGACATGGACCTCTCCAAGAGTCGGCTCTACGGCCTCGTGCAGCCGCATCCCGCGGAAAGCCCCTGTCCCGAGTGTGGGTCCGACCTGGTCTTCCCCAACAGAACCGCGATGGAGAAGGGGTTTGTCTCCTGCGCTTCGTGTAGCTTCGAGGGTGAGGCCGATGGGGCTTCTCGGGAACCTAGGCGTGAGCTGACGATTGAGGCTCGACGGAAGGCGCCGACCCCGGCGGGTACAACCCCGGTGGGTGGCAAGGAGCCGGCACAACGGACCACCCGTGTCCCCACTCACACAGGACCGGGGGCCAAGCGGGTACTCTGGGGCTCGGCTTTGCTCGGCTTAGCCGCTGGGCTCTACATCGCCATCCGGCAACGTCGGTCCTGAAAGGAATTCCGGATCTAGTGCGCGGTCACTAGGCCGACCAACGAACCGTCTATGGACTCCGTAACCATCTCGCTCCCGTTCGCATTTCTTGCGGGCCTGGTGTCGTTCCTTTCGCCGTGTGTGCTCCCGGTAGTCCCCACGTATGTCACCTACGTGTCGGGACTCACACTCGACGAGCTCGCCACGGACGGTCCAGCGGGTGCCCGGCGTAAAGCCGTCTTGCACTCGTCGCTATTCATCCTGGGCTTCTTGCTCGTCTTCATGACCTTGGGGGCCGCGGCCACGTCAGCGGGGCAAACGTTCAATCGAATGCTTCCTACGATCACGCGAGTAGGTGGGGTCCTGGTGCTCTTCTTCGGGCTTCTGCTTCTCGACTGGGTGAGACTCCCGACACTTGCCCGCGATATCCGCGTGCACCTGAGGTCGAAGCCCACTGGCGCGCTTGGTTCGTTGGCTGTGGGAGTGGCCTTCGGCGCTGGATGGACGCCGTGCATCGGTCCCATTCTTGCCACGATTCTGTTCTACGCCACCATGGAGAACACCGTTACTCAAGGGACTCTGCTTCTGGGCGTATACGGCCTGGGGCTTGGGGTCCCGTTTCTCATTTCAGCCGTGGCTTTCAACTGGTTTCTTTCTAGCTTCGAAACAGTGAGGCGTTGGGCTGTTCCGGCCCAGCGAGTCGCCGGAGTCCTCTTGATCGTAGCAGGAGTTCTGCTCGTTACTGGTAAGTTCGCGTCCGTTTCGGCGTCCCTCGCCGACCTCGGGCAGTGGATCACTTTGGAGATGTGATGATCCGATCTAGCCCATTGACCCGACGCCCGGGGTTGAGAGCGTTCGCCGTGCCGATCCTTCTCGGCGCGGCTCTTTCCGTGTTCGCGAGCGCGTGCTCTTCTGAACAAGAGCCCCCATCCGACGAGGCACGTCTCACGAATCGGGGAGCGGGCGACCTTCTCACTTCGGACGCCGAGACAGTAACTGCGGGCTTCGAAGACCTGACCAGACCCCCACCGACCGTGCCTCTGCAGGAAGAAATTACCCTCGAGATGCTCGGGGTGGACTACGGGGCCCAAGACGCCCCGGCTCGCATCTTCGAGCTCTTCGATTTCGGATGTGGGTTCTGCCGCAAATTCCACACAGAGACCTTCCCCGCGCTGGCGGAAAAGTACATCGACGAGGGGAAGCTCCTTTGGAAGGCCATTCCCTTCGTGATCGGAAACTGGGCCAACTCGGTTCCGGCAACCTTAGCCGCCGAGTGCGCGCTCGGTCAGGGCCGGGAGCAGTACAACCGGATGGCCGACGCGCTCTTCGATCGCCAGTCCGACTGGAAGCAGGCGTCCGAGCCGGAGCCGGTACTCGACGATATCGCGTCCGAGGCGGGACTCGACATGGAGGTCTTCCGCGGGTGCATGGCCGACGACGAGTTCCTGTGGCGAGTCCAAGCTCATTCATCGCTCGCCCGGCAGATGGGCGTGCGTGGGACCCCGACCTTCGTCGTTGTCGGCTACACGCCGTTCTCCGGCGCACTTCCCCTCGAGCTCTTCGAACAGATCATCGACACCGTTCTAGTGAACGCGACGAGGGACGCCCCATAGGGGGGAGCAGGCACGCCCCGTGACACTACTTCGACGTCCTGGTCTTCTTTCAGGCCTCGCGACATTGCCGTTCCTTCTGTCGTGCGGCCTCTCGGTGGGGACGGACTGAGCTGCCGCTTGGACGGGCCGCCTCTCGCGCTCCCCAACGTGCTCGACGAAACCAGCGGCCTAGCGGTAGGTATCCGAAACCCGAAGTTGGCGAGCACGATCGGACGCCCGTAAATGCCGCCGTAGATCGCCCCTCGGCCGGTCCAGTCGAGGACGGCGATGCCAAAAAATCCACCGGCCAAAAGCTGGACGGGCAGCTGGACCGCGGCGCCTAACTGGAGCGCGGTGACCAGCTCCTCCGGAAAGAAGAGGGTCAGGACCCCCAAGACCGCCAGCACCACCGCGGACATGGTCATCATCACTCTGGGGGGCATCGGTTCCCGCGGTGCGAGGGATGGCTCACGGAGAGCACCCCGTGATAGGCACACAATCAGGGAGTCGAGCGGCAAGGCGCAACTCCGCCGAAGGGATAACCGGGTCAGACCTCAACAATATCGACCGACGTATGCGCCCAGACCGCACAGGCAAGACGATGGTTGGCAGTGTACAGCGTCGCCCCCATCGCTTCAGTGAGCGCGATGCAGACCGCATCGTAAACGGTGAAATGGTCGCGGAGGCCGAAGGCCCGACCAAGCAGTACCGTATGCGGCAAGCGGCTAAGCGGAAGGTCCACATACACGGACAAGGCTGCCCTAGCGCGGTCCAAGCCTAGGACTCCGCTCCGCTCGAGGCGGCGAAGGACCGACGTTACCTCAAGGTCGCACGAATGAGGGACCAGAAGGTCCGCGTCTTCGTCTTCAAGAAGCTCAACGACGCCCGGAGATCCCTTCGGGTCCAGCAAGACAGCGACGATTGCCGAGGCATCCAAGACGGCCGTCCGCATCAACCCCACTTCTGGTCCCGACCCGCCCGAGCAAGGCCTGCCACCGGGCGGTCCAATTTCACTGGCTTGAGGGCCAGGAGGCGCGACACTACCTCTGTACGGGAAGGTCGAGCCACTTCCCGTTCCAAAACCCCCTGGAGATACGCCGTTAGCGTTTGGCCGCGAGCGTCGGCCCTCCGCACCAATTCGGAGTGGAGCGATTCCGGCACATTTCGAACCTGGATCATGATCGACATGTCGTAATCTGGGCACATGTGTAACACATGTGCAAGCTGTAAAATGCGATATCTGCAGGGATCCTCGGGCAGTTAGGGGGGCAATTGGGGCGACGCTCCCGCCCTTTCCTCTTGCGTGGTGGCGGCTGGGAAGGGTCAGGGTTCCTCCCGAAGTTGAGCCTCGCCCGGTCTGGCCCCTAACTCAAGGTCGGAGGCTGAGCCTCCGGCAGGCTCCGTCACGCCGAGATACCGGAGGAAGCCAGTAGCGAGTTCCGACGCCAAGTGGCTGTCTTCGATGCCATCTTCGCGCGCTCCCCAGGCGAAGATGTAGCGGCTTCTCAGCGTGGCAACAATCTGAAGAGTAGCCAAGCGAACGGCCTGCTCCGGGTCCGGGTGGGAGAACTCTTCCTGGCGCGTCAGAAGGAGCTCGATCAGGTAGTCGGCGACCTGGTTGTCCAGCTCAGTCGTCCGGTCCAGAAGCCACGGGTCTGAGTGCGACATCGCGTGGACCAGGAAAGTCCGCAGGAGCGATCCGTGAGCTCGGCTCCAGAGAACCAACATACGGACGAACTGTCCAACGACCTCCCTGGCTCCCGCCGCAGACCACCGATCCGGAGCCAAGACCCTCTCCCAGCCGTCCCGGGCGTCCTCCCAGAACCGTGTGGAGAGATAGGCGAACAGAGCGTCGCGGCTGTCGAACCGCGCGTAGAACGTGCCGGCCCCCGCTCCAGACCGAGCCAGAATCTCCTGGACGGTGGTCCCTTCAAGGCCCTCCTCGGCAATCAAATCCATCGCCGCAGAAACCATGCGATCGAACGACGCCTGGCTTCTCGCTTGGCGGGGGAGGCGGACTCCGGCCAAGGGGGGCGGCTCCTGCGGCTCCCCCTCGAGGGCGAATCCTTGTGCCCGTGGCGGCGGCAGATGATTCATGACTACGGTAACCGGACTCGAGTCGTATATCTGAATCTGAATTCAGATTCAAATAAATACGACGAACCGGGTCAGCGCAAGGGTTTTCAGCCCCAGATATCGAAGAACTCGACGTCACCACTCGCGGTCGAAGTGGAATCTCGTTCGCCCGTGAGGTGCTGTACTAGGGCGGCGCAGAGATCAGACATGACGGCCGGGTCCAGAGAAAGGGCGCATGCCTCCAAGGCTCTACAGGTTGTCTCGATCGCCAACTCGGGATCCGCGTGGTGAATGGCACCGCCTCGGCCCAGGAGAAATCTCCGAGAATCCTCACGGATCTTGGCCTTGAAGGCGAGAGCGCCGGCCGAGTGTCCGGCCCCGGGTCCGCGCAGAGCTTGGGCTAGGGCGCCCCGGGCATCGCCGTGCATGAGTTCAACCTCTCCGTAGAGACTGGCCAGGCCGCTGACGACCTCCGGAATAGTCCGATCGGCCCAACGATCTTTGATGGCCTCGTCCCATCGCTCCCCGGCAGTCTCCCAGATGCGTTCGTCCAGATAGACGAGAAGGTCGTCTTTTCCGTCGAAGCGGGCGTAGAAAGACCCTACGGAAGACTCAGCCCTGCGGACAATGGCGTTGATGCTCGTACCCTCAACGCCATTCTCGCCGATCAGCTCGAGGGCCGCCCGGGTAATTCGCTGGAGCGTGCGGCGGCTCCGGCTCTGTTTGGGTTCGCGAAGAGTGGTGTCGCTCATGACCGGTTGCGTGAAAATAGTATTCGCATTCTAAATATGGTGATGTGACGTGAATTGCAAGGGGTGTCAGTTGCGTTCCGAGGCAGGCAAACCCGCTATTCCCCAGATTAAACCCCCAGACGGAGAAGGCCCTAGTGGCCGCCCAAGACCCCCTTCAAAAAGTTCCCGGAGTGGGCCCTCGCAACTGTGTCGTCCTGAGGGAACTCGGCATCGCGAGTGTTTCCGGCTTGAAAGGTCGAGGCCCGCTCCTCCTCTACGACCGCCTCTGCACGATCGACGGCGGGTACGTGGATCGCTGTGTGCTTTATGTGTTCCGAAGGGCAGTCTACTACGCGACGGAGAAGTAACACGCCCCCGAGCTTCTGCTTTGGTGGAACTGGAAGGACCGTGAGGAGCTGGACGGAAACGGAGATCAAGGACGTAGTTAGGGGTGTAGCATCTCTTCGTTCCCTCAAGGGATAGGCCCAGGTGCAGAACCCAACCGCAGAGCCCGACCACAAACTCGACCGGCGCGAAGCCTTTCGCGAGGCCGCAGAGACCCTCAACGCCACCTTCAAGAGCACGAACGACCCGCGGACGCGGTCCCCCTCATGACGGACCGTAGGCTTAGGGAACTGATCATGGCGCAACCGTCGCTGAGACTCTATATCCGGCGCCGGCCCTGGACGAAG
>Ga0302135_10000903_pt1 | contig 17927 bp, 20 predicted proteins | sample CBN3_surface_MG_FD_203119 | JGI IMG/M metagenome (GOLD analysis project Ga0302135, IMG submission 203119) | Marine microbial communities from Western Arctic Ocean, Canada - CBN3_32.1 | ecosystem: Environmental > Aquatic > Marine > Oceanic | place: Canada: Western Arctic Ocean | collected...
ATAAACTCGTGCGAACTCAAGAACAGCCTTAGTAACTTGTGATGGTTCTAACCTTCCCGTCGCCTGATTAGATACAGATTCCCATTTATTGCTTATTCTCCTATGCAGATCCCAGTGCTTTTCTCTCCAAGGCTCGAAGGTGGGCAGGAGTGTACTCCAATTGGAAATCCTTGAAGAAGCTGCATCAACAAATAATTTTTGCTTAGGTCCTTCTGAAAACCATATAGCTTGCGGACCTCGAAAACCTGATAACTGATGATCCATAAACAAATATACCTAAAATAATTACCCCTTACACAGTACTTTACAAAAGGTAATTATGGAATTAGATCATAGAACCGAAGGTAGTTTATTTAAAAATATGTTCAAATAGGGTGTTAGACTCGCTTAAACAATAATATCTAAGCAAACTGGACAGAAGCTAACTTACTAAAAGTCACAAAAGGGGGAACTATATGCGGGCTCTGATAGCGGTCTATGACAAAACAGGAGTAGTAGATTTTGCTCATGCACTAGAGCAGCTTGGTTGGGAAATCGTTTCAACAGGCGGAACTGCAAAAATACTGACCGAAGCAGGTATATATGTAAAGCCAGTAGAGGCAATCACAGGACAACCAGAAATTCTAGATGGAAGGGTGAAAACACTGCACCCTGCAATACATGCCGGTATTTTGGCACGCCCTGAGCTTGAAAGTCACAGCGCTACCTTAGAAGAATATGGCTTCAAACATATTGGATTAGTTGCCTGTAATCTCTATCCCTTCAAACAAACTGTGACTGAAGAAGAAGTAACGTTAGAAGATGCTGTTGAGAATATAGATATTGGTGGTCCCACAATGATTCGTGCAGCTGCAAAAAACTTTAGTTCTGTAACTGTAGTAGTTGATCCAAGTGATTACGTTAATGTGATTAAAGATTTAAAAGAAGGACAACTGGAAATTACAAAACGTCAGCATTTTGCTTGGAAGGCATTTCAACATGTGGCCTCCTATGACAGCACAGTCGCTGAATGGATGTGGGCAATTGGAGGACAAGAAAACCCTCCAGAATTAACTACATCCCTAGACCTAATAAGTACATTACGCTATGGAGAAAACCCTCATCAAAATGCGGCTCTCTATAAAGATTCTACACTGGCAGCACATGAAGGCGGTGGTATTGCCTTTGCAAAACAACATCATGGCAAAGAACTGTCTTATAACAATTACTTAGATGCAGATGCTGCTTGGAATTGTGTAAATGACTTTGAAGATCCCACATGTGTAATTGTCAAGCATACAAATCCTTGTGGGATTGCAAGTCGAAATGATTTGCAGGAAGCTTATCGGCTGGCAGTACACGGTGACCCAATTAGTGCTTTTGGAGGAATCGTTGCATTTAATCGAACAGTAGATGAGAAATTGGCGCAGGAAATTCGAAAATTCCGTAACCCAAATGATGAGAAGACACGAATGTTTTATGAATTAGTAATAGCACCTAGCTTTACTGAAAAAGGGCTAGAAATTCTAAAAGGTAAATCCAAAGATCTACGTATATTGGAAGCCAAACCACTCAAAAAAAACCACAGATCTTTGAGGCAAATAGGTGGTGGTTGGCTTACCCAAAATGCAGATTCCCTAACTCCAGAAAATATTAAAATGAACATAGTTTCACAAAGAAAGCCTACTGCCACAGAAATGAGTGATCTCAAATTCGCTTGGCGTTGTGTGAAACACATTAAGAGTAATGCAATTGTCATCGCAAAAAATGGTCAACTGTTAGGAATGGGAAGTGGCCAGCCTAACCGAGTCAAAAGTCTTGATATTGCAATTGAAAAAGCCGGAGATGGAGTACAAGGTTCCACACTATCAAGTGATGCTTTTTTTCCATTTTCATGGAACGACGCAGTTGAGCATGCTTGCCAATCAGGAGTGAAATTAATCGCACACCCAGGCGGGAGCCTACGAGATCAAGATGGGATTGATTGCTGCAACAAATATGACGTAGGACTAGTCTTCACAGGTATACGTCATTTCCGCCATTAAGCGTACTTGTACTTTGCTGGCGGAGAGGGTGGGATTCGAACCCACGAGAAACTTGCGCCTCTACACGCTTTCCAGGCGTGCCTGTTCAGCCACTCCAGCACCTCTCCTTTTTGGAACAAAACCTTACTCTTTGCCCCTCCTAGAATAATTCTTTTCGCGTAACACATGATAACGTTTCCATAATTCTTTTTCTTTTCGATGAGAGGCCTGAGCCGCTTCATTAATAAGTTCTTCTAGCAAGATTTCAGTTGGATCTATCTCCTCTTGCTCCTCAGAATGCTCTACGCTATCGTTGGTCATCTTTTTTCCCATCAAAAACGCGATTTAGTATGCCAAACAATGTTTTCCATTCAAGTGATAGCCCACGAGTTCCCTGTTCATTATCAAAAAAACGATTAGCACCAAACAAAAGAGTCTTTAAAGCAGTAACCACGCCATATATACGGATTATTGGAGAAACAACTGATTCGCCAATAAAATCAGCGGTGGCCCGTAAACTATCAACTAGATCCCGAATCGTATCAACTGCTGGTTCGATACGATCACGGGTAAGCTTTCTAAAAGACATTACTAGTCGCAGCAAAACAAATAAAATAACAATCAAAATTACAATGGCAACTGCAAAAAATAGACCACAAATAACAATTACGATATCCCGCCACTCACTCCAGGAATCAGGTGCTGCCCAAGATGCAGGAACGGATCTGTCTGGAATTATATTTGTAGAAAAATAACCGTCGATGATTGCACCAACGCCAAGATACACAAGGCAGGCGACGCTTAAAATAGCAACTAGGCCAAAACAATACCGCAACACTAGAAAACCCCTGGCAATTGTACGATGAGTACAGCGGAGAGGCTATTGGTAAAAAAATCTTCTTGGGTAGAACACAAAACAAAACCTGATGGTAGCTTAAAACGCTATGAATGTAGTCTGGTCTATCAACATAATGAACTACGTGTTGTCAGCTTTATCATGTCTACAGGCGGCACAGTCTATAGAACTCCTATATCAATACCTGCAGGGACAGTTTCTTATGGCTACTTCTGGCTTCGACGGCCATATAACATCTACCGAATGAAATTTAAGGGCCAGCTTATAGCACATCGCTTCGATGCAATTGGGGATCTTCGTTTTACCAATAAATCAGTCCATTATCGAGATCTAATTCTTGATTGGTGGCTAACATCCGAGGGAGACTTAATAGAAGAAGATCGAGAAGAATTGGAAAATTTACTTGAATCCAAACTTTTTAGTGATGCAGATGCTGCCAAAGCAGAATATACAGGAAAAATAATAAGGAATAATAAACAACGTATTCTTAGAGAATTAAAAGTTATAGAGAGGGTCGCAAACCTAGAATAGTTGATACTTTGACACTTATAAAAAGGCCAAGCAGCGCGTTATGAAAGAAGACTGTAGCCTCAGGTAATGCGTATAGGAATCATCGGCTTGCCACACTCAGGAAAGACAACTGTTTTTAATGCAATCGCAGCACGTAATGAGATCGTTGGGAATTATGGATCCGGAACAAAGACAAATGTAGCAACATCCTTTGTTCCGGATCCACGATTAGATGCTCTTGCAGCAATTTATAAACCAAAAAAAACAACTTACGCATCCGTAGAATATCTTGATTTCCCTGCAGGAAACGCATCATTTGGTAAAGGGGATGGCCTTGAAGGTCGTTTTTTGAATGAACTTGGGGCGGTAGATGCTCTTTTACATGTGGTACGTGCTTTTGAAAATGAATCCGTGCCACACCCAGAAGAAACTATAGATTTCGAACGGGATCGTATAGCAATGGATTTAGAATTAGCTTTTGCGGACTTAGCCATGATTGAACGACGGTTAGAACGCATAGAACCAGAACTACGTTCACTTAAGCAAAGTGAACGTGGACCTTTACTTGCATTAGATGCTGTATTAAAACGCCTACAACAAGAACTTGAACAAGAAGTACCCATACGGGCGATACCTTTGAGTCAAGATGAAACACGATTGCTTCAAGGAACTAGCTTTTTAACTTCCTTACCATTACTTGAAATTATTAATGTTGACGAGGAAACAATTGGTAAAGAAGCCCCACTTATGGAAACACTGCAATCATCGAATAACCAAATAGGTCGAGCAGCCACAACACTTTCTGCAAAATTTGATATGGAGCTCAACAGTCTCAGTGAGCACGAGGCAAAGGAATTTCAGGAAGATATGGGCGGCTTAGAACGCGGCTATGAAGGTGTTCTGAGACTAAGTTATGAATTACTTGGTCTAATCAGTTTTCTTACCGTCGGTGAGGATGAATGTCGTGCATGGACAATCGCGGAAGGCCTATCAGCACCGAAAGCTGCGGGGCAAATTCATAGTGATCTTGAAAGAGGATTTATTCGTGCAGAAGTAATAGCTTGGGATGTTTTGCTAAATGCGAAAACAGAAGTTGAAGCTAAAAGGCAAGGATTAATCAAAACTGAAGGAAAAGACTATATCGTCAAGGATGGTGACGTAATGAATATCCTCTTTAATGTTTGATCTTTTTATCCTGAAAGCCGACGGAATCGGCGTAAAATCGCAGCAACAAGTGACTTCCGCAAGTTTGTATATACCTTTGCGCTCACCTTAGAGTCATTTTTAACATGTTGAGGTGGACCATATCGATCAGCCTCAAAACTCTCTATTAATACACGCAGATCGTCAATCTTATGGATACGTTCCCCCAATCTTTCACCCCATTCACGAATGGTTTCTTTGTCGTTTACTGAAATTCCTGCCCAGCCAGAAAGACGTTGAACTGAAGCAACATACCTAGATGTGGATTCAAGGCCACGTAGATTCCATAACCAGAGCAGACGGGTACCAAAGACACTAATCATTAGGAAGGAAATGACACCTATTGCTATCCAGACAGCAATTAACCAAATTTGCTTTTCATCAACATCACCCTTCAAAGCTGAAAGCAGATCGTCGACAGTAAGATCAATTTCGGGTAATGGCAGCGGGAGCGAATCAAGTACAACACTTTCCCGTAAAGCGGGCTGATCACCCATCTCCTCAGTAAGCAAAACAGCCATAGCTGGTCGATCACTAGAAGGATCAAATTCTACCCAGCCATATTGTGGGAAATAGACTTCAACCCAAGAGTATGCATCGTTTTCCCGAACACTATATGTCAAACCACTTGAGTCTTCAGTATCTAAGGCATAACCAACTGCAATTCGAGCAGGAATACCTTGGGTCCTCAGCATGACCACCATAGTAGTCGCACTTAAATCAAAATACGTTTTCCTAGAGTCAAAAAGTGAATAATCAACAACATCACGACGTGCGGGAGGTTTTCGAAGATTGAAATCAATTTCCAACAAACGCAAATATTCATTAATAATGATTACTGATTCATACGGACTTGCAGAGTCTGCTTCATCAAGAATTCGTGAAGTTTCTTCCCCAACTCTTAGCGGTAAATCATCTGGAAGCTGCAAATAACGTTCACGAATCCAAGCAGGATAATTAACTCCATCATTCAAGAGTTCTTGGGGAGTAGCAATGCTGTAAGTCCCTCGAGTTGTATAACTCTGGCCAACATCAATACCATCCGCAGCAATGATACGTTCCAATTCACCCAAATAATCTGTGGCAACATCAGCTTTAACAGAAAGATCACGTGCCCCAAGAGGTGTACCTAATGTAAAAAGAGTGTTCCCATCGTCAAAAACACGAACCTGAAGTTCTACAGCAACACGCGCTCTATAGGAAACGGCTTCGATAGCTGCAGTTAGCATTTCGCCCTTTGCAGACAACAACGTTTGATGTTCACCTCTTTTCCATCCACGGCCAGTATAAAAATCGTAAGAAGTTCCTCTCATTAAGAAGGGCCTATCACTTTGAACTTCAAAAAGTAAGGTTTCCCCTAATTTAATATCACCTCTAATGGCAAGAGAATCTTCAAATTTATGAAAATTACCACCAACCCCACGTAAATCATCAACTAACCTTGAAAGTGGTTCAAATATCTCTACTATGGGAGTTGCGACTTTTTCTCCAACCTTAGAAAAAGCATCTGCCTGTTTCCCCAATGGAACAGCCCACGCAAAAATAACGAGTAGCACACTCAGCACGACAGTGACCTGTAAAGATCGCAGGCTAATAAATTCTGGATAATCCACGTGAACACGTTCCCAGTGAACAAGACGACGCTGCATAGTCATTCGCCCGGCGAGTAAAAGAGCTCCCAGCGTAAAAAGTACAACAGCACCAGAAGGTTGTCCTTTTATAGTTGAGACAATTATTAACAGACCAACAGCAGCAGGCACTATAGCAATTGAAATAATTCTCCAACGATATATTGACCAAGCTGCAATATATGAAAGGAAAAAACCCAAGAGATGAACAGTTGTCACGAACGGCAGATTATCAGTGCTAATTTCTCCAGCACGTATATCGGACCACCACATTGGTAAGCGCAGACTCAAATCGACAACTCGCTCGGCGAAATCACGACCATCAGCATAAGATTGCACTGAAAGAATAATTAAGCCGAAACCAAGAATTACAACAAATCCATGTAATAAAGGCCATCTCAGCCGCAATCTGGTCGCCAAAAGACCAAAGAATAAACCACCTACTACTGTGGGATACAAAGGTGGAAAATTCCGAACCCACTCAGCCTGCTGTACTGCAATAGAAACAGCCACATAGATAGCAAAAGCGGGGACGAGTGTTACCCAATCTTCAAAACTCAAAAAGAAACGTGGCGTATCCACTGGCATGCTTCTCAAACTTCTAATACGTTTCATCCCTGCCATACATCACCACCTGCAGTAGATGCATTTAAAACCAAAGGCAGCGAATCATTTTGCTTAACGACATAAGTCAATATGCCTGAACCAGTCAGCTCGGCATAAACTTGGGAAGAGGAAATCTCGCCGCCAAACGAGAGAGGATCAACCAGAACCACAGCCACACGAATCCCACGCTGAACAAATGATTGAACTGTAGTTACCCAGTTAGAAACGGCCGAAGATGTAATTATTACGAGTGTCGTATGCCTACCAAATCGACGTTGTTCTTCAATTAAAATATTATCAATCGGTACTTGACCAACAGCATTCACAACAGCTAATGATTCATAAATACGATCTAATAATCGTAAACCACGCTCAGGTTCGATAAGTTCAAAAGTTTCACCAAATGACATCAGCCCTACAGAACGATTAGCATTCACGTAGCGGCGAGCAATACTAGCTGCAATGCGAACAACGTACTCTTCAGTGCTCTCATCTCCTGAACCAAATTGGACTGATTGATCCATATCGGTAATAACCCAAACATCACTAGTCGGATCAAGTTCAAAAGTTTTCACCATAAGCTCACCAGTACGAGCACTTGAACGCCAATGTATACGAGAAAAAGGATCGCCTGGCGCGTAATCACGAATACCAGAAGCATTAGGAGTGACGTAGTGAGTCCTCCGTCTAAATCGACCTTCCCCGGGAAGATTAGCCGGAGGTGTCTGAAAGTTCGGCAATTCAGAAACTTCTGGATAAACAAGAAGCTGTTGTGCTTTCCCAAAACGCTTTTCGTAATTAAAAATTCCAAATGGATCACATCCAACAACGGAAACAGGACCCCACTCATAAAACCCACGTCGCGTTAGCCGCGTAGTGCTCACCCAGTTCCGAAGCCGCCGCATGGGTATTACAAGAGCACGTCGATTATTGTGATCCGGCATATCACTAGGATCCTCACTCTCAATCCAAATTCGGGGAAACCACGTTGGATTTTGAATTTCAATAAGCTCTTCGACCTCCCCCCCCACTTGGCCTCTTAATGATCGTCGCTCAACCTTTACGATCAGACCTTGTGTATTAAGCCAAGCAAGAAAAAAAGCAATAACCAAGCTAAACCCAACAATATAAGCCACACGAAAAAGTAACCAAAAACCGGTCGATGCAGCAATTGCAACACAAGCAATCAATACCAAAACTAGAAAGCTAGCAGTAGGCGATCCAAACCTCAGCTTTTGTAAAATAGGGCGCACAAGCGTTTCCTCTCAATCCTTGGGGTGCGTACCTGGAACAGAGACACGACTTAAACAATCAGCCAAAATATCAGCTGCAGACGTACCTTTAACACGCGCACCTGGACTTATAATTATGCGATGTTCAAGTGAAACAAAAGCCAGATTTTTTACATCATCTGGAATCACGTAATCACGACCTTCTAAAAGAGCACTGGCCTGAGAAGTTCGAAGAAGTGCAATTGAACCACGTGGACTTGCTCCAAGGTATACATCTTCGTGTTGTCGTGTAGCACCAGCTAACGCGACTATGTACTGCTTGATAAGTGGATCTATATAAACCTCTCGTACTGCACGTTGAACCTGCTCAATTTCAGTAGGATCAGTAACTGATTTCAAGGCATCTACCGGATGACTTACCTGTTGTTCATCGAGCACTGTCACTTCATCATCAGGTGTTGGATAACCCAAATTTACTCGTATTAAAAATCGATCAAGCTGTGCCTCAGGTAATGGGAAAGTACCTTCATATTCAATAGGATTTTGAGTAGCCATAACCATAAACGGTAGGGGTACTTTATGAGTTATACCATCAACAGTTACTTGCCGCTCTTCCATTGCTTCAAGCAAGGAGGATTGTGTTTTTGGAGTAGCTCGATTGATTTCATCAGCAAGAACAATTTGTGAAATGATTGGTCCCGAACGAAACTCAAAATCATTGGTTTGCTGATTGTAAATAGAAACACCAGTAACATCACTCGGAAGCAAGTCTGGCGTAAATTGTATTCGTTTAAACGAACATCCACTAGAAACGGCAATTGCTCGTGCGAGCATTGTTTTCCCAACTCCCGGAACATCTTCTACAAGTAAATGTCCTCCACATAGTAAAGCTGTAATAGCTAAACGAAGCTCACGATTTTTTCCAATAATAACTTTTTCGACGTTACCAAGTAAACGTTCTGCAATAAGTTTGGGGTCCTCCACAATAATTCCTCCGTACTTTTTAAATGATTATAAAACAGATAAAACTACGAATACGAAAAGTATCAACAACTCGAGTAAACTGCACATTATGGAAAGCAAAGAGTGGATAGAAAAAGCAAAAATTTTGGCTGTCAAATTCGCAGATAACGCACCAAAACATGACCGGGATGGTTCATTTCCCTTTGAAAATTTTGAGGCTTTAAAAAATGATGGTTTTTTAGGCCTCACTGTTCCTAAAATTTACGGTGGTTATGAAGAATCATTGCAAACTTATGTAGGCGTCCTAGAAACTCTAGCATTAGGTGATGGGGCAACAGCACTGGCACTAACAATGCATCTAAAAATATTCGGCAGTGAAAGAGAAGCCCAAAGCTACCCTATGGTTTGGTTCAAAGAAATGTGCCTTGCTGCAACCAAAGAAGGCAAACTCGTCAATACCGCAGCAACAGAAGAAGGTTTAGGTAGCCCTGCAGGAGGTGGTATACCAGAAACAATCGCAACTCGGACATCGAATGGATGGCAATTGAATGGAGAAAAAACTTTCACAACAATGGCACCTCTACTGTCCTATTTCATAATTCTTGCTCGAATTGACGAAGAGAACAGTACCTATTTGGCCAACTTCTTAGTATTTCGTGAAGATGCAGGACTAACTATTAAGGAAACATGGGATTCACTTGGAATGAGAGCAAGTGGAAGCCATGACATCATTTTAGAAAACATATCTATACCTGAAAATAGATTGCTTGGGAAAAGAAAACCAGGTCAAACAAACAAGAGAAGCGGACCTGGTACCGCATGGTTTGCACTCGGGGTAGCAGCAACCACACTAGGAGTAGCACAGGCAGCCCGAAACTATGCGGTGCAATTTGCACGCGAACGTAAACCTAATAACCAACAATTAATCAAGAACAACCCAAGCGTAAGATCTAGAATTGCAAAAATAGATTTGCTATTACACCGCAGTAGGACGCTAATCCACGATGCAGCAGACCACTGGAAACAGCAAGATGAATCTATAAATAACAAAACTCGGCCTCTTGACCGAGTAGTAATTGCAAAAATAGATACTCTAAACAATTGCATCCAGGCAGTAGATCTAGCAATGCGTGTTGTAGGGGGAGTAAGTTTGCAAAAAAAGCGGCCTCTTGAGCGTTATTATCGTGATGTTCGAGCGGGCTTACACAACCCGCCTACAGAAGATCGTGCTCTTGAGCAACTTGCCCGATCCGCACTTGATAACTGATCATTCATAATATCCAGTCTCCCCTAAATTAATATAGTCCAAGCGGCTGGCGTACCACATACACTGCAGGTAGAATCTACTAAACGCATTGCGCGGCCGCCCTTATCAAGATGGGTGGAGGGAACCGGCCCTTCGAAACCCAGGCAACCTACATAGAAAGATGCCAACTCCGGTCCCTGTAAAAAGGGGTAGATGAGAGCGCTCCAGCGCCTGATTCAAGGTACCGGCCCGCACTAGGAGTAACTAATGCAAACCTTACTGGGCCGAGTAAGCATGTTTTGACCTACATCTCAACAAGCTACACCTCGAAGAATTAAATAAATCTATAGAAATTATGCTATCTGTGCAGAGAAATTAAAAAATGTATGCAAAAAATCTCCGTTGTCGTGAATGCCAAAGGCTTTTTGAATTAGAAGCTATTCACGTATGTGAATTTTGTTTCGCCCCCCTCGAGGTTATCTATGACGAGGAAGCTATCAAGAAAACAATCACACGAAAAGCTATCGAACAGCGCCCTGCAACACTATGGCGTTATCATGAATTCTTGCCGTGTGAGGTTGAAACAGCCATTGATATAAAGGCTGGATACACACCCTTATTTCAAGCAAAAAACCTTGGCAAAGCTTTAGGTTTAAAAAATCTTTACATAAAAAATGATACACAAAATCCAACATGGTCATTCAAGGATCGTGTCGTAGCTGTAGCAAGCTCACGGGCGCGCGAGCTTGGATACACCACATTAGCTTGTGCTAGTACAGGGAATCTAGCAAATAGCGTAAGTGCGCATGCCGCCGCCGCAGGAATGGAAGCAGTAGTTTTTATTCCAGACAACCTAGAAGCAGGGAAAATAATAGGTTCAAGTATCTATGGGCCAACATTAGTAAAAGTTCAAGGAAACTATGATGCGGTGAATCGACTTTGTGCAGAACTTGCAGGAACTTACGATTGGGGTTTCGTAAATGTAAACATTCGTCCGTACTACTCAGAAGGTTCAAAGACTTTAGGCTTTGAAGTTGTCGAACAGCTCGGTTGGCGTACACCTGATCACTGCGTAGTTCCAATAGCAAGTGGTTCGCTCTTCGTAAAAATCATGAAGGGGTTTGAAGAATTTGCAAGAGCAGGGCTTATTGATAAACCTCAAACTCGAATGAGCGGAGCGCAAGCAACAGGTTGTTCACCAGTTGCAACTGCTTGGAGGGAAAAAACACTTACCTTTCGACCACAGAAACCAAATACTATTGCAAAATCACTTGCAATAGGTAATCCTGCAGATGGGTATTACAGCTTGATTCAATTACAGAAGACTAATGGTGCCTGTGCATCAGTAAGTGATCCTGAGATTATCGAAGGGATTAAACTTCTAGCTGAAACCGAGGGCGTCTTTGCAGAAACCGCAGGGGGTGTGACAGTCGCAAGTGTAAAACAACTTGTCGATCAAGGACATATCGAACCTGATGAATTAGTTGTTGCATTCATAACCGGTGCGGGAGCAAAAACTGCTGAGGCTGTTGTAGACTCACTTAATCCAGCACTGGAGATTGAAGCAACTCAACAAAGCTTTGACCAGGCTTATCTTTCTCTAGCCAAAAAAGAGGACTTGAACTGATGCCAAAACGACGATTGAAATTTACATTTGAACCACAATTAATTAAACATCCTGTAATTTATGAACTTGGACATCGATTTGAAATTGTGACGAATATCCGAATGGCCGATGTTGACGAGACGACAGGCTGGGTTATTCTCGAACTAGAAGGTGAGAATCATGCAATTGAAGAGGGAATATCTTGGGCCGAGGAACAAGGCATTCGCATTGATCCTTTACCAGGCGACATTATAGAAGGTTAGGTAGGGAAAATGGCAATTCTAGTACGTATACCACAACCGTTAAGAAATCTTACTGACAATGTACCCACAGTAGATGGCTTCGGTTCGACTCTACGCGAATGTATTACAGATCTTGAGAAAAGATTTCCTGGATTTAGTGAACGAATACTTGAAGAAGATGGCGAATTACGGCGTTTCGTAAATGTTTACATTGACGGTGAAGATGTGCGATTTGAAGAAGGAATGGAAACCGTATTAAAAGATAATTCTGAAGTTAGTATTGTTCCTGCAGTTGCAGGAGGATCGTAATAAAAAAGCCTGTCCTCAAACAAGCTCTCTAATCCTTTCCCATCTAGATGGGAAAGCTAATCAAACCTCTCAAAAAATTAGAAAATATTTTTCTTTGTATCAGTGCTATCAGTAGCAGTAGATTGCGGGGATTCTTGTGTTTCCTGAACTGAAGCAACTGTTTGAGGCTGATCTTCAACCGACGAATCATCTGATTCAGCATCGATCGGTTCTTTCACAGCACGACGGAATTCTTTAATCGAGTTACCAAATTCTCTGCCAAGGCCACTAATCTTGCCAACACCGAACATAAGGACTATTACACCAGCAATAATGGCAATTTCTGGACCACCAAGAGTACCGAAAAGTAGGGTAGGCATAACGGCCTCCTTATGAAGCTTTATCGCACTAGTCTACAACATCACGACGGTTATGCGCCTGCATCAACTATTCTCTCAACAAAAACGTCCATAACACCACCACAAATCTTATCTTCACCATCTGTAGGTTCTGTCAAATCAACAGTTACAATTTTTGATTCACCATCATTAAAAATATCCATTGCTTCTTGCCAAACTTCTGCCTCTCCACACCCACCACCTATTGTTCCGGAAAAAGTACCATCTTGACGGATAACCATTTTGGCACCTACAGAACGAGGAGTAGACCCGCGTGTACGAGCAACAGTCGCTAAGACTACTGACTCACCACCTTTTAGGGCAGAATCAATTTCCTGATATATTCCGATCTCCATTATTTTATCGTGACACGATAAAATTTTTATAGCAACTCGTACACAACAATCTAAATTGAAAAAAGCTAATATAGTCCTACTCAAACATTAGGGAATAACAAATTTGGCACACAAGAAATCAATCAAAGGAAGTCTAAATGAGGGAAAACGCATTGTTTTCTTAATCTTAGGAACGGGCTTTGTTGCTATAGGAATCTTAGGTTTACTCCTACCCTTGCTGCCAGGAACAATTTTCTTAATCCTTGCAGCAACCTGTTTTGCTCGAAGCTCACCAAGAGCATACAACTGGCTAACAACAAATAAATTCTTCGGAACTGAACTACATGCCTTCCTTGAAAAACGCCAAATGAAAACAAAGGCGAAAATTCAAGCAATTACAATTTTAGGAATAGGCATAACAGTTTCAATCATTTTTTCTGACATACCCTTATGGGGAGGGATGCTTGTTTTGACTATTGGATTAGGTGTTACCTCCTACCTAATTGGCCTCAAGCCACAACCTAAACAACCGACCAATCATTCGTACTAAAAACATCTTCGCTTAAAGAGGTACGCTCACCGCGAGAAAGTCGCGGACTGGCAGCTGCACCAATCATTGCTGCATTATCAGTACAAAGACTAGGGGGAGGAATCCTCACAGGGACAGTAATCCTGCTTTTCAATTCTTCACGAAGTCTTTGGTTTGAAGCAACGCCTCCTGCAACAAGAACTTCCTTTGCTTGTAGTTCAGTAGCGAACTTTTCAACCTTACCAGCTAAAACATCTACTACTGATTCTTGAAATTCCCAAGCAATTTCTTCTGGACTCCACGAGTCTTTTCGAATGCTATGTAGAACTGCAGTCTTAAGTCCACTAAAAGAAAAGTTTGCAGTTCCAGGCAACCAAGAGCGTGGAAGTTTCAATGAAGAAACTGCACCTTTTAACGCCTCTTTAGCCACAGCAGGTCCCCCGGGGAAAGGCAACCCTAAAAGTCGACCAACTTTATCAAATGCCTCACCAGCAGCATCATCAAGAGTTCCGCCTAAGCGCTCATATTTGCCATCCTCTTCCATAAAGACAAGATCTGTATGTCCACCAGAAACAACAAGAGCCAAAGCAGGGAAACTGGGTGGTGTTTCTTCTACCAACCAATTTGCACGGACATGACCTTCTAAATGATTAACTCCTAGAAAAGGCAACTTTTTGGATAAAGCTATAGCCTTTCCGGTGTTATAACCAACAAGCAAGGCGCCAGTAAGTCCAGGGCCACGGGTAGCGGCAATTGCTTCAAGATCGTCAAGCGAACAATTAGCTTCTTCTAAAGCCTCCTGAATTACAGGAATAATTGCGCGTAAATGTTCACGGCTAGCAACCTCGGGAACAATCCCGCCATACTGTGCATGCAATTCAATTTGACTGGCAACAATAGAGGAATGAATTATCCTACCATTCTCAATAACTGCTGCTGCAGTTTCATCACAAGAAGACTCAATCGCTAAAACTAACATCAGTTACAATTCTAGAGCATTTCGAAATTAGAAATCTTAAATAGGTTTGGTTCCTTTAAATTAAATATGGCCCATATTGCATATCAAAGGCTATGATGTTCTGAAAATAACAATCTGACGAGAGAATGATGGTGAAAGATTCTGAATTACCGCCAATGTTTCGCGAGGATTTTGAAATCCTCTATACAGAAAAACAATTGGAACCCACTATAAAACGCTTACGTTCTGCAATAGAAGAGGATCTTGTAAAGGGAGTAGGTACCCCCCAACAAAGTTTAGCTGCTGCCTGGCGACGTATAGCTGAGCTAAGATTTCCTCGTAAAGCTGTTCCTTCGAACGTCCTTGCAGAAGTTGAAGACCTACTTGGATTATGGGAAAAGAGTAGGAACGGTGGACCTGAGGGCTACGCTTATTCACTTTCTGAAGAACAAATATTAAACGAACATAATCGGCTCAAAAAAATGCTCCGATGGACACAAAAAGCTGCTGAAGAAGCACCCAAATTCCCGCAAGTCGAAACCGAATAGCGGAAATTTAAAATACGTGAGATTTTAAAACATATGGGATGGAATAAGTGAATAAACAAACGCTAAACTCTAGGAATAAGTGGGAGGAGCGCTATAAAGATTCAGATTATCGACCAAATATGCAACCCGTCCCCTTTCTCGTCGAAATGACCCAAGGACTGCCATCAGGACAAGCAATTTGTCTAGCCGCAGGGACAGGAAGGAATGCTATTTTTCTTGCACAGAATGGTTATCAAGTAACTGCCATAGATATTTCTCAAGCTGCATTACATTGGTGTGACCAGATATCCGCCAAACTTGGTGTAAAAGTTAAAACTTTGGAAGCAGATCTACTAGCTTTCGATCTCGGTAATGAAGTGTGGGATCTTGCCACCAATTTATACTTTTATGAACCATCTATCTTTCGAGGACTCAAGAAATCTATTAAACCAGGGGGGCATATTATTTTTCAAACATACGGAAAAGATCAAAAAAAATTTGAGTGGGGACCAAGTAATGATGCTTATCTTGTACATCCACAAGATCTGGAAGACGAATTTAAAGATTGGGAATTGATTTACTTTGAAGAAGCAGAATATACCAACGAACAAAATAAAAATGAATCCGTAATTCAGATGCTTGCCCAAAAACCTAAGGGCTAAAAGTAGTTAATCGAGCTGAATACAATCCTACTATCCGCCACATATGCACCTACACGAGACGTCGCCACAATCTAACCAATAGGACTGTTACAAAGGCAGCTCCTATGGCAACTGGAATAACGAAATGCCAAGGCCAATCCATAAAAATAGCTTATATCAAGTAAGGCAATGGGTTATTAAATTATCTCTTTAAAAGAAAACCCTTAGCGCTACTTAGACTCAATTAAATATTCCGTATACTTTGTATCCGCATATCCTAATGCTGCAAGAAATACTTCTTCACCATGTTCTGGACTGCCAAATTCTGCTAACCAAGTATAGCTAGACCAAAGAATAAAATTATCCCGAAGCACAATTAACTCAGTAGAGGTTGCGTACTCAAAAGCTTCCACGCCCTCTATGTGTGTCCAGCCAAAGAAGTTTTCGAAACCATATACTTCATCCGCTAAAATCTCTTCAACTCCTTGCGTAATAACTCTAGGGCTAACCGGGTCATCCCAATATCCTTGTGATGCACATTTTTCCCAAAGATAAACAATGCGATCGAATTCATTTTTAGCTTCTGATTCTTTTCCAAAACTGATTAAAGACTGGAGAAAAAATGGACCTATATCTTTCTTTTCATAGGCAACTTCTTTTAATTCACCACCCATAATCAATCGTGGGCGTACATATTCCCCATCACACGGACCATCATATCCGTCGTCCACAGGATTATGTTTCGACCAATCTCCAGGCAAATCGCTAGCCCTAACAAGTACCGAAGGTGCATTTATACTAGAGCCACCACACGAAAAGAAGGCTACAGACCCGATTAATACAAAAAAACAAAAGCTAGCTTTCCACATATATTACCTGGTGGAGTATTGTCTTAGATTCAGCTTCCACCAGCAACTTGTAAAAGCGAACCAGTAGTGTAACTAGAGGCAGATGAAGCAAAGTACAATGCAGCACCAACAATTTCATGAGGATCCCCTGCACGTCCAAGTGGTATTGATTCTTCGGCTCGCTTCTCAAAACTCTCCATATCCCAGGCTTTTGCAATGTCCGTTAAAAATGGGCCAGGAACTATTCCATTGACTCGCACATTTGGACCATACGCATGAGCAAAGCCAATCGTAATTGCATTTAATCCTGCCTTAGCCGCAGCATAAGGAAGTGCATTTTTCCCTGGACGCACCGATGCCATACTTGAAACCATAATCACTGACCCACCATCACCTTCAGCCATTCTCGAGCCAATTAATGCAGTGAGCCGAAATGGCCCCTTCAAGTTAACATCTAAGACCTTGTCGTATAACGACTCACTTACTGAAGCTAAATTGTCATACAACGGTGACATACCTGCGTTATTTACTAGGATATCCACCTTCCCAAAATGGTCATACGAAGCATCTGCAAGTTGCTCTACTTGATCCCAATCACCAACATGACATGCAATCGGCAAGGCTTTTTGCCCTGTCTCATTTCTTACTTCTTCTGCTAACTGTTCGCATGAATCAAGTTTACGACTCGCAATCACAACATCAGCACCAGCGCGAGCAAAGGCTAAGACTATCTCACGACCAAGACCACGACTACCACCAGTCACTAATGCTGTCTTTCCACTCAGATCAAACAAACTGTCTCCATTAGGCATAAGCTCCCCCATGCAATACTAGCGGTTAATTATTCAGGCAGGTTAAGTATGCAATTAAGGTAGTACCCTGTAACCTAACCATGTGAGATTAATAACGCTATTCCTATTTAGTCTTCTGCTCATACTGGTAAGTACAGCTTCCTGCACAACTGCAAACACCAGTGAACAAACCAAAAACCCAAACAACACTGTTTCAGAGAAAAAAGAGATCGACTCAAACCTGGTTCTAAAAGATCTTTGGAGTATTGAGGCCCTTCAAGGACAATTCATGCAGGATCACCAGACGCCTCGATTAATTCTGCTCTTCTCCCCAAGCTGAGGTGTTTGCAGAAATGGTGCCCGTGCGGTACAAACTATCCTCACAAAAAATCCTGATATAGATGTAGCTGTATATACGATATGGTTTCGTGGTTATAGGGGTGGCTCACGAGAGGCTTGGCCAAAGGAATTGCTTACCGATAAACGAGTTACACATTATTGGGATGATCAGGACATC
>Ga0302135_10000905_pt1 | contig 17911 bp, 10 predicted proteins | sample CBN3_surface_MG_FD_203119 | JGI IMG/M metagenome (GOLD analysis project Ga0302135, IMG submission 203119) | Marine microbial communities from Western Arctic Ocean, Canada - CBN3_32.1 | ecosystem: Environmental > Aquatic > Marine > Oceanic | place: Canada: Western Arctic Ocean | collected...
CTTACCGCTCTTTATGGCAGTTGAAATAATCCCAGTCCCTAATGGTTTAGTAAGAATTAGAGCATCTCCTTCATGTGCTGTTGAATTTCTAATCAATTTAGACTCATCTACTTCACCTGTTATAACTAATCCATACTTTGGTTCTTGATCATCAATTGAATGTCCACCTACAATTGGGATACCTGCTTCTTTAGCTTTATCTGAACCACCTCTAAGAATCTCTGATAAAACTTCTTTAGGTAATTCTTTAATTGGGAAGCCAACAATATTTAATCCAAAGCGAGGGGTAGCACCCATAGCATAAATATCAGAAAGAGAATTTGTTGCTGCAATTTGTCCGAACTCATAGGGGTCATCAACAATTGGAGTAAAGAAATCGACTGTTTGGACAATAAGTTTTCCATCATTTAGACGTACTACGGCGGCATCGTCTGAACCATTAAAGCCAACGATTACATCCTTATAGTGATTGAGCTCAAGTTTGCCCAGTACCTGGGCAAGATCCTTAGGACCTATTTTGCAAGCTCAGCCAGACCCATGAGAATATTTTGTTAATTTGATTTTTTCAAATGATTTCATAGTATTAATCTAAAGCTTTAAAATAAAAATTCTAATGTGCTTCTAAAAAAAGAAAAGAATCACCTACAATCCATTGATTTGCGTTTAGTTAAGACACTAAATTCTGTTTTAGAGAAATTGTAAAAAATAGAATCTAGCGGAACACTGTTAATATATTTCGCAAAGAATTAATAGAAAATAATCAAGGTAAAATTATGAGCAAGAGCATGGAACAAGTCGATGAAGTTGTCATTCGATTTGCGGGGGATTCTGGAGATGGAATGCAGCTTACTGGTGGCAGATTTACTGAATCCACTGCGATGGTTGGAAACGACCTAAGTACACTTCCTGATTTTCCAGCAGAGATTCGTGCACCAGCCGGTTCTCTTGCGGGCGTGAGCGCTTTTCAAATTAAATTTAGCTCTAAAGATATTCATACACCCGGTGATAAGCCAGATGTATTAGTTGCTATGAACCCAGCTGCTTTAAAAGTCCATCAAAAAGAGGTTGCGCCTGGTGGAACTATTATATGTAATGCTAATGCTTTTACATTGAAAAATCTAAAATTTGCTGGTTATGAAACAAACCCATTAGAAGATAATACTTTGGATGATTATTTTACTCTTTACTCAATTGAAATGAGTAGAATGGTAGCTTTGGCAAATGAAGGTCTTGAAATTTCTTCTAAAATTATTGATAGAACTAAAAACTTTTTTGCATTAGGACTTTTATTTTGGATTTACGATAGGCCTTTAGAATCAACAAAAAAGTGGTTAGGTGTAAAATTTGCAAAAAAACCTGAAATTGTTGAAGCAAATATTAGAGCTTTAGATGCTGGATATAATTATGGTGATACAACAGAAATTTTTACTACTCGGTATAATGTTAAAAAAGCAAATTTGCCAGCAGGTACTTACAGAAATGTGGTTGGGAACTATGCATTGTCAATGGGGCTCGCAGCTGCAGCTGAAAGATCAAAATTAGGATTATTTTATGGCGGCTATCCAATTACACCTGCCAGTGATATTTTACATACACTAGCTGCATGGAAGCATTTAGGTATAAAAACTTTCCAAGCTGAAGATGAGATCGCTGGTATAACGTCTATTTTAGGCGCTGCTTTTACGGGTGATCTGGGTATTACTGCAACTTCTGGTCCAGGTATTTCACTAAAAAGTGAGGCTATGGGACTCGCAGTTATGGCAGAATTGCCTATAGTTATAATAAATGTTCAACGCGGTGGTCCAAGTACTGGATTACCTACCAAAACTGAGCAATCAGATTTAATGCAAGCTATGTATGGAAGAAATGGAGAAGCACCTGTACCCGTTTTAGCTGCTGCTACTCCTGGAGATTGCTTTTTTGCCGCTTATGAAGCATGTAGGATTGCAGTAAAGTATATGACACCTGTTATTTTATTAACAGATGGTTATCTAGCAAATGGTTCAGAACCATGGCAAGTTCCAAAAGTAGCTGACCTTCCTGATTTTGATGTTTCATTTGCTGATGAATCAAATTTAGCAGATGGTCAATTTTTATCATATTCAAGGGACAAAAAAACTTTAGCTAGGCCTTGGGCAATTCCTGGGACTCCTGGTTTAGAGCACCGAATTGGTGGAATTGAGACGGAGGATCTGACGGGGAATGTAAGTTATGATCCTGACAATCATCATTATATGGTTGAGACACGGGCAAAAAAGGTTGATGCAATTGCTAATGAAATTGGGCCATCAGAAATTTTTGGGAATAAAAGTGGAGAATTACTGATTTTAAGTTGGGGTGGGACTAAAGGAGCTTGCCGATCAGCAACTGAAGCATTAAAAGCGCATGGAAAAAAAGTTAGTCATTTACATCTTCGATGGATTAATCCATTCCCTAAAGATTTAGGTGAAAACTTGATCAAGTTTAAACATGTATTAATACCAGAGATAAACTCTGGTCAATTAATCAAATTAATTCGAGCTGAATTTTTAGTAGATGCGCAAGGTTTAAATCAAGTAAGAGGTAAACCAATTAGTTCTTCCGACATTCAAGATTCAGCAAACAAATTAATAGGATAGAGTTATGCCAGAGACAATTAAAACTTACACAAAAAAAGATTTTACTTCAGATCAAGCAGTTAGATGGTGTCCAGGATGTGGAGACTATGCCATTTTAGCTCAAACACAAAAAGTGTTCCCGGATTTAGGAGTTGATAAAGAAAAGTTTGTATTTATATCTGGGATTGGCTGCTCAAGCCGATTTCCGTATTATATGGATACTTATGGCTTCCATACTATTCATGGTCGAGCACCAGCCATAGCATCCGGTGTTAAATTAGCAAATCCAGATTTATCAGTATGGGTAGTGACGGGTGATGGTGATGGTTTATCTATTGGAGCAAATCATACTATTCATCTTTTGCGTCGAAATCTAGATATAAATGTAATGTTATTTAATAATCGTATTTATGGTTTAACTAAAGGACAATATTCACCAACATCAGAAGTGGGTAAGGTAACTAAGTCTACTCCAATGGGTTCATTGGATCGCCCTTTTAATCCTTTAAATTTAGCACTTGGATCTGGAGCTACATTTGTTTCCCGTACGATTGATAAAGAGACAAAGCATATGCAAAGTATGATTAAGCGATCCCATAATCATAAAGGTACTTCTTTTATGGAGATCTACCAAAATTGTAATATTTTTAATGATGGGGCATTTTCGGCACAAACAGATAGAGATCAAAAAGCTGAAACAGTTTTAATTTTAGAAAATGGTCAACCAATGATATTTGGAAATGAAAAGAATAAAGGTGTTCGATTAGATGGTAATAAACCAGTAATAGTAGATATAGGTGATAAATGGAGTGTAGATGATGCATTAGTTCATGATGAGAGTGATTATGTGATTGCTTCTCTTTTATCAAATATGTCATATCAAACTGATTTCCCAGATCCTATTGGTGTCCTTTATGCAGTTGAAACAGAAACTTATGAAGAAACAATGGTTGCTCAAATCAATGAAGCTATTAATAAGAAACCAAAGGGAAATGTTCAAGATATTATTAATTCTGGAGATACTTGGGTAGTTAAGTAAAAGACTAATTAATGAAATTTCGTAAAGAAAAAGACAGTATGGGCGAGATAAATGTCCCAGAAGACAAATACTATGGTGCACAAACACAAAGGTCTTTAAATAATTTCAAAATTGGTGGTGAAAAGTTTCAAAGAGATTTAATCCGTGCCTATGGAATTGTAAAGAAAGCTGCCGCATCAGTAAATAATTCTAAAGGTAAATTGGATTCAAAATTAGCTGATGCCATAATAAAATCTGCAGAAGAAGTCATTGATGGAAAACTTGATGATCACTTTCCATTAGTAGTTTGGCAGACTGGTTCAGGAACTCAATCAAATATGAATTTTAATGAAGTAATTGCTAATCGAGCTATTGAACTACTTGGTGGAGAATTAGGAAGTAAAGAACCCGTACATCCTAATGACGATGTTAATATGGGACAATCAACTAATGATACTTTTCCTACAGCAATCAATATAGCAGCAGTAGAGGCGGTTACTAATAAACTAATCCCTGAACTCAAAGGACTTCGTGATAGTCTTGAGAATAAAGCAGATGAATTTGATAAAATTATAAAGTTAGGTCGGACGCATCTTCAAGATGCCACCCCACTAAGTTTAGGCCAAGAATTTTCAGGGTATGGCTCTGCCTTGAGTCATGGTATTAAACGTATTGAAAAAGGATTAGAATCTTGTTATGAATTAGCTATGGGTGGAACTGCAGTGGGTACAGGAATAAATTCATTTGATGGTTTTGGACAATTAGTCGCTGATGAGATTTCAAAACTTACTGATTTACCATTTATTACGGCAGAAAATAAATTTGAAGCATTAGGCGGTCAAGACTGCATAGTAGAACTTTCAGGCTCACTAAAAACTGTAGCGGCTTCTTTATTCAAAATTGCTAATGATATTCGTTGGCTATCAAGTGGTCCTCGCTCCGGAATCGGTGAAATACTTATTCCTGCAAATGAACCTGGATCCTCGATAATGCCAGGTAAGGTCAATCCAACACAATGCGAAGCTATGACAATGGTTTGTACTCAGGTGATAGGAAATGACACTACTATCTCAATGGCCGGTGCAAGTGGAAACTTTGAGCTAAATGTTTACCGTCCAGTTATTGCTTATAATATCATTCAATCAATAACATTGATGACTGATGCTTGTAATTCATTTAGATTAAATTGTGTAAATGGAATAGAAGCAAACAAGGAAAGAATTCACTCTAATTTATATAACTCTTTAATGCTAGTAACCGCTCTTAATTCACATATTGGATATGATAAAGCAGCTGAAGTAGCTAAAAAAGCATATAAAGAAAATATATCTCTTCGTGAAGCAATAGTTAATTTAGGTTACTTAAGTGGTGAAGATTTTGATCGACTAGTTCAGCCGGAGAAGATGATAAAACCAAATAAGAACGATTAGACTTAGCGGAACAAATCCGCATTTACATAGTTAATTTTATTAAAATCCTTCCTTTTGCTATTTGGGCAATGACTTAAATTTGCTTATGCCAATTAAATTATCAATTAATAAAATCGTATCTCATTTAAAATCTGCAACGATTCTTGCAATCGTAGGTCTAGCTATTATATTGGGTTATATATTTTATTTAGCTCAGGATTTACCTTCACTTGATCAACTCGAGAGCTATGACCCTGATCTAGTGACGCGCATTTACTCAGCTGATGGAGAGATTTTGGATGAATTATATTTAGAAAAACGTATTTTCGTTAGCCTTGATCAAATTCCAAATAATATGAAAAATGCTGTTATTGCATCTGAAGACCGACGATTCTATAGTCATTGGGGCATTGACTCACGAAGTATCTTCAGAGCCATTGCAATAAATATAATAAATCTAGGGTATAAACAAGGATTTAGTTCTTTAACACAGCAGGTGGCAAGAACATTATATGATACGATAGGTTTTAAAAAGACAATAGTCAGAAAAATAAAAGAGATTATCACCGCAATTCAGATTGAAAGAACTTATACTAAAGATGAAATTCTTGAGATGTACTTAAATAATGTCCATTTTGGTCATGGTACTTATGGAGTGCAAGCTGCGGCAAAACGCTATTTTTCTAAAGATGCTAGTGGGTTGAATTTAGGAGAATCTGCTATGTTAGTAGGAATATTACCAGCTCCTGCAAGGTATAGTCCAGTAAGACATCCTGAAAGAGCACATTATAAACGAAATGTAGTGCTTCGAGTTATGCGTGATCAAAAATTTATTACAAAAGATATTTTTTCTGAGGCTAGAGTAATTAAATCTGAAAATATATCTCAAAAACAAAAGAAAGGTACTGCGCCATATTTTACAGAATATATTCGTAGAACTATGGAAAAAGAAGATGATCAATTAGGAGTTAACATATACAGAGATGGATTAAAAATCTATACTACGCTCGACACACGCTTGCAAGGTATAGCAGAAAATGCTCTAATGGAGTCAATTAAGAAGAGTCAGAAGAAATTAAACGAGCGCCTTTTTAATGATGATGAAGAGTTCTCCCAATTAGCATATTTGGGTATTTTTCCTGAAGATACAGTAAAAATGATGATGCAAGGAGATTCTACTTTATATACAGATTTAAGAAATAAATTATTAGTTCAAGGTTCTTTTGTAGCCTTGGATCCTAGAACTGGGGCAATTCTTGCCATGGTAGGTGGACGCCCAGATTACCATGATCAATATAATCGAGCAGTCCAGGCAAAAAGGCAACCAGGATCTGTATTTAAACCTTTTGTATATGCAACAGCCATTGATAATGGTTATCCCGTTTCAAAACAATTATTAAATCAGCCTCTTGTGCTTCGTATTTTAAATGCTGAAGGAGAGTGGGAGAAATGGATGCCTCGAAATTATGATGGTACAACTAGTGGGTTAACTACTCTCCGTGAAGGAATTCGCAAATCTATTAATCTTGTAGCAGTAAGAGTTGTAAAAGAATTAGTCCCAGCTTTAGAAGTAAAAGCAACAGCAAATCGAATGGGTATAAATACTAATATCCGAGCTGTGGATGCAATCGCTCTAGGGACTTCAGAAGTTTACCTCCTTGATATAGTTAATGCATATTCAGCTTTTTCAAATAAAGGAGTATTAAGTCTACCTTTTGCAATTACTCGTGTAGAAGACAGATATGGTAATACCATTAAAGAATATTATCCAATTCGTGAAGAAGTTTTAAGGGAAGAGACCGCCTACATAATGACTTCAATGCTTCAAACAGTCATGGATGCAGGAACTGGGGGAAGTGCAAGATGGCGTCATAATTTTTATCATCCTGCTGGAGGAAAAACTGGAACTACTCAAAATTGGACAGACGCATGGTTTGTAGGGTTCTCAAAACAATTAGCAGCTGGAGTATGGATAGGTGTTGATGATCCTCGAGTTAGTTTAGGAGAAAAACAAGATGGGTCTCGCGCTGCTTTACCTGCATGGGCAAAGTTTATGGCTTCAGCGCATGATACGTTAGGTTTGAAACAATTACAGTTTGAAAAGCCTAATGGAGTTATCGATGTAGAAATATGTACAACAACAAAAAATAAGCCAACTAACCTTTGCCCTGTTGAGACAGAGATTTTTATTTCAGGTACAGAGCCATCTCAAATTTGTAAAGTTCATCGTAGAAACTAGTAATCACTTCCAAGCTCTATTACTTTTTTATAGTTTAAAAAATTCTAAGGTATTTGTAGATATTAATTCTATATATTTTTTGCCAATGACTATCCTGTCATGATTTGCATTTTTAATTATTTTATATTCACTATTCTTAAGTTCTCGTGACATTTCAATTGTATGAGAAGGTTTAATCAATTTATCTTTTTCTGCAACAAATACTAAGATGGGCGTTTCTATTTTATTTAGATCCAAGGTAGTAAGATTTGGATAAATAATTGATTCAGATTCAGATAAAATTGCTTTTGTTTGATTGTATTTATCTAATTCACCTATTCTATCATATGATTTATCAATGACCTTAAGTATGAAATTTGAATATAACCCTTTCTCTTTTCTGAAGCCATCCTGTGTAAAAAATTTGAATTTATTATTATTGAAATCAATACCATCATAATGGTATAAAGATGCTATTGAGACTCCTTTATTAATTCTTTCAGGATAATCTTTGGATAAATAAAGTAAAATTATCCCCCCTAAGCTATGGCCCACCAAATTAAACTTTTCTATTCCGAGTTGATTTGTTAATTCAATTATATCATCACTAATTTGTGTAAAAGAAAATGAATTAGTCCCTATAGTTGATCTACCATGACCTCTAATATCAATTCCAATTATATAGTACTCTTTTGATAAAGCTTCTATTATATCATTATAATAATCCGTAAAAACTAAAGCTCCATGTAAAAATACTAGTGGATATTTATTTTTATTTCCCAAAGTATAATAGGACATTTCAATATCATTAATATGAGTTTTATTACTTTTAACATTTTTGTTTGGCTTTATAAGCTCTTGAGCAAGATACCTTGCGCAACCAGTATTGATGGTTAAAATAAAAAATATAAGTAAAAATTTAATCAATAGTGTTTTTTTTAATTTCATATGATTCAACAAGTGATTATTTCTGGGCTTGGAAATAGTCTGTGGCTCTTTTTTCTTGATCCAATAGTGATGGTTTTCATTAAATTTTTTGAAGCTATTTCTAATTTACTTTTTTTAGAGTTAAAACATCGAAAAATAGGATCGCCGGATTTTATTTCATCACCAATTTTTACTATAAATTCTATTCCTGCAGTTGGGTCTAATGTTTCATTTTTTTCTCTTCGACCACAACCTAGATCCACTAGAGCCCAGCCTATTTTTAAAGTATCCATGGCTGTTATATAACCGGTTTCATCTGATTTAATGACTTTCTCATATTTAGGTCTATTTACATTCAATAATTCTGAAGTTATACCATTTTGAGCATTTATGAATTCCTCAAATTTTTGATATGCTTTTCCAGATTGAATCAAATTTTCTTGAATAGAAATAGCAGAAGTTTCTGATTTAGTAATTCCAGCTTGAACCAATAACTTGCTACCTAATTGATATGTTAATTCCAGAAGATCTTTTGGCCCTTCTCCTTTTAAAGTAGATATAGATTCTTCAATTTCGCACCACATGCCTGCATTATTGCCAAGAGGTTGATCCATGCTAGAATAAACGATATCTGTATTCACATTAAAACTCTCTCCAATATTTTTAAGTGCATTCCCAAGCGTAACTGCTTTATCCATAGTATTCATAAAGGCTCCATTACCTGTTTTTATATCTAAAACAAGGCCTTGAATTCCTTCAGCTATTTTTTTACTCATTATAGATCCACAAATCAGTGGTGTAGAGTCTATAGTACCTGTTACATCCCTTAGTGCATACAATTTTTTATCTGCTGGGCAAATAGAATTAGACTGTTCCATAATACTAACACCATGATTCTCAACATTAGATTTAAATTCTTTATTTGTAAGATTCAGATTCATATTCGGAATTGTTTCTAATTTATCAATAGTTCCTCCGGTATGACCTAAACTTCTTCCTGCAATCATTGGAATTGCTAAACCACTAGCTGCCATTAAAGGAGCTAGGATAATTGAAACTTTATCACCAACGCCACCAGTAGAATGTTTATCCGCAACATAATTATCCGTATTTAAAAATTCAATTTTTTCGCCAGAGTCTATCATTACTTCTGTAAAAGCAAAGGTCTCATCAATTGTCATACCATTTAGATGAACAGCTTTTAAGAAGAGAATCATGTCATTGTCTGTGATATTTTTTTTAAGATATGAATAAATAAAAGAGGTTAGGTCAAATTTTGAGATTTCCTCTCCATTTGACTTACTTTGAATCAGGGCTTTTGGATTCATTTATTTTACTTTTTATTCGTTTAAATATATTGAGTTCAAAGCGAAAAGGTGGTTGTTCTCTTACTGTGTGCAGCAATAGATAAGTAGCGATTATAAATAATAATATATTAGGAAACCAAATGCCAACCATTGGGGTAAGTATAGTACGGTCAGCTAAATCCTCACCGCCAATCATTAATACGTAGTAAACAAGAAAAAACCCAAATGATAGACTTGTAGCAATTGTAAAACCACCTTTTTTGAAAAGCACACCTAAAGATGCACCTGTCATAATAAATAAAATACATGCGACAGGTAATGAAAACTTCTTATGGAGTTCAACTTCATACTTGTTGTTTGACTTACTATAACTTCTAAGAAGATTGTATTCATTCCTTAATTGTCTTATTGCAATATCTATGTCTTTTTCTTTTCTGTAAACTTCATCGCCAGATTTAGTGGTGTCAGTGGAAAAAGATGATTTATATTGACTTAATGCAATCTCAGAGGCTTCAAAAGTTGGAGGTACAATACTATCTAGGCCGCTCCTTATAAAAGCTCTTCCAATTCGAGCTTTTACAATATTAGTTCTTTTAAAGATATCTTTTCTTTTATCAATGATCATCCCAATTGTCATTTCTCTATCTGATCTACTAGTAGTATCTCTACGATTCAAAAAAAGATCATCTGCGGGAATAGTAATTTTATGCTTAGCAAATTCTATACGTCTATAATTACCATAGTCTCGAAGATCTAATTCATGAATTTCACCATCAAATAAATCTAAAATAATTGCATCATCAATTGTTGAAAGCTTTCCAGTTTTAGAGTGGATACTTGTTTGGGTTTCACGACCACTTTTACTAAAAATACGAACATCTTTTAATGTCTCATTTTCTTTCTCACGAATAATGATACTATAATCTGGTAGATCATCCATAAAATAACCTGGCTCAATATTTAAATCCGGCCGTTTTCTATAAATATCGCCTGAAAGCATTCGTGCTTTAAAATTCATTTCTGGCATAATAAAAGCATTAAATAGAATTAGTGTTCCCGCAATAATAAATCCCATAATAAGAGCTGGACGAATAATTGTTGTAAAACTAATTCCAGAGGCACGCAAAGCAGTTATTTCATTATCTTCAGAGAACTGCCCAAATGACATTAGTGCTGCTACTAAAACAGCCATTGGAACTGCAAGAGCAGCAATCCAACCTAAATTAAGAAAAAGGTATTCAAATATTATTCCTAGCTCTAAACCCTTTCCAATAAACCGGTCTATTGCTCTTAACAAAAACTGAGTAAATAAAATAAATACTATTATCAGTAGTGAAAAGATAAAAGGCATAAATAGTTGTTTAGCTATATATCTAGTTAATAGTCGCATATGAAAAATTACGATAATTACTTTCTAAATCTACCATCTTGAATGAAAATAGGTTTTTACAGTTCCATTAATTTTCTATTTAATTGTTGGTAATAATTCACCTAATTTCACCGGCTTGAATAGAAGCAATTCAAATAGATTTGAATGGTGGGTGTAGCTCAATTGGTTAGAGCACCTGATTGTGGTTCAGGAGGCTGTGGGTTCAAGTCCCATCACTCACCCACATTTAAGATCTGTAAAGTCTCTTTTATAAAAGTAAAAAAATTTCGGGGTGTGGCGCAGCCCGGTTAGCGCACCTGCTTTGGGAGCAGGGGGTCGAAGGTTCGAATCCTTTCACCCCGACTTGAGGGAAACCTCTATTAATAGACAAGAAGCCCTTCTTTATTGAGGGGCTTTTGTTTTATCAGAAGTATCCAGACTTATACCTAATATATACTTAAAGTGGGAACTATCTTGGTGGGAACTCGGTGGGAACAACCCCGTATCCGTTTGTATATAAAGCCTAAAGCATACTTCATATATTAATCAACTCAATCAATTACAAACTTTTCAACCTAAAATCTCAACCTAAAACACCCTTTAGGGGGTGTACCTTATATAGGTAAAGGGTCTTACCTAAAAAGATAGTGAGAAATATCACACATTAGTCTATCAAGTTTGAGTAATTTCAATAAAATTAATTATAAGGAATAAGGTTAAATGAAAAAAACTATACTAATAACAATGCTAATGAGTGTAGTCTTTGCACAAAGTGATTGCAATAAAAGTAACTGGCAAGAATATTATAATAGCGATGGTAAGGATATGAGTGAGTGTGACCTTAGAGACGCAAACCTTAGAGACGCAGACCTTAGAGACGCAGACCTTAGAGACGCAGACCTTAGAGACGCAGACCTTAGAGACGCAGACCTTACAGGCGCAAACTTTTCACGCGCAAACTTTTCACGCGCAAACTTTTCACGCGCGGACCTTAGAGGCGCAAACCTTTCATACGCAATCCTTACAGATGTTATATCAACTGATATTAAGGGAGTGCCTCGCTCTCTTCCTGATGGCTGGAGTTTAGTTGATAAAGCTCTAATTAAGGATAAATGGGGAAGCTCTACTCCACCTGATGATATGATGACTGATGGAGATGACCCTAAATTTGAGGATATAGATGCAGATAGCGATGGATGTATTAGTGAAGATGAGTTTAACGCATTTCAGGAAGTTAGAAAGGCTCAATTTCAGCAAGAAAACTAAAACTTCATCCTAATTCTTTAAAAGAGCCTCACCTAAGCGTGGGGCTTTTGTTTTATCAGAAGTGTTCAGACTTATACCTAACATATACTTAAAGGGGACACAGTAGGGGACACTAACCCCGTATCCATTCATATATAAAGCCTAAAGCAGATTAGTTGTGTGTAGTTTTGTTATAGAAATATGACCTATATATAAGCCACGCACACGATTCAACTCAATCAATCACAGACTTTTCAACCTAATTCATAACCCACCAACTGATAACGGAGGGGTACGGTAAGTGATATAAGACGTCCACACATTGTTGAGCAATTTTTTGAGTAACGTGTAGTGATGAGTAACTAATTATATATTACCTGTGTATTGTACTGATTATCTTTTTCAACTTTTATACAAGTTCCACAAGCACACGTGTAAGCCGAATACTGTATTGGCACATAAATTTTTTTTAGGTCAAATAATTTTGAATATGGATTAAGGAGGGAGAGGGAAGAAAAACTAATTTATTTAGTCAAGGTTTTAGTATCTAAAAAATTACGGGAAGAATATTTTTTAATTCTATTTATGATTTTTTTAGTTTGAAAACTAATATCAAATTCATCAATGTAGCCAATAGCATCTCCCTTTTTATCGGAAACAATAAAAAAACCATCCCTATATAATGGTAGAACATTAACTGTTTCACCTTTTTTAATTATTTGAATTACACTAGATGTAACAGAAGGGAATTTTAAAATGTTTGCATTAAAAAGTGTTGTTCCAGTTTCAATTTCTTCTTTGTATATGGAGTCTTTCAATTTTTCAAAATCATAATCACGTATAATAGAATTATTATTATTTAGAGATTTTTTAACTGTTGGATCAATAGGAAAATCACTATTTGTTGACGGTTCTAAAATAAAAGTCCCATCAATTGATGCAATCACTTTCTGCCTTCCTTTTACTATTAAGAACTCTCCCGTAATTGCACTTTCTACTTTAAAACTACCCGTTTTCCCAATAAATTGAACAATGCCTTTAGATGAATCTAGTTTTACAGCAAAGATTGTTCCTTTTATCGAGGCGGTTGCAATTGAAGTCTTAACATGAAATGAACGATTTTTAATATTATTTATATTATTGATTAATACACCATGAATAAGGTCTATTTCATCTCTAGATTTAGTTTGGTTTAATTTAAAAATTGTATTCTCTTTTATTTTAATAATTGATTTTGATTCTACATATTGAAGAGCTGAAAAAGAAGGGGCTTCACCAATATTAACAGCATCTTTATCGTAAATCCATTCACCTATATATGCATCATTAAATAAAGCTTTATCAAAATGTTTGATATTTACTTCGCCGTTTAGTTTAATAAAAGCTGCGGTTGGATCTACACTATTATTTTCCAGTAAAGGCTTTTTCCATTCTAAAAATAATTGATAAATAATTTCCCTGGGCTCTGCATAAGCGAGAAAGCCAACACCAATGAATTGCTTCTCATCTGAAAAATATATACTTGATATTGAAAATAAAAGATAATTTTTAACTCTGAAGTTTTGATTAAGAAACTCTTGAATCCTAGACTGTGAGACCTTTGAATCTTTAGATAAAATATAGCTTTCAGCTTTATTTTTAATGATTTCATCAGATGGGTTTTGCCATATAATGAAAAAGATAGCCACAAAAACTAAAGTGGCAATATTTTTATTAAAAAATGAACTTAAAATATTATTTTTGATTAATTATCTATAATAAATCGACTTTTAGATAAATCAATTATTTTTCCAAGACGATCTTCTGAAGAAAAATTAATTAAATCTGCGTCTGCATAACCCAAGGGACCCGTTCCAAGTCTTCCTATTACGACAAACCCTGATCTATAAATCGGGTAAACAATAAATTTTTCTTGATCAGAAATAGAAGAAACCAATTCTGAATTTATATTTGGAAATTTATAGACAGGAATGTCACCCATCAGAGGCGTCTCTAAATAAGTAACAATTGATTCTCGTTTTATTATATCAGGAGCAATATTAAAATCATATTCTCTAGTTTTATCATAGTTTTCTGCTGGTTTTGGCGGAGTTGGTTTTATTGCTTTTATAATTATCTTAGGTTTTGGTGGAGCTGCTTTTATTGCTTTTATAATTATCTTAGGTTTTGGTGGAGCTGCTTTTATTGCTTTTATAATTATCTTAGGTTTTGGCTTCGATGTGATTTTAAGTTTTTCCTGAACCTTTTTAATTGGTTTTATTTTTTTAACAAGGGCATCTTCAATTGGTAAAATTACCAATTCTTTATTTGGTCCAATGTTGAAATCTAATTCATTTGCTAAGGACCAAATTAATTGTCCGATATTTGTTGAAAATAATTTTTGTTGTTTTATCATTCTTAAGCTCAACCCACTTAATTCATTCTTTATCTTAGCTTCACCTTCAATAGTCACAAACTGATCTTGTCCTTTATTAAACAATAAATTCATTAAGGTAACCTCTTGATCCTCAATAGTCACTATAGAATTCTGAGAGACAAAAACTGTAGGCTTTGTCGAGCTCATTATATTTACATGAATTTTCCCTTTTTTTATTTTATAAAGATTGGTTAATTCGTTAAATACTATTTGTGCATTTGTATTATCATACATTACTATAACTGAATTTTCATTATTAATTATAAAACTAATATAAGATGGATATTTACTAACGGTGATTTGATCTCCATTTTTAATAACTTTACCGGGGTAAAGATTATCATTTGATTTTAAATCACCTTTAGATAAGATACTTACATCCCCATACTTAACTAATATTCGAGCCACTTGATCTGGATTAAAGAGTTTCTTTTTTAATTTATCTTCTGTAAATAAAATTTCCGATGAATCTATTGCTACTTCAATATTTTTCTCATCTCCTAATATAGTCTCTTCCTTTAATTCACCAAGGTTCTCATTGCCTGGACTAAGTACAATTTTTCTTATAGAATTATTAATTTTTTCAATATTTAAAGTTGTTATAGAATTGAGAATTCTAGTATTATTTAGAATTAAGAATAAAAAGAAAATAATAGCAATAAAAAATATAATTTTAAATGTATAATCTTTTTTTTCTACTTTAGAAAGGTTTGAGTCTTTACTGGAAACAAATTTTCCAGAACCTTTATCTCTTCTTGTATTCTTTTTTTGTTTTTTCATTTTAAGAATAACATCTTTTTAACTGATTGATTATTTTTTGTTTTAAGAAAATAAAAATATGTTCCTGTTGAAACTTGATTCCCATATTGATTTATCCCATTCCACCTAACATTATATTTACCTGCCCATTGTTCATTGTTTACTAAGGTAATTACTTCTTGGCCAAGAATATTATATATAATCAATAAGACCTTACCATCATTCGGGATTTCATACTTAATAGTAGTAATAGGATTAAATGGATTTGGATAATTATCATTAAGAACAAATTGATTAGGTATTAAACTAATTAATTCTGCAATTTTTGTTTCAACCCATAATTGATCACCATATATCAAATATATTCTCTTTCCAATATCCGTATTGGTATCATTACTAAGCTCAAATTTATTTTCCTTAATAAGATTAAATCTTTTTTTATTGGTTAAATCAAAGAATACTAGCTCATGACCTTCTTTTAAATTTCCTTTAACATCAATTTCGACATTAATACGTTCTTCTTTTGACTTTAATAACCCATACCACAATCCTTCATTTTGATCCATCATGCGAATATCATCTCTTAAAGGATATTCGATGCCGTTGGCAGCATGTTTATACATCCAGTCAAACCGAACACCATATTCACCATCTGGCGTGTAAGGTTCTGCTGGGTTATCTAATCCATCATATTCATTCAACGCTTCAGGGTGAAAACCTGCATTATTATTAAGGTCAGCATCTTTCTTCGTATAGAAATCAACTTTAGCATTCCATTCGCCTTTTTTATTAAATGTGAAAATCCCATTATATAAGTTTGCAATTTGGCTTTTTGATTCCTGTGCTTGCGTAATTCCAACTCGTAATATTCTAGTTGTATCAGCTTTATTACATATGATATAACCCCCAAAAGACTTTACCGTATCTACTACTCCAGACCAGGCATTCGTTCCTGTGTATGTTAATGGTCCACAATATTCAATTTGACTAACATCTCCCATTAAAAAAGTAAAGGGATATGGGTTGCCAACAAAATTCCAACCTGGTTCAAGAACCCATTCTAAAGTGTCTACGTTATCAACAATACCTGAACCAAGTGAGAAATCACAGACTGGGTCGCCTTTTTTATAGATGAAATAACTTTTCCCAGGCTCTATAGAGCTCGCTTCAACAGACGTCCCATTCTCATAAGTATATATTACAAAAGAGTTATTATCAATCTTTCCAAAGCTATCATAAAATACGGATTCAATGGCTTTATTATCTAAATTACTAGGAATAGAAATTAGAACCCAAGTGTCACCTGGAATACACTCGTCTATATAAATAGACCCTTCAGGTATTTTTATAGGTACGCTTGAAAGTCCTGATTGAGAACCAAAGCCAAGAATATCTTTTGCGCTAAAATAATATTGTAACCCATTGAGTGTAATCAAGTTTGTATCAATTAATTGTTCTACATCTACATATCTCTCATTCAAACTATTTTGATCAAAGGTGCTTGATAGATTATTAATATTATAAAGGTTAAAGGGTTGAAAGCTATTTTTACCCCCCTCAGAAACAAATAAAGAAACCTCCTGGAGTGGAATTGAATCTTTTACTGAAGCAGAAATTGTAACATCCTCAACTTTATACAAGACTGTATCTTTATCTGTAAGAATATTATAAATATCTGGTGGTAACTGATCTTGTTCAACATTAATAATTACTGTGGTTGTATCGCAAAGTTCTGTTTCGTCACATATTGAGTAGATCAAAGAATCTTCGCCAAAAAACTGTTGAAGATTACTATAATCAATAATCAAGGAGGAATCTTTATAAACTGAAGCAAGCGCACCACCATAAGTTGGAATAACTGAAGAAGAGCCCTGAGTATTATTACCATAAATTCTGAGACTTGATAATTCAATATCATTTTCAACATCATAGTCATTTCTAACAATATTAATTGTGTCTTTATTGGTTTGGAAAATTTTAATAGAATCAGTTAGTGCAATTGGTGGATCTGGCACACTAACTACACTTACAGTAACTACTGCAGTCGCAATATTACCCGCTTTGTCTGTTACGCAATATTTAAACGTGTAATATCCATTATAGTCTTTTTCCGGATTAACTTGAATTGTTGGTTTCCCAGTTCCCAAGCTTACATCCTTCTTAAGCGTATCTGCCTCTTCCTCTGGTAGAGAGATGTAACCGTATTTAGGTTCATCACAAAGTGAGTAATTCAAAGTATCTCCATCAGCATCAAAAGCAATTAATTCAAAATCAAGTGGCGTGTCTTCAAAAAGATATAAATTTATAGTATCTTGAGCAGTTGAAAAAATTATAGGCGCATCTTCAACGGGAAGAATCTCAATTACTAAAGTTGCACTATCTGATAAACCGGTTTCATCTGAAAAACTGTAAATTAAAATATCCGTTCCAAAGTAATCAGGGGCAGGCTCTACAAGAATTAAACTGTCGTTGTTGACTGTAGCATTATTAGCATTGCTATTAAACTCTTCAATAAATGATTCTATAATTGTTAATGTAGAATCTATATCACCGTCTTCATCTGTATCATTGCTTAGAACACTAACCAATGTGTCACCATAGTCTTCATTAAAGCGAATTGTATCATTAAAAGCGATAGGCTTTCTT
>Ga0302135_10000906_pt1 | contig 17907 bp, 13 predicted proteins | sample CBN3_surface_MG_FD_203119 | JGI IMG/M metagenome (GOLD analysis project Ga0302135, IMG submission 203119) | Marine microbial communities from Western Arctic Ocean, Canada - CBN3_32.1 | ecosystem: Environmental > Aquatic > Marine > Oceanic | place: Canada: Western Arctic Ocean | collected...
CAAAAGTTGACCACCCATTTCGCTGATTCCATTCCAAATCTTTGCGATAAACTTCTTCTGCTTCTGCTGCTTGATCAGCTTCGAGCAGAGCAGCACCTAAATATAATCGCATTGAGTGTGACCAATCGGGTGGCTCTGTATAATTAAGATTATCTTGAAATTCTACCGCATGCCCATAGTGTAAAATCGCACCGTCAAGATTACCTTTCGCTTCTTCTATCTCGCCTAGCAACGCATGCATAGCCAAACCAAGAACATGGTCGGCAGGCGTCGGACCCACCCCTGTATCATTTACACCTTCGGCACCCATCTGCTCTTGAATAATTGCAAGTTCAGCCTCGGCCGGCGCTATATGACCCATTGCCGAGTGAGCACTACCCATTACATAAGCCCACATGCCTTTTAAGTAAGGAGTGCCCGCTTCTTCTTTGTTTTTTGCGTTGTCGGCGTGAATCTTGTCCCATTTACCAAACACTTTATCCATTACCCATTGATGCGCTATGGTCTTATCTCCACCACGCCGGGCACCTATGCCATTACCGGCATTACGAGCAGCGGCTTCACTAGAGTCTAAGTAGTTTCCTTGCAGCATATTAGCGTACCGAACAAAATCCAAAGCATGAGGCTTATGGATTTTGTGAGACAAAGGGTACGTTCCAATTAAAGGAAAATTAGTATCACCCCAGATTTCCGCAAATTGATCATCAACAATTTGCGATCGTTGATTAGAGAGAATTGCTTTCTCATATTCACCAACTCGAAGGTAGATATGTCCCGGCATGTGTACCATATGGCCAGATATAGGCAGCGTGCTTTCTAGCTTTTGCGCTGCAGGCATCGCCAGCTCAGGCTGAGCTGAGCCTTCCATCAAATGAATATACAAATGATTAGCGCCAGGGTGATCATGTTCTAAGGCCATAGCGGCCTCTAAGGCCGCCTTACCTTCGACGGTTCCTGGTTTCGCTGAGCCATCAGCTTCCCAATAATCCCAGCGCGTTGTATTCATATATGCTTCGCCAAAAACAGTGGCGATGTCCGCATCATCCGGATACTTTTCATGTAATTCACGCACCGCTGCTAGAAATGCAAAATCTCTCTCTATATCATCAGGTATTGCATCCTTGTTATACAGTACAAATGTAGCATTTATGAGGTCACCCTCTAACTCAGTGCCATTGTTAGCTAATTCCATTGCCCGACGGATGGCTGCTAGTCCCGCGCCTTGAGGGTCATCAGGCAAACCCACGTAACGACTATTTGGATTTGGTCCAGCGGCATGGGCTATGCCCCAGTGTGGCATTGGGCTATTAGGATCTAAACGGGCAGCTTCTTGATAGGACGCTATAGATTCCGGGAAATAGAATCCCCACGCCATACGAATGCCTTGATCAAAAAAAGCTTGGGCTTCAGCGGAATCCGTTGAAATTGCGCGGCTATATGTACCGCTCCCTGGAACCATAATAGCCAGAGCTTCATCCGAGCTTTGCGCCAAGGCGGAAAGCTGGAACCCCAGAGATGCGGCAACTACAACTATAATATTAAGAACTTTAAGCATTATTATTTACCTCTTTTCGGAACATCTTTTAATTAATTTCGCAGCCATCGTAGATTTAGCTGCTTACATCGTTACGAATTACACAGAATTACGATAGTCACGCAGTATACCCTAACTGCGCGACTGGCAACCCGTAAAAAGACCAGATAATGCTTTTACAGGTTAATATTACCTTTCTTTGAGGAGTGTACAATATGAAAACAATTAACCTAGATATATTTACTGATTACGTCTGACCATGGTGTTATCTCAGTACCGTGAGTATTGAAAAGCTAAAAACCAATTACCCTGTCAACATCCGATGGATCCATTTCCCTTTACACCCAGAAACTCCCGCTGAAGGCAAATCTCTCGCTGAATTATTCGCAGGCCGTGATATTACTCCCATGCGTGAGCGGATGAAGTCGCTGATGGCTGAAGCAGGACTTCCCTACGGAGAAAGAACTCATACTTATAATAGCCGCTTGGCGCAAGAAATAGGGAAGTGGGCTGATACTCAAGAAGGTGGGGAGGCGATTCATGATGCCCTTTACAAAGCCTACTTCGTGGACAATTGTAATATTAGTGATATTAATGAGTTACTAAGAATTGCCGGATCTGTAAATTTAGATACTTCAGCTGCCCGTGAAATTTTAGAAGAGCGACAATTCGAAACCGCTGTTAATGAAGATTGGAGTAGGGCGCGATTAGTTGGCGTGACTGGAGTTCCTACATTTTTCAGCAATGACCTGACGGTGGTTGGATGCCAACCATATGAGACTCTGGAAAAATTTGTTCAGCACGTAATCGAACTGGAGAAAAAAGATTGAACATCGAAACGATAAAAGCAAAGAGAGAAAAAGTGGATAAAAGAAGGACAGCTTTGGTCACCTGTATTGATCGATATATGGGCATCGTCATAAAAGAGAAATTCGAGACCTTGAATATTGAGGTCATTGAAGGCCGTTACCCTATGACCAGCGAAGCAGAAGTTAAAGAATTAGTAAGCAATGCGGGCAACATAGATATTCTCGTTGCCAATCTTGCTGAACCTCCAATGACCAGCCCTGTGCAAAGTATCCGAAATAGTGATTGGAATAACTTATTTGATTCCCTTGTACATCCGCTTATGTATTTGGTAAGAGCTGTTACTCCGCAAATGCTCGAACGAGAATCTGGAAAAATAATTGCAGTAACTAGCGCCGCACCCTTAAAAGGCATTGCAAATAACGCAGCCTATTGTGCTGCACGAGGAGCACAGAATGGTTTTATTAAAGCAGTAGGTTTAGAATTAGCACGCAAAAATATTCATGCAAATGCAATAGCACAGAACTATGTTAACAATGACACTTACTATCCGAACGATATTCTAGACAATAAAAAATTCCTAGATCATGTAAAAAGAAATGTGCCGACAAATAAAATTGGTGCTGCCAGTGAGACTGCAGAACTTGCTGCCTATTTAGCTAGCAAAAACTGCAACCACATGGTGGGACAAATTATTCCACTGTCGGGAGGTTGGGCAACATGACTGCTGTCACTGATACTTGGCGCTGCCATTAGATGTCGTCACTAGACAAGATTACTTTTACGATCCGTCCAAAAAGGTCTACGAAGCTCTGTTTTTAGAATCTTGTTAATTGGTGAAAGTGGCATTGGCTCATCACGAAAAGTAACACTCACCGGGCATTTATAACTAGCGATTTGTTCTTTGCAAAACTTAATTATCTCTGCTTCTGTTGGTTGGTCATCACCCTCAAGGGTCACAATAGCATGCACTGCTTCTCCCCAGGTGTCATGAGGAATACCGATAACAGCGACTTGATGAATCGCCGGGTGATCAGAAATAATATTTTCAATCTCAATGGGATAAACGTTCTCACCGCCGCTCACAATCATGTCCTTGACTCTACCTTCGAGAAATAAAAAGCCTTCATCGTCAAGATAACCAGCGTCACCTGTTAGGTACCAGCCATCTTGCAGCGCTTCGGCAGTCTGTTCAGGAAGGCGCCAATATCCCTTCATGATGTTATCGCCACGGACCAATATCTGACCAGTTTCTCCATTAGAAACCTCATTATTTTCGTCATCAGTAATTTTAAGCTCTACATGCTTTACGGGCCGACCAACTGAGCCGAGCCTGTTTGCCTTAGGGCCTTCTAAAACGTGAAAAGCAGAATCGAGGCTAGTTACAATGGGGCTTGCTTCAGTCATACCAAAGGTTTGAAAAATTTCTACGCCCGGGAATGCTTGAATAACTCTATTTAAGAGTGCAACCGACATAGGAGCTGCTCCATAAGCCAGCATTTTTAATGATGATAAATCGAACTTAGAAAAATCTGTATGATCTAACAGCATTTGCAGCATCGTTGGCACTAGAGTGCCCGAATTTATCTTGTACTGCTCTATAACTGATAGCACTTCTACAACATCGAATTTTGGTAATATCACACAATGGCCACCAACAGCGGTGCCGCTAAAAACTCTAGAGCCTGCCGCTAGATGAAACAGCGGCCCCATGATTATAAAATTCCAGTTTTTTTGCATGCGATAAAGTGGTATTGAGCAATCAGTATTAATTTGAAAATTCTTGTGACTAAGCATTACTCCTTTGGAACGACCAGTCGTACCGCCAGTGTAAAAAATCATAACCGTATCATCGTCACCACCCGGAGTTAGTCTGCAGTAAGATTTTGATGTGATGAATTCAGTAACTTTTTCTTCATAAGAATCCATGCCTTCTGGAACATCACCCGAACCTGCAAATATCAGAGTAGTAATACTCTCGCAGGCTTTTCGCATCGCCTTTGCTTGATCAACGAAAAACGGATCCACAATTAACACAGTTGGCGTGCAATCTTCTGCGCACTCAATCATTTCCCGAAGTGATAATCGGTAGTTAACTGGTATAAAGATTGCGCCAATCAAAGCAGGAGCAAAATAACTCTCAAACAGAATATTGGAATTAAAGCCAAGAAAAGCTACTCGATCACCACTTCCAACACCAAATGATTTATAGACAGTAGCGGCAGCATGGCAACGCTGAAAAGTTTCCTTCCAACTTCGAGTTGTCTCTGCAAAAGTTAATGCAGGATAATTAGGCCACTTTTCTGCCGCATTCACTAAGAGATTGGTGATATTTATAGGGCTTTGTTTATTCATTTGTTATAGCGTTTCCTACAATTTTCTTATATCTGCCATGTTTTAGCGCGTTTTTTACTAGCTTTCTGATCCAGCGACTATTCCTGAATCGTGGAGGATTCCGATTTCTGAACTATTAAGCCCCAATAAATCAGAGAGAATTTCATCAGTATGTTCTCCCAATAAGGGTGCTGGCTTGGCAGATAATTTTCTCAATGCAGTGAAATTTAGAGGTTGTGAAGGCATTAGATAAGGTCCGATGCCTGGCTGTTCTACGAGATCGAACAGAGGATTGTCTTCTGAGCAATCAATATCAGATTCAACCAATTGTCGAATTGATTGATAGGGTCCCCAGCAAACTCCAGCTTCATTCATGACTTTAACCACTTCTTCGTAATTATGCTGAGCAAACCAGGGAATAAATAATTGCCGCAGTTGCTCTCTAGCTTCGAAGCGATCGCCTTCCTTTCTAAACGACAGACCTAGCTCTTGTTCCAAAGAGTCTACCTGATTCGTGCTTTGAGTAATCATTACAATAGCCTTCCACTGATTGGGACTGACCCCCACAATCATTACTCTGCGGCCATCCTTGCACCGAAAGTCGTGGCCAAAAGTACCAAAGAGATGATTGCCCATTCTCTCTCTTTCTTGGCCATTGACTTCAACTTCGGATAAGTAACCCAAATGGCCCATAGTTGCCAAAGCAACATCGACAAGAGTTATTTTAATAAATTGGCCTTCTCCAGTCATTCGACGATGACGCTCAGCGGCAAGCAGTCCGATCGCGATCTGCTGGCCAGCTATCACATCCCAGGCAGGAAAAGGATTATTCACTGGCAACTCTCCATCACCACTTAGATAAGGAAGCCCAACTTTACTATTCACTGTGTAGTCCAGCGCGCTGCCGCCGTGGCGATCGCCAGTCAGATTCAAATAGATTAAATCATCTCTCAATTCTCTTAGCTTTTCTGCAGCTAACCAACCTTTGGCTGGAAAATTTGTAACAAAAATCCCTGCGTCCTCACCCGGTGCAGTAATTAACTGAGTTAATAATTCTTGTCCTTCCGGCTTTCTAAAATCTATAGCAATAGAGCGCTTCCCTTTGTTCAAGCTATGCCAATAAAGGCTCTTGCCTTCTTTAGTTACTGGCCAACGACGATAGTCGATGCCGCCACCAATTTGATCGAAGCGGATAACATCAGCGCCAAGTTGCGCTAAAGTCATACCTCCTGAAGGCGCTGCAATAAATGCGCTACCTTCAATAATCCGCAATCCTTTTAGAATTTCCTGCAATGCTCAGCCCTGATTTAATTCAGTAAATACAAATTTAACTAACTTGTAGGTAACCATTGTTAATTACCACTTTATCCTGTTCCAGCGATTTGCAGCGAAAAGATAATTTATTATCGTTCTTCCAAATTTCTGTCCGGATAGTTTCGCCAGGATAAACTGGCGCCGAAAACCGGAGCCGCATGTGCTTGAATTTTGCCGGATTATAGTCGCAGCACGTTTTAACCAATGCATGCGTGGCGATTCCCAAGGTACATAAGCCATGAAGAATTGGCTTTTTGAAATCAGCATTACGAGCTACAGTCGGAGATGCATGTAGTGGATTAAAGTCACCAGACAGTCTATAAATTAAGGCTTGCTGAGGTAGTGTTGGTAAATCACAAATGATGTCTGGTTCTGAAGATGGAATCAGGTCTGTTTTAGGTGAAATTTTCCCCTCACCACCAAAACCCCCATCACCTCTAGCGAGTATGGTAGTGATCAAAGTACAAAGATCATCTCCTGTTGCAACGTCCCGCACAATTCGTTCTGAGACAATCAGAGCTCCTGCGCGCTCGCTCTTATCGGTTACTTCGGTCACCTTAGTCGTAGCTTCTACTGTACCAGATACAGGCAACTCTTTATGGAGGATTATTTCTTGTCCGGCGTGAAGAACCTTAACCCAATTTAGGCCAGTGTCTTCTTCTTTTGCCCAGAACCCTGGGTGCGCCATCATAACTGACTGACTTGGCAATACTTTTAGATTTTCTTCGTAAACAAATCGTAAACTATCTTCATCAAGAGGATCAATTCCCATGCCCACACCAAGAGCGTAGAGCATACAGTCTTTTTCTGTGTAGGTTTGGCGAATGATGGGGAATTCGCGGTTTAATAATTTTTCTGCATCGAGGGACATTGGTTGATCCTGTTTGCTATTAGCACCGTTAGTTTGTATCGATGATTCTAGCTTAGTATTCTTTTTCGAACTTTTTACTCTTTTCGAATCAAAGTAGGCAAGCTTCTTGACTGGTTTGAATTATTTAGTCCGCATTCTAAACTTTTTATATTTTTTGTTATTCATAACTCTTTGTCTCAAATTCTGAAATCGTGCGATTTAGAAAATATCTTAATCCTTTCTTTTTACACTCCGTTTCTAGTTATATTGGATCCCAGCTAAATACGTCGCCAGACCTTTCCAATGGAAAGAAGTCAGATGCGAAAGCTGGAATGACTCGATCTATCACTTTGTCTGGCGTCCATCCTTCAGCTGTGTGCGCAAATCGAATTGGACGATTGTGGTTAAACAGAAATATTTCATTGTTTCTAACGCCAAATATCTGCCCAGAAACATCCTGTGCAGCATCGCTGCATAAGGCAATTGCTAATGGCGCAATTTTCTCTGGAGTCATCTGTTGAATTTTTTCGACACGGGCTTTTTCCTCGTCGGTGTTTGTAGGGATAGTGCCAATGAGTCTGCTCCACGCAAATGGTGCTATGCAGTTGGAGCGAACTCTAAACCGACCCATATCTAAAGCGATTGATTTAGAGAGACCTACTATGCCTAGTTTAGCGGCAGCATAGTTCGCTTGGCCGAAATTTCCTATAAGCCCGGAGGTTGAAGTCATGTTAACAAAGCAACCGCTAGTTTGAGCGCGAAAATGAGTAGCTGCGGCTCGACTAACATTGAATGTTCCTTTGAGATGAACGTTAATAACTGAATCGAAATCAGCTTCGGTCATTTTGTGGAATATAGCATCACGCAAATTACCCGCATTGTTAATAACTGCATCAATACGACCGAAATACCCAACGGCAGTTTCGATTATTTCGTGAGCGGCATCCCATTCTGTGACACTCGCATAGGAGGCGACCGCTTCTCCGCCCGCAGCTTTAATTTCGTTTACTACATCGTCCGCTGGGATACTGTCACCACCAGAACCGTCCTCGGCTCCACCCAGATCGTTAACTACCACCTTAGCGCCATTAGCTGCTGCAAGCATGGCGATTCCACGGCCGATTCCGCGGCCTGCACCGGTAACGACGATAACTTTATCTTGCAATAATTCTTTAGAACTCATTGTTGACGATTAACCTCTTTATTAGCCTGTTATATTTTGATTATATTTCTTTATTAACTTAACGAGGCTTTATTTTGCATTGGCTATTAAATTTCTAGCGATTACTTTTAATGCTAAAGTTTCTTCAGCCCCTTCAAAGATTGAAAGAACTCTAGCATCGACAAAAAGCCGGCTCACAGCAGATTCCTCAGCGTAACCCATACCTCCATGGATTTGTAAAGCTTCTCGCGATATCCATTCAGCAGACCTACAGGTAAAAAGTTTAACTAGACTAGCTTCCATCTGCCCCCCACCCTGATCCATTAATTCTGCAACAGCGTACCCAAATTGTCGCGACGCCGTGAGTGTTGCCAGCATACGACTAAGCTTAACTTTTGTTAGTTGGTACTCAGCAACAGCTTTACCAAAAACTTGCCTTTCTTTGGCATAGCTTAAAGCTTTTTCAAACGCTGCTTGCATAACACCTGTCGCGCGTGCAGCAGTTTGAATACGGCCACCTGAAAAACCGGACATGGTGTAATAAAATCCTTTGCCTTCACCCTGTTCTTCACCAACTAAATTTTCAGATGGCACAAAGTAATCTTCGAAAAATAGATCAAATGAATGCATTCCACGATAACCAAGAGTAGCAATGGCTTTACCGGCAAGGGAGCCGCCAGACTCTTGTTCATGGATAAAAGAATGACCAGAATAAGCAGGCTTCTCGATTAGCAACATACTCAAACCTTTGTAACCAAGGCTAGCATCAGGATTAGTTCTGGCTAACACAAAAATTAACTCTGAGCGGCCGGCAAAAGTACACCAAGTTTTACTACCGTTCAGCAACCAACCGTTCTTTGTTTGCGTTGCTTTAAGACTTACTGCTGCTACATCAGAACCAGTGTTAGGCTCTGTAATTGATATGGCGCATAACATTTCGCCGGATGCTAATTTTGGCAGCCACTTTTGTTGTTGGGCGTCAGTGCCTCCGCTTAGCAAAGCTCTGGCTGCGATTTCCGGCCTAGTGATGAGGCTGCCAGCGGCACCAAGAGAGCCCCTTGATAGTTCTTCGGTTACGACGATCATGCCGAGACTGTCGGGTTTGTCGTCGGGCTGCAACCCACCGAAGCGCTCGGGAATACAAGTTCCGAAGCAGCCAAGCTCAGCCGCTGGCTTTAATATGGCTTCGGGAATATCCTTATCTTCACGATGGATTTCTTCTGCCAATGGTATGACAACATCATTAGCGAAGCGGAAGAAAGTTTCTCTGACCAGTTCTTTTTCTTCACTCAGTAATGATGGTAATCGCTCGATACCTTCATCGCAAATTTCACTACCAACTACAGTAAGAAATTCTGCATCAAGATATTTATCAAGTAAATTACTGACTTGCGAATTTGTGGAAAGTTGTAAAAGTTCTTGGCGGTTAATACAAAGCTCAGCTGCCCGATTGGATAATCTTTGCTGACATAACTGAAATATTTCGGCGATAAAGAATACTGCTAACCGAGTAGTAAGAGAATCATAATTAGTTTTTTTAGCGTAATCACTAAAAGCTCTGGCTGCTTCTAATTCAGCAACGCAAAAAGCTAAGTCATAACTTGAGAGCTGCCAGTTATCTAACAGATCATTATCTAAACCGGCTGACTTAGTGCAATCTGCTTTAATTCTGCTTAGAGCACTATCAATTAATTGCTGAAGAAGGCCCAAGCTCGCTATAGCTGAACCAAGATCGGCCTCCAAGCTTTTATCAACTGCTAATCTTTTCGATACCATTTTTCATTAGCCATTCTTGTCTTGAAATTTAAGTATAAAATTTCAAGTGTTATAATTGAATTATTTAGTTTATTTTATGAAATTATCTGCGCTTCAGCAAAATACTTTTTATCATCAGGATTACAATGATAATGCTGAAATACTTCGACCAGATATTTTGCACACAATTCTAATTATAAGGACCAATGACAGAAATGCTGCATATATTCTGATGAGGGAAACCACCTAAATTGTGATTCAAACCCAGCTTAGGGTCCGATAATTGTCTGGAGCCGGCCCTACCTTGAAACTGCAGATAGTTTTCATAAATCATGCGCAAGCCTGATGCTCCGATTGGATGACCAAAACATTTCAACCCACCATCGATCTGGCATGGGTTGCTACCATCGGCATCGAAGGTGCCGTCCAAAACATCCTTAACTGCCTTTCCTTCTTCTGCAAGCTGCAAATCTTCCATGGTGACCAATTCAGTGATTGAGAAACAGTCATGAACTTCAGTCATGGTAATCTCTTTTTTTGGATTTTTAACACCGGCTTCATCATAAGCTCGCTGCGCGGCGATACGTGTAGTTTTTAAATAAGAACCATCCCAACTTTCATGACTTGATTCAGTGCCGTTGGAAACAGCAAGTTGTAGTGCTTTAACTGAGACTAGATTTTCTTTACCTAAGCTTTTGGCAATTTCTGGTGTTGTTACTATTGCACAAGCAGAACCATCGCTAACGCCACAGCAATCAAACAAACCGATCGGCTCCGCTATATAAGGTGCGTTAAGCGCCTGCTCTTCGGTAATTTCTCTTTGTAAGTGGGCTTTAGGGTTCTTCACCCCATTTGCATGGCTCTTAACTGAAACATGAGCCATCGCTCGCTTAAGGTCGTCTTTATTGACTTTGTGTTTCGCTCGATAGCCGCTCGCTAACTGAGCAAAGGCACCTGGGGCTGAAAGATTGGGCCAGTACATATCATTTTCTACGCCTCGGGAACGTTGAGGCAATCCGCCGTAACCGGTGTCTTTTAGTTTTTCGACCCCTAAGGCGAGAGCAATATCGCAAGCTCCTGATGCCACGGCATAAACTGCTCCGCGAAAAGCTTCGGTGCCAGTGGCGCACATATTTTCAACTTTGGTTACTGGGATATAGTTAAGCCTAAGAGCAATAGCTAAAGGCATCGCACTGGCACCAACATTGAAGGCGTCGATTCCCGCACCAAACCATGCTGCTTCAATCTGATTTCTTTCAATACCTGCATCTTCAATACATTCTTCGAAGGCTTCCACCATCAGGTCCGCGGGGCTAGACTCCCAACGCTCACCGAACTTGCTGCAACCCATACCGAGGATAACGACTTTATCTTTTATTCCGCTGGCCATGTTTTAACCCTTTATACTCTTAATTTTAATTTCAAGAACAGTTTGTAGTTATTTTTCCGATATCCTTTGTCTGTTTATTTTTCTTATTATTCGATTGATGCCTTCCAAAAATATTTTCTGAACCCGCGCTGAGTATCAAATTGCTTAATTCGAAAATGAACACTTATTTTTGACCCTGAATCGATAGTGCCCTCTGCAATTTCTGTAAAATCCATCATTAGCTTACCGCCACCTTCAAACTCTACCATGCCAAAATAGGCAGGTGGATTCCAATCGAAAGTGAGTCTATCTGCTGTCCAAGTCGCTACCCTGCCATTCTTATCAGCGAACGGATAATCATCTTGGCTCTCCAATTTATTGCACTCCGGGTTTACACAGTACTTGTCTCGAGGAATTTGAACCGTACCACACTCTCTACATTTCCCACCTAAAAATGCGGTGAGTAAATCTTTACGGCGGTTATAGCCTGATAAGAAAGTTTGTTTGTCAGCTTCGCCCCGCTTGCCAATATCTTTCTCAACCAAATTATTGAAACTCATGAATCTATTGTAATTAGTGTCTTCACGTCGCCTAGCAATCGCGCCGCTTACTCCTAACTTAGGTTTAATTGAACTCACGAGTTCAGTTGCTCGCAATAAAATCGCGTCACAGCCTTGGCCAAAACCTGTTACCAGAATCAAGTCGCCGGGTGCAGCATTTTCCAAAGCTTTAGCGAGCAGAAGAATAGACTGGGCAGCACCAGCGACACCAACTATGGAAATCTGGTTATCAATGATAGCTTCTGCATTAATGCCTAATTTTTTTGCCAATGCAGCAGGTGTGCGGGCTTGTTCAGTTGGTAGAATAAAATGCTTCACATCTGCTGCGTTTACTGAAGCATTTTTTAGTACATCTGAAACTACCTTAGGTAAAGTTTTCATGAATCCTTCATCGCGAATCCAGCGTTCTTCCCAACCGTAGTCGAAACTAGAATCCTCACCTCGGTAGTGATCAACGAAGTCTTCGGACAAAGTTTCAGCGCCGAGAAATTCTGCAATGATATTTTCTGTGCCAATGGCAATCGCCGCTGCTGCATCACCCCATAGCATTTCGGACCTTGACCCTGCTTTCGTTCGTCTATGTTCTGACGCCACCAACATAGCAGTTCCTCGACTATTAGCTTCGAGCAAAGAAATAAGAGCTGAAGTTGCTGACCGTTGTGACGCGCCAATATCCATACTACGTAAATTGCGATCCAGATTTAGGGCCTCGCTTACTACAACTGAATTTTGTCTATCGAGAAACGGGAAAGTGGTTGATGCCATATAAAGAGTAGATAAAGATTTCTTATCTAAAGCTGATAAGCAATCAGTTGCTGCCTCAACAGCCATAGTAACCGTGTCTTCATCCCAATTGCAGATACTGCGCTCGCCTTTTGCTAGTGAATTTAAACCAGCATCAAACCAGGCATTTGCTTCAGCCATCGCTTTTTTGTTTAGTCGCGCTCGGGGGATGTAAGCGCCATGCGCGGTAATTCCTATCATACCTTTCCTCTTAAACTGTTCGTCCGATTACTAATTTCATTACTTCTGAAGTACCACCATAAATTCGCCGCACTCGGGAATCTACAAATAAACGAGAAATAGGATACTCACGCATATAACCGTACCCACCAAATAATTGTAAACAATCATCAACGATTTTATTACCAGTTTCGGTGGTCCATAGTTTAGCCATCGCACCTTCTTCTGGGGTTAACTTACCTTGATCTATTTTGGTCAGGCATTGGTCGATATACGCCCAACCTACTGCTAAGCTTGTTTTAATTTCAGCAAGCTTAAATTGGGTGTTCTGAAATTCAAAAAGCTGTTTTCCAAAGGCCTTCCGTTCTTTTACGTACTCCGTGGTAAGTTCAAATGCTCTTTGAGCTTCTGCCATTGCTCTGCAGGCAATGGTGATTCGTTCTCGAGGCAGCTCATTCATTAGCACTGCAAATCCCGCGCCTTCTTGACCTAACAAGTTAGAGATGGGAACTCGAACATCTGAGAAAAACATTTCTGACGTATCCGCTGCCTTTTGTCCAATCTTATCCAGATTTTGGCCTCTTTCGAAGCCTTCACGCTCTGTCTCGACAATAATTAAGCTAATTCCCCGGGCACCTGCATCGGGGTTAGTTGAACAAGCGAGGAGCACAAAATCACAATTCTGGCCATTGGTGATGAAGGTTTTCTGACCGTTAATCACATACTCATCGCCGTCTCTTAAAGCCGAAGTACGCAAAGACTTAAGGTCTGAGCCACAACCCGGCTCAGTCATGCCAATTGCAGCGATTGATTCGCCAGTAACCATTTTGGGTAACCAGCGGTGCTTCTGTTCTTCAGTGCCGCTGTTTAATAAGTAATAGGCGACGATGTCAGATGACACCGAAAATCCGACACTGGCGCCACCGATGGCATAGCCGACTTCTTCAGAAAGCACCATATTGTAAAAGAAATCCGCGCCAGGCCCACCGTACTCTTCTGGAATTCCACAGCAATGAAAACCGTTTGCTCCCGCCTTTAACCAAAATTCCTTGGGTAGAACCCCTTTGTCTTCCCATCTAGCGATATTTGGCTCTAACTCCTCTCTGAAGAATCGACGGGCGTTGCTTCTGAATAGCTCATGATCACTATTGAAGATTGCGCGGTTATGCATTTTCTGAGTTACCTACTGTAATGAGATTTTAATATAGACGGATTTTAACGGAAAAAGGAATTGATTGCGATGTAGAGCTAAATCGCGCTAGAGACCTAAAGATCTAGAGAACGGTCTCAAGTCGGCATCCACAACGCAATTTTTGTTAATTAATAATAGGTGCCAGATATACTATTATTTAGTCATTCAATTTTATCGCTTTAGATTATAATGCTAGAGTTTTCACTATTAATAATTGTTTCTTTACCTACATGTATGCCGTCCAATACCATAGTGACAAAGTCTAGAATCTACAAGTAATCCGTAATTTAATTCCATGATTTTCCGCTACGGTCTAGGTAAACGAAATTGAAAGCTCAGAAAGCGGAAACAAGGACTTCATTGAACCGAGAAATGAACTATCGAATCCGATTTTCTGCGTTTTTCAGCTCATGAAGTCAGCGCTTATGCCTTAGTTCTGCATGAGAAATAACTATTGATCCCTCATAGAACAAGGAATAATGATCCCGCGGGATTACCAATAATTTAACAAGTCCATTATCGTAGTATATCCTCTTTCCTCCATTGTCAGATGCGCAGTACCTAGCGCATAGCTAGACTTGCTGTTCTGAAAATCATGTAATTTTCTTTTACTTATCGGTTATTCGCACTTCGATATGCCACAGAAAGTATGAAGCACTTACAAACGCATATTAAATTACACAAAGATACGGGCGCGAGGTTAAAGACTAAAAATTGTGTTTCCCATTGTCTTAGCGCCTTTCAGTAATCGCCGCATCAACCAGGTAAGTGAAATCTTCACGGAATCCCCCACCGCGAGACGGAGATATCTGGGCCATAATGACGATAACTATATCTTGCACTGGATCGATGAAATACCGAGTTCCTGCGGAACCATCCCACCAGATAGTTCCTTCGCTCACTGGGAAATTATAAGTTGTCGAATCAATTACCAGATTGAAGCCACCTAATGTCCAGCCGGAACCTAACCAATAACCACTATCACCAATCGGCATGGCTTGGCTAGGAACAGCATTCTCGTACATCAGTTCTGCAGTGGCAGAGCTCAGTAAGCGGTTGCCATCTAAAACCCCTCGATTCAGTACCAGCTGACTAAAGCGCATATAATCCATGACTGAAGATAGCAGGCCGACGCCGCCCTCGATAAGTTTTGGTTTTTCGGTAAATGGAATATTTTCAATTTGGTGAGGGACCAAACCATCGTTGGTAGGACGATAAAGGCTTGCTAGACGGCTTGCATTTAAGCCCTCTGCCCAAAACATTGTGTTATCCATTCCCAACGGCTCTAACAATTCATTTGTCAGATATCGATCGAACGGCATACCAGACCAAACTTCAACTAATTTTCCAAGAATAGTTGCGTGTATCCCATAACGAAATTCAGTGCCAGGGTCCTGAAATAATGGCACCCTTGCCGCATTTTTAACCATTTGGTCAAGAGTAATATTCTTATCTCTAACATTATTTTCACGATAAAGCCTTGAACTACGACTTCCCAAACCAGATGTATGAGTCAGTAAGTGGGCTACAGTGATTTCGCCGGTGCGAGGTTTAGTCTGAGAGATATCTGTGCTATTGGAATCTGTAAGAACACGTTGATTTTCAAACTCTGGAAGGTACTTCTTAATGGGGTCATCGAATTTAAATTTGCCCTGATCGTACATCTGTAGCACAGCAAAGCTAGTAATTTGCCGAGTCATTGAGTAAGTACGAAACAGAGCGTTATCGACCATTAATTTTTGCTGCTCTAAATCCATTTGCCCCAATGACTCGAAATAGACGATTTTCCCATCTCGGGCAACTGCAGCTACCACACCAGCAATATCACCGTCATCTATGTGTTGTTGAAGGTTTTCGGTGGCTGCGGCTAACTGAGCAGAAGACATTCCCACAGACTCAGCTACTGCGAAAGTAAGGTCCTGAGCAAATGGCTGATTACAGTAGATTAAGCCATATAGTAAAAACATTCCCTTCCGCAAACTAATAGAAATTTTCTCCGCTTTCCCCCCAGATTCTTTAGAGTTTTTCCTGCTCATTGTAGTTTTTACCTGTTTAGTTATGATCCAATCCATCATCCTAATGATTCCTTTTTAACGGAAATAACAGTAAGACTTAACAGCCCTCTACGTAGATTTATAATTATGCATAGACAACATTGAGAAATACAAAAGGCTTAGTTCGGTTTATTCAGTACGGATTCCCAGTCGTACTTAGTATCGGCTATCACAATAAAATGCGGGTTTAGGAGCTCTTCCTTCTGGTTATACTTGAGATTTTGGAAATCTCTGTCTACGATTTTTCCACCAGCTGCAGAAACTACTGCATGTGCGGCAGCCGTATCCCATTCACAAGTAGCCGCTAATCTTGGATAGATGTCAGCGACACCCTCGGCCAACAGACATATTTTCAGAGAGCTCCCCATGCTTACCACTTCAGTGTTGCTGAATCGTTCTTTAATAAGTTGGATTAGGCCATCTACCAATTCGCCACGGTGGCTCCTGCTGGCTACTACACGAATCAATTGCGTTGGTGACTCTATCGAAGAACATTGAATTGGTTTAGTGCCTTCCTTGGACATTTTCCACGCACCTACATCCAGTTTTCCGACATAGGTGGTATCTAGTACGGGCACATGTACTACCCCTAGCGTCGCTACGCCGTTTTCTATCAAAGCAATGTTTACCGTAAACTCTCCATTGCGCTTAATAAACTCTTTGGTTCCGTCTAGAGGATCAACTAACCAATAACGCTCCCAGGAATTGCGCTCTTTAGCACTAATGAACTCTGACTCCTCAGAAAGTACGGGAATCTGATCATCGAGGGTAATTAGCAGTTCCACAATTAAAGTATGAGCACGCCGATCTGCTTCGGTGAGCGGAGAGTCGTCTATTTTAGTTGAAATGGCGATGTTGCCAGCTTGATTATAAACAGCCAGAATTTCTTGCCCTGCTTTCAAAGCAATCTTAACTACGCTATCGAGAAGAGTGTCATCCCACATTTATAAACTCACTTAGGTCTTTAAAGTAGATCATGGTGATTCTAATTTCTGGCTTGCTTAGGTAAGCTGATGCATCTTGCAATACAGAATGCCTATTGCCAAGTAATTCTTCCTGGAGACTCTCAATGCTTTCGTGGGGCGACATCGATACCATCATGTTTGATATGGATGGAACACTATTGGATCTACACTTCGATAGTTATTTCTGGCATAACCTGATTCCTCAAGCTTACAGTGAAAAGCATAATATCAGCGTAGAGGTAGCTCAAGATAAAATTCTTGCTGGCTATGAAAAAGTTTATGGATTACTAGATTGGTATTGTCTCGACCACTGGACTGAAGAATTAGGTCTCGACATTAAAGAATTGAAAAAAACAATCACGCACAAAATCGCAATTCGTCCTAATGTATTGATCTTATTAAAAGAACTCCAATTGTTGCAAAAAAGAATTATTTTAATTACTAATGCACATCCAATAAGTTTGAATATTAAAATGAAGCACACCGGGCTCGAAGTTTTTTTTCATCAATGTATTAGTTCGCATTCACTTGAGCTAGCAAAAGAAAACCCTGGCTTCTGGGAAAAACTTCAGAGCCTTGAACCTTATAAACCTGATCGAACGGTTTTATTCGATGATTCATTGCCGGTCTTGCAACAGGCAAAACGAGAAGGAATAAAATATTTGTTCGGTATCGCGCAACCTGACAGTAAAAATTCGCCCATTGAATTAGAAGATTTTCCACAGATCGAAGACTTTAATCAAATTCTTCCATCTTCTTTAAACGCTAAGGAAATAACTAATGGCTGAATGCAAATCCATTCGAGCTAATTCTAATACTGACGCTAAAACTAGCTCAGAAAGCATGGTCAAAGTCAGACTAGATAAATGGCTTTGGGCAGCCCGCTTCTATAAGACTCGTTCACTTGCCAAACAGGCAGTTGATGGTGGCAAAGTCCAATGTAACGGTAGTCGAGCCAAGCCTAGCAAGGAAATCGATATCGGTATAGAAATTAAGTTGAGGCAGGGCCTTGATGACAAGACTGTCAAAGTAGTGGCGTTAAGTGAAC
>Ga0302135_10000907_pt1 | contig 17898 bp, 27 predicted proteins | sample CBN3_surface_MG_FD_203119 | JGI IMG/M metagenome (GOLD analysis project Ga0302135, IMG submission 203119) | Marine microbial communities from Western Arctic Ocean, Canada - CBN3_32.1 | ecosystem: Environmental > Aquatic > Marine > Oceanic | place: Canada: Western Arctic Ocean | collected...
ATAATCTCGGAAAGAAAAAAACGAAGACAACAAGGAGGTCGAGGAGGAAGTACTGACTCCCTCTGACCTCGACGACGCCACCCATTCTGAAATGCGCTTGTTGTATCGGGAATCGGTAGATGCCGTCTTTTTTGTAAAATCTCAGCAGTGGAAAACCGTCGGCGCAACACTGCTCCTCTATCTCGTCTTTCTCGCCATCGCGCGGTTCATTTCAAATGATCCATTTCTTATCAAAGGCCTAGGCGCGATCGTTTTAGTCGCAACCCCACCCGCACTCGTCATTCTGCTTTTTTATCAACTTTGGCAAAATACCGAGCGGCACAAGCTGGAAAGTATTGAAACCCTGTTTTCCAGCCAATTTCGCAAAATTAGAGCGATCAAGTCACGGTCGAAAGCCAATATTATTCGCTACCTTCTTCTCGTTTTCATGATGACACTCGTTGTCCTCGCCGGCACCGTAAGTTTCTTTACCCTGCTAGAGCTGTAGAGCCAATCGACGCTTTTCGGATTTGCCGCGTGTCACCGCCCTAACCGCCAAACGCCTACGGTCGAAACGGCGTGACGTTTACAACTCCACCGCATGCCTCCAGCAGATGGCCTTCTGGAATTTCAATCCAATCGCCGACTTCTGCGTCCAACGGTTCCGACAGAACGAGAACCGCCTCGTCGCCAGCGCTGAACTGCACATGCCTGTCAATGACCTGTATAGCGCCGCCCGTGCCGTAGTAGAGAGTCGGTGATTGGTTGTCGCTTGAGTATCTCAGCGCATAAATTCGGTCGCCATCGGCGATAGCGGCAGTTATCCGCAGCGGCTCATCGGTTCCTGATTTTTCCATCACGTCTTGAACTTGGCCGACTGTTCTTGCCAGAGCTTTGCGAACGTCGCCCGCAAGACCGTTGCCGTAGGCGAGAAGAAAAAACGCCTCGCTATCGGTCGTACCGGACCGCTTGCGGAAAATTTTATCCGGTATCATTTGCTCCAGTTCGCGGCGAATCGAGCCATAGCCGCCAATGCGCCCGTTATGCATGAACATGACGCGATCCAGGCGAAACGGATGGCAGTTTTCGCGGCTCGTCGATGTACCGGTCGACGCTCTCACATGAGCAAAGAACAATTCGGACTGTATCTGCTCAGCCAGGCTTAGGAGGTTCGCATCATTCCAGGCAGGCAACGTATCGCGAAATATTCCTGGATATGCCTGCTTCCCATACCACCCGAGCCCAAAGCCATCACCGTTTGTCGGCACGATACTTTGTGTCGCTGCCATGCTTTGGCGAATGAGTGAATTCTCCGGTTTGAAGAGAAGCTCATCAAGCAGCAAAGGGGGGCCGGAATAGGCGAGCCAGCGGCACATGATTACTTAATTTTCAAAATGAGAGACTTCGACAAGTCGTCGGGATTGTGATTTCAAATCGTAGAAATGATAGTTGCTCATTAGCCTTCCGTTGAGGCGCAAGCTGATTACTCTTTGCCTGTCCTTTGGAACTCCCGTGATATGGATATGATCCGGATTCGGCACAAACGTTGTGACTGAGCTTGGAGCGAGAAGCACGATTCCACCCGACTGCAAGTCAATTTTTTCGCCGCCGTCTATTATATTCCCAGCCGGGACGTAGCTCCGCTCCTCCAAAACACCTTCCAGGACAGAGACAACGCCCCAGGTTCCATGGTCATGGATGGGTGTCCATTGTCCGGGCCGCCAGACGAGCGCAAAGAGAGAAACACCATCGGTGTCGCCCAGATGAATTGCGTCGCGTGCGTATTTCGACGGATCATCACGTTTTTGCTCGTCGGTTAACAGTCCAGATCCAGCCGCGGCCAGGTCCAGCATCAATGGCGCAGCTGCGGCGACACATTGCCCCGCATCACCGCACGCTCCGGTCAGCGTGTCGCAGGCGGAAACAAGATTAGTTAGTCTATGATCCATAACTAAGTTCTGCCGTTCGCCATCTTGCGCAAATGATCGCCGCAAATAATTGCCTACGCAATTTGCCATTCTAGATGACAAACGACTTTCGACAATGGCGATCAGTCCATACCCAAACTATTTTCGCGGCGAATATTTCCTAATGACGCCCGTCCGCCAACTTCAGGGAATCGGGATGCCGTCTTAGTCTGCCCATCGACCAGACCCCGAATACCGGACCCAGTGCCAGGATCGCAAACGCCACGCCCCATCCTGTCTGCGCGACGAGCAACGGCATGAGATGAATGGTAATCAATGTCAGTAGAAACCCCGAACAGGTTTGAACCGTCAGCATGGTCCCAACCAACTGGGGATCCGATAATTCAGCCACACTCGCCGAAAATTGAGCGGAATCCGCGACGATCGACACTCCCCAAATCACACAGACAATCGTCAGTAGAATCGGATTGGTCCCAAACATGAATCCAACGAACATCGCACATGTCCCGCTAACCGCCATCGCTGTCATTGTGGTCGTGGTGCGCCCATAACGATCGGCGACGAAGCCTCCCGCGACACATCCCAATGCGCCACCGACGCCGATCGAGAGGAACGCCGCAATTCGCGCCCAAATCTCGGGGTCGCTGGCAACGGTGAGACGGAAGCTCGCGTCGAGAAATACCGGGAGCCAAGCCCACATGGCATAAAGCTCCCACATGTGGCCGAGATATCCGAAATTTGCCAGCCGCAGGGATCGCGAAGAATACGCCTTAACGAGAATTCGTGGATCGAACGGCGGTGGCGACGCCATCTTAGGTCCCAACTCAACCAGATTAACGAGGAACGCGGCCCCAAGCGCGACCAGGGATGCCAACCCGATCGTGAAGCGCCAATTGACACCGCCAAACGCGTTAAACAAATGAGGCGCGGCAGATCCCAATGTGAGGGCGCCCACCAGGACCGCGACCAAAAGACCGAGATCTCCTTTCGCCCAAGTGCTCGCAATTTTCATTCCCACCGGATAGACACCGGCCATGCAGGCACCAGTAACAAAGCGCAATACGACAACGATGAACGACGTCGGCTCGACCAACAGAATCATCCCGTTGGCAACAGCCGCGACTAACGCCGATACCATGAAAAAGCGCCGCGGATCGATCCGGTCAGCGAGAGTTAGTATTGCACTGACAAGGGTCCCGACGACAAACCCCGCCTGAACGGCGCTTGTAAAAAAGGACGCCTGGACCGCGCTCAGGCCATATTCCGCTGTTAACGATGGAACCACTGCTGACGCTGAGAACCACAACGCCATAACCGGAACGACGCACAGTGCCAAAATGGTAAGCGAAAACAGCTTTGACTTCACAGCTTCGACTTCATTGAATCAATAATTCCAAACCGCGTCACTCGGCAATAGTAGACGCCACCGACGGCGCAGCTTTCTTCGCCCTGCTTTCACGGTAAGCGATAAATGAGCCGCGAACAGTGACCCGGATTCGCTGCAATGGGAAGCCACAATGCCTAAATTTAAAGCGATTCACACCCGCAGTCGAACTAGCCACAGGCGCCCTTACAACACTATGCTCGGGCGCATGCGCTGGTTTATTTCAATATCGGTGATAGTCGTGTTGGCAGCCTGTGCGCCGATGACGCCACCGCTGCGCGGCCAGGCCCAGCTCTATTACAAGGCTAAGGAACTTATTCCCTGGGTCAGCCATCAGACTGGCTATCCGGTAAAGCCGGCGCCGAACTGCTCAGTATCTACGCGGCCTATGACGGAGAGCGGCAATTGATCGGCCTCGGGCCCGATTGGTGGGGCAGCACACCTCTCGATCAGCCCGCCCTCGTGCACGAACTAACCCACCATCTTCAGGCGGGAAACGCCGTTGCGCCGACATGCATCCGCGACCAGGAAATCGAGGCCTACAAAACCCAGCTGAAATACCTCGCCGAGTTTCACTCCAGCGCCAGCGATGCCAGGCTCTCTGTGGAGGGGCCGTATACCCTCCTGATCGATGGCGACTGCGATGCTGGAAGTTTGACTAAGTGAGCATCGCTTTGACGACCGCCGTTCCTGACACCCCGTTAAACGCCGGGCGCTCGCACACGCTTCGGGATCTCTGTTTACTCGTTGACGTACTCGTTTTGTTCGCCACCGCGTGCGCGCCGATAATGCAAACCCCCCTCGATGATGCGCTTGAACTGAATGCCAATGAGCTGATCGCCTGGATCGCTGCGAACACGCGCTACCCCATCGTAAAACCCCCAAAGATTAAGATTGTGGCGACGCTTCCGAATAGCCGAATCAACTTCGGCGGAAGAAGCCTGATCGCCGCCTACAATTACGACACCCAAATTCTTTATTTAAAGCAATGTTGGAGCGGTGAGATACCGCAAGACAAAGGCACGTTGCTCCACGAATTACTCCACCACGCCCAGGTCGTCAGCGGTATCGGCCCGACCTGCATCCGCGAGCGCGAGATCGAGGCCTACGCTACCGAGCTCAGCTACCTCCGCGAAAACCACTCAAATGACTGGGACTGGTCCCCCGGTTTGAAAGCAACCTTGCTCGCGGTACCATGCAATTAGATGACAGAGGTATGTAATTGCGGTGTTCTTCCCATGGCCGCAGGCCCACGTTATCGTCTTGCCAATTCTACAGGGTCATACAACGAGAACCACATGAGCGACATCAGTGCCTTTGCACGCGCAAGAGACGCCTACCTGCTGGTCCCCGGCAACTTCCGCGGCATGGCGTCCATGGTGATCTCCGGGCTTTTACTGATGACGTCTTTCGGCATGGCGCGGCACATGCTGGTGGACATACATCCCTTCGAGGTCGCCTTTTTCCGCTCATTCTTCGGCGTACTCTTCATCATACCCTGGCTGATGCGGCAGGGGCTGGTTCCCTTCAAGACCAAGCGGCTGCCGCTTCACCTCCTGCGCAGCACGATCCACGTCGCCGGCGTGCTTGCCTTCTTCGTCGCGCTGAAGTTGATTCCGTTGGCAGAGGCGACGGCTTTGTTCTTTTTCGCGCCTATCATCAGCACCGCTCTGGCAGCGATATTCCTCCACGAGGTCGTCCGCCTGCCGCGCTGGGCGGCGGTCGCGCTTGGCTTTTGTGGCATGCTGGTCATCGTCCGGCCCGGGTTTGACGAAATCGAACTCGGAACGATACTGGCACTGGCCTCCTCCGTCTCGGCCGGGGTCGGCATGCTGATCATGAAAAACCTTGCCCGCACCGACAACGCGATCACGATCACCGTCTATGTCACCTGCCTGATGTCACCGATGTTGCTGGTGCCCGCCGCCTTCTTCTGGACCTGGCCGAGTTGGGTGGCGCTTGGATGGCTGGCCACCATCGGCCTCAGCGCGATCATCGGCCAATATCTGACCGCAACCGCCTTTAGGGTGGCGGAGGTCAGCGTCGTCACACCGCTGATGTTCCTGCAACTGATCTGGGCGTCGTTGATCGGTTTCGTCTTCTTCGGCGAGCTCCCCGACATCTTCCTCTGGATCGGCGGATTGATGATTTTCGCCAGTGCCGCCTATCTGGCCTACCGGGAACGGACTGGTGGCAGCGCGCCCACTGAAGTAAAAACAGGCGCTGCGGCCTAATCCAGTTAAGGAGGCTTGCTAGGGAGACGCGTTCCATGGATTCAATCAAGATCGTCGCCGGCCCGTTTACCTTTCAGGCCACCCTTAATACAGCTGATACGCCGAAAACCTGTGCTTGGTTCCAAGACCAACTGCCCTATCGGAGCAAGGTCATTCATGCACGCTGGAGTGGCGAGGCGGTGTGGATTCCGCTCGCCGATCTCGCGACCGGTCTCGAATATGAAAATCACACGGCCTATCCAGCTCGCGGCGATATCCTACTGTATCCCGGTGGCATAAGCGAAATCGAAATCCTGTTTGCCTATGGCAGCAGCCAGTTTGCCAGTAAAATGGGCGTGCTGGCCGGTAACCATTTTCTGACCATCACGGAAGGCCGCGACCAGCTCGCTGAATTTGGCAAACTTGTATTGTGGCAAGGGGCGCAGGACATCATATTCAGCGCGACTTAAAGAAGGACAAACGACCCATGCATTTTAGCGATACGATTGTCGTCGACGGCAGTTCGATGGAGCTGATCGTCGCCCAGCCCGACGGAGAGGGACCGTTTCCGGAGCTCCTGATCGGTATGCACAACCCGGCGCATGCGAGCTTAGCTGCTGACGAATTCACAATCGCCACAGCAGAGCGATTTGCCGCCGAAGGTTACGTTTCCTTAACACCAAACCCCTACAACAGTTGGCCAGCCGACGAGCCTATAGCGGAGAAGCGGGAGAAGCTCAACGACCGCCAGATCGTTACAGATCTCAGCGCGGGCCTTGCCCATTTGAGCGCCATGAAAAACGTCGATTCCGCCCACCTCGGCATCACCGGCTACTGCTTTGGTGGCATGCTGTCCTAGCTCGGCGCGGTCCACAACCCGACGCTAAAAGCCTGCGCCATGTTTTGGGGCGGCGGCATCAATGCGGGCAGGCCAGAGGGCAGCCAGCCGCCGATCGAACTTGCTGATCGCATGCCTTGCCCGGTCATTGGCTTTTTTGGCAACGACGATTCCAGGCCGTCGCCTGCCGATGTGGACGAATACGCTGCGGCTTTGGAAGCTGCCGGTAAAACGTTTGAGTTCCACCGCTACGACGGAGCGGGTCACGCCTTCCAGAATTTCACGAGCGAGGAACGCTACCGCAAGGAGGCATCAGACGATGCCTGGGCAAGGATGCTCGCCTTTTTTGCGGCGAACCTCAAAGGTGCATCCTCCGCAGCGGGATAGTCACCATGCTTCAAACCATGCTCATCATTGACGACTTCTTTGCCAACCCAGAAGAGGTGCGCGAACAAGCCTTCAAGCTGACCTACCCACCGACCCATGAAGATGATCAGTTCGGCGGTCGCACATCCGTTGAGGTCATGTTACCGGAGGATTCGGACGAGGGTTTCAGCCAAATTCCCGTGAACCCGTAAGGGACAAGGGTAGCATCGCGCACGGGCATTGCCGTTTTTCGATTTCGACGAGCGTGTGTCGCGGCGAAGTTCATGTTGATCCGGGATGTGCTTGGTCTGGCGTCATTGGCCTGACCCTGGACGAGCATTGCCAGGGCGGCACCGAATTCTTCCGCCACAAGCACTATGGTACCGAGCGCGTGCCGCTCAGCGACGAGGAGGCAAGGAAGGTCTATTCCATGGACAGCCTCGATGAGGTCTATGAGAAAATTATCAGGCAGCAAGGCAAAGACCGGAGCCTATGGGAGTGTACTCATATATTACCGTTAAAATTTAACCGCGCCGTATTTTTCCGGCCCTGGCTGTGGCATGCCGGGGGTGTCGACTTCGGCGATACCATTGAAAACGGTCGTCTTACACAAATTCTGTTTTTTGAATCGGCGAGAAAACCGAATCAATCCTAGGCAATGTCCAGTTTCGAGGATGGCCTGCGTCCAAAATCGCGAAAAAGGTCAAAGATTAATTGCATTTGTCGGTCTCACACGCTTCGATAGGCAGAGGCGTCAGCGAAGATGTTGGCGAAGGCGTTGGGAAGATTTAATGCGGGATAGCGATAGCAACGAAGATTGCCTCGCTGCCCTTGCCTTTGGGGGGGCAAAATATGAAGTCGACGGGCTACAACAAGACCAACAATGCAGAGCTGAATGGTTGGATCGCTGAAATAGCAGCACTCTGCACTCCCGATCAAATCTATTGGTGTGATGGCTCCCAGGAGGAATACGACCGTTTGTGCCAGGAAATGGTTGGCGCCGGCACGCTCATCAAACTTGATGAGAAAAAACGATCAAATTGTTACCTCGCTCGCTCACATCCAAGCGATGTCGCCCGTGTTGAAGATCGCACATTCATTTGCACGCCCACACCAGACGAAGCGGGACCGACCAACAATTGGGTGGAACCGTCGAAAATGAAGGAAGTTTTGACCGGCATCTTCAGCGGCTGCATGCAAGGCCGCACGATGTATGTCATGCCCTTTTCCATGGGACCGCTCGGTTCGGCGCTCTCCCATATCGGTGTGCAGATTTCCGATAGTCCGTATGTCGCGGTTAGCCAGCGCATTATGACCCGGATGGGCAAAGGCGCACTTGATACACTTGGCGACACCGGCAAATTCATACGCTGCCTGCACTCAGTCGGTCTGCCGCTCGATGATGGCCAGGCCGACGTTCCCTGGCCTTGTGAGCCAAGCACCGACAACAAATACATCGCTCATTTTCCTGAAGAACGGTCGATCTGGTCCTACGGGTCCGGCTACGGTGGAAACGCTTTGTTGGGCAAGAAATGTTTCGCGTTGCGGATCGCCTCGGCAATGGCAAATGAAGAGGGTTGGCTGGCCGAGCATATGCTGATCGTCGGCTTGGAGAGTCCAGCCGGTGAAAATACGTATATCGCCGCTGCCTTTCCGAGCGCCTGCGGGAAAACCAATCTGTCGATGATTGTTCCACCCGATGATCTCGACGGTTGGAAGGTCAGAACTGTCGGCGATGATATCGCGTGGATTCAGCCCTCCTCGGATGGGACCTTCCGGGCGATCAACCCCGAGGCAGGTTTCTTTGGCGTTGCTCCGGGGACATCATACGAGACAAACCCGAGCGCTATGGAGACGCTGAAGGCCAACTGCATCTTTACCAATGTGGCGCTGACCGACGACGGCGATATTTGGTGGGAGGGCATGGATGGCGCGCCGCCGGCCCATGCCATTGATTGGCAAGGCAACGACTGGACACCAGATGCGAACCGTCCCGCCGCCCATCCCAATGCACGCTTCACCGCCCCTGTAACCCAATGCCCGTCTTTCGACCCGGCGTGGCATGATGCGAAGGGTGTCCCGATCTCGGCTTTTCTGTTTGGCGGGCGCCTCTCCAAGACATTCCCGCTGGTCTACGAATCGCTCGATTGGGAACACGGCGTGTATATGGCCGCAACCATGGGGTCCGAGGCGACAGCGGCGTCGTTCAATCAGGCCGCCATTCGCCGTGATCCCTTCGCCATGTTACCGTTCTGCGGTTACAACATGGCTGACTATTGGGCGCACTGGTTGCGGATCGGCCAGCGGAACAGCGCCAAGCCGCCCCACATCTTCCGCGTAAACTGGTTTCGCAAAGATGCGAACGGCAAATTCATCTGGCCGGGCTTCCGCGAGAACATGCGTGTCTTGAAATGGGTCGTCGACCGCGTCAACGGCGAAGCCGATGCAGTCGAGGTCGCCTTTGGTCTGACGCCCCGCTATGAGGATATTCAGTGGGGAAACTCTCAATTCGGCAAGGCACGCTACGAAAGTGTGATGGCGTTCGACAAAGCAGACGGCCTCGCTGAAGTGGATGAGGTCAAAGAGCATTTCGACCAGTTCGGCAGCCATTTGCCCGCCGAGATGGAATCGCAGCGCCTCGCCTTTGCTGCCCGCCTGAAGGAAACCGCGTAGCCTCGCATCTAGAGCTAAGCCTGCATCTAGTTCGGGTCACCATCAGGACGGCGAGCGACGAGCATAGGACCGCAAATTCCAACAAACAAAATGAAGGCCGCAATCCATGCGATTGCCGCAGCAGTCAGCAGAGAAGTGTACGTCTCATTCGACAGAGCGGAGCCGACGCGGAGGAAGGCCGCGAGCGTGACAAGCAGGTAAGCCATGACAAGGCCGATCCCTGCATGAAGTGTGCGGCCTGTATGCCCCAGAACCACACGGCTCATCACCGCAAGAATCATCGCCCCCATCGCGCCAACCGTCAACGCATGCAGAGCAGCGGTTTGCGAAATTCCGGCAACCCGTTGCTGACTGCGAGCAGCGTCAGGCCCACGGGTATCCACAGGTAGCCTATGTGCATGACCACGAGCAGAGGCTCACGAATTGAGGCGTGACCACGCCAACGGGTTAAGTGAAAAAAGTTGAGGATTGCTGCGAACCCAATGCATGCAGCGGCGATAGCGCTCTCAGGTGCGACAGTCCAATAGCCAAGCGCAAGCAACGTTACGATGACGGCCACATGGTCAAAATTTTTGAAAGCTGCAGGAAACTTTTCCGCACCGCTCTTCGCGAGCCAGTTCCTTGTGAAGCTCGGATTGATCCGCCCGCCGACGAGCGTGATAAGAACGACCACCACACCAATTGCTAATCGCCTTGCCAATCCATCGCTATCGCTTATGCCGACGATCTCGGCATGAAACAGCGCGTTACAAGCTAGGAGGAGTGTGATTACAAGGACAATTGGCAAGTTACGCCAGTTGCCGGCCCGCAACAATCTCACGCAGCATGACCGCAGCCAACACGAAGAGAAACGACAGGTCGATCAGCGCCGAGGGCCAGACGCCAATGACTCCCGAGATAACGACGGCAGCGCGCCCGGCCAGCCAAAGCAAGACAAGGCCGAACAAAGGCAAACCGCGAAGTGGCAACTGGCCCGTCCAGTTGGGGACTGCCGTCAGCAAAAATTCTGCAATCGCGGCCACCACATACCCGAAGAGCATTTCATGAAAATGCCATGAGACCGTGTCGAATGCGGTCGGCAGTTCAATGCGAACCTTGAATCATCTCTATGGAAAGTGCCAAGGCAATGGGCGCCCAAATTCCTGCGAGCAAGAAGAAAGGTCGGAAGCCGTCTGCAAGTACCATCAGACCGCTGTATCGGTGATCGCGTGGGTTTCGTGTTTGATCGTTATGTGTCATCGCGTGCCACGACCATATCTTGCTGAGTTGGCAAGTATACACCTTCGAGAGCCGGCTCAGTCGACTTGAAACGCGCGTAACTGTGTCGTGCCGTCGCGGGTGACACTTCGCACAAAATATGGGAAACGTGAGGCGCTCCTGTCATGCCGTCTGAAATGTTGTCGTTCCTACTGGGCTTTGCTTCAAAACCGCGGGCGAAAATTAGCCTTCCTTCTCCACACTGTTGGAATTTAGTACATGGATACAACGCGACGAGAATGGATTCTCAACCTGGCGGCTGTTGGCATTGTCCCCATAAGTCTTCTCGGCGCTGCCACGGCACAGGACCGAACACAGCGAACCATCGACATTCGAATTCGGCATCGCACGGTCATCAGCCCGGCAAACGCAATCAAGGTGACGGAGGGTGAACTCTTAGAACTTCGTTGGACAAGTGACGAGCAGGTGGAAGTACACCTACACGGCTATGATGCGGAGTTCACCGTCAAGGCCGGCACCCCCCACAGCGTCGTCATCGACGCACTTACAACAGGCCGATTCCCGATCACGGGTCACGGTTGGGGCACCGACGGCCACGCCCACGCCCACGGAGCTCTGATATATTTTGAAGTTCATCCAAATTAGCCCGCTGGCCAGCGCCAAATATCGACCATTCCTTGCTCTGATTGTCGAATTTTTGCTGGCCGTCAATTGGTCGACTGATGCTCAGGCTCATGCTTTTGGCGCACGCTATGACCTGCCGCTACCACTGCAGTTCTACCTCATCGGTGCAGGCGGCGCGGTCGCGCTTTCATTTGTAATAATGGCCTTGGTTTTCCGCTCCTCGACCAGCGAAATTGGCTTGTCGCGAATTGACCTGGAACGCTATTGGCCAACGCGATTTTCGTCGCTTTTCCCGGTGACTGCTGTTCTTCAAACAGTGTCCGTTTGCATTTTTCTATTGATTCTTTTCGCCGGCTTCTTCGGGACAAATGAAACGCTGGAGAACTTCGCACCTGCCTTCGTATGGATTATCTGGTGGGTTGCGTTCGCGTATGTGGCGGCGCTGATCGGCAACTTCTGGCCAGTCGTAAATCCTTGGAAAAACGTGTACGAGATGGCGGAATACCTAACCCGTCGTTGTGGACTGCAACGCCAGTTCGACTTCGGCCTTTCATACCCAACTTGGCTAGGGGTCTGGCCCGCCGTCGGATTGTTCGGCATTTTTGCCTGGTTCGAGCTGATCTACGAGGCGGCGAAACAACCCCAGACTCTTGCAGCATTCATCCTCGCCTACTCGATCATAACCTGGCTCGGCATGACGGCGTTCGGCCGTGAGCAATGGCTCTCCAAGGGCGAGGCTTTCTCACTCGTGTTTGAAATATTTGGCCGCTTCGCACCAATTGGCAAGTCTCACAAATGGCAGCTCAGACCCTACGCCAGTGATTTAATCGTCGATAAACCCTGCAGCCCTTCCATGATCGTTTTCATACTTCTTATGCTGTCCACAGTGGCATTTGATGGGTTCAAGGAGACGCCACAGTGGATCGAACTCTTGCGATGGGCCGCACTTGATCCTTGGTTAGCGCCCCTGCGATTATTCCTCAACGATATCGGCGTGGATTTTTTCGCCGTCTTCTCGACCGTGATGCTGGTTCTCTTTCCGCTGACATTTTTTTCGGTCTACTTGGCAACTTGCGAAATCGCAAATGAGGTTTCAGGCGGCCGCCACAGCAGCGGTGAATTTTCCGGACTCTTCATTTATTCACTGGTGCCCATCGCGATTGCCTACCACCTAGCGCACTACCTCTCATATTTGTTGATCTCGGGACAACTCATCATCCCCCTTGCCTCAAATCCCTTCGGCTACGGCTGGGACCTGTTTGGCACTGCCGACTATCGCACCAACATTGGCATTGTCGGCGCCAAGTTCGTTTGGTTTGCAGCTGTCGCGGCAATTGTAGCCGGCCACGTCTTTGCGGTCGGCGTAGCACATATCGTCGCTGTGAGAAACTTTGATACCGCAAAATTAGCGCTTCGAAGTCAGTATCCGATGCTGGCTCTGATGGTCGGCTATACCATGGTCAGCCTCTGGATATTTTCCCAACCAATCCTTGAGAGCCCCGCTTACCAGACCTTTCGAGAACCGAGTGGGTTTGCGTCACTCCAACCACAAGGGTCAGCAGAAACCTGCTTCGATATGAGGGCAGGCGAAATAATCGAGTACGACTTCCAGTCAGAACTCCCGGTCACTTTCGACATCCATTTCCATGATGGATTCGACAATCAGTTCCCCGTTGAGCTGGCTGGTATTACCGACCACAAGAACAAATTTACCGCGAATATCGACCAAGTGTACTGCCTGCTGTGGACAAACCACACGGAGTCCGCGACGACGCTTTCCTATGCCGTTGGACGGCAATAGGTCCGGAGAACAATTTATTCTCGGCGGCGATCACTGCTACGAGGCCAGTTTGCCTTCCCTCTTCGCCCAGATTTCAAGCGGCACGAGCACCTCGGAATCACGGCGAAAGACAACCAGCGAATCGTTGAGAGCGATGCGCCAGCCTTCTGGCGTGCGGACGAATTCGACTCTGCTATCGGTCAGCCGGTGCGGGCCTTCAAACGGTAACGGCCCCGGCGCGGTCTCGAATTCGGCGTCGCCCGAATAATAAAGTGTGTGGTAGTCGTGGAGCACCGCATGATCCTGGTCGACGACGGTGACGACCGCATTCGTCATCACGTGGCGGATCGTGCCCGTGTCGAGCGAGGCGTGGAGGGCGGCAAGCAAGGCCTCCCGCCCGCGTAACCTTACACCATGTGACTGCCAATCACAGTCTGGCGTAAAAAGCGCCACGGCCTCAGCGAATTCGCGTCGATCCGCATGACCCAGATAGAGGCACATGACCTTCTCGCAGACCTGTTCGATCAACCGTTCTTGGTCACGAATCATAGCTGTGCCGCACAGATCGCCTTGCCACTCTCCTTAGACCAGGTCTCCAGAGTGACCGGCTCGTCCGGATTACGCCTAAAGATCATCGACGAGCGCCGCTTGGCGATTCTCCAGCCGTCGGGCGTGCGAACCAACTCGGCATAGGCGTCATGGGTGCGGTGCGGACCCTCGAATTCAAACGGTCCGTCCTGTTCCTCGATACGAGCGCCGGCGGTGTAGTAGAGCGTGTTATACGAGCGTGCCGTTGCATGATCCTCGTCGATCACCGTCACTAACGTATTGGTCAGGACATGCCGGATGGTATCGCTGCCAAGTGATTTCTGTAGCGCTTCGAGCATGTCTTCGTGGCTACCGACGCGCAAACCCATCACCTCCCAATCGACATCTGGCGTAAACAACGCCGTCGCCTTTTCATACTCCCGCTGATCCACATAGTGGTAGTACTGGCGTAAGGTTTTCTGGACATCCCACTCGATACCCTGTTCGGTCTCTCTATCCATTTGCATCCTCCTGATTTGTAGCAGCCGTCATCAACGGACCACCGTCTTTTCTTCTTTCTTGGCCCTAGTCTTTACCGGCGTCAGCCCAGGTATGGAGTGGCAACTTTTCCGATGGATCACGCTTGAACACGGCTTCTCCGCGCCGTTTTGAAATACGCCAGCCCTCGTCCGTCCGGGTGAATTCATCCGCCTGTTCGACGATCTGCGTTGCTGTCCTAAAATCGATGGGTCCGTCATGCTGATCGTAGCGTATGTCAGGCGAGCTATAGAGCGTGTTATAGGCAGTAGCCTTGGCATGATTCTCGTCGATCACCGTGACGACGACGTTGGTCAGCATATGGCGGATAGTGCCTGCACCAAGACCGCCGTGGAGTCCCTTGAGAATCTCATCGCGGCCATCGAGCTTAACGCCGAGCCCGAGCCAATCGACGTCAGGCGTAAACAACAAAATCGCCTCGTCATACTCGTAATGGTCGACGTGTTTGTAGTAGCGGCGCATGAGCTTCTGGCACTCCCACTCGATTAGCATTTTCTCGGTCTCATCCATGAATTTGTCTCCCCTCCATCGCCGAAATTATTTGCTGTCACGGGTTAGTCGCGTGTCGCCAATCACCGACCAGGCGACGTCCGGCGTAAATATCTGGACGGCCTGATCATATTCATAGACGTCCACATGAGCGTAATACCGGCACACGACCTTCTGGCATTCCCCCTCGAAGGTGCGTTCCTGCACGGAATGTCAGCAAAAATCAGTTGAACATGTACTCGCGCAACGCCTCTGCTTCGGAGGCAATCTCTTCCAGCCTGTATTTCACGACGTCGCCGATGCTGACGATGCCCACAATTTTATCATTCTCAACAACAGGCAGATGGCGGATCCGCCATTTCGTCAAAATGGACATGACCTTCTCAATGCTATCGCCTGGTGTGCAGGTCTGCACCGTCGTGGTCGCCAGATCACCGACAGACAGGTCCAAGGCCTCTGGACCACGCTCAGCAAGCGTCCCAATGATATCCCGCTCGGAGATAATGCCAAGAATCTTGGAGCCGCCGTCGGTCAATACCAGCGCGCCAATTCCCTGATTCTTCAGCGTTTGAATGACGTCGCTAATCTTGTCATCAGGCCGCACAGTACTCACGTCCGCACCCTTTGATTGAAGGATCGACGCAATAATCATTGTGTGACTCCCCGTCGAACAAGCCGGGTTTCACGACGTGGATGTCCTGCAGAGGGAACACATTTAACGCCTGCCCAACGCAGTCACCCTGCGCCGCCCCCAACGGACCCAGGACCTGTCGATCAATTCCGATGAGCTTGGATCAGCTTGACGCAATGGGTCAAGTGTCTTTAAGCGTGCGAACTGTCTCACCGCATCGTCGGCAACGGTCACAATTGGTGTGCGTTGTTGTCGCGGGCCTATTGTTAGGTTCCGGAAGACACCTTACTTCGATGTAGGTGCCTTGCCTTCGCTCTCTGACCAGTTTTCCAACCCCATCGGCTCGTTGGGCCGCCTGAAGACCAGTCGTCCGCCCTCACGCGCTGCGATTTTCCATTGTCCGTCGACGCGTTTCAGTCTGGCAAATCCATCTCCAAAACGGTGTGGCCCATCGAAGGCCAGCGGCTTATCACGGTCCTCGATGCGGCCTTCACGGGAGTAATAGATCGCATTGTAGGCCCATGACTCGGCGTTATCTTCGTCGATCACAGTAACAATCATGTTTGTTAACACGTGACGGATAGTGTCGTCGCCGAGGCTGCCATGGAGCGCCTCTAGGATTTCTGCGCGACCCTTCAGGCTGAGGCCCATCACTTTCCAGACTGCGTCCTCGGTAAATAGCTGCACAGCTTCGTCATACTCGTGATGATCCACGTGATGATAGTATTGCCGAATGGTCTTCTGGCAGTCCCATTCGATGCCGCGTTCCTGTTTTCTATCCATCCTAATAACTCCCTGTTCCTAACCCTCTTGCGGCGCATCAAAGCCGCGCCAGCACCCCCGAGTCAACGGCTAACACAGTCAAATAATCGCCGCGTACTACCGCCTCGACAAGCCCATTTCTCACCACATGGCGACGGTCGGCGCTATTCACCCTCAGCAGCGTGCTTCCGCGTTGATAGCCACTCTTGACTTCGGGTTTATGTGGACATGTTATAGACTTCAAATTGGGAACCGGATCGAGGAGAATTCAACATGGATGCAGATGAAGAACGCGGCATCGAATGGGACTGCCAGAAACTTGTCCGTCAATATTATTCGCACGTAGACCAGCGCGAGTTCGACATGGCCGTCCAATTGTTCACGCCGGATGTTGAGTGGTATTCAATGGGCGTTAATCTGCATAGTCGTGATGACATTTTAGAGGCTCTAAAACCGGCCTTGGGCAAGGGCACAATCAGGCACGTCGTCACGAATATGGTGGTTAAGGTTGTCGATGATGATCACGCCGAATCAGATTTTTACCATACGATTTATTACCAAGCTGAAGCTGAATTTGAGACACACGACGGCCCTATTCCGTTTGAGGGGCCTCATCGTACGCATGATCAGCACGACTGGTATGTGCGAACCGATGATGGCTGGAAAATCGAGAAGCGCGTCTCGCACATGGTCTTCCGCCGCAATCCCGATGAACCTGTAGCGTTGGAAGCATGGGCGGTCGAAGCTGGGAAAACTGGCAAGCCCCCGGCTTCATGATTTTCTCGAACTGACAAGCTTGGCCAAATCCTATAGCGCCAGCTTACGTCGACTTCAAAACGTGGACGTTGTGATTTCATGGAAGATGTAACGCTTAAGATCGATGACATTTACGTCCCTGTTAAGCGCCGGCAAACGCTCAAACCTGAGACGGTTGAAGCGCTTGCAGAAAGCATGATTGAAGATGGGCAGAAAACGCCAATCCAGGTTCGCAAAGACGGCGATCGACTTGTCTTGGTTGAGGGGTTACACCGCCTCGAAGCGTGTAAGGCCCTCGGCGAGGATACAATCGTCGGAGTCCTTGTCCAAGCCAAACGCTTTTAGCCCGACATATCGAGTTTAACACCTCACCGTTGCGCGCAGACCCGAGCATCCGCATTTATGCGTCATCAAAATTTTCTAAGTATCTTAAAACGGGAGAATCATCATGGACCGCGATCAGGAACGCGCAATCGAGTGGGACTGTTTCCATACGCAGAATAAATATTACGTCATGGTCGATGACGGCGATTACGAAGGCGGCGGAAACCTGTTTACCGAAGACGCAATTTGGACGCTATGGGGACAGGAACTGCACGGCCGTGACGAAATTATCAAGGGTCTGCACGACGGGTTGGGGCCGGTATTCATCCGCCATTACGTCTCTAACATTACGGTCAACGTCATAGACGAGAACAATGCCGAGGTGATTTCTTACGTGCATATCTACCGCCACGAATGGGACGAAATCAAAGACGGAACAATCCCAATGATTGGCGCCTGGGTTCTGGGTCGCCATGACAACAAAATGATACGTACCGACGAGGGTTGGAGGATTTCGCGTCGCGACATCAGCGGATTTCTTCGCAGACCGTAGATCGTTTGCACATTAAACATATTTTAGATGTGTCGAGCGTCAGGTCTTACTAACCACTGAGCAAGACTCAGCGCTCGCCGCCTGCGCCATCAAAAATCGAGGAGATCAACATGAACAGAGAACAAGAGCGTGCTATCGAATGGGACTGCGCAAAGGCGCTAAACCAGTTTTATATCTTCGTTGACCGCGGTGATTATGAAGCGGCTGCCGATATGTATACCGAGGATGGTTTCTGGACGGTTGGCGACACCGAATTACATGGTCGGCAAGCAATCGGCGACAGCCTGCGCGCGG
>Ga0302135_10000908_pt1 | contig 17884 bp, 20 predicted proteins | sample CBN3_surface_MG_FD_203119 | JGI IMG/M metagenome (GOLD analysis project Ga0302135, IMG submission 203119) | Marine microbial communities from Western Arctic Ocean, Canada - CBN3_32.1 | ecosystem: Environmental > Aquatic > Marine > Oceanic | place: Canada: Western Arctic Ocean | collected...
GTCGTCGCGCCAGAGAATCTGATGGCTGCTGCAATGGGTCTTGCGGAGCGGGTCGCCGTAAACCCGTCGACGGCGCTGCGGATGACGAAGAAACTGTTGCAGGAAGGTATGCAGGCACCCCTCGGTTCCTTGCTGGAGATGTCGGCGTCCATGCAGGCGCTCGCGCACACGACGCGCGATCATGAAGAGGCCGTCACGGCCTTTGTCGAGAAGCGCAAGCCGGTGTTTACCAACGAATGACAACACCAGTGACACAATGCGCGCTAGCTTGTTCCTGTCCCAGAACGACGTTCTGGGGCGGGCACTGGCGTGCGGTGCAGGGATGCACCGCCATTTTCCGCAGGCCTCTTTTCTTCAAGCCTCTTTTCTTCAAGAGAATGCGAGGTTTGCTTGCAAACCGACTCCCAAGAATTGTCAGGATGGCAATTTTGGGACAAGCAAGTGCTTGCCGGACTGATTTCCCGTTCGAGTAATCTGAGGGATGGGCGTTATGGCGAGCGACAGCCAGTCGGACAACACAACGGACAGGTACCCGCCACTCGCAGGCGTTCGCGTTGTCGACGTGACGTCTGCGAGTGGTGAGATGGCGGGCAGGGTGCTTGCCGATCTTGGCGCCGAAGTGATCAAAGTCGAGCCGCCGGACGGCGCCGAAGCGCGGCGACTGCCGCCGTTTGATGCCGACGGAGCGTCTTTGTTCTGGCGGTCTCTGGGGACCGGGAAGCGGAGCGTCGAACTGGAGGTTGCATCCCCGGCGTTTGCCCGTCTGCTGTCGAGCGCGGATGTCCTGTTGGAATCTTTTGACGCGCCGGAAGCGGACCACCTTGGGCTTGCGCCTGACGTCATCAGTGCTCGCTACGAAACGCTCGTTCATGTCTCGATTACGCCATTCGGCCGGGATGGGCCGAAATCGGCGTATACATCAAGCGACCTGATCAGCCAGGCCGCGGGCGGGTTACTCGGTATGCAGGGCGATGTTGACCGCCCGCATGTGCCGCTGCCGTTCAACCAGGCTGAAGCGCATGCCGGTGCCCAGGCTGCCGCGGACACTGTGATTGCGTTGTGCCATCGCCAGAGCACCGGTGCTGGCCAGCACCTCGATGTGTCGATCCAAACGGCGGTCGTCTGGACACTCATGAATGCCACCGGTTTTCCTCCGGCAACCGGGCGCAATCCACCCGCGTCGGGTGAGTTTCGTTCTAATCCGCCCGCCCCGCGGCCGGGTCGGGTGCGGGTGCGGGTGCCCAAAATTGTTCCGTGCGTCGATGGCACCGTACTTTGTGGCCTGCAACTACCGGGAATCGGTGAGCGAACGCTGCACAACATGTCGCTCTGGTTAGCGGAGGAAGATGACCTGCCGTCAACGCTTGAGGGGATTACGTGGCACGGCTGGATCGGCCGGGTCGCGTCTGGAGAGCTTGTTCCAGAACTCGTTAGCCAGGCGATGGATGCCGTTGTTGCCAAGTTCGCAAGCCTGACGCAGGCAGAGATCCAGAAAGTCGCGACGGCACGTAAGTTCCTCGTTGCGCCAATCTACGGTGCAGCGGACTTGCTCGCCGACCCGCAACTGATCGATCGCGGGTTCTGGCAGAAAATCGACGGCCTGTGCTTCGCTGGGCCCTTTGCCCGGTTGTCGGAAACCCCGCTTGCGCCACTCTGTCCGGCGCCCGCTTTGGGCGCCGACGACGGGCTGTTGAACCGCGAGCGTCCGCGCCAACGCCGCACTGCCATCCCGACAAACTCTGAGCTGACAAACGGGGCAACAGCAAAAGCGGACCAGCCCTTCGCCGGGCTGAAAGTTGCCGACTTCGCATGGGTCGGTGTCGGCCCGATGATCAGTAAAGCCCTCGCGGATCATGGTGCAACGGTCGTGCATGTGGAGTCCTCGACGCGGCCCGATGTGTTGCGAACCCTGCCGCCATTTCTCGATGACGAGCGCGGCGCTAATCGTTCGCACTTCCAGGCGAACTTCAATACCAGCAAGCTTGCCATGACATTGGATATGTCCACGCCGGCAGGCAGGCAGGTCGGCCGCCGACTCGCTGACTGGGCCGACGTGGTGGTCGAGAGCTTTACGCCAGGAACGATGGCCCGCCTCGGCCTTGATTACGAGACACTCTCGGAGAATCGTGATGACCTCGTCATGCTGAGCACCTGCATGCGCGGACAGACCGGTCCTGAACGTGGATACACCGGGTTTGGCGGGCAGGGTGCTGCGCTCGCGGGCCTCTTTGCGACAACAGGATGGCCAGATCGGGAGCCTTGTGGGCCCTGGGGTGCCTACACCGATTTCGTGACGCCTCGGTACGGGGTCGCGGCGCTTGCCGCAGCGGTCTTGCATCGTAAGCTGACGGGGCGCGGTCAATACATCGACCTGTCGCAGATCGAAGCGTCAATTCGCTTTCAGGAACCCTATTTGCTGGCACATCAGGCGACAGGACATCCGGTGGCACCGATGGGGACGGACTCGGATCGCGCTCTTGTGCAGGGCGTCTATGCAACCAGGGTCGCCGATCGTTTCGTCGCGATCGCTGCCGAGACAGAAGCGCAGCGACAGGCGCTGCTGGACACCATCGGTACTGAAATCGGTGCTGAATCCGATGCCGGAACCCACGAGGCAATCGCGCGATGGTGCGGTGAGCAGGAGGGCGCAGCGATTGAGGCACAACTGCAAGGCCGGGGCGTGCCATCACACGAGGTTAATTGGCCATCCGATCTGTACCGCGATCCGCAGTTGGCATTCCGCGGCTTCTTCCATCGATTGCAACATGCCGAGATGGGTGAGATGTCGTTTGACGGCCCTGTGACCCTGTTTTCTGCGACACCGCCGCGACTGACTGCGGCCGCGTGTCTCGGTGCGGACAACAACAAAGTCATGAGTGAACTACTTGGATACAGCGACGCCCAGATCGTCGCGTTGGCCGAGGTTTTGGTCTAGCGGGCTGCAGAAAGGCAACCCCCTGGCGGCGGCGCAGGGGACTGGATCCATGAATCAACCGGAGGAAACGAAGATGGCAAGTGAAGCCTTGCGACAGCTTGTTAAGACGATGCGAGAGGGTAGCGGCGCGGCGGACCCGGATATAACGATGGATAAGCGGCGCGAACAGATGGCGGCCGGGACCGCAGGCTTCACGATACCGGCAGATGTGGAGGTCAGCGACGTGCGGGTGGCTGATGTGCCCTGTCGCTGGACGCGAGTACCCGACGCCCGTGAAGACAAGGTACTGGTCTATTTGCATGGCGGTGGCTATGTCATGGGCTCCCTTGATACCCACCAGGAATTAATGGGCCGACTGGCGCGCCATTGTCGGGCGAAGGTGCTTGGCGTGGAATACCGACTGGCACCCGAACACCCGTTTCCAGCGGGCCTCGATGACGCCGTCGCCGTCTATGAGGCGACGCTCGCCTCCGGTGTCACAGCGGGCGACATCATGATCGGCGGTGATTCAGCCGGAGGCGGCCTGGCGCTTGCGACCTTGCTCGCCGCGCGAGACAAGGGGATGCCGATGCCCGCCGGGGCCATTTTGTTTTCCCCGTGGACTGACCTCATGGCTACCGGTGAGAGCGTCGCCACCCGCGCGGATGCTGATCCGATGATCACGGGTGGCCCGGCGACGCTGCTCGAAATGGCAGTCCACTATCACGGCGAAGTTGCGTCCGGTGACGACCCGCTCGTGTCGCCGCAGTACGCTGATTTAACGGGGTTGCCACCGCTGCTCATTCAGGTTGGCGACGCTGAGGTGCTGCTCTCTGACTCGACGCGACTTGCTGACAATGCGAAGGCTGCCGGTGTCAGTGCGAGTCTTGAGGTATGGGACGAAGCACCACACGTCTTCCAGGCGTTGCCGATGGCACCAGAGGCGGCTGATGCGCTCGCCAAAGTCGGTGTGTTCTTCGAAGAGGGGACGCGGTAAACCCCGGTGCGCATCATCAGCTGGAATGTCAATGGACTGCGGGCCTGTGCCAAGAAGGGTTTCGCAGACTTCCTTCACAACGCGCAAGCAGATGTCATCGGGGTGCAGGAGGTGCGAGCTTTTGCGCCGCAACTACCCATCGAGGTCCGTGCACCTGCCGGGTGGCACGCGAACTTTGCACCGGCAGAGAGGGCGGGCTACAGCGGCGTGGGAATCTTCTCAAAGGAGGCGCCGAGCCGGGTAGAAACCAGCCTTGGCGATCCTGCGCTCGACATTGAAGGGCGATTCATTGCCGCCCACTTTGGTCGCATGGCGATTGCATCTGTGTACTTTCCGAAGGGCAGTGGTAAGGAGCGCGACAACAGCCGGGTTCCGTACAAGATGGACTTCTATCGCGCGGTATTCGAGCGCATCGAACACTTGAGAAAACGCGGTCCGGTCTATGTGATGGGCGATTACAACACCGCGCACGCGGACATCGATCTGGCGCGGCCGAAGACGAACCGCAAGGCGAGCGGTTTCCTGCCTGAGGAGCGCGATGAAATGAGCCGGTGGCTGGATGCGGGATGGGTTGACACGTTTCGCAGACAACATCCTGCGGCCGGGGGCCATTACACCTGGTGGCGCCAGTGGGGTAATGCACGGGAAGACAACGTTGGCTGGCGCATCGACTACATTCTGGCGAGCGCCACGGCGGCAAAGAAGGTTCGCAGTGCATTCATCTGGCCGCAGATTCGCGGGTCAGACCATTGCCCGATTGGCGCCGACCTTCGGTAGAGGGTAATCACGTCGCGGACACGGCCCGGATTTGGCGAGCTTGCGCGAAGGCCGACTGGCTCGTGTCAGGACGGTAGCAGATCGTATTTCTTAAGGTATCCGCGCAGTTGATGGTAGGTAACTCCCAGCGCGTCGGCCGTCTTTTTCTGATTGAACTGACTGCTCGCGAGGGCCTGTTGGATCAGCGCCATCTCGTAATCCGTCACGGCCTGGCGAAAGTCGATCGGAAATTCAACATTGCCGGGAGAGACCACTGCGCCAATCGTTGCCCCGGGTGAAGTCTCCACGCCGAATCCGGCTTCGACGCCGTCCTGCGCGGCAAGATCAGTAGATGCCGCTGGGGCGGTTGACGTCGCTTCACCGACTGCAGCGTGGACGCCGGGTCGAAATGGGGATGCAAAGGGGTCAAGGGTAATGACTTCTACCGCCTGCTCAGGGTCGGTGCTGCGATACACGGCGCGCTCGACCACATTCTTGAGTTCGCGGATATTGCCCGGCCAGGAGTAGGTCAACAGCACCTCCCGGGCGGCGTCCGAGAAGCCCGGGAAATACTCGCGTCCGATCTCGCCGGACATGGTCATCGCGAAGTGCTCAGCCAGCATCATGACATCCTCGGCACGTTCGCGTAGTGGCGGCAAGGTGATGACATCAAATGCCAGTCGGTCGAGCAGGTCGTCGCGAAACCGGCCGTGCCGGGCGAGCGCCGGAAGGTCTTCATTGGTTGCGCAGATCAGCCGGACGTCGGTCGTCATCGTGCGGCTCCCACCCACCCGCTCGAATTCCCCATATTCGATGATGCGCAGCAACTTCTCCTGCACCAGCGGTGACGTGTTCGCGAGTTCGTCGAGGAAGAGCGATCCCTGGTGCGCGCGTTCGAAGCGACCCTTGTGCAGTTTGTTGGCACCCGTAAAGGCGCCGGCATCGTGACCGAAGAGTTCGGTCTCAAGCAGGCTCTCGCTGATCGCGGCGCAGTTCATTTTCACGTATTCCTGGTCCCACCGGGACGACAGGTAGTGCAGTCGAGCAGCAATCAACTCTTTGCCAGTGCCACGCTCGCCGACGATCAGAACGGGCTTTACGAGTGGTGCGATCTGGGACACGAGTTCCAGGACTTCCATGAAGGACGGACTCTCGCCAAGCAGTCGATCAGGAGAATGACCGTTGCTCATCGCGTGCGGCCAGCGCCGGGGAGGGCCGCGCTGCTATGGCTAAACCGGAGGGGGAGACACTTGTGCATGGGCGGGTACGCTACCGAAGGAGTTAGCGTATTTCACCAATATTTTGTCGAATTTCGCACAGCCCATCTGCCTCGTGTTCCACTCGTGTAGGGAAGTGTAGTTAATTCAGTTAGTTACGCGCACTTCGCAACCTTGGCACGGATCGTGTTACTGGCTAAGACAACAGGCGAATTGCCTAACGGATCTACACCGAAACGAGGTAACTGCAATGGGTATCTTTTCCCGCTTCACCGACATCATCAATGCCAACATCAATTCGATTCTGGACAAGGCCGAAGACCCGGAGAAAATGGTTCGCCTGATCATCCAGGAGATGGAGGAAACGCTGGTCGAGGTCAGGACTCAATCAGCGAAACTGATTGCGGACAAGAAAGATCTCGGCCGACGCGTCGAGAAGCTCGGTCATGAAGCTGAAGGCTGGGAGCGCAAGGCCGAGGTGGCGATCAGCAAAGGCCGTGAGGATCTTGCCCGTCTCGCGTTGAAAGAACGTGGCAATTCGGACGAGGCACGAACCGCCATCGAGTCTGATCTTGAGGTGATCGAGGTCAACCTGCAGCGGCTGTTGGAGGACATTGGCCAATTGCAGCAGAAACTGGTGGATGCCAAAGCGCGACAGAAAGCACTCATCCTCCGCGGCAAGACCGCGCGATCCCGGATGGGTGTCAAGCGTCAGTTGCACGCGGTGGACATTGACGACGCGATGAACCGGTTCGAGCGCTACGAGCGCAAGATGGACGATCTTGAAGGCGAGGTTGAATCCTATGACCTTGGGCGTCGGACGCTGTCAGACGAAATTGCGGACCTCGAAGCCGACGACCAGCTTGACGAAGAACTGCAAAAGCTCAAGGCGCGGCTTGGCCACGAACCGGTAGACGGTGCTGATGAATCCCCAGAAAAACCCAGCGGCGAGTAGGTCCGACGCCCCAGGAGATAAACAGCATGTCGAGTTTACAGGTGATGTTTTTTGTCCCATTGGTCCTGTTCCTGATTATCGTCGCACCGACCTGGATCGTCTTCCACTATCGATCGAAGAACCGCATCGCGGACGGTCTGACCGGTGGCGAGCGCGAGCAACTCGCGGAGATGATTGAGGTCGCGAACAAGATGGCCGCCCGCATTGAAACGCTGGAGTCGATTCTTGATGTCGATAGTCCTGAGTGGCGCGAGAAAACGGCGGATGAGGCCTGACTGGCGGGCGGCAAGCGCAGCAACGCATGCGCGCCACCCCTTATCGAACCCTTTGACCTCATTGAGAGCGCAAAGGGTTGGCCAAACCAAAGCTGGCCTGTGTGGCCAGAAAGCGAGGTTATAACGTGAGTCCAGGAGAAAGGGATCCGGAACGGGAGGCACGCCGCGCAAAGCGCCTTGCGGAACGCGCTGCGCAACGCGCAGAGCGCAAGGTTCAGCAAGCACGTCGCGCCGAAGAGCGGGCCGCTCGCCTCGCAGATCGTGCATCGGAGGCACGCGAACGACGCGTTGAGCGACCCATCGACGAATCGATCGAGGATCTGGTTGAGGAAGTAACCGGTCGCATCAGCGACAAGGCCGAAGAGTGGATCGACTCTCGCGCCGAGTCGTTGTTCGAAGCGGGGACAAGTAGCAACCGGCGGGTCAAGCGGGCGGCCGAGCGCGCTCGACGGGACGCTGATCGCGCCAAGCGCGCCGTGGAAGAAGCCTCTGTGTATGCGGCAGTCAAGCATGCTGACGAACTGGATGTGGATGACGATCAGGCGGGTCCGGAGACCGGACGATCGTCCCGTGGGCGCAGACGCAGGAGAGACCGCAACTGGAGCTGGGCATACGACCTTGAGGCTGAGTTCTTCGGCCGTCGAGGGGGCCGCCGCGGCCGGCGACGCTTCCACGGGCAACTTTATCGCGACTCGCGCGGGGCCAAAATTTGCGGCGTTTGCGCTGGGATGGCGGACTATCTGGGAATGGAGCGATGGCAAGTTCGGCTGGTCGCCCTGATCGGGCTTGGCGTCATTGGCCAGGTGGTTCTGCCCGCCTATTTCATTGCGTACTTTCTGCTGGATGAAAAGCCCAAGTACCGGGAGGTGACTGACAAGTTCCGCGAGGTCGTCGCTGACGATGGCCACGCCGAGGCAGTCAGGCGTCAGCGCCAAGCAAGTCGTGGCGGGTGGAGCAAGTCCGGGCAGAAAGACCGCCGTCCCCGTACACCCAGCGTCAGCAACGGCCAGTCGCTGCGTATTGCGAATGATAAGTTTGCCGACATTGAGGAGCGGCTGAGGTCGATGGAGTCACACGTCACGTCCTCGCGCTTTGAGCTGCAGCGAGAACTCCGCAAGATCTCGGGCGAGGATGCCTGATGGCTACAGAAGAGCGGAACATCAAGGGCGTGGACGAAGTGCGTTTCATAGGGCCTGGCGATCTGCACGTCGCGCAGGGCGACCACGAATTGCTGACCGTTCATGCGCCCGGGTACCTGATCGATCACATTCAGTCTGAGGTCGTCGACGGTTGCTTGCATCTCGGCTATCGCAATCGTGCGGTGCCACTCCTGCAGGCCCAGCGCGAGACCTTCAGGTTCACGCTGCAGTTGCGCGACTTTCACGGCATAACGGTGTGTGGTTCGGGCGAGGTCACGGCGCCTGACCTCGACAACGATTATCTGCGCGTAACAATCGACGGCTCGGGCAACGTACGGCTTTCCAATCTCACGGCCGATCGTTTGGAAACCGTCATCACAGGCTGCGGCAGCGTTTTTGTCGCCGGTGATGTCGAGGAGCAGGACTTAACGGTTGCGGGTAGCGGTGCGTATGACTCAACCGGGCTGATCGGTGATTTCGGTCGGGTCAAGTTGACGGGCTCCGGGCGAGCGAACGTCGCCGTGAGCGACGATCTTGATGTGCTCATCACCGGTAGCGGCGTGGTCAATTATGCCGGCAGCCCGACCGTGACGAAACAGATCTACGGATCCGGCAAATTGGGACGGATCCGGTCGCGAGTGCCTGAGTCAAGAGACGTGAGGTGACGAGATGCCGAAGGTCCGGACCTTGCCGTCAATCAGCCACAGGAACCTGACATCCGCCGCGAGTGCGGCCATCAAGTAAAAAGGAGTGTGCCCATGAGTGCATGGCCCGTAATCGGGACCGTACTGGTCATCTACATTTTGATTGACGGTGTGGTCAGGATCATCAGAGCGTCGAAGGGAGCAAGCAGCGGCAAAGCGTCCGCCGCGCGCCTCGATGACCTTGAGAACGACCAGGCGGCGCTTGAGCAATCGCTCGTTGACGTGAGGGAACGCATTGAGGTTCTGGAGAAGATCGTCACTGACCAGCGCTACGATCTGGGTTCCGAGATAGACAAACTGGCGTGATCGCGCTTCAGTCTCTTAGTAGTCGACGGTGTCGGCATCGATCGCGTCGGGGAAGTCGGAGTCAACCCGACTCCCAAAGCGAAATTGCCGGAAAGAAGAGCTGACTTCGTTGGCACCCGATTCCTGAAACCTGTTGCCGGTATAGACGGCGAGGCTGTCCCGCCAGAAGGGCAGCGCAATCTTGTTTGCGGCCATTACGCGCAATTCCCAGTTCCCCGGAAAGAGATCGAACAGTGAAAAGGCTGCATTGCGGCCGACCCCGCCGTGGCGAAACCGTCTGAGGACGAAGAACTCAAGGAGATTCATGCCGCCCTCGCCCGTTGCGGGATCCACGTCGCGCTGGATCAGCGCAAAGCCTGCGAGCACGTTGTCCTCGCGGATGAGGAACGGGTACCGTCGACCGTCTTCCCAGAAGTGATCGAGATAGGGATAACGATAGTGGCCTTCGGCATCCGGCTCTATCGGCGCGAACTCGGAAAGGTCGTGCAGGTAGTACTGCATCAGGTTCTCAAGCACGCTCGCCTCACCCTTCTTGGCCGATCTGACAGCCGTTGTCATACCTTTAGCTGCTCGATCAGTGCAAGGGCGCGGTCAGGAAAGTTGGTGAAGATGCCGCTGAAGCCGATATCAACCATCTGCTGCATCTCGTTAACGTCGTCAACGGTGTACACCAGCGTGTGATAACCAGCCGTTGTGCTTGCGGAGGCGACATCTGGGGTGACGCTTCGGCGGGAAAAATTGACTGACCAGGGTGCGAGCGCCCTTGCGCGGGGGAGCCAGTCCGAAACATCGCGACCAAATAGCACTCCACGACGCAGACCGCTTGCAACCGCCCCCAACTGTTCATGGTCGAACGAGGAGATCAGAAACTCCTCGCTGCTCCAGCCGGCTGCTGTCAGGTCCCTAAGGAGTTGATTGACGGGAGTAACGGTCGCGGGGCCCTTCAGCTCGATGTTGATAGCGGCGCGATGATCAACGAGTTCGATGACATCGGTCAGCGTGGGTACGGGCTCGCCATCACCGGCGTCAAGGGTCCGGATGTTGGCGAGCGTTGATCCCATAACGGGGCCGTGGCCGTTGGTCGTGCGGTCAAGCGTGTCGTCGTGAATGACGATCAACTCGCCTTCAACCGCGTAGACGTCGAGCTCGAGCCAGTCGCAGCCGAGTTCAAGCGCGTACTCGAATGCGGCAAGTGTGTTCTCGGGGCGGTGACCGCTCGCTCCACGGTGCGCGATACAGAGGAAGTCGTCCATTGGCCGACTGTAACAAAACCCGCGAGTTTGGCGAAGTTGGAAAGCTAATTGTGCTGGCCGGGTTTGTGGTGCGTTACAATGCGTGGATGAGTTATCAGGTCCTTGCAAGAAAATACCGGCCTCGCCTGTTCAGCGAGATGGTCGGGCAGGAGCACGTGCTTCGTGCCTTGATTAACGCCCTGGATCAAGACCGGCTTCACCACGCTTATCTCTTTACGGGAACGCGGGGCGTCGGCAAAACGACGATAGCGCGCATCCTCGCAAAATGTCTCAATTGTGAGAGCGGCGTCAGCTCAACCCCTTGTGGTGAGTGTTCCAGCTGCCTCGAAGTCGCAGAAGGTCGAAGCGTTGACCTGATCGAAGTGGATGCGGCCTCGCGCACCCGCGTCGAAGATACGCGCGAGTTGCTCGATAACGTTCAATACATGCCGAGCAAGTCGCGGTTTAAGGTCTACCTGATCGACGAAGTGCATATGCTGTCGAATCACAGCTTCAATGCGCTCCTCAAGACGCTGGAGGAGCCACCGCCCCACGTCAAGTTTCTGCTCGCCACCACAGATCCGAAGAAGCTGCCGGTCACCGTGCTGTCTCGTTGTCTTCAGTTCAACCTTTCCATGATGTCACCGGAGCGAATCGTCGATTATTTGCGAGTCGTACTCGCGGCCGAAGCGGTCGAGGCGGACGACCCAGCGCTGTGGCTGCTTGGCCGTGCGGCGGACGGCAGTATGCGTGACGCGCTCAGTCTCACGGATCAGGCGATTGCCTACGGGCAAAACGCGCTGCGCGAGGCCGAGGTCAAAGACATGCTGGGCACGCTGGATCGCGCGGAGGTTTATGGGCTGCTGGGCGCAGTCGCGGACAACGATCCGTCCACGTTGCTTGCAAAGGTGCGGGCGTTGGCCGAATTCGCGCCTGACTACGAGGCGCTCCTGCGGGAAGTTCTGTCGGTTCTGCATCAGATCAGTGTGGCGCAAATGGTCCCCGGCGCCGTTGACAATAGCCAGGGCGATCAGGATCAGGTGCTTGTTTTTGCGGAACGGCTGACGCCTGAGGACGTCCAGCTTTACTATCAAATTGGTGTTAATGGTCAACGGGACCTTCCCTTTTCGCCGGATCTTCGCGGCGGCTTTGAGATGACCATGTTGCGCATGCTCGCGTTCCGGGTTGCCGGCATTGTTCGCGATCCGGGCGACCCGCCGCGCGGCCCTTCTGGTCGTGAATCACCGGGCCCTAAAACATCGGGTTCTGAAGCATCGAGTCCTGAAGCATCGAGTCCTGAAGCAGGGAGCGGCGCGTCTTCGCCTGCGCGCGCGGCACTCGATGCGCTGAAGTCAGCGGCGCAGGCGCCAGGGCCGCGAGGAGGGGAAAGCCCTCGTACACCAAGCCTTCGTGGACAAGGTCCTCTCCTTGAAAGCAGTGGGAGGGGAACGCCACCCCCGAGGGGTGCGACACGGGGCGATGACGACGTTGATGCGGGCAAGCTTGACGATGGCAAGGTCGAGACCGGCAAGATCGACCAGCGGAGCGTTGGCACGAGTCCGAACCGGGTAGTTGCTGAGCCCGCTTTCAACGACTACCGCGTACACGATCGCCCTGAAGACCCCAGGGGTGGCCCGTCGGTGCGAGTTGCAACCGGGCCGGAGCGTGGGCATGACGCGATTTCCGAACCAACGTTGATGCCCGTGACCAGAGACAGCCCGGCGAAGAGTGGCCTGGCGAAGAGTGGTGGGGGCAACCGTCCGGACCGGTCCGGCATTGGTTTGTCCATTGCGAGCGAAGTCGTGCCAGTCGACCCTGGCATCGCGTCCTCTGTTTCGGCAACGCCGTCGTTCAGCACCGAGCAGTGGTTGACCGACTTTGAAGAACTTCGACTTTCCGGGGTTACCAGAACCCTGGCCGCCAATTGCGTTGCCGAGTCTGCCCAATCAAATGGTCTTCAACTCGTCCTTAATCCGAGTCATGCGACCCTGCTGAACGAGGGGCATCGGCGCAAGATCCAGGAAGCACTGCGCGTTCTGGTGGGTCGGGACATGACCGTGAAAATCGAGATACGTGAAACACCTACATCGTCGCCGGCAAGCGTACGGCGCGAGGCCGACCGACGCGCCCAGGCGTGCGCGGTGCAGGCAATCGAGAGTGATGACCGCATTCGTGCGATCGTCGAGAGTTTTGATGGCAGAGTCATAGCCGGTAGCATCGCGCCAAATTTGGGTGGAGGTCGATAATGGCGTTAACGGATGGATTGGGCGGGCTGATGAAGCAAGCCCAGGAAATGCAGGAAAGAGTGAAGAAGCTTCAGGACGAACTCGCGCGCGCAGAACACACCGGCGCCGCAGGGGGCGGCATGGTTAGGGTCACGATGACCGGCCAGCACGATGTGCGTCGTGTTGAAATTGATCCGGACCTCATGACCGAAGACAAGGAGTTGCTTGAGGATCTGCTCGCGGCTGCGGTCAACGATGCGGTCCGCAAGGTTGAGCATAGCCAGAAGGACAAAATGTCTGCGCTCGGCGCTGGTATGCTCCCACCCGGCTTCAAGTTCCCATTCCAGTGACAAGCCCGCTGATAGATGAGCTGACCGATGCATTCCGCTGCCTGCCTGGCGTCGGGCCCAAGAGCGCAGAACGAATGGTGATGTATTTGCTTGAACGGGATCGTGATGGCGGCCTGCGGCTGGCGGAGCGGCTTGCATCGGTGATGGCGGATGTCGGCCATTGCAGGGTCTGCCGGGATTTCACCGAGGCCGAAGTCTGCGGCATCTGCGCGAACCCGGCCCGTGATCGAAGTCTCATCTGTGTGGTCGAGAGCCCGGCTAATGTCCTCGCCATTGAGCAGACCGGGGCCTATCGGGGGCTCTACTTTGTGCTGATGGGACACTTGTCGCCCATTGATGGCATCGGCCCCGACGACCTGGGCGTCGACCAACTCGTCGCCCGCGCCGCAGACGATGAGGTCCGGGAGGTACTGTTGGCGGTGAATCCGACCGTGGAGGGCGAGGCAACTGCGCACTACATCACGGAATCGATGAAAGCGCTTTCGGTCAGATTGAGCCGCCTGGCGCAGGGCATCCCGCTGGGCGGAGACCTTGAGTACGTGGACGGCGGTACCTTGCTGCAGGCCATTGTCGGGCGCCGGCAGGTCAGTTCATGACGGATTACATCTACGTTGACTCGGACGATGCGCTATACGATATGGTCGATGACTACGCGGACGCGACAGTCATTGGCATTGACACGGAGTTTGCCCGCTTCAACACCTACTATCCCATTCTCGGGTTGATGCAGTTGTCGGACGGCGAGCAATGTCACCTGATCGACCCGCTTAATGTCGGTGACTGGACCCCCGTCATGGATCTGTTTGAAGATCGCCGGGTCACCAAGCTCCTGCATGCATGCTCGGAAGACCTTGAAGTATTCACGCATCGGTTCGGACTCCTGCCTGAGCCGCTTTTCGACACGCAGGTCGCGGCCGCCGTATGTGGTCAGGGATTCTCATTGGGATACCAGGCGCTGGTTGAGAAGAATCTCGGAATCCACGTGCCCAAGGAAGAAACCCGTTCGGACTGGCTCGCGCGACCGCTCAGCGATGCCCAGTTGACCTACGCCGCCCTCGATGTGCTGCACTTGCCAGATATTTATGCACTGCAGCAGGCGCAACTTGCCTCGTCCGGACGCGAGCAATGGGTGACCGAAGAGTGCGACGTGCTGGTGGGTGCATCGTCGATCGGCGTTGCGCCGGACGCGACTTATCTCAGGGTCAAAAATGCGTGGAAGCTCTCGGCGCTTGAGCAGACTGTGCTGCGTGAGCTTTGTGCGTATCGGGAACGGACGGCACGGTCGCACGACGTACCACGCAGCTGGATTGCGAGCGACAGCGTGCTTGCTGCGATGAGTCGCACGGACGGACTCGACCATTCTGGCCTTGCCGAACTGGGCGTGCGACCGCGCGAGTTGCGCCGGTACGGCGATGCCCTGATTGACTGCGCGGCCGCTGCACGGCGTGTACCAACCGATGAGTGGGCCGAGCCACTGGAACGCCCGACACCCCCCGATAGCGGTCCGCTCATGAAGGTATTGAAGCAGGTGGTCGACGGACAGGCGGATCACCTCAATGTTGCGCCGGAGTTGCTCGCGCGCAAACGTCACCTTGAAGCGCTGCTGCGCAGCGGCGCGCAGGGGGACTATGAACTGCCCGAAGCGCTGGCCGGCTGGCGCCGGGAAGTGATCGGTGATCATCTTCTGGCGGCGCTGACGTGACGCGTTTCCTCACGCGACCGTCTGCGTTCAGTGCGGGGGATGCCGATGATCGATGATTTAGACCCTGCCGGCCGATTGCTCTGTGAAGTGTTCAAGAGTCCGGTACGCGACGAGACCTACTTGTACGTGAGTAAGCGCGAAGGCCTCGAACGGGTACCTGCGGCGCTGCTAAAGACGTTTGGTCGCCCGCAATCGGTGCTGACGATGTTGCTTTCCCAAACGCGCCGGCTTGCCAGGGAAGACCCGGTGACGGTATTGGCGAATATCAGGGCGCGTGGTTTTCATCTCCAGGTAGCGCCGCCGCCGCCGAACCTGCTCGAAGAGTTCCGGGGGGCGCAGTGAGTGAACCGTTCTGGCGCACGACGCCGCTTGAGTCGATGTCAAAGCCCGAATGGGAGAGCCTCTGCGACGGCTGCGGACGCTGCTGTCTTGTAAAGCTGCAGGATGAGGTATCGCTGGAGGTTGAGTACACGCGCGTGGTGTGTCGTTATTTCGACGAAGCAACCTGTCAGTGTTCCGACTACCAGAACCGCAATAAGCTCGTGCCGACCTGTGTCTGGCTCACGCCGGAGATGCTGCGCGAATACGACTGGTTGCCCACGACGTGCGCGTACCGGCTGCTCGCCGAGGGCGAGGATCTTCCTGAGTGGCATCCGCTCGTCTCTGGCCGTGCGGAGACTGTTGCAGAGGCGGGCATCGCCGTTCGCGGGCGAATCATCTCCGAGGATTTCGTGCACCCAGACGGGCTTGATGAGCACGTGGTCCGCTGGGTTCACGCTTGATGGCTGGAACCGTCTAGTGGCGTTTCCCTATGTGATTGCCTGGCTCGTCTACGGTGCGGCAGGCCTCGGGTGCTGTCTTGTGTGGTGGCGCATGACCCGCAACATCAGGCACGCCGGTTGGCGCGACCTGCTGCGCGGCGTCGTCGTCGTTCTGATCGTGACACCCTGGTATGCGGGTGATTCCCTGGAATTCTTCGCGCCCGCGCTCGTCGTGTTGCTCATGGACCTGTTGCTCGTGGGTGCAAAGAGCGGCATGCAGGGCGGAGTCGCGCTGCTTGTCAGCACCTTTTTGATGCTTGTCGCCCTGACCGTTCGCGGCTGGCGACGTCGCGACTGAGGGTCCCCGTCATCGCCGAGCGAGGATGCAACAGGGGAAAACCCCATGGCCGGCGATGCATCTGCGGCTTCGAGCGCTGCCCGAATCGGTGCCTATACTGAAAATGTGGACACATTTTTTCGTATATGGCGACGTATCGCATGTCCTGGCCTCTCTTTGTCTGCGCGCTCGTGCTCTCCTGTATCGCTGCGGCCGCCGACGCGCCGATGCGCACGGGTGCGTTCCGTGTCCCGGCTGAAATCTCGCTTCTTCCAGTCTCCCAGGGGTAATTCTGGGTTGATCCCGCGATTCTGTCTCTCGTCGTTGAGGCATCGGGCGACGAAGCGTTGCGCCTGCGGTCTCCCGACGGCGTTTATCATTCGCGGTCGCATCCTGCGTCGCTCGTTTGGGAGACGCAGGATACCGCCGACGGTGATCGCCAACGCGTCCGCATCAAGATGCCAATGCCCGGTCGCTGGCGTGTGTTCCCGGTCCTGACCCATGCCTTTGTGAGCGTTGACAGCGACACGGACGTCGCGCTCTCGGTTTCGGGTCAGTCCGATGTTGGGCTGGACGTTCGGCTGCGGGTGAGAGAAGGAGGTCGCTGGTTGTCAGACTTCGATCACTTGCAACCTCGCCTGGTACTTGGGCGGCCGGACGGCACGCTGACCGAGTATGATGGACAACCCGGTGATGGTTCCGTGCGCTTGATTTTTGACGACATTAGTGCGCCCGGCACCTACCACGTAACGGCATCGGTTTTCGGTCGCCGCTGTGCTCGCCAGACACGAACATCCTTCCAGATTGGCGGTCGTCAGGGCATCTGAAACACGGCTGCACGGTCGTGTAGTCAAGCCAGAACACGGGCCTTTATGGACCCTCTGAAGCGCTGGTGATAGCCTTGCTAAATAAAACCCGGACAATTAAAGTACCCGCTGCCTGAGAGTCCGCCTCTTTGTCCCAACCCCTTAATATCTTTGGTTTTTTCCTATGAAATTCGCGAGTACAGAGACTTATATTGCCACTGAAGAATTGCAGATGGCAGTCAATGCAGCGGTCAATTTGGAGCGTCCGCTGTTGATCAAAGGCGAGCCTGGTACCGGCAAGACAATGTTGGCAGAAGAGGTCGCCGCGTCTCTTGGCATGGAACTTATCTCCTGGCACATCAAGTCCACGACGAAAGCGCAACAAGGGCTCTATGAGTACGACGCAGTATCCCGCCTGCGTGACTCGCAACTCGGTGATGATCGGGTGCATGACATACGCAACTATATTGAGCGCGGCAAGATGTGGGATGCGTTCACTGCTGACAAGAAAGTCGTTCTGCTGATTGACGAAATTGATAAGGCTGACATTGAGTTTCCCAATGACCTCTTGCTTGAACTCGACAAGATGGAGTTCCACGTATACGAGACCGGTGAAACCGTCGTCGCAATCAATCGTCCTGTCGTGATCATCACGTCAAATAATGAAAAAGAGCTGCCCGATGCATTCCTCAGGCGGTGTTTCTTTCACTACATCCAATTCCCCGACCGGGAAACGATGCAGGAGATCGTCGATGTGCACTACCCGCAGATCAAGCAGGATCTGGTGAAGGAAGCGATGGAAATTTTCTTCGACGTGCGCAAGGTGCCGGGTCTCAAGAAGAAGCCGTCTACGTCGGAACTTATCGACTGGCTGAAGTTGCTCATGGCGGACGACATCCCGGAGGAGATTCTGCGAAATCGGGATACATCGAAGGCGATTCCGCCGCTCTATGGAGCGCTCGTCAAGAACGAGCAGGACGTTCAGTTGCTGGAGCGACTCGCGTTCATGAATCGTCGTCAGGCGAGTAGCGGACCCAAATAGCGCGGGATATAGCGCGGGATATAGACCGGCGTCTTGAGTCCCCATCATCGGCGCTTGTTGACCTTCCGGGGGAGCCTGCGAACCAGGGCGCTGCAAGCCGCAACCTGCCGGGTGAGACAAGACGTTAACGAAGACTGAAACGAAGAAAGGAAGAGCCTAATGCTGA
>Ga0302135_10000913_pt1 | contig 17822 bp, 17 predicted proteins | sample CBN3_surface_MG_FD_203119 | JGI IMG/M metagenome (GOLD analysis project Ga0302135, IMG submission 203119) | Marine microbial communities from Western Arctic Ocean, Canada - CBN3_32.1 | ecosystem: Environmental > Aquatic > Marine > Oceanic | place: Canada: Western Arctic Ocean | collected...
TGCTAGTAACCGCAGGTCAGCACACTGCGGTGAATACGTTCCCGGGGGTTGTACACACCGCCCGTCACGTCATGGAAGTCGGTAACACTTGAAGTCGCTGGGCCAACCCTTCGGGGGGGCAGGTGCCGAGGGTGGGATCGGTGACTGGGACGAAGTCGTAACAAGGTAGCTGTACCGGAAGGTGCGGCTGGATCACCTCCTTTCTAGGGAGTGAGGGAAGTTCATCCGATTCGTCGGATGTCTCCCAGGTCGGTCGGTGGATGAGTGGGCGCAGACGCGCCGAGTTGAGCCGGATCTCGAGCGATCGAGAAGAGTTCCTCGGATGCCGAAGCACCATTCCGTTTAGACAGTCCACCGCGAAGTTTGACCGCTCCATCGCGAGCGAAATTGAAATACTACTATTTCCTTCCACTACTCAGATGTTAAGGGTATATGGGGCCGTTCATTTAGGACGGCCCCATTGCTATTACGACTGGGGCTGTAGCTCATCTGGGAGAGCGCCGCCTTTGCAAGGCGGAGGTAGGGGGTTCGAGTCCCCCCAGCTCCACCAGTACGGATTTTCAGGTACCCACAACTTGAGACCTTCTTTGAGGTCGCTCTGGCTCACATTCCGCAAAACGCAGAGGTGAGTGATGAGCGTTTTTCTATTTTGAAGATGGGTGAATACCTTGACGGGCTAGCGATCTGTTCCGAACGGCTTGATTTTACCAACACCTACCGTCACCTCAGCTCCGCTACTCCCTTGGTCGCATCCCACAGGAGCTCGCGCTCCTTGTCTTAAGGCCTTCTCTCGCTAGTGGTCACTGAATAGTAGGGTGGGCTGCTCTACTGTTCTTGAGAGATCGGGGGCGATTGTTGCGGCGATGAACTCCTTATGCAACGGGAATCGACCACGACCTTCCGTCTCCGACTCGACTAGGCGTTGCCTAGATACCCACCTAGGATCTCCATGCGCGCCCAGGGCGATAGCGCAAAGCTAGTTTCGCTTGATGCCTGGCAGATGTAGGACATCTACGCCAAAGAGGCCGACCCAAGTTGAACTTGCAGTTCCAAGGTGGGTGGGCTCTAGCTGTACCGACGTACCCCGACCACCGCACATGGTTGCATCTTAGCTGCCGTGGAATATCATGCCACGCTGAATCACCTTGCCCAACAATTCCAGGCTTCCGGAATCCAGGGAACCACTCGTTTTCTCGGATTGTGGAGTCCTGCTACCGAGGATTTCAATGATCTCTCGGTGGGCATAGTGGGTACGGTAGGTCTGTTTTACTAATTAATTCGTCGAAGAATTCTGAATTCTGCGCTTCCACCTTCCTTATCACGCTGTCTCTCGCAGCTTCACTCAGACTAGCGAAACCTTTATTACTGTTCATCTGGACAGTCTTAACCCCTCGGTTGAAACTGAGGGCATCTTGGCTGAGCCCTTGGCCACGCCGTGAATATGATCCACCACACCCAATTCACCGGCATCCTCGTAGGAGTCGGAGGGGGGGGTACGATCGAGGACCTGTGCCATCAGTTGGAGTTGGCCATCGGTGAAGACAGATTTGGTCATTGCTTCATCCAGATATTAGTCGAGCAAGTGTCGGGCACTGTTCTTAAGTCCTTCGGCGACATAGAGCGCAAGGGCCTGGATCGTTGACGAGGCATTCAGAGAACCCGAAGTGGGGAATATACTGCCGTCGACTATGAAAAGATTCTTGACGTTGCGGGCTCTGCCGGTACCGTGCACCACGGAGTCGGCAGAGCTATTGCCAATGGCGGCGGTACCCATGAAGTTGTAGCCTGACAGCCGGAGCTGAGGGTTCACGAATATCTCTACGGCCCCTGCGGTACTTATGGCTTCCCTCGCTTGAGCAACGGCGAACGCCATTATCTTTTCGCTGTTTTGGCCGAGCCTATAGCTGATCTTCGGTGCCTGTATGCCAACGCTGCTATGACTTTGCATGCGGAGGTCAGATATGAATACCGAGCTCTTGGTTTAGACCTTCGATACCCATCTGGGTTTGACAATCCAACACCTTGCCCTGGTACGGAGCGAGGTACCTGACCGCTTTGGACTTCGTTTCAGCAACACCGTACAGATTGAGGCCTGTTGGGTTTTGGTTGCTGTAGTACCTTCCACTCCAGCGCCAAAATCGATGGAGCTTTCTCAGACCAGGGAAACGGTTGTTGCCTGCGAGTGTCGTTTTGATATGGCGAGAAATGATTCGGTAGGATGCTTTCCGACAAGGGACGTCCATCCACAGGTCAATTTCTGCCTGGCGCAGTAATGGATCCGCCCACCCCCTATACATGCGTTTCGCAACCCAGGCGTCCATTTCCATGATTTTCGATACGGAGACGCTGACGGCCATCTCAAAAGGCTCCCTCCGGATCTGACTTTCCCATAACATGGCATCCAGATCGTAAACTGGCATGCCATGTGAGCTCCCGACCCTACGCGACAACGTCGTCTTTCCACTGCCGGGACCGTCGGTGATGAATATCTTCCGAACGCTCATCTTCCGACTGAACTCCCTGCTATCCGCTTTGTTGTGCTCGATCTGGAGATGGCAAGCCGAGTCGCGGTGCCTCTGAGGAGCATAGCTATTCGAGGGACTACCATTCGGTGTTGCCGACGAAGATGGTGAATCCACTTGGCAGGTCGTCCCGTTCTACGGCATCAACGATGGAGCCCGCGAATTCATCGGCGGTCGGCAGTGATCCTGACTGTTTCGGTCTGGCCTCGATGAGCCCGGGGCTGGACCGAGACAATAGCTTTGGCGTTATCGTGTTTTCGAGCAGGTCGCCGGATACTCTACCAACAATGTAATATCTCGTCGCTCCAATTCAGGCACCATGGCCTGCAGCGAGTCTTTGCCTGCCCTCTTGCTTTCTGCGACTGGCTCATAGCCGGGGTATACCGGTCGACTCCCGTAGTAATGGGCCATGTGGCTAGTCACGAAGACTACTCGCCCCCCCCCGGTTCGATCATTGGCAGCGCAGATTTTAGGGTCTGGATTTGGCTCGCGTGATTGACACGCATCGGATAGTCTGTAGGCTAATTCTTTTCGAGGCCCCCCGCCGCATTCAACACGACAACATCGAGTCTTGCGAATCGCTCGCGGAGGGACTCAAACATCGCATTGATAGCGACAGGTCTACTGCCCACCGGAGGCGGGCCATCAACCATTCACTGATTTTGGCCGGGCAGACGGAGTATTGCGCCAGCACCTGATCGACATCCTTTATGGTGCGGAAGGTGAGCATCTTGAGTTTGTGGGCGCCCAGATATTCGACGGCGGTGGCTCTGTTCTCAGGGACGCCCAACGAGTTGAGGCCGGGCGGATTGCTACTTCTATGGTATCTGCGGCTCCAGCGCCAGAACCGGTACAGGCCTCGCCAGCGGGGAAAGCGGTTTGTCCTTGCGACTGTTGCTCTGATGTGGCGAGAGATGATTTGGTAGGAGGCGACCCGCAGGGGACATCCATCCACACGACCAGATCGGCCTCGAGCAGCAGTGGCTCCATCCAATCAAAGTACGCGCTTTCGACGATCCATGTGTCCCTGGCCGTAATTTGTGCCACCACCTTGTTTGAGACTGCCTCGAAAGGATCTCCACCGTCTAGACTGCTCATTAGGAGCCCGTCCATCTCGTAGACCGGAACGTTAAGCTTGGCAGCGAGGCGACGTGAAAGCGTCGTCTTGCCGCCGGCCGGACCGCCGCCAATGAATATTTTCGTAGCGCTCACAGCTCCTTAGTGCTGCCGCGCCATCCCCTGTTGACCGACATATCGGCTAACTTGAAGACATGGAGAGGCACGAGATGGTATTATGGCTACGTATCCGCAGATATGTGACGTGGTTCGAGTACATGGCAGGTACCCTGATTTGGGTTCTCCTCCGAGCTTGAGCTGCCCTGAAAAACAAGGATTACCGGGCTGATTAGCGCTGAGTATGAGGTGAACTTATGGGTGGAGTCTTGGAAAGGCCATATTGCTGTGCTAAACTAGACTGCGGCCTTGCGGAGGGATGGGTGAGCGGTTAATACCACCAGACTGTAAATCTGGCGCCCGGAAGGGCTACGTAGGTTCGAATCCTACTCCCTCCACCACCACCGGGATCGATGAGCGCATCACAAGTACGCCCTCATAGCTCAGTAGGTAGAGCGCGTTCTTGGTAAGAACGAGGTCAGCAGTTCGAATCTGCTTGAGGGCTTAGAAAACGCCGAGGAGAAGGAATGGCTAAGGAAAAATTCGTTCGAGACAAGCCGCATGTAAACGTTGGGACCATTGGTCACGTTGACCATGGTAAGACTACGCTGACCGCTGCGATCACAAAAACGATGGCACAGGCGGGGGGGGCAGATTTCCGACCCTTCGAGTCCATCGACAACGCACCCGAGGAGAAGGAACGCGGTGTCACGATCGCCATCAACCACGTGGAGTATCAGACCGATACTCGGCACTATGCCCACGTGGACTGCCCGGGTCACGCTGACTACATTAAGAACATGATCACAGGCGCCGCTCAGATGGACGGCGCTATCCTGGTCGTAAGCGCCCCCGACGGGCCGATGCCTCAGACTCGTGAGCACATCCTGCTTGCGCGCCAGGTTGAGGTTCCCGCCATGGTAATCGCCCTGAACAAGGTCGACTCGATGGATGACGAGGAGCTGTTGGAGCTGGTGGAGATGGAGCTCCGAGAGCTCCTGACAGAGTACGGCTTCCCGGGTGATGACATCCCCATCGTTCGAGTCAGTGCCCTGAATGCCCTCGAGGCGGATGACCTGTCAAGGGAGTCCGAGTGGGGCAAGGGTATCTGGGAGCTGATGGACGCAGTAGACAGCTACATTCCGGTCCCTGATCGGCCGAAAGACCTGCCGTTCCTGATGCCAGTCGAGGACGTATTCGGCATCAAGGGTCGCGGTACAGTCGTGACAGGTCGAGTAGAGCAGGGTATGGTCAAGGTAGGTCAGACTGTCGAGATCGTGGGGATGAGAGATACCACGACTACCACCGTCACCGGCGTAGAGATGTTCCATAAGACGCTGGATGAGGGCGAGCCAGGCGACGCTCTGGGCTTGCTCTTGCGCGGGATCGATCGAGAGGGAATCGAGCGAGGACAAGTGCTATGCGCCCCTGGGAGCATTTCGCCTCACACCGAGGCCCAGGCACAGGTTTATGTGCTGACTAAGGAAGAGGGCGGCAGGCATACGCCGTTCTTCAGTGGCTACAAGCCGCAGTTCTACATTCGCACTACCGACGTCACCGGGGAGATTAAACTCCCGGACGGCGTAGAGATGGTAATGCCCGGCGACAACATTGAGATGGGTGTAACGCTCACCTCGCCTGTTGCCATTACCGAGCAGCTCCGGTTCGCCGTTCGCGAGGGCGGTCGTACTGTAGGCTCGGGCGTAATCATCCAGGTAACGAAGTAGCGGGCGCGGGGTATAGAACACCATGCCGAGAAGAGGAGAACAGAGAATACTAGTCAATCTCGGCTGCACCGAGTGCCGGGAGAGGACCTATCACAGCTCAAAGAACAGGCGTAACACGCCTGACCGGCTTGAGCTGAAGAAGTACTGTCCGAGGTGCCGGATCCACACGCTCCATCGAGAGGTTAGATAGTTAATGGCCAGGAATTCCGGGGCGTCAGGCAAGGCTAGCACGCAAGTTGCGCGCAGGGCCTTTAACTTTCGCTTCGTCGGCGAGACGATCTCCGAGTTGCGCCGTGTTACCTGGCCTTCGCGCCAGGAAACGGTTCGGCTCACCATTATGGTGATCTCCGTTGCCGGAGCCATAGGGCTATTCCTCGGCATAGTCGACCTCGGATTCGGCGAGTTGATGGATCGGATACTACAGTAATAATGGCCACCGAAACCGTAAAAGAAATAGAGCCGCGTTGGTACATCATCCACACGTACTCCAGTCAGGAGGAACGGGTCAAGAAAAATCTTGAGCTTCGTGTGGAAACGATGGACGTCAAGGATAAGATCTTCCGGGTCGTGATCCCCACTGAAGAAGAGGTGGAGATTCAAGGAGGCCAGCGCAAGCCCAAGCAGAACAGGATATTTCCAGGCTACATACTCATCCACATGATGATGGACGACGAAAGTTGGTATGTGGTCAGGAATACCCCCGGCGTGATGGGCTTTGTCTCGGCAGAAGATGAGCGAGAAGGGCGCCCGAAGCCGGTGCCGCTAGAAGAAGATGAAGTTCGGAACATCCTGCGTCAGATAGAATCGTCGGAGCCTAGGCTTCGCGTCGGTCTCGAAAAAGACCAGATGGTCAGGATCACAGACGGGCCGTTTGTCGACTTTATGGGTGTTATCGACGAAGTGTACTCTGAGCGATCGAAGCTCAGAGTCTTAGTATCGTTCTTTGGCCGTGAAACTCCCGTGGAACTCGACTTCTTGCAGGTGGAAAAAACCTGATCTGGCGGCGGCGTCCGCGAGACAGTTTCCCTAATTCAGACACCCGATAATCAACTGAGAGGCGACTGTTGGCGAAAAAAGTAAAGGCGATCATCAAGCTTCAGATTGAGGCCGGTAAGGCAACTCCGGCCCCTCCCGTTGGTCCCGCGCTAGGACAGCACGGTGTCAACATAATGGCGTTCGTTAAGGAATACAACGAAAAATCTTCGCCTCAGGCCGGCAATATTGTGCCGGTAGTGCTGACGGTATTTGAGGATCGCTCGTTTACCTTTGAATTGAAGACCCCTCCTGCTGCGGCCCTCCTTCTGAAGGCCGCAGGAATCGAAAAGGGCAGCCCAACGCCCCAGTCCGAGAAAGTGGCCACGATTCCTTCATCCAAGGTTCGCGAGATAGCGGAAATGAAGATGCGTGACCTGAACTCGGCCGACATTGAGAGCGCGATGCGTGTAGTAGCGGGAACCGCCCGAAGCATGGGAATACTTATAGACTCGTCCGACGCCTAGTCAGACGTGTTGAGAGGACTTGCAGATGCCGAAGAACGGTAAACGCTACGCTGAAGCCGTAGCGTTGACGGAAGAAGATAAAGAGTATGAACCCGCCGAGGCGGTTGGTCTCATCAAAAAGACCGCTACCGCGAGTTTTGACGAGACGGTGGAACTGCACCTTCGTACGGGTGCTGACCCTCGACATGCCGATCAGCAGGTGCGCGGCGTCACAGTTCTCCCTCATGGCATAGGTAAGCAAGTTCGAATCGTTGTGTTCACCCAGGGTGAAGCGATGGCAACCGCCGAAGAGGCGGGAGCGGACCACGTGGGCAACGACGATCTCATCAAGCAGATCGAGGATGGCTGGACCGATTTTGACGTCTCTATTGCCACCCCGGACATGATGGGCAAGATTGGTCGCCTGGGCCGCGTCCTAGGCCGTCGTGGTCTGATGCCCAACCCTAGAACCGGAACCGTTGTGCAGCCAGGCAATATCGCCAAGGCCGTTTCAGACGCGAAAAAGGGCAGGGTTGAGTACCGACTAGACCGGGAAGCGCTTATTCACGTTGTTATTGGCAAGTCGAGCTTTGATGAGTCCCAGCTACTGGATAATTTGACCACACTTATGGATACAATAATCCGCGCCAGGCCCAGCGGTGTGAAGGGCGAGTTCGTGCGGTCAGCATTTTTGACGACGACGATGGGCCCCAGTGTCAGGTTGGATGTTGCAACCGTCACCGCCCTGAAGGTAGAATAGAGCTTACTGCCACAGACAGCGGGCTCCGCCAAGTGGCGGATTAAACTTTCCAGCCCGCCGAGGCGAACTGTGCGTATGGTCAAATGGCCAGCGTACCTTCCCCCCGAGTCTGTGGCTCGGGGATTTTTTTTGTCCGAGGTGAAAGATGCCTACAGATCGAAAGATGAAAGAAGTTGATGAGCTGCGAGAGCTGCTCGAAAGTTCGACCGCGATCGTCACTGCCGATCATAGTGGGGTGTCGGTCACTGACATGACGAGTTTGCGGCGGTCCTTGCGCGAGCAAGGCGTTAAGTTCCGTGTCGTCAAAAACAGGCTTGCACAGCTGGCGGCGGATGCGGCTGGGAAGCCAAATGTTATGGAAGTTGTCCAGGGCCCGACGGTGATAGCCTTCGGGTTTGACGACCCGGTCGTTCCGGCGAAGGCTATCACCGCGTTCCTCGGCAAAGCCAGGATTGGACTGAAGATCCGTGGCGGTCTTCTGGGGAGCCGAGCACTCTCCGTTGGCGAAGTTGAAGCGTTGTCGGCATTGCCGTCGAAGGAGCAGCTCGTTTCGAAGCTGCTCGGTCAAATGCAGGCACCTATCACTGGCCTGGCGATGGTGCTTAATGGGCCTGTAGCCGCGTTGACTCGAGTCTTGCAGCGTCATGTTGATGCTCAGCCGGCTGGAGGCGGAGCCGAACAAGCAGAGGCTTGATCTTGCCTTTCCATCGAGTTCAAAAAAAGCGAGTCAGCGAAATTTAGCGACTTGCCAGGGCTTTAAGAGACTGACGTAAATACGCTAAGGAGTGAATCGTGACCACCAAAGAAGAGATACTGGAAGCAATTAAGGGAATGTCGGTCCTGGACTTGGCCGATCTCGTAAAAGAGTTGGAAGAGACATTTGGTGTAAGCGCGGCTGCTCCTGTCGCAGTCGCTGCGGCACCGGCTGCTGATGGGGCGGGTTCTGTTGCAGAGGAAGAAGAGCAGTCGGAATTCACGGTCGTGCTGAAGGAGTTTGGCGCCAAGAAAATCAACGTGATCAAGGCAATTCGCTCCATCACGACCCTGGGCCTCAAGGAGGCCAAGGATTTGGTGGAGAGCGCCCCGGCCAATGTTAAAGAGGCCGTTGGCAAGGCAGACGCCGAAGCGGCAAAGACGGCCCTCGAAGAGGCCGGCGCCGTCGTCTCGATCGAGTAGTAGGCTTAACTGACCACGAGGCGCCGTCCAACAAGGGCGGAGCCTCGTGGTGTCCGGGGCGAGCGCCCGGCTAAGTGTGTTCCGCTGTATTGGCCGAAGGATGGCATAGGTCCTGAGAACATTGGGAGCGTGATCCGATATCCACGCCGCGGACCCAAACGGTCATCTTCTAAATGTACGCCTCCATTCCCCACCTGAAAGACTCCACTTCGCCGTGCTCTATCCCAAATAGCGCTTCCTGCAACATGAAGGTGTCCGAGTAGAATTGGGCGCGAACGAGAGCGGCCTCTGTCATCGCGTAGGTATCGAAGAGGCTCGCCAGAAACGATGCCCCAAGGCCGGATTTGTATCGAATCCACGCAAGTCGACCGCCGTATCACCAAGGCCTGCACTGCCCCAATGGATGACCCCCACTATGGTCGTAGGGTTGCTGTCAACGATGATGTTGCCCGTGCCGACATCTCCGTTTCTCAAGATCGACTGGTAGTTAAAGTTGGTTTGGTCGTCAAGAAAACCTCGAACAGTCCCGCAACTAGACCTCGAGCACGCGCCTCATGTGTGGGAAGAGACGATCCTTGGTACGGGCGTATATTACGGTCCAGTAGGAGAGTCGTCCCTGACGGCAAGGTCTCAGGGATCGCCCGATCTACCGAAACAGCGTGTAACTCTGTCAGAAATGTGCGCAGCTGTGTTGCCAACTTCCGACCAGCTTCGTCTCCGTCGAAGTTTGTGAATTTTTTGGAGGTGGCCGGTTCCCCCTGAATCATCGAGTAGCCCATGGCTTGTCCTACGTCCGGTGAAAAACTCGGCCATGTAGGATTGTGGAGCCGGACCATAGTGATCTGATTCTGGATTCCAGCTAGAATCGCGCTTCCATTTCTAGCTGTCTCACGCCCTCCTTAAATTGCGGAAATCGGAACACTATCTGGCCGGTGGCAACTATTACGTCGCTGTTTTGGACCGATTGTATGAGCGAAGCCCGTTCGACGTAGGGGTCTGATCAGACCCCTACGTCGAACGGGCTTTATATAGAGTTGTAACTTGTCCATATCGATTCGAAACCTCCCCTTGGAAAGAACGCTCTAGGTCTCCCCACTGGCCAGGAATGGTATCGTCTGTGGTCCCTGGGGCAATACGCACAGGCGCGCTTCCTTCCCATAGCGATCCAGCGAGTCAAGCACAGTCGCCTGAATGTCCTCGGCCGGCTCCAGGTGTGCCGATCTGATCTGGGCCTCTGTCAGGAAGCTCGACTTCAAGTAGACCTGAGCGCGCATCAGTATTTGTCCCTGTAATTGGACCTGCCACTGGTCGTGGCTGGCAAACCCCTCAGTCGTGATCATCTCCAATAGTTCCGAGGGTGATTCGCGTGAGGCCAGGAGCTGGCCGTACTCTCCGTGTTCGGGGATGCCGTCGCTACATTCCGCAGCGCAGATGATCGTCCCTCCCTTTTTCACCACCTGCGCGGCGGCCGACATGCCTTTGACTGCCTGGTATAGGTTCAGGTCGAGTGGATAGCCGCTGTTGGTCGTAACCACCACGTCGAAGGGCGCCGAAACTGGCCGCATCGCTGTTCGTTTGGCGACCTGGCATGTCGCGCGGTGTACGGCTGACAGCTCGCCTGCGTAGGCTGTCGTAATATCGTGATCCCGGTTAATGGTGACGTCTACGCTGAAGTCTACGTTGGCCCTGGAAGCTATGCTCCGGATCTCGCCGTGAATTGGGTTGCCCTCGGTGATGCCCCAGGTTGAATTTGGGTGGGCGATGAGCCCTGCTCCATGAAGCCCCAGGATCGTGTCGAATCCAGCCAGTCCTGGGGCCACCATTTTCGGACCGCCACTGAATCCCGCGAAAAAGTGAGGCTCTACAAAGCCTGTGGTGATCCGGATATCGGATTCCAAGAACCTGCGATTGATGTGGACGGGGATCTTATCACTGGTCTCGCCCAGGTGGGCCAGCGAGCTGTTGTCGAAGGCGTCGTGGTTGACTACCTCGTAGTTATGGACTATGTCTGGACCAAGCATCTCCTCCAGCTCCGCCATCGTGTTTGGCCGGTGGGTGCCAGTTGCGACCAGTATCACGATCTGATCATTTGGAACGTGAGAAAGTTCTCCCAGCAAGACCGGGAGGAGGATAGCGGATGGCATCGGCCTGGTGATGTCGCAAACAGAAATTGCCACCGTCTGACCACGCCCAACCAGCCGCCGTAGAGGGGGCGTCCCGATAGGGTTGCGCAAAGCGGACACCAGAGCCGCTTCAACGTCTGGCAGGCCGGGCAGGTGGGTCGGCTCGATGACCGTCGTGCGGTCGTCTGGGACCTCGATGGTCAGCGAGCCTTTTCCGTATGCAAGGTCGATGTGCATCTTGGACTCCGCAATAGAAAGAATTTTGGAAAGTCGACTCGAGTTCCGCTCTGGTCCCACCCGGGCGAGTCACAGACCTGCCCTACGAAAGAGGGGTTGACCTCTTAGGCCCAGCCTCCTGGCCGTAGCATCGTCTCTACCAGGTGGGCCGCGTCGACCAGATCGGGGATTGTGACGAACTCCTGAAGCGTGTGCATGTTGGTGTCCGCCATGCCCACGACGACCGCGCCGATGCCCTTCTGTCGGAAGACGTTCGCATCGGAACCGCCGCCCGACGGTGACATCGTGGGCTCCATGCCAAGGCTGCGCAGGGCGGTTTTGACCCTTTGGGTGGCGGAATCGTCGTCGGTGAGCGCAAACATTTCGAAGTCGGTGTGCAGGTCGTCTTCAATGATGGCCTCGGGAAACATGCCTCGAACCTCTGTCAGCACGCCATCAATTCGAGCCCGGAGGTCGTCAATTGCCTCCAGATTCGTACTGCGGAACTCCCCCACGACGGAGGCGCTCAGCGGAACTGCGTTCCTGACCAGGCCGCCCTTGGTCACGCCGACGTTAAAGGTTGTCTGCTCGTCAAGGCGGCCCTGAGGCAGCCTAGTGATGATCTCGGAGGCGATCAACACCGCCGACATGCCCTTTTCAGGCTCTATTCCGGCATGGGCGGCACGTCCGGTAATCTGCAGGTCGAAACCGACGTACGTGGGGGACATGGACGTAATTCGAGACGGAGGACCCTCGCGGTCAATGACGATCGATTCCTTGGCGCTAATGAGGGAGTAGTCCAGGTTCCGGGCGCCCAACAGCCCTGTTTCCTCGGCGCGGGTGATACAGATCTCAATCGGAATGTGCTCGGAGCTGTCTTCTAGTACCGATTGCACCGCCTCTAGAATGGCGGTTATGCCTGCCTTGCAGTCGCCTCCCAGGATGGTGGTGCCGTCCGTGACGATCCTGTCGCCGTCGACCGAAGGCTTTATGCCGCGACCCGGCTCGACGGTGTCCATGTGGGCTGACAGGAGCAGTGGGGTCTCGGGGCCCTCACGAGCTACGAGATTGCCGAAGTCGTCGGCACGCACGGTCAGTCCCAGCGCTTCGAGGCGTCTGCGTAGGTCCACGGCGATCTCGTCTTCCTCGCCAGAAGGGCTGTCAATTACTGCCAGATCCATGAAGGTCTTTACCATTCGATCTCGATTGATCATCTATTCGTCTCTCCTCAGGGTGTCTGTTTCGGTCGAATAATGGAGTGTCTTCAGTTGCTAGTCAACGCGGTAGCACAGCGAATGTCAAGCTCGTGGGCCAAGGCCCGATAAAATGCGGAGGCGACCGACCTGCGACAGGTGTGGCTCGATCTCCTCCAGGAAATTATCGAGGGTCTCGTCTGGAGACGAATCGATAGCGACGCGTCTAACTCCTCACGGAAGCGCCGCAGGACCAGGGGCACATTCTCCTGACGCAGCGGAGCTCCCCTAGCCGGGGTCGTCGTCATGCGCTTTCGAACTGTCTGTGCGTCCGCCTCGATGTGCACCAGCACAGTGTCTGGGGCCAGCTCCAAAAGTTCCATGTCCCACTCTCGGGCCCTTTGATGGCGGTCCGCGAAGGTGCCCGGCTCGCCGTAGCCGTGGTAGATGGGGGCATACACCGTGTCGGCGTAGTAGTGATTGATGGATAACACGTCCTCGTCGCGGTACATGTCGGGGTACAGGTGATGCCATATCATGTGCCGCGACAGTTGTTCCAATACCCCGGGGCGTAGAGTTAGAATCTGCGCTTCGTCGTCGGCAGTGTTGAGGTCGGCGTTATCCTTGCCTGGAACCGCTGCCTCGTCGTCGCCTCGCATGATCATGTGCTCGTCGAGGCGTGGAACGACGAAGTGGTCGTGCCAGCGGACGTAGGCTACGCCCATTGTGCGGATCATCCACTGCGAGATGCCGCCAGCAGGGTCTGCTTTCCGGTGTACTCACACCCGATGATCAGCAGTCGCACTCGCTAGCTCGCCGGAACGATGGTCTTGGACTGGACGGTCATGCTCGCTAGGCGCTCAGGGTCGGGGGCCGGCAACGCACCTTCGAAGGGCAAGAATGTCTTTTGCGGCGTCAGCACCATGTTCGTGTCGGCCATGTCCTGGGTATAAAAACGTGACGAGGGGAACAGGTCACCCGGATATGTGAAGTTGGGCAGGGTAGCGATTGCCACACACAAAGCCGCCCCGACCGCAGACTCTAGCATGCCGCCGACCCACACCGGAATGCCGGCATCGCGGCAGATGTCGTGGACCTTAATCGAGTTCGCCAGCCCGCCGATGCGTCCCGGCTTGATGTTGACATACTTGCACGCGCCGACCTTGATGGCCTGTTCGACCGCTTTGACGCTCACCGCCGTCTCGTCGATACAAATGGGTGTCTCGATCTGGCGCGCCAGTTCGGCGTGGTCGATCACATCGGCGTAGTTGAGCGGCTGCTCTATGAAGGCCAGACCCATGGGATCGATGGCCTTGAAGAAAGGGAGATCGTCCAGGGTGTAGCCCGAGTTGCAGTCGATGTGAAAGGTCATGTCTGGGAACGTGCTCGTCACAATTTGAAGCATCTCCAGGTCCCAGCCGCGGCCGACCTTGAGTTTGATGCGCGGGAAGCCGGCGTCGACTGCCTGCTGGATATTTCCGAGCAGCATGTCATAGGAGTCTTGGATGCCGAAGTCGGCCCCAGCGGATACCTCACGTGTTTCGCCGCCAAGCAGCTTATGCAGAGGCGTCCCGGTGATCTGGGTCTGGAGGGTCCACCAGCACTCCTCGATGCCCGCCTTCGCGAACGAATTGCCCTTGAAGACAGCCAACCGATCGTTGACTTCGTCGGCGGTATCGTACTCGCGCCCGACGACGTGGGGACCGAAGAACTCTGTGATATGAGAAAAGACCGAAAGCACGGACTCGGGAAGGTAGGCCGGAGCCTGTAGGGAGCAGACCTCAGACCACGCGGTGTGCTCGCCGCTCGTGGCCCGGACCAGTACCGAGTGGATGTCGTAATCCTCTCCGTACGAGGTACGCCACGGGTATATCAGCGGCATCTTTACGTGATAGACATCCATGCTATCGATTCGCATTGGTCCTCCTCAGTTCATCGTGAGTACAACTTTATTGTCGGCTAATTACGATGTATACCGGACCATGACCCTACCAGGTAACGGACTCCTCGGAAACAAACCGGTCCGCCATCTTCCATCGAGTCTGGTCGTTGCGATAGTGGTCCCGCTGGTAGAGGGGGTGGAAGCGGCCCCGTGGGTAGATGTCTACCACTTCGTTGCCGCGGGTAATCAGGTGGTAGTGCTGGTGCTGAATATCCGTCTCGTGACGGCGCTCCGAGATCGGGAACGTGAGTGACACCTTGTCACTCGGGGCTATCTTGTCGATCACTGCGTAGCGGTCGTCCCAGCCGAGCCGGCGATCGTTGCCGTTTATCGTGCAGGCCACCTCAGGCGTCGAGACCCACTCCGGGATGCGTATTCGCAGCTTGCCGATGGCCCGCTTGACGTTCACGTCGACTTGACCGGCATATGGAATGTGACTGTGGATGTCGGCCCACTGAGATGGTCTATTTAGCAGGAGGTTAACACTCAACGTGCCATTTGAGTAGCTGGTCATGTGTTCCCAGGCATAGTACATCGCTCGGGTGGCATTGCCTGTGCAGCAGGCCATCATGCCCGAGCCGTGGCCGACGAACCAGTCATTGGCGGTGGGCCATCCCGCGAACCCGCCCAGGTTTCTTTCGGGCACTCGATCGACCGTGTCGGATTCCAGCGACATCGCTCCTAGCTTCTCCGGGTCTACTCGGGAGGGATCGATGTTGTCCAGCGGCGTGCCAATTGCTGATAGCGGGATTCGCGACCTGGCGCTGACGAGACCGCCCTCGGCCATATGAGATATCCAGTCGGAGCGAGTAAGCTGACCTTCGGCGAACTGGTTGCGCAGCCATCGGTCGGCATCGTCCCAGTAGTCGCCGAGACCGGCAGCGCTGAGTTTGAGGGCCAGCCCAGTCATCCCCGCCACCTCGCACAACTCGGAGGCCTCGAACTCGTTGACGTTGTCGATGTTCTCCGGGAAGTAACCTACCAGGGCGTCGCCCTTGGTCTTGCCCCACTCGAACGCTGTGCGGACGAAGTCTGACAGGTCGTGGTCACCGACAGCCAATGCGTGATCCAGGATACCCAGGAGCGGCACCATGTGGTGCTGGAAGTGGATCATATTATTAACAGGTGGCGGGCCGGGATTGAATCCCTGCTCGTCTGTTTGGTAGCCACTGTCGGCTTCTCCCTGCCCCGCATAGTTCGGCAGGAATTCCCCGTTGGGGCCGTAGTACTCTCCGTGGTGCACTATGTATCTGGAGAGCTTGCCGGCTAGCTCGATTGCCGGTTCGTACCCAGAAGCTCGGTGGTACTGGGCCAGGCCCTGGATCGTCCAGCCGGCCAGGCTGGCCCAGATGGCGATGGGCACCTCTGCGTTTTGGACGCGAGGGGTGTTCGGCAGGAAGCCGCCCTGAGGAAAGAAGGCGTAGTCGTCCCGCTCTATGGCGATGCTGCGGAGGCCATCGACGACCTTGTGTATCTCGCCTTCCCAGGGGCCGGAGGGGGCGTGCTGCATATAGAGCGTCATCGCCCCTATGAGGCGACCGCAGAACATGTGCACCGAGTAGTGGCTCTGGCCGGGTTCGCACGGCTCGCACCAATCGGGATAGGCCGCCCATGGATAGGTCGGCCAGTACGCAAGGCCATCGGTCCCTATCATCCGGAGGGCGGTCCCCATCCAGACCGGGTCGACGTGGTCGTTGAGCGTGCTGCCTGAGGCCAGGCGCATTAATGGCAGCGCCTCCATGAACTTGGTCTGGCAGATGTCCGAAGGGCCGTGGCTCATGCTCGGCGGGTTGGATCGAAAGTTCACCCTGAAGTAGAGGAGATAGTCCTTGTCTGGGTCGGTCGGAGCCGTTAGACCGTTGACCGCCAGGGCCATGCGCTCCTGGAGATCGAGGGTGTCGGGAATCAGGTCCTGGTAGCGGTTCCCACCGTAGGGGACGATGTCGAAGGACGGGATGTCCTTGCGAATGTGGCTATCGGAGAAGTTGCCGGTCGCAGTGTCTGCAGGCATGTTCATTCCCGGTGCTCTTGCCTCTCTCGCTCACACTCGATTTGGCAAGAATCGTCTCATAGTATCGGGTGCACCCGCAAGACCCGATTGAGGCTTGCCTGGGCCTGCTGGCGGGGCGTGCCATGCGCTCGCGGCAGAACAAGGACTGTGACATGAAGCAACGGTTCGGCAACGGCCGTGACTGGTTCATCGACAAGAAATTCGGACTGTTCCTGCACGGGGGCTTGTACGCGATTCCGGCATGGCAGGAGCAGCACTAGTGGAGGGGTCGAGTGCCCCGGGAGGAGTACCAGAAGCTGGCTGCCCAGTTTAACTCGGTGCGGTACGATCCCGATCAGTGGCTGGACATGGCGGAAGAGGCGGGCATGGAGTATGTCTGCTTTACCACCAAACACCACGACGGATTCAGCCTGTGGGATACAGCGCAGTCTGACCACAAGGTGACGAACTCGCCATACGGCAAGGACGTATTGGGCATGCTGGCTGATGCTTGCCATCGCCGAGATATGCCGTTGAGCCTTTACTACTCGGTGGCGGACTGGCACCATCCCAATTACCCGAACCAGGGCCGCAGCCATGAGCTTGATGGACCGCAACCTGGTGACAAGCCCGACATGGACGCTTACCTAGAATTCCTGACGGCGCCGGAGTGCGAGCTGTGCACGGGCTACGGTGACATCAAGGGTGTGTGGTGGGACATGAACGTCACAGGGCTGGTCTACAAAACCATCAATGACGTGATCCGTTCGATGCTGCCCAATGCCGTGATAAATAACCGCGGCTTAGACGACGGCGATTTTGGGACGCCGGAGCGCGACATGGACGCTACCATAGACCAGGTTCAGGAGTTCAGTCGACTTGCCGAGGCATGCCAGTCCGTTGGCCGCGAGAACTGGGGGTACCGGGAGGACGAGGACTACTATAGTGACCGACACATGATGGCCAGTGTCGACAAGGTACTAGCCAAGGGCGGCAATTACCTGCTCAACGTGGGTCCGAAGGCCGACGGACTATACCTGATGAGTCCGCAGCGATACTGCAACGGGTGGGACGCTGCTACCGTGCAGTGCGTGAGTCCTTCGACGATACTGAGCCCGCGTCCGCGATGACCGACAACCGTGACGTGTCACTCACTAGGCGAGGCGACACGCTGTACGTACACCTGCACGAGCCGCCAAACGCATCACGGGTAGTGCTCAGGCCGCTCTCAACCCTGCCACGCAGGGCCACGTTGCTCAACACCGGCCAGGAGCTTCAGACGAGCATGGACGCGCTGCCAACCGAGATCATGGGGCAGGGGGCGGCATATTGCACGAGAACAACCGCGAGTTCCTGCGACTATCAGGCCTGCCAGCCAACGAACTGTCCGGAGAGGTCATGGTGCTCAAGCTGGAGTTCGACGCGCTGGCGTAGAGGAGTGAGTTATGGTGGATGCTATGAATCAAGCTGCCGGTGGGGAATCTAACGTTGGCGTGATGAACGATTTGGCAGTGGCTTAAAT